>WNGI01003675.1_pt1 | contig 28126 bp, 28 predicted proteins | sample 5400621 | NCBI WGS metagenome assembly WNGI01 (sample SAMN13153374, study PRJNA577476) | soil metagenome | isolation source: 20 cm soil or saprolite under Garry oak tree replicate 1 | place: USA:California | collected 2016-06-15
CACGAGGAGTGCAAAGCGTTTCATGTCGATCCCTTCGTTTCGCGGCTGATAACGACGACGTTGCATCTGCGACCCCGCCTTTCGGCGGCCTCGAGGCCCCTTCCCACCCTCGGATCGCTGTCCGTCCGACCTCGACCCCGCTACTTGCGGGGGATGTCTTTCGGTGGATCCACCCTAGGCACGGTCGCGTTCTATCGTCAACGCCGTTTTCGGACGTCAAACTTTGGAGGGTGAGACTGCTTGAACCGGGGGAGAGGCCGCTGTGACTGCCTTCTGACGAGGGGATTTCGCTAGTGGGCCTGGATGGACTTGAACCATCGACCTCTTCCTTATCAGGGAAGCGCTCTAACCGAGCTGAGCTACAGGCCCGTGCGATCTGACATCAGATGATCGAGGACGTCAACGAGCGTAGCCAGGCTTCCGAAGCGCGTCAATCGAAGCCTGTCAGCCGCGGTGACGCTCGGAGAGCGTGACCTCGACACCACCGACGATGTCGCTGATCAGGTTGTACAAGAGCGCGATGAAGACCGTCAGCGCCGTCCACACGAGCGCGAACGCGCATCCGGCGAAGAAGAGCCACGTGAAGATCCGCGTCCCGTCGATGACCGCCGGCGTGCACCGGTACGTGCCTTGATCCGGTTTCACCAGGCAACCGATCCACTGCGCCATGGTGTCGATGACGCCGGCCGCTTGGAGCACCATGAAGATGATCAGGAGCGCGAGCCAGATCACGAGCATCATGCAGACCGAGAACAACAGCGAGAACCTGAACACCGAGACGAGGCCGAAACGGCGGATGGTGACCTTGGTCCGCCGTGGCTCCCCGAACCCATGCGAACGTTGCGCCCGGCTGGGCCGGACGGTGCCGCCCAACTCCACGTCGATGACGGGAGGACCGGGGTTTGGCGTCTGAGTGAAGGGTTCTTCAGCCGTGGTCATGATCCTCGTAGGGGAAGGTTGTAAGGGTACGCCGACCCGAGGGCAAGCACCCGGAAGCCTGGGATCAAGTTCGGAACGGGCCCTCCCCGGCGAACAAGAACCGCACGTGGGCAACGGCGGCGATGGCCAGCAGGGCCGGCGCAAGCACCCACGATCCCGGCTCCACGTCCCTGAGGAACAGCAGGCCGCCCACCCCGATGCCGGCGCCCCCGATGGCGAGCATCGCGTCGACGACCCGCGGATGGAGCCGGGTGCGAAGTGGGAACGAGGCAAGTACGAGCACAGCGATCGCTACGACGATGGTCGTCCAGGCACCCACGGGGTCCATGACGGTGAGGATACGGCCCGATCAAGCCGTCCTGAGCCGATGCCGATGCACACCTCCATGGATGGCTGCGGGCATGGCATGGAGCCGGCCTGGTGCTTCCTGTGCCGGATCGAACGGAGCGGGGCGGACCCGCGCACCGCGTGGGGTCTCAACGCATGGGAGGACGCCGAAGAACCGGAGCAGCGCCGCGGCCCGATGAGCCTCACCCAGGCGAGCTATCTCAGGTTCCTGTGTGAGGAGTTCGAGGAGACCTTCGATCCTTCCCTCACCGACGGCCAGTCCGCGATCGTCGTCGCGAGCTTCCTCGACGAGCCGATGACCGACTCGCAAGCGCGAACGTTGTTCTTCCTGAGCCAGGCGGCCGGCATGGAGTCCAACGCCGGGCTCACCTACGGACAAGCGCGAACGAAGATCCGGGGCTTGGTCGCGCTCCGCGGCCTCAGATCCGCGTGAGTCCGCTTGTCCACCCATCGCGCGCTTCGAGGTTAGAAGGCCCTGCGATGATGCGGCCGTGGCTCCGTCGATCCCCACGCCCGACGAGGACGCTCGTCGCGGCCTTCGCTTGGCGTTGATCGGGCTCGGCGGCGTCCCCCTGACGATCGTGCTCGTTGGGTTGGCGCCGCATGGGGCCCGCGCCGGTGTCTACCTGACCGGACTCGCCGCCGTCGCGGTGGTCTCAACCATCGGAGGGGTCCGGGGCAGGCGCGCCCTGAGCGCCGGCACGGCGCTCAGGGCGCGCGCGATCGCGGGCGCCGTCCTTGGCCTCTGGATCGGCGTCACGGCTGCGGTGCTGTGGTTCTGGACACTGGTGGGCGTGGCGTTGTGAGCGTGCCGAAGCCGGTGCCGCTCGGGGACGTCGAGAGCGACCTGCGGACCATCCTGTGGATCCAGGCCGTCCGGGCGTTCCTCTACGGGTTCGGAGCCGTGATCTTGGGCTCGGTGCTCGCGCACAACGGTGCGAGTGACCTCGAGGTGGGGCTGCTGGGCGCCGCGATCCTCGCGGGCATGGCGTTATCCGCGATCGCCGTCGGCTTCGTCGGCGACCGGATCGGTCGCCGACGAATGTACGCCGGCCTCCTGATGATCCTCGGCGTCGTCGGTCTGGGCTACGCCCTGACCGACCGCGTCTGGGTCCTCATCGTCCTCGCGCTCTTCGGCACCATGTCGACCGACGCGAACGAGAACGGTCCGCTCACGACGCTCGAGCAGGCGATGATCGGACAGGCGCCGGCGTCGACACGCCTCCACGTGTTCGGCCGGTACAACGCGATCGCGTTCCTGACCGGGGCCCTCGGCGCCTTGGCGGCCGGCGGCCCGGCGTTCCTGCACCACGTCTGGACGGGCGCACCGGCCGATCGTCGGTGGTTCCTGCTCTTCCCCATCGGCGCGATCGCGTGCGTGTGGCTGGCGATGCGCCTCAGCGGCGCGATGGAACTCGAGGCTCGCTCGCGCGCCCGGTTGAACCGGTCGCGCGAGCAGGTGTTCCGCCTCGCATCGCTCTTCTCGATCGATGCCTTCGCGGGCGGATTCGTCGTGACCGTCTTCGTGGTGTTCTGGTTCTCCAAGCGGTTCGGCGCGTCGCAGGAGCTGATGTCGGCGGTGATCTTCGCGGCCGGGCTCCTGCAGGCGGGTTCGTCCATCGCGGCGACCCGGGTCGCTGCACGGTTCGGATTGTTGAACACGATGGTGTTCACCCACTTGCCGTCCAACATCCTGCTGATCCTGGTTCCGCTGATGCCGACGCTCCCGCTCGCGATCGCGATCCTCTTGCTCCGGTTCGCGCTGTCGCAGATGGACGTGCCGACCCGCCAGGCATACATCGCGGCGATGGTGAACCCGGACGAACGTACGGCGGCCGCAGCAACGACCAACACGGCTCGGTACATCGCGCGTCCGTTCGGCCCCTTGGTCGGGACGGCGCTCATGCACTCGGTCGCGCTCGGGGCACCCTGGGTCGTCGCGGGAACGCTGAAATCTGCCTACGACCTGATCCTGTGGCGCGTCTTCAAGAAGGTGCCGCTGCCCAGCTAGGCCCTATTCCTCGTCCATCTGGATGATGACGGGGGCGATCGCGGCGACGTTCTCGCCGTCCTCCACCCGCATCGTGCGAACGCCCTGGCTGGACCGTCCGACCCGACGGATGTCGGCCGCCCCGACCCGCTGCACCTTGCCGGACGACGAATGACTCCCTTGCCGCCACGACCCTTCGTTGGATAGTCGGCGAGGCGCGACCGCTTGCCGTACCCGTTCTGGGACACGCTGATCATCTCTTCGCCATCGGATGCGAGCGCGAGGGCGATGACCTCGTCGCCGTCCGCCAGCCGCATCCCGATCACGCCGGCGGTCGCCCGCCCCATCGGACGAACGAGCGACTCCTTGAACCGGATGGCTTGGCCACGGCGGGACACGAGGAACACGTCGTCCTTGCCGTTGGTCAAGCGGACATCGACGAGCTCGTCTCCCGCTTTCAGGTTGATGGCGGCGAGCCCCGTGCGAGCGGAGGCGTACTCCGGGAGCGCCGTCTTCTTGACCATGCCGTGCTTGGTCGCGAACAGGAGGAACCGACCTTCCGCGTATTCCTTGAGGTCGAGCACCGCGCTGACCTTCTCGTCGGCGTTCACGGCGACACCAGGAAGGTTGGCCGCATAGAGGCCTCGAGCGATGCGCGACGAGTCGGGCACCTCGTGGACCTTCACCCGATACACCCTGCCCCTCGTCGAGAAGAACAGGAGCCAGTTGTGGGTGGTCGTGGTGAAGACGTCGGTGATCACGTCTTCCTCTTTGAGGGTGGCGCCCTTGATCCCCTTGCCTCCCCTCCCCTGTCGCTTGAACGCGTCGATCGGCTGGCGCTTCACGTAGCCGGCGCGGCTGACCGTGATGACGACGTCCTCCTCGGCGATCAGGTCCTCGACGTCGAACTCGCCCTCGTCGGCCTTGAGCTGCGTCCTGCGGGTGTCCCCGTACTTCTTCTTGATCTCCGCGAGCTCGTCCTTGATCACACCCCGGAGCTTCTTGGGACTCTTCAACAGGGAGTCCAGGTACTTGATCCGAGCGAGCAGATCCTTGTGCTCCTCCTCCAGCTCGGCGCGGGCCAGCCGCGTGAGGCGGCGCAGCGGCATATCGAGGATGTGGTTCGTCTGGACCTCGCTCAGCTTGAACTTCGCCATGAGCTTGGTCCGCGCCTCTTCGGAGTCCTGGGACCCGCGGATGATCTTGATGACCTCGTCCAGGTGGTCGAGGGCGATCAGCAGGCCCTGCACGATGTGGTCGCGCTCTTCGGCCTTCCGCTTCTCGTACCGGGTCCTGCGCGTGACGACGTCGATCTGGTGATCGACGTAGTAGCCGATCATCTCGGCGAGGTTCAGCGTGCGCGGCACGCCGTCGACGAGCGCGAGCATGATCACGCCGAAGTTGTCCTGCAGCTGCGTGTGCTTGTAGAGCTGGTTCAGCACGACATGCGGGTTCGCGGATCGTTTGAGATCGATCACCAGCCGCATGCCCTCGCGACCGCTGGAGTGATCCTGGACGTCGGCGATCTCCTTGACCCGGCCGGTCTTCACGAGGTCCGCGATCTTCTCCGCGAGCCGCGCCTTGTTCACTTGGTACGGCAGCTCGGTGATTACGATCCGGGAGCGGCCGGCGCTTCCCTCCTCGATGGAGCAGACGCCCCGGACCTTGATGGACCCACGCCCGGTCTCATACGCGTCGCGGATGCCCTCCTTGCCCAAAACGATGCCGCCGGTCGGGAAGTCGGGCCCCTTGATGAACTTGCGGAGGTCCGCCGCCGTCGCCTCCGGGTTGTCGACCTGATGGACGGCGGCGTCGATCACCTCGCCGAGGTTGTGTGGCGGGATGTTGGTAGCCATCCCGACCGCGATGCCGCCGGAACCGTTCACCAGCAGGTTCGGGAACCGTGATGGGAGCACGACGGGCTGCTGCTCGTACCCATCGAAGTTCGGCTCGAAGTCGACGGTCTCGGCCTCGATGTCCCGCAAGAGCTCCAGGGCCACGGGCGCGAGCCGCGCCTCCGTGTACCGGTAGGCCGCGGGTGGATCGCCGTCGACGGACCCGAAGTTCCCGTGGCCGTCGACCAGCGGTGCACGCAACGAGAAGTCCTGGGCCATGCGGACCAGCGCGTCGTAGATGGCGTCGTTGCCGTGGGGGTGGTACTTCCGGATCACGTCGCCGACGACCGCCGCCGACTTGCGGTACGGACGGTCGGGCCGAAGGCCGGACTCGAGCATCGACCAGAGGATCCGGCGGTGGACGGGCTTCAGGCCGTCACGCACCTCGGGCAACGCGCGTCCGACGATGACCGACATCGCGTAGTCGAGGTACGAGCGCTGGATCTCGTCCTCCAGCTGGACGGGTTCGATGTTCCCTGCGAACAGACCTACCTGTGGCACGGGCGCTCCTGATCTCCTCTCAGACGTCTAGGTTCTGGACGTACTGGGCGTTCGTTTCGATGAACTCCTTGCGGGACGGCACGTCCTCGCCCATCAGCACCGTGAACAGGTGGTCGGCCGTCGCGGCGTCTTCCAGGGTCACCTGGAGCAGCGTGCGCCGCTCGGGGTCCATCGTGGTCTCCCAGAGTTGGGACGCGTCCATCTCACCCAGACCCTTGAACCGCTGAGGATCCATCTTCTTGTTGCCGTTACCGCTCCCGTTGCGGAAGTCGTCCCACTGGCGCTCGGTGTAGAAATAGTGCTCCTGCTTCCCATCCTTCAACAGATACAGCGGCGGCTGAGCGAGGTAGACGTAGCCCGCGTCGATCAGATCGCGCATGTACCGGAAGAAGTACGTCAACAAGAGCGTCCGGATGTGCGCGCCGTCGACGTCGGCGTCGGCCATCAGGACGATGCGATGGTACCTGGCCTTCGTGATGTCGAACTCGTCCCCGATACCAGTGCCGATCGCGGTGATGAGCGCCTGGATCTCGTTGTTCTCCAGGATCTTGTGCAGCCGCGCCTTCTCCACGTTCAGGATCTTGCCGCGGATCGGGAGGATCGCCTGGGTCGCCGGGTCGCGTGCCTGCTTGGCGGAGCCGCCGGCGGAATCCCCCTCCACGATGTAGATCTCGCAGGCGGCGGGGTCGTTCAGCTGACAGTCGGCGAGCTTGCCCGGCAACGATCCGGACTCCAGGAACGACTTCCGGCGCGTGAGATCGCGCGCCTGCTTGGCGGCGAGCCTGGCCTTGGCCGCGGACGTGGCCTTGGTTACGATGCGCTTGCCGTCGCCGGGGTGCTCCTCGAGCCATTCGGCGAGCTTCGCGTTGGCGGTCGTCTCGACGAACGAGCGGATCGAGGCGTTACCGAGCTTCGTCTTCGTCTGGCCCTCGAACTGCGGATCGCGGAGCTTCACCGACACGATCGCGATCAGTCCCTCACGAACGTCCTCGCCGATCAGGTTCTCGTCTTTCTCCTTCAGCAGGCCCTTGCTCCGCGCGTACCGGTTGAGCACGTTCGTGAGCGCCTTCTTCAGGCCCTCTTCGTGCATGCCGCCTTCGTGCGTGTTGATCGTGTTCGCGAACGAATGGAACGATTCCGCGTACGAGTTGTTCCACTGCAGGGCGATCTCGACCTCCGCGGTTCCGTCACCCTCCTTCGCCTCGAAGTACGCGACCCGATGCAGCGGATCGCGGCCCTCCGCGAGGTATTTCACGAAGTCGATGAGACCGCCGGTGGCCTTGAAGACCTCCTTCGATCCGGTCCGCTCGTCGATGAGCTGGATCTCGACGCCCTTGTTGAGGAAGGCGAGCTCCTTGAGCCGGTCCGCGAGGATCTTGCTCTCGAACTCCACCCCCTCGGTGAAGATCTCGGGATCCGGCCAGAAGCGGATCAGGGTCCCGGTCTTCGAGCTGGCCTTGCCCTTGGTCAGCTTCTTCGTGACCTTGCCGCGACTGAAGGCCATGGTGTAGGTGGAGCCATCTCTTTGGACCTGCGCCTCGAGCTTCTGGGAGAGCGCGTTCACCACCGAGACGCCGACACCGTGCAGGCCGCCGGAGATCTTGTAGCCCTCGCCGCCGAACTTCCCACCCGCATGCAGCACGGTGAGGACGATCTCGAGGGCGGGCCGGCGATCCTTGCGACCCGGGATCGGCTTGACGGGGATGCCCCGCCCGTTGTCGAGCACGCTCGCCGAGCCGTCCGCGTGCAGGATGACGATGATCTTGTCGCAGTACCCCGCCATCGCTTCATCGATCGCGTTGTCCACGACCTCGTACACGAGGTGATGCAGCCCCCGTGAGCTGGTGGTCCCGATGTACATCCCGGGACGCTTGCGAACGGGCTCGAGGCCCTCGAGGACCTGGATGCTGCTGGAGTCGTAGCCGGGCTGTTGCTTGGTCGTTCTGGTCCTGGTGGTGCGTTTCGCTGGGGTTGCCAACCGTCCTCCGATCGGGGCCGCACGGCACCCGCCGCGGGCCTGCGGGGGGCGTGCGGCGGGGTGTCGCACGAACCTCTCTATCTTACCGGACGAGGGGGACGTTTGACCGTATCTGAGGAGCCTAAATCAGCCCTGTGACCTGCGGTTTCTCGCGTCGAGGGACGCCGAACCGACGACGATCCGGACGGCCTTCACCGACCCCGTTCCGAGCGCCGCGTCGGCCCGCTCCCGGATCTGTTCCGAGAGGTATTTCGCCTGCGCTCCCCACGGCCCGTCGGAGGCCCGGACGACGAGGATCCCGCCCTCCAGCGATGCCGGCTGCGTCGCGCGAGCGAGCCGTTCTCCCACCAGCTCGGGCCACCGACGGGCCAGCGTCGCGATCGGCATCCCGCGACTGAACACGTCTTCGCGCATCAGCGCGTCGACGACGTCGCCGATCGGCACCGGATCCCCGGTGCGCCGATCGGAGCGTCGTCCGAACCCCTTGGAGTGCGGCATCAGGCCGCCTCGTGACGCGGGATGACGTTGCCGGCGCTCACGTCCAAGATCGCCGTGGCCTGCGCCGGCACATCGGCTTCGTCGGCGACGCTGATCACGACCTGACCCGGTCGTGCCGCGAGGCTCCCGGCGATCCGGTCGCGGCGCGTCGGATCGAGCGCGCTGTACGGGTCGTCCACGAGCAGGACCGGCGGCTCCCCGATCGCGGCTTCGACGGCCGTCGCGAGCCCGAGCCGGACGGCGAGCGCCGCCACCCAGGTTTCCCCGTGGGACGCGAAACTGCGGGCACCGAGATCCCGCACAGCGAGGTCCAGATCATCTCGGTGAGGGCCGACGAGCGACGTTCGGCGCTGAAGCTCGTCGGATCGGCGCTCGTCGAGCCGGTGACGGAACCCCTCCTCGCCGTCGGTGGTGGGCACGTTCGGGGCGTACCGGACCACCAGTTCGTAGCCCGACACCGACGAAAACGCCTCCGACGCCGGCGGGGCGATCGCGTTCACGGCCTCGGCCCGCGCCTCGATCACCGCCGTCCCGCTCTGGATCAGCTGTTCGTCCCATGCCTCCAGCTCTGGAGGAGCACCCCGGCCTTCGTGCTCCTTCAGGAGGCGATTGCGCTGTCGGAGCACGCGCTCGTATGAGCTGGTCAAGGTGTCGCGAGCCGGTTGGAGCAGCACGACGATCTCGTCCATGAATCCACGGCGTCGAGCCGGGTCGCCGGTGACGATCGGCAGATCGAACGGTCCGAACAACACGACGCGTACCGCCCGCCGGAGATCCCGCCGTCGCCGGACCGTCGACCGATCCACCTGCACGCGGTTCGCACCCTTCCGTCGGATCTCGACCTCGACGAGCACGCGGCCGTCGCGCGTCTCGAACTCGCCGCGGACGTACGCGGCATCCGCGCCGTGTCGCACGAGAGGCTCGCTGGCGCTCACGCGCGGGCTCCCGAGTGCATACAAGAAGTGCATCGCCTCCAACAGGTTCGTTTTGCCTTCACCGTTCGGTCCCGCCACTACGATGATCCCGTCGTGCCCGAGCTCGACCCGCGTGTGCGCGTGGTTGCGGTAGTCCCGCAACTCCACCCATAACAGGCGCATGGCGGGGACCCGGATCGGACGGAGCTACACCACGGCCGCGGGCAGCCGCACGGGCATCACGAGGTACGTGAACCCGTCGCTCTCCCCGTGCACGACGCCGGGCTTCAGCCCGTCCCGCACGTCCAGATGGATGGACTCGCCGTTGACGGCGGTCAGTCCGTCTATCAGGTATTGCGGGTTGAACGCCACCGTCAGATCGTCTCCCTCGTAGCGAGCTTCGACCGTTTCGACGGCTTGGCCGAGGTCCGGAGAGCTGGACGAGAGCTTCACGCCGAGAGCGTTGAACTCGAGTCGAACCGGTGTGGTGTCTCGAGCGAGGAGCCCGACGCGGCGCACCGCATCCAAGAGCTGTTGGCGTGACACGGTCAGTCGGCTCTCGTGCGTGTCGGGCAGGAGCTGACGGTAATTCGGGAACTCACCCTCGATCAGCCGCGAGGTGAGGGTCAGCCCGCCGGCGCGGAACGACACCTGGGCGTCGTCGACGAGGATCTCCACCTTGCCCTTCTCATCACCCGCGGCGGCGCGCCCAGCCTCGGAGAACGCACGCTCCGGAACGATCGCTTTCGCCTCACCGTCCGCGCTGGCGACCAGGTCTCGCACGGCGAGCCGGTACGAGTCGGTCGCCACCAACACGCAGCCCTCGCGACTCACCTCGACCAGGACCCCCGTGAGGACCGGTCTGGCCTCATCACGGCTGGCTGCCCTCGCGACTTGCGACACGGCCACCGCGAAGGCGCCGGCATCCGCCTCGACGCGCGTGCCCCCCGGCTCCTGCAATCCCGGGAAGTCCTCGGCGGGCAGCAACCGGAGTGCTCCCTCGTAGGCCGCGCACCGGATCCGCGCCTGCGACTGGTCCGTCTCCACGTCCACAGGCGCGTCGGAGAGCGATTTCACCGTGTCGGCCAGCAGCCGGGCTGGGATCAACGCGATCCCCGGCTCGCTCACCTGGACATCGATCGTGAGCCGGGCCGAGACCTCGAGGTCGGTCGTCGTCAGGGTCAGTCGTCCCTCGGTTACACCGTCCAGCAGGACCCCCGTGAGCGCCGGGATCCCGGGCCGCGACGACACACCGCGCTGAACCGTTTGCAGAGCGTCGGACAGCGCATCTCGATCGCATCGGAACTTCACCGTGCACACCCCCTGTATCGGTTTCTGTTCTTGAAGAAGACCTGTAGTGGTAGGGCCGGTGGAACCGTGGATAACTCGGTCATCCGCGCAGCGTAGTAGCCATGTGAGACATGGGGACGGTCGGTGGATAAGTCGTGCCGCTCTGCTCCCCGCCAACGTTGATCGTCCGGCGGGGCGGGGTCATCAACATGGTTGTCCACACGTCACGAGGTCCCTCGTACGCGCCCTCGGACGATCCTGGTCAGGTCTTGGACCTGGCGGAACGTGGCATCCCGCTCCCGCATCTCATCCTCGACCTTCTTGATGCCATGCAGGACGGTGGTGTGGTCGCGTCCGCCGAAGATCTCGCCGATCTTGACCAACGACAGTCCCGTGCATTCGCGCATCAGGTACATCGCGATGTGGCGGGCTTGGGTCAGCGGGCGTGACCGGGACTTCGATACGAGGTCTCCGGTCGACAGCGAGAAGTATTCCGCCGTCTGCTCCATGATGAGCTGTGGGGGGATCTCATGGTCGGTCTGCGGGATCAGGTCCTGCAGGGCGCGCTCGGCCAGCTCCTGGTCGATCGATTGTGCGGTGAGCTCGGACCAGGCCACGACCCTCACCAGGGCGCCCTCCAGCTCGCGGACCGATTGATCGAACTTCGACGCCACGAACTCGATCACGTCGTGTGGGATCGTCAGACGTTCCCGCTCCGCCTTGAGCTGCAGGATGGCGATCCGAGTCTCCAGGTCAGGCGGTTGCACGTCGACACACAGGCCCCAACGGAACCGGCTCACGAGGCGCTCCTCGAGACCGGAGAGCTCGTGTGGCGGCCGGTCGGACGCGATCGCGATCTGGCGCCCGCTGCCGTGGAGATGGTTGAACGTGTGGAAGAACTCGGTCTGTGTCTCTTCGCGCTTGGCGAGGAACTGGATGTCGTCGACCAGCAAGACGTCCACCTCGCGGTACCGGTGGCGGAACTGGTCGCCCTGACGTTCGCGGACCGCCTTGATGAATTCGGTGACGAAGCGCTCGGAGGTCACGTACTTCACGCGGATCCCCGGGTTGACGCGATACATGTGGTGACCCACCGCGATCAAAAGGTGCGTCTTGCCCAGACCGACGCCGCCGTAGATGAACAACGGGTTGTACGCGGTCGATGGCGGCGCCTCGGCGACGGCCATCGCAGCGGCGTGCGCGAACCGGTTGCTCGGACCCGGCACGAACGCTTCGAAGGTGTAGTTGGGGAACGGGAGGCCGGGCGCGCCGAGCGAGACCGCAGTGGCACGCCGACGGACCGCTTCGCTCGACTCCCCGATCGGGGTGTGCGAGGTCGGCGTCGCAGGCGTGGCGTCGGCGACGGGAGTCTCGTCGAGAGGATGACGGATCCCCTCTTCGACCTCGAACTCGATCTTGACCGGACCTCCGTACGAGGTTGCAACCGCCTCTTCGATCAACGCGAGATGATTGTGCTGCAACCGCTCACGGACCAGCGGGCTCGGGACGGCGAGCGTGAGGACATCGTCGACGAGGCCGGCGGGCCGCACGTCGGAGAACCACATCACGAGTGTCGTATCGGGGAGCTCTGCTCTCGCGCGGACCAACACACTTGACCACGCCTCGAGCGCCGCATGCTCCGGGTAGGCCGTCACCATGCCTATTCCACAGAACCTTTCCACAACGGTGGAAAACCCAACGGAGGGGTCCTCCGACAACGGAACGCGACCCGGTCACGCGCCCCGGGGGGAAGGCGGGCTGGAAGATAGCACGGCGGTTTTCCACACCGCACGCGTGCGAAGGGGTCTTGACGTTCTTTCTGTTGTCAAGAGCCTTGGCCAGCGAGGATGGACGCCCCGTATACTGCCCGCTCGACGGCGTGAGCCGGGTTCCCGATCGAGCGAGGATCGTCACGGATGGCGAAAGGCAAACGGACGTATCAGCCGAACAACCGGCACCGTGCGAAGGTGCACGGTTTCCGGCATCGGATGCGGACCAGGGCCGGTCGCTCGATCCTGGCGGCTCGACGCCGCAAAGGGCGCGCACGGGTCACCGTCTGACCTGCGCGAACGAGGTCGCGGTGCGATCGCTCGACGTGCGGCGTGTCTTCGATGAAGGCCGGCCGGTTCACGGGGGTCGGGTGGTAGTGTTTCTCGCGCCCGGGACCGGGGCGGCGGCATTCGTCGCCGGTCGCAAGGTCGGCAACGCGGTCATGCGGAACCGAGCTCGGCGGGTCCTTCGAGCGGCGTGGTTGGAGGTCGCTCCGAGGATCGGGAACGGACACGACGCCGTCCTCGTGGCCCGCGAGGCCATCCGGGGGGCCAAGACGCAGGACCTGGTGGCCGAGATGAGTCAGCTCCTTCGCAGCGAGATCACGCACCCATGAACGCCGTGCAACGCAGCCTGCGCGGCGCGGGAGCCCCCGCCCGCATGATCCTGATCGGGTGCATCAAGGTGTATCGCGTCGGACTCTCGGGCTGGCTCGGTGGACAATGCCGGTTCTATCCGAGCTGCAGCCGGTACGCGGAAGAGGCGATCAGGGTGCACGGCGCCATTCGAGGGTCGTCGATGGCTCTTTGGAGAGTCCTGCGCTGCAATCCATTCGGCGCGGGCGGCGTCGATCGGGTCCACAGCAGGCCTGGGGCCGAATCGTATGACGACGTTGTACGCCGCGCACCCGACCAGAAGGTGCGGGTGTAGGGCTTGGTCGCCAACGTCCTCTGGCAAGGCCTCCTGAATGCGCTGGGTTCGGTCCTGGCCTGGATCTACGACATCATCCCGAACTACGGCATCGCGATCATCGTGCTGACGCTCGCGATCCGACTCCTTCTGCTTCCCCTGGGCATCAAGCAGATCAAGAGCATGCAGCACATGCAGGCCCTCCAACCGAAACTGAAGGAGCTTCAGAAGAAGTACAAGAACAACCGCCAGAAGCAGCAGGAAGAGCAGATGAAGCTCTACAAGGAGGCCGGGGTGAACCCGCTCGGCGGCTGCCTCCCCATGCTCCTCACCCTGCCTTTCCTCTTCGCGATGTACGCGGTCATCAGGCCTCCGACGGTGACCCCCTCCCAAGATCCGCTGCACAAGGGCGCCTTCGTCGTGGCCAACAACCACCTTCCGGAGGACAGCGCCCTGTTCCAGAACGTCCTGACGCACCAGAACACCGACTTCTTGTTCATGAACCTGCAATGCAACCTCGTGGGTGCCGGAACCCAGGTCGAGATCAAGTACAAGGACCCGGCCGACGGGCAGACCAAGCAATTGCCCGGGACCGGCAATCCGACGGACCCGACCCCCGCCCCGATCTTGGGCAAGGACAGCATCGCCTTACCGTTCGCCGCCCATACCCAGGGAACGTTGGACTGCGGACACCAACGGTTCCCCGACATGATCCCGTACATCCTCCTTCTCGCGATCATGGTCGGATCGACGTTCTTCCAGACCTGGCAGATGCAGCGCGCGAGCCCGAAGGACTCGCAGTCATCCCAGCAGCAAGCGATCACTCGGGTGATGCCGCTGATGTTCGCCTTCTTCGGGCTCCAGTTCCCTGCCGGGCTGGTTCTCTATTGGACCGTTTCGAACGGTCTGCAGGTGGCGCAACAGACGTACCTCCTGCGTGCCGGACATATCGGTCCCGAAGCCCTCGAGCGCCGCATGGCCGAGCAGAATCAGAGAGCTGCGAACCCGCCGAAGCGCGGCGTGATGAGCTGGATGACCGAGCGTGCGCAAGCTATCCAGAACCCGCGCGGACAGGCACCGCCGAAGCCGAAGTCAAAGGGAGATGGCTCAACGCCCCAGCGGAAGAAGCGACCGAACCCGGGCCCGAAGAAGCCGCCCAGCGGCGGGTCGTCGCAGATCGCCAAGCCGCCCGCGGCAGATCCGGGCCGCCGCCGGAAGGGCGCGGCGCCGGGGAATCAGCTGAAGCCCAACCCGAAGCCGGACCAGCGGGAGGATGAGACATGAGCAACGACCCGCCCGACGACGTCGACCTTGAGGAACAGGCTGACGCGGTTGCGGACTTCGTCGAGGAGCTCCTCGGCCAGATGGACATCGACGCGATCGCCGAGCCGGCTCAGCAGGGTGAGCGGTTCTATGTCGACATCCTCGAAGGGCCGCCGGAAGACCTGGCGCTGTTGATCGGCAAGCACGGCCAGACGCTCGATGCGATCCAGGAACTCACCCGCAACGTCGTTGGACGGCGCCTCGATGAGCGTATCCGGGTCCTCGTCGATGTCGAGGATTACCGGAAGCGCAGGGCCAGCCGGCTTGAGGAACGGGCGAGCGAAGCGGCCGAGCGAGCGCTGGCGACCGGCCAAGAGCAGGAGCTCGAGCCGATGGACGCCCTCGAGCGGAAGATCATCCACGACGCCGTCGCTGGCATCGATGGGGTCCAGAGCGGTTCGCGGGGCGAGGATCCGAATCGGTTCGTCGTCATCAGCCCGCTCGATTGAAGGGATCGTCGCCCCCCGTTCCTGGAGGGGATGTTTCACGTGAAACATGAGGCTTGGGGTCCGTGGGGCGAGGTGCTCGACTTCCGTATCGACGCTCCGATGGCCGACCGGCTGGACCGCTACGAGCAACTGCTCCTCGAGAAAGCTCTCCCTTTGGGCATGATCGGACGCGGCGATCGAGGGCAGCTTCGCGAGCGTCATATCGTCGATTCTCTCCGGGGTGCCACTCTCCTGGGCCCTGGTCCGGGCCGAGTGGTGGATCTCGGCTCCGGTGCGGGCCTGCCGGGGATACCGCTCGCGATCGCGCGGCAGGACCTGACCTTCTGCCTGGCGGACCTCCGGACACGACGTGTTGCCTTCATTGAGCTGGCGGTCGATAGCCTCGGGCTGAGCAACGTAACGGTCTTCGCTGGCAAGGTCGAAGAACTCGCTGGTCCGTTCGATGGGTGCCTCTCCCGAGCCTTCGCCAAGGTCGACCGAGCGTGGAAGGTCGCTGAGCCATTGCTGTCTCCCACCGGCAAGCTCCTGTTTTGGGCCGGTCGGAGCTTCGATGCCGGTGCAGGAGTGCCTGCGGGAGTACGTATGTCGGTTTCTGCCGTACCCGGCCTTGCGGATGCCGGGCCTGTCGTTATCATGAGCCGGCAGTGAGCAAGCCTTCTCCCGGAGCTACTTCGTCGTCCCCTCGTTCTGACAGGGGCACCCAAGGCCCGGCCACGGGCAAGGACCGAGGCGGGAAGAAGCAGGCGCCCAGCGCCCCGGCAGAACCGGGCGTGGCGCGGATCGTCGCCATCGCGAACCAGAAGGGCGGCGTTGGCAAGTCAACCACTGCCGTCAGCCTCGGGGCGGCTCTCGCCGAACTGGGCTTCCGGATCCTCGTCGTCGACCTCGATCCGCAGGGGAACGCCTCCACCGGCATGGGGATACGTCACGAGGCGCGCGGCGTCACGGTGTATGACGTCGTCCTTTCGGAGGCGCCGGTCGAAAGCGCCATCGTGCCGACCTCGGTGAAGCATCTGGACGCGGTCCCCTCCACGATCGATCTTGCCGGGGCGGAGATCGAGCTGGTCAGCCAGTTCTCCCGCGAGACGCGCCTCAAGAAGGCACTCGTCCCTGTAGGGGAGGGCCGCTACGACTTCATCTTCTTGGATTGCCCGCCCTCCCTCGGCCTGCTGACGATCAACGCCCTCACGGCCGCGGAGGAGCTGATCGTGCCGATCCAGTGCGAGTACTACGCGCTGGAGGGGCTGGGACAGCTCCTTCGGAACGTCAACCTGGTCCAACAGAACATCAACCCGGAGCTCAGACTCACGGGCATCGTGATGACGATGTTCGACCCGCGGACGAAGCTTTCGGAACAGGTGGTGGAGGAGGTCCGCCGCTTCTTCGGCGAGGTCGTGTACGACGTCGTCATCCCGCGCACGGTTCGACTCTCCGAGGCGCCGGGCTTCGGTCAACCGATCACCGTCTACGACCCCCGATCGAAAGGTGCCGAGTCCTATCGGCAGCTGGCTCAGGAGGTCGCGGCCCGACCGCGCCCGGACAACCCGATGCCTGTCTTCGACGATCTTCCGTCCGTCGTGGTCCAAGCTCCGTCCGGCGACGCCGGGGGAACACCGTCGGACGAGATCCTTCAGGAGACGCAGCCGGACGCGGAGCCCGACCCAGCGCCGATCCCCCAGACGGAGGCAGTTGCCGAGACGGAACCTGCTCCGGAGCCGGATCCACAGCCGGAACCCGAGCTCGCTCCCGAGCCAGACCCGGAGCCCGAACCAGGGCCCGACCCAGCGCCCGACCCAGCGCCCGACCCAGCGCCCGAAGCGGAGATGGCCTCAGGCCCAGCCGATCTGGGGTCCGACCCGCTTCCGGCCCCACCGGCACCCGCCCTCGAGACGGACCCGCAACCGGAGGGACCGAGCGAGATCGGGTGGACCGAGGAGATGGAGACGGCGGCCGAGCCGCGGGTTCGGCCGCCGCGACAGGTGCTGGCACCGGGTCGACTCCCCGAACGCCGCGTCGTCGTGATCGGCGAGGACGCCGAGATCGACATCGAGGCCGCGAGGGAGCCCTTGGTCCAGGTCCCCCAACGCGCCGGCCCGCCCGTCGATCGCGCAGGCGACATCGGGGAGACGTTGCAGGATGAGGACGCGCCGAAGCAAGCGCCGATGGCGATTGTTCCGCAAGGGAGGCCAGTGATGTCGAAGCGAGGGGGGCTCGGTCGAGGGTTGTCGGCGCTGATCCCGGGCGCGCCGGAGGCCGGTGAAGCCGCGCCGGGGCTGATGGAGGTACCGGTCAACGCGGTCGCACCGAATCCGAAGCAACCCCGCACGCGTTTCGACGATGAGACGATCGCCACCCTGGCCGCGTCGATAAGGGAAGTCGGGATCCTGCAGCCGCTCGTCGTCCGCCGCGCAGGAGACGGCCGGTACGAGCTCATCGCAGGAGAGCGACGCCTCCGGGCCGCCAAGGCGGCAGGCCTCGCAAGCGTCCCGATCGTCCTTCGTGATTCCGAGGATGCCGATCTCCTGCGAGAGGCACTGATCGAGAACATCCACCGCGAGGATCTGAACCCGATCGAGCAGGCGGAGGCGTTCAAGGCGCTCCTCGGGGAGCTCGGGCTCAAGCAGGAGGAACTGGCGGACCGGGTCGGTGTGTCGCGGTCACACATCGCGAACACGATCCGACTGCTCGCCCTTCCGTTGGAGGTTCAGCAGCTCCTCGCCGACGACAAGATCACCGCCGGCCATGCTCGCGCCGTGCTCTCCTTGGGAGACAAGGAAGCGATGACGTCGCTCGCCACCCGGATCGCCGCCGAGGACCTGTCGGTTCGCCATACCGAGGACGTCGTTCGACGCTTCCTCGAGGTTCCCCAGGCGACGGAAGACAAGCGTCGCGTGGCCGAGTCCCTCACGGCCAAGGCCGACGCGAACCTGGCCGAGGTCGAAGAGATCCTGTCGGAGCAGCTTGCCACGCGGGTGTCGATCCAGATGGGTGCCAAGCGGGGGAAGGTCGTGATCGAGTTCGGGTCGCCGGATGACTTGGAGCGCATCGTCTCAGAAATCATCGGATCCGGGCCGGGCCTGGCTCCGGACTAGATCCGGAAGGCAGCGGACCGTAGGACGATATCACACAGGCCGCTCAGGGACACTCCCTGCGCCTGCGCGGCCATCGGCACCAGCGAGGTCTCCGTCATGCCGGGTGAGACGTTGACCTCGAGCACCCACGGTCGATCGTTCGCATCGACGATGAGATCGACCCGCGTCACATCACGGAGGTGGAGGGCGGCCGCCGCCCCCTCCGAGAGCCTTGCCGGGCAGAAATACTCGGTCGCGCCGGCCGTATAGCGTGCGGCGTAGTCGTAGATGCCCTCCTTCGGGACGATCTCGACGATGGGCAATGGCTCGAGCTCCGTCCCGGCGAGCGCTGCTGCCACCTCCTGACCCTCGACCTTCGCTTCGATCAGGGCTGCACCGCTGAAGGAGAGCGCCGCCATCACGGCCTGGGGGAGGTCGCCCTCACGCTCGACGAAACTCATACCCAACGCCGACCCGCTCCTCGAGGGCTTGACCACACAGGGGAGGCCGATGCGTTCGGCTGCCTTGCCGAGCGCGGCGCCTCCACCGAGATCGCGCAGCGCCCAGCCCTCGATCACGACCCAGGGGGGCGTCGGCACGCCGGCGCGCTCCAGCGCGTCCTTCGCGAGCACCTTGTCGAACGCCACCTCGCAGTCGAACGCCGCCGTCCCCGTGTAGGGGATCTGGAGGAGGTCGAGGAGGCGTTGCACGGTGCCGTCCTCGCCTTCCTTGCCGTGCAATGCAAGCCAGCACAGATCGGGCCGGCGTTCGCCCAGGGCCTGGACCAGCGGGACCTCGGCCGGATCGACGAGCCACGCTTCATGACCAAGCTCACCGAGTGAGAGCGTCATACGACGTCCGCCTCGGAGCGAGATGTCACGCTCCGGCGTCCTGCCGCCCGCGACGATCGCGATCCTCATGGTCGGTGAAGGCTCCGATAGAGGCGCTCGTCGTCCTCGAGGAGCGTGGCGAGGCGTGCGATGCCTTCACGGATCCGATCCTCGGTCGGATAGCAATAGGCGAGCCGCATCCGATCGGCACCCCGCCCGTCGGGATAGAAGGCCGTGCCGGGAACGTACGCGACCCGTCGCTCTACCGCCGCCGCGAGCATCGCCGTCGTATCGGTCCACGGGGGAAGCGTCACCCACACGTAGAAACCGCCGGACGGATGGGTCCACGAGGCGGTGTCCGGGAGATGCTCATCGAGCGCCTCGAGCATCGCATCGCGACGCGTTCGGTACGTATCGACCAACCCGGAGAGCGCGGATCTCCATCGAGCGTCCTCGGAGAACCATCGCTCCGTCAGGAGCATCGTGAGGTTCGAACCGCAGAGATCCGCCGCCTCCTTGGCGAGCACGAGGCGCTGGATCACGGAGTGATCGGCCAGCGCCCATCCGACCCGCACCCCCGGCGAGAACGTCTTCGAGACCGTCCCGAGGTAGATCACGTTCCGAGGATCGAGCGAGCGGAGACAGGGCAACGCTTCACCCTCGAAGCGCAGCAACCCGTATGGGTTGTCCTCGACGATGGGGATCCCGGTCTCGCGACACAAGCCCACGAGCTGCTCGCGCCGTCGTCGCGACATGGTGACCCCTGCCGGGTTCCCGAAGTTCGGAACGGTGTAAACGAACGTCGGTCGTTCGCCGCGCACGATGGCCCGTTCCAGCTGTTCGACGATCATCCCTTCGTCGTCGAGCTCGATCGTGAGGAAGCGGGGTTGGTAGGTGGCGAACGCGGTGAGCGCGCCCACGTAGGCGGGAGCTTCGACGGCGACGGTGTCGCCGGGATCGATGAAGATCTTGCCGAGGAGATCGAGTGCCTGCTGGGCGCCGGTCGTGATCACGATGTCGTCGGCGTCCGCGTCCACACCCTCCTCGGCCATGAGCATGACCGCGCGCCCGCGCAACGTGAGCTGGCCCTGGCCTCCTCCGTACTGCAGCGCCGTCGGGCCGAGATCGCGGAGGACCTGGGTGGCCACCTCGAGGACGTCCTGCGCAGGAAGCGCTTCGACGTAGGGCATCCCGCCCGCGAGCGAAACGACCTCTGGGCGGGCGGCGACCGCGAAGAGCGCCCGGACCTCGGATGCGGACATGCCCGAGGTCCGTTCGGCGTAGCGGTCGACGAAACGATCGATGGAGAACTCGGCCATGGGGATCGAAGGAAGACGGTCAGCCTAGCATCCGCGTCCGCCCGGACCGAGGACCGCGCGCCTCTCGATCTTCAGGGATCGATGTGCGGGAGAACGTCGTTGGCCACGAGCTCGAGCATGTCGAGGTCGTCGTACAACTCGTGGTTCAAGAAGATGCGCTGGACGCCGGCATCCGCGTACCCGCGGAGGCGGGCGGCCGCTCGCTCGCTCGACCCGACGATGCAGTCGCGTTCGATCTCAACCCGATAGTCCTCGAACGATCCGGCGTCCGGATCGATCGCGTGCGCACGACGGAGCTTCTCGAGGTACTCGTCCTCGGTCCGCCCGATGAAGAACCACGTCATCATCGACGTCACGAGTGAGGACGGGTCGCGGCCCTCTGCTTCGAACCCGGCTCGCGCCCGGGCGAAGCGCCCCGCGACCTCGTCGGGCGTGCCACCGACCGTGTTGAACTCGTCCGCGTACCGGCCGATCAACCGTTGCATCCGTGGTCCGACGGCCTTGCCGCCGAGGATCAACGGCGGGTGTGGACGCTGCACCGGTTTCGGGAGGAAATCGGCGGCGTCCAGCCGGTAGTACGTCCCGCCGAAGGAGAACCGATCCTCGGACCACAGTCCGTGAACGATCGGGACCGCCTCCTCCAGCCGCGCCCAGCGCTCATGGACGTCGAAGAAGGGGAACCCGAACTGCGTGTGCTCCTCCTCCCACCAGCCTGCGCCCATCCCGACCTCGACGCGTCCGCCGCTGATCTCGTCGACGGTCGTCGCCGCCTTCGCGAGGAGCGCCGGTTGACGGAACGTGACCGGCGACACCAACGTGCCGAGCCGGATCTTGGAGGTGCGGGCAGCGAGTCCGGCGAGGAGCGTCCACGCGTCCGTGGACCCGCGGCCCGAGACGCCTCGCGCACTGAAGTAATGGTCGGATCGGAACAGCCCTTCGAAGCCGAGCCGCTCGCTCGCGTCCGCGACCGCGCACCAATCTCGCCACGTGACGCCCTGCTGCCCTTCGATCATCACGCACGCCCGCATGCGGGTAGCCTAGCCGTCGATGTCGGAGCCCCCAGAAGCACCCGGCGAGACCCGTCGCGCCATCCAGGCGATCGTGCTGGGGAGCGTGCTCGGGGCGTTGCTCGTCCTGCTAGGACGAGTCCGTGATCGCAGCGGGTCCTAGCCGAAGAACCGCCGCGCGCCGCCCGCGACCGCGCGGGCGACGCGCGGCGGGAACCGCTCGTCGTCGATCAAGGACGCCTCGAGCTCGTTCGTCGCGACCAGCGGTTCTACCTGCACGGCAGGCATCCTGGTCTCTCTGAGCATCCCGACCGTCAGACGCTGCAGCCGGCCGCGGCGACCGAACTCCCGCTCCAGCTCCTCCAGGATCAGCTCGGCGAGCCGTCGACCGGCGGGGGAGTAGGTGGTGGCGCTGCCGAAGTAGGAACAGGTTGGGCCGCTCGCCTCGGGGACCCCGCCGCCCAGGTGCACGGACACGCAGAGCGACGCCCCCAGCTCGTTCGCCGCTCGGGCGCGGTCGGATGGCGCGACGGTGTCGCCGTGCAGGATCTCCGGCCTCGCGCCGAGGCCTGCCAGCTCTTGCGCGACCGAGGCGGCCATCGCCACCCGGACCTCCTCGGGGCCGTCCGCGGGTCCGTTCCCGGGGTCGACCACGATCACCTTGCCTTCGATCGTGCCGCGCATCCCGCGGAGTTCCTCGCCTTCGCGCACGATCGCGCGGCTCGGCACGTCCTCGAGCGGCCGCATCCGTTGGATGGTCCCGATCGTGTGCAGACCCACCATGCCGTCGGGCTCGTCGCCGACGTTGCGTTGGAACTCGCGCACCGCTCGGTCGGTCCGTTGGCCATGAACCCCGTCCTCTTTGCCGGCGTCGAATCCGAGTGCGTTGAGCTTGCGTTGGAGCTCGCGAACGTCGTCTCCTCGGAACGCAGGCGCGTGCAGGTACAACGTTCGGTCGCCGAGCCGGAATCCCGCCTCGACCAGTTGCATCCAGGTGTCCGGACCTACCAGGCCGTCGACGCGGAGATGGCGGAGATCTTGGAACGCGCGGATCGCGGCTTCCGTGGAAGGTCCGAACCACCCCGCCAGCTCATCGGGTACCAGCGCGTAACCGAGGGCCGCCAGACGCTGCTGGACGTCCAGCACCTCGGCGCCGTGGTCACCGAACCGGAAGACGCGCATGCCACGAGTGTGCGACTCGACCGGGTGCCCCGCAAACGCGGCGGTTCTCAGGGAGCTACAGATGTGGCGCCAGGTCGCGGAGGATGGCGTCCTTCGGCTTGGCGCCGATGACGCGGGCAACCTCCTGCCCGCCCTTGAACAGGATGAGCGAAGGGATCGACATCACGCCATACGTGCGTGTGGCCTGGGGGTTCTCGTCGATGTTGAGCTTCGCCACCTTGAGGGTCTCGCCCTTCTCGTTCCCGATCTCCTCCACGACCGGGGAAACCATGTGACACGGGACGCACCACTCCGCCCAGAAGTCCACGAGGACCGGGGTATCGGAGTCGAGAACCGACGTCTGGAAATCCGTTTCCGTGACCGTTCCGATGTTCGCCATGATGGCTCGTTCTCCTTCGTTCGGGCCCCTGCTGCGAGCCGCGGGAACCGACCCCTACGCCCTAGAACGCTACCTGGCCGGGCGGACATTCCGTCAGTGGCCGTGGGCCTCATCCTCGAGGAAGCGCTCGGCGTCGATCGCCGCCTTGCACCCCTGTCCGGCGGCCGTCACGGCCTGTCGGTAGATCCGGTCGGTCACGTCGCCCGCCGCGAAGACCCCGGGCACGCTCGTCGCCGTTCGGGGTTCTGCGACCGTGATGTAGCCCTCGTCGTCAAGTGCGAGCTTGCCGCGGAAGAGGGCGGTGTTCGGATCGTGTCCGATCGCGACGAACAGGCCGTCCGCGGCGAACGTGCGCGACACGTCCGTGTGGAGGTCGTTCAACGTCAATCCCGATACCGCGTCGTCGCCGTGCACCTCGCCGACCGTCGTGTTCCAGATCACGTCGACCTTCGGGTTGGCGAGGGCTCGTGCCGACATCACCTTCGACGCGCGGAACTCATCACGCCGGTGAACGATCGTGACCTTGCTCGCGAACTTCGTGAGGAAGGTGGCCTCCTCCATCGCGGTGTCGCCCCCGCCGACCACGACGAGCTCTCGATCGCGGAAGAAGAAGCCGTCGCACGTGGCGCAGGCGGATACACCCCGGCCGCGGAGCTTCTCTTCGCCCGGGACGCCGAGCCAGCGCGCCGTCGCACCGGTCGCCACGATGATCGTACGGCTTCGCCACTCCTGGTCACCGGCCCGCACGACGAACGGACGCTCCGACAGGTCAACGTCAGTGACGTGCACCGGGAGGATCTCCGCGCCGAAGCGTGCGGCCTGCTTCTCCATCTGATCCATCAGCTCGGGGCCGAGGAGGCCGTCGGCGAAACCGGGATAGTTCTCCACGTCCGTCGTCAGCATCAGCTGCCCGCCGGCCTCGAGGCCCTTCAGCAGGAGCGGCGCGAGGTTCGCCCGCGCGGCGTAGAGCGCGGCCGTGAACCCGGCCGGCCCAGAGCCGATCACGATCACGTTGCGCGGCTTGTCCACTGGATGCGAATCCTCCCATAGGGGTGAACGCCCGCCTATTCCCGGAGGTCAGGTCGCGGCTGGGTCGATGTGAGGCCGGAGGTCAGGTCGCGGCTGGGGTCGACATGAGGCCGGAGGTCAGGTCGTGGCTTGGGTCGACGTCAAGATCGAACAGTCGGCACTCGATGCGACAAGGACCCGGACGATGTCCGCCGGCTGCCCGGCCCCGGGCCCCATCAGGTAGACACCGAGGATGGCCGGCGTCCCCCGGAACCGAGCCTGGATCACACGGACGAGCTTCCCCTCAGGCCCTCGTTGTCCGGCGGGGTCCGTGAAGGCGCGATCGAGGCATGCCACGGCTGCAGCGAACGGGATCCTTTGCGCTGGCGTAGCCTCCGCCGCCGCCGGGATCTGGGAGGACTGGTTGTTCGATCCGAACGCGCGATCTTGACCGCTGTAGGAGGTCGCGAGCGCCTCGACCCCCGGGAGGTCGTAGTCGATGTTCTGCGCTTCGACGGAGGTGGCCGCCGGGAGGGCCACGCTCGGCGCGGCTGCACCGGCGGCCGGCCCGTCACGAGGGCCCGAGCCAACGTGCGGCAGGACGACCGCGACGACCAGCAGTGCGGCGGCGATTCCGGCCGCCGCGCCGGCCCAGCGGTACCACGCGGGCTGCTGCCCCGATGGTGATGCGGGAGCCGGCTCGTGGGTTGCGCGTCGTCTCGCCTCTGCGATCGCGGCGGCGCCGAGGTCGCTCGGAGCCGGGATCTCCGGCACGGACGCGAGGGCCTCGCGCGCTGCCCGGGCGAGGGCGACCTCGCCCCGGCATCGCTCGCACGAGTGGAGATGGCGCTCGACGACGGCGCGCTCGCCTTCGGCGAGTGCGCCGTCGACGTACGCCGCGAGCAGCTCGTCGGGATGGCTCATGATCGGTCCTCGGACGCTCTGAACGGCGCTTCGGGTTCCCGCGTCCTGATGCCCATCGCGCGGGCGAGCGCGACGCGTCCGCGATGTACCCGGGACTTCACCGTTCCGATCGGGACGTCGAGCACCTTGGCGATCTGCTCGTACGCCATGTCGTGGAGGTCCGCGAGCACGAGGGCCACACGGAACTCCTCGGGGATCTCCTTGAGGGCGGCCACGGCGTCGTGCGTTCCGGCCAGCTCCTCCGAAGGGTCGGGCACCGGCGGCCCCAGTTCCGCTTCCGGCAGGTCGGGGTCGCCCGTGATCCGGAGCATCGGTTGCCGCCGCCGCTTCCGGGAGAGGTCGTAGCAGGCGTTGACGGTCACGCGGTGCATCCACGTCGTGAAGGCCGCGTCACCGCGGAACTGCCGCAGCTTCGTGAGGACGGACAGGAAGGTGTCCTGAGCGGCATCGGCCGCATCCTCGGGATCGCCCAGGATCAGCAGGCAGAGGTTGTAGACGCGTTGACGGTGCCGTTCGACGAGTCGCTCGAAGGCGGCGGTGTCGCCGCGCAGGAACCGACGGACCAACTCCTCGTCGTGCTCGGACGGGTCCACGGGCGCACGCTACAACGAGGATGGAGACGCGGATTCCCGCTGGACGACCTTCGTGAGATCCCTGGTGAAGGAGAACCGTCCCGCGATGATCGTCGTCGCGGTCTTCCGGAGCGTGATCGTGACGTCACCCGAGGAGGTGTCGACCTTGCACCAGCCCTTCGTCATCGACGCGTCGGGGTCGGCCTGGTGGACGGACACCTCGGCGGCGCCGCATGCGGCCGTGACGTCTCGCTGGTTCTGGTAGGTCGAGACGGCGGTCGATGCGGCCGTCGCCGCGGCGTCCGAGAGACGGAACTTCGTGAACAGGACGGACGCGGTGTCGATGGCGAAGATGCCGAGGACCGCGACGAAGAGCAACCAGACCAGGATGATCTTCCCGACCAAGCCGGCTTGCTCGCGGTGCATGCGCCGAAGGGTTCGTGGCATCCGGTCTCCATCACGCCCCGCGGCGCAGACGGCCGAGGAGCGCAGCCTTCACTTCATCGACCTCGTGGATCCCGAAGATAAGGGCGCAGGCGAGGAACACAAGCACCCCGGCAGCCACCCCAGCGGTCACCTGGACGAGCCGAGCGAGGCTCCGGTCGACGTCGATCGCGGCACCCACCACGACCGCCACACCGGCGGCCGCGGCCGCCGTCGCCCCGGCAGCCACCAGCGTCTTGGCGATCGTCACCCCGACGCTACGGTCGTCGGCACCCCCGAGCCTCCGCCGGACGATCACGAACAACACCACGGATCCGAAGACGTAGGAGACGGCGTGGCCGAGAGCGAGCCCGGTCACTCCTCGATGCCACGCGAACGCGAACAGCAGGTCCGCCGCGATGTTCACGACGGCGATCCCGATGTTGACGATGGCCGGCGTGCGAGAGTCGTGCAACGCGTACAGGGTGCGCGTCATCAGTTGGAAGGCCGAGAAGAACGGCAGACCGATCGCGAACGCAGCGAGGATGCGCGCGAGGATCGGCAGCTCCACGCCGCGCACGGCCCCGTGGCCCGCGAGCAAAGCGACGATCGGTCCGGCGAGCACGACGTAGCCGGCGGCGGCCGGGATCATCACGATCATCGTGTCGCGGAAGCCTCGAGAGAACAGCTCCCGGACACCTGCCCGATCCTCGCCGGTCCATCGCTCGGCCATGCCGGGGATCAGCGCCGTGAAGATGGATACCGCCACGATCGCATGCGGAAGGGAGAAGAACACGAACGCCTGCGAGTACGCCGTGTAGGCGCCGGCCGAGATCCTGCTGGCCAGCCTTATGACGATGAGGTACGCGACCTGGTTCGCCACGACGTAGACGACCACCCACCGAGCGAGGTGGAAGAGCTGGCGGACCGTCTCGTGCCGCCAATCCCATCGGAGCCGCCCGCGGAAGCCGATCCGTCGGAGCGCCGGCCACAACGCCACGGTCATCGCCAGGACGCCGAGCGTCGTGCCCGCGCCCAGCAGTGTCTTCTGGGCGAACGTGAGGGTCTCGACCTGCGGCGGCGTCGTCCCGCGCATCGCGATGAGGGCGAACATGGTGGCGATCACGGCGAGGTTGTTCAGGACGGGTGCGTACATCTGCGCCGCGAACCGACGGTTGGCCGTAAGCAGACCTCCGGCGACGGCGCCCACCCCGTAGAAGACGATCTGCGGCATGAACCACCGGAGGAAGAACGTTCCGAGCTCGACCTCCTGCGCGCGACGGACGGGGTCGTCGACGCTTCCGAGGTAGAGGCGCATGATCCACGGCGCGGCGACCGCACCAACGACGGCGACCCCGGTGAGGAGGACGAAGGCGATCGTCAGGAAGCGGTTCGCCGTTTCGAACTGGGCCTCGCGTCCCCGATCCTTCCCGCGGCCGACGAGCGCCGGCACGAAGACGCTCGTGAGGATCCCTCCGAGCACCAGCTCGTAGATGATGTTGGGGGTCGTGTTCGCAGCGTTGTAGCCATCCGACACGACCGTGAAGCCCAGCGCTGCGAGCGTCACCGTCACTCGGAGCAAACCGATAACCCGCGAGAGCAGCGTGCCGCCCGACATCACGGCCGCGTTCCGGACGGTAGCCGCCCGCGAGTCCACCGTCTCGGACGCGGCCGGGCTCAGCTCGAGACCTTCGTCCGCCGGAACCACCTCCGCGAGTACAGCAGCGCCAACACACCGGCCGCGGCGAGGGTCACGAGCAAGGCGATGTGGTTGACCGCGGTCGAGCGCACCACGATCGTCTGTGGCTCGCCGACCTCGTCGCCGTTCGGTGCGATGACGGCGACGAGGATCGGGTTCTGTCCGGCCGCCTTCGCGATGACGCGGAAGGACACGACCTGATCGGGTCGCTCGAGGACGACCTCCTGCTGGTACCCCTCGGGGAAGTCGAACTGGGAAGACTGCAGCTGGATCGTCACGCGGAGCGGGATCGCGCCCGGGTCGCCCATGAGGATCGGGATCGTGCCCTCTCCGGAGGTGAACGTGAAACCCTGACCCAGCTGCGGCTTGACGCTGTCGAAGGCCTGCTGCGTCGTCGCGGCCACGGCGTTCAACCACGAGGTCCCGGCCTCCCAGTCCGTGACATAGGGCGCCGACTCGGCGTAGTAGACATCGCGGGCGAGGTCATCCGGGACGGTGCTCGGCTGGGTCAGCATCGAGCGGTAGGTACCGATCTGATGCTCTTGCTCTCGGATCTGCTCGCTGTAGGACGCCGGGAAGGAGGAGGAGTCGGGCGAACGCAGCACGGCCGGTTCGCCGGGCGGGTTCACGCTTGCTGCGAACTCGGCCGCATCCTGAAGCCGCAGGAACGGCGTGCCGTGCAACCGGTCGAGTAACGGCGTCCACATCCCGGGCGGCAGGGTCGAAGGGAGCGCGAGCGCGACGCCGCGAACGTGTCCGCTCTCCGGCACCGGCGACTCCTTCCAGATCACCGCGAGCTCGCCCAGCACGGCCTGGGCGGCCCGGACGGGATCTTCCAGGAGGTCTTGCCGCGCGAGCAACCCTTCGATGCCGGGGTCCGGCAGGACGACCGTCACCGGGGAACCGTC
>WNGI01000617.1_pt1 | contig 28122 bp, 30 predicted proteins | sample 5400621 | NCBI WGS metagenome assembly WNGI01 (sample SAMN13153374, study PRJNA577476) | soil metagenome | isolation source: 20 cm soil or saprolite under Garry oak tree replicate 1 | place: USA:California | collected 2016-06-15
ATCTCGCTCTCCGGCATGCGATCGGCTGAGTTGGTCGCAGTCGTGCGCGGTGTTTGTTCGCTCATCGGAGATCCATGCGGGGAGGGCGGATGGATAGGCGCATCATCTGCGTTCCATGAGTAATAATCGGTGCATCTGCGGCGTTTCGACGGAGGACGAGAATGCGAGTGATCTGGATCACGCTGTTCGCGCTTGGATTCGCGATCGTAAATGCTTCGGCCTCTGGCCAACAACCGATCGTAATCAAGTTCAGCCACGTCGTTGCAAGCGACGCGCCGAAGGGCAAAGCGGCCGAGTACTTCAAGCGATTGGTGGAGGAGCGAACCAAGGGCGCGGTCAAGGTTGAGGTCTACCACAACAGTGTGCTGTTCAAGGACGGGGAAGAAGTCGAGGCGCTGCAACTCGGCTCCGTGCAGATGCTTGCGCCAACGCCCGGCAAATTCGGTCCGATGGGCGTGCGCGAGTTCGAAGTGCTCGACTTTCCGTTCCTTTTCGACAATATCGACGAAGAGCATAAGGTGACGCAAGGACCGATCGGCAAGCGGATGCTCAAAATGCTCGAAAGCAAGGGCATTGTCGGTCTCGCTTTCTGGGACAACGGCTTCAAGGAGATGACGTCCAACAAGCCGATACGAAAGCCGGAAGACTTCAGGGGCCAGAAGATTCGCATCCAGTCGTCCAAAGTGATCGACGCGCAAATGCGCGCGCTCGGCGCAATCCCGCAGGTCATGGGATTCGGCGAGGTGTACCAGGCGTTGCAGACGGGCGTCGTCGACGGCCAGGAGAATCCGACGTCAAACGTTTTCCAATCGAAGCTCTTCGAAGTGCAGAAATATCTGACGATGTCCGACCACGGCTATCACGGCTATGCGGTCATCACGAACAAGAAATTCTGGGACGGCCTGCCTCCGAATGTCCGTGCGACGCTCGAAGGCGCGATGAAGGAAACAACCGATTACTTCAACAGGATCGCGAAGCAGGAAAACGACGACGCGTTGGAAGGCATACGCCGCGCCGGCAAGACGGAGATCGTCACGCTGTCGGCCGACGAGCGAAAGGCCTGGAAGAAGGCGCTGATGAAGGTCCACGCCGAAATGGGCGAGAAGGTCGGCAAGGATCTGCTGAAGTCGATCTACGACGAAACGGGATTCGACCCCAGTAAGCTCTAAGCCACTAGAGCGTTTCACTGCGTTCATCGCGGCATTCGTTTTGACAGCGGTACGCGATTCGCGCGCCGATCTGACTTCACGCGTCCGCCATGATCTGGCGTGGAACGCGAATGCCCATCGCCGCGAGCGCGCGATTCATCTCGTTCGCCCAGTTCTGTCCGACGCGAGCGTTCGCCGGACTCGGATGCGGCGCACCGGCGCAGACTGCGGTGTCGCCCAGTATGGTCGCCACGCGTTCCGCGGCGAAGCGTCCAAGGCCGATCGCATGGCGAATCTTCAGCGCATCGGCGGCGGCAGCGATTGCCCGGTCGCACGCGGCAAACAAGCGCTTGCGCGACGCGACGGGAAGCTTGTCCAGCGCGAGGTTTGCACCACCTTTCGCGAGAAAGCACAGCGGACAGTAGTTGAGGACGAAAAAGTGTGCGAAGAAGCGCTCGGGCGCATCAAACGTATCGCGTGCCCATCCCCAGAGGCGCTGTCCGCTGACCTCATGACGACGGCACGAAAAGCCTTCGATCGGCCGCTTCGGATGTTGGTCTTTCGGCCGCTCGACCGGCCGCTCGATTGCGAGCCACTCGCGGACCATCTCGACGTCGCCGAACGGAACGCCGGTCTGCGCCATGCCGAAGTATCCGGCGTTCATGCCGACGATGAGCACGCTACGCTGGCCACGCCCGTAGCGCTCCAGATACTCTCGATGAGGCGCCCACGCGTAGGTAAGCGGGTTGTAAACGTGACCGACCGACCCTCCGAAGCGAAGCTCCGAAACGTCGTCCCGCAGTCGCCTGGCGATAGAGACAAGTGCCGGTGTTGCCGTCATGGGGTCAAGCGTCGCGTGATATTCGGCCGGCGAGCGTGTCAAAACGAGAATGCCCTGGGAACATTTTAGGCACGGCGCCGATGTCGGGGTTCGCGGATTGGGTGTCTCCCGCGCCGATGCCCTCGAGCAAATCGCGCTTGCGTTAACCGCTGTCGTCGCCGATCCGCTGCGCGTTCGCGGCGAAACGCTCGTGGATCTGCGCTGCGACGCTCCGGATGACGAATTGCTGGTCGTCGACTGGTTGAATGCGCTGATCTACGAAATGGCGACGCGCAATCTACTGTTCGGACGTTTCGCCGTGACGCTTGACGGCCATGCGCTGGAAGCGAAAGCATGGGGAGAATCAGTCGATCGCGAGCGCCATCAACCTTTGGTCGAAGTCAAGGCCGCAACGCATAGCGAATTGTCGATGGCGCAGCGTGAAGACGGTACATGGATTGCGCAATGCGTCATCGATGTGTGAGGAATCTTTCGCGATTGGCTTAGCGGAGCACGAGAATGGATCCACGTCGACTGGAGCGAATTGATGATTACCAATGGCAACTGCCGATAACAGGCGCCATGCGCGTGCCCGGTGTGATCTTTGCCGATGAGGGATTGATCCAGACGATGGACGAGAAGGTTCTGGAGCAGATCGCCAATGTTGCAATGCTCCCGGGCATCGTCAAAGGCTCGTTCGCGATGCCCGACGCTCACTGGGGCTATGGATTTCCCATCGGCGGCGTAGCCGCATTCGATGCTGACGAGGGCGGCGTCGTGTCGGCCGGCGGCGTCGGTTTCGACATCTCGTGCGGCGTGCGGACGTTGCTCACCGGTCTTACGCGTTCCGAGATCGAGCCGGTGAAGCGTCAGCTTGCCGACACGCTGTTCAAACGCATCCCCGCAGGCGTCGGGAGCACGGGCGCGTTGCAATTGTCCCCGAGCGAGATGGATGCGATGCTGCGCGGCGGCGCTCGATGGGCCGTTCAACACGGTTATGGTCAGCGCGAGGATCTGGCGCGCATCGAGGAGGGCGGCGTCATGGCCGGCGCGGATCCTGACCAAGTATCCACCGCCGCGAAACGGCGGCAGCGAGACCAAATGGGCACGCTGGGATCAGGCAATCACTATCTCGAAGTGCAGCACGTCGTCGCAATCTACGACGATGCGGCTGCGAACGCCTTCGGTCTCCATGAAGGCGACGTCGTCGTCAGCCTGCATTGCGGCTCGCGCGGTCTGGGGCATCAAATTGGTACCGAGTTTCTGCGCGAGATGACGATTGTCGCGCAAGCCGCAGGAATATCGGCCGCCGACCGCGAGCTGGCCTGCGCGCCCATTCACTCTCCGGTCGGACAGCGCTATCTCGGCGCGATGAGAGCTGCGATCAACTGTGCGTTGGCCAACCGGGAAATTCTCACGCATCTTGCGCGAGATGCGTTTCACGCCGTCCTGCCGGGAGCGCGGCTCACGTTGCTCTACGACGTTTCGCACAACACGTGCAAGGTCGAGAAGCATCGGATCGACGGCCGCGAAGCCAAACTCTACGTGCATCGCAAGGGTGCAACACGGGCTTTTGGTCCGCATCACCCCGATCTGCCAGCCGAGTTTTCCGCGATCGGCCAGCCCGTGCTGATCGGGGGGACCATGGGCACCGCGTCGTACGTTCTGGTTGGCACGGAACGCGGCATGAGCGAGGCGTTTGCGTCGGCGTGCCACGGCGCCGGTCGCGAAATGAGCCGTCACGAGGCGAAGCGTCAATGGCAGGGTCGCACGGTCGTCGATGAGTTGGCGATGCGAGGCATTTTAATCCGCAGCGCGTCGATGCGCGGCATCGCCGAAGAAGCACCCGGTGCCTATAAAGACGTCTCCGCGGTGGTTGAGGCGGCGCACCACGCGCAACTTGCGCGCAAGGTTGCGCGGCTCGAACCGCTGGTATGCATCAAGGGTTGACATTTTTGCGCGTCGACATCCTGCGACACGCGCCATTTTCCGCTTGCCGCTTGGCGCAATGCCCGCTATGCGATAGTTGACGATCTGAACCGGAAAATTGCCGCGGAGCTCCCATGACGTCGTTGACTTGCACGGAGATTCTTGGAGGTCGGGCGCCGAAAGATGCGCCAATAACCGTTAAAGGGTGGGTGCGTACTCGGCGCGATTCGAAGGCTGGGATCTCGTTCGTCAACGTGTCGGATGGCTCGTGCTTCCATCCCGTCCAGGTTGTCGCGCCGAACACGCTCGGCAATTACGTGGACGAAGTGCTGCGCCTTACGGCAGGCTGTGCGGTGGAAGCGACCGGTATCGTCGTGCCATCGCCGGCAAAGGGCCAGCCGTTCGAGATGCAAGCGAACGCCATCAAAGTCGTCGGCTGGGTCGACGACGCGGATTCGTATCCGATCCAGCCGAAGCCGCATTCGTTGGAGTTCCTGCGCGAAGTCGCGCATTTGCGGCCGCGCACGAACGTCATCGGCGCAGTGACACGGGTTCGGCACACGCTCGCGCAAGCGGTGCACCGTTTCTTTCACGAAAACGGATTTCTGTGGATCAGCACGCCGATCATCACGTCGTCCGACGCCGAAGGCGCCGGCGAGCTCTTTCGCGTGTCGACGCTCGACCTGCTGAATCCGCCGCGCACCGCCGACAACAGGATCGACTTTTCTCAGGACTTTTTCGGGCGCGAAACTTTCCTCACGGTCTCGGGACAATTGAACGTCGAAACGTATTGCATGGCGCTATCGAAGGTCTATACGTTCGGTCCCACGTTTCGCGCGGAAAACTCAAACACCAGCCGGCATCTTGCGGAGTTCTGGATGATCGAGCCGGAGATCGCGTTCGCGAGTCTCGCCGACAATGCGACGCTCGCTGAAGCGCTGTTGAAGCACGTTTTCAAAACGGTGCTCGAGGAACGCGCCGACGACATGGCGTTTTTTGATGAGCGCATCGAGAAAGGGTTGATTGCCAAGCTCAACGGCATCGTCGATTCGGAATTCGTGCGGATGGACTACACCGAAGCGGTGCGCGTGCTGGAACAATCGAAGCAGAGCTTCGAGTTTCCCGTGAAGTGGGGGATGGATCTGCAATCGGAGCATGAGCGCTACATCACCGAGCATTACGCAAAAAAACCAGTGATCGTCGTCAACTACCCGAAGGAGATCAAGGCGTTCTACATGCGCGTCAACGACGACGACCGAACGGTGGCGGCAATGGACGTACTCGCGCCCGGTATCGGCGAGATCATCGGCGGCAGCCAGCGCGAAGAGCGCCTCGAGATCCTCGATGCGCGTATGAGCGGCGCCGGTCTCGACAAAGAACACTACGGTTGGTATCGCGACCTACGCCGCTATGGCACGGTCCCGCACGCCGGCTTCGGTTTGGGTTTCGAGCGAACGGTGGCGTATGCGACGGGACTCGGTAATGTGCGCGACGTGATTCCGTTCCCGCGCACGCCGGGAAATGCACGGTATTGAACGACCCGTAAAGCAGTTTCCTCGCTCGAGTTCGGGATGACAAGACGGCGGAAGGACAACAGGTCAGCGAATTAACCGCGGCGCGCGATCATATCGATTTCGATCCGTGCGCCGCGAGCGAGACCGCTGACGCCGACGCACGTGCGCGCGGGCAGCCGCTCCTCCGGGAAATAGCTCGCGTAGACAGCATTCATACGCGCGTAATCTTCGTCGAAGTACCGTAGATACACCCGCACCGCGGCCACGTTTTCAAGACCGAGATGGCAGCCTTCCAGCACGGTGACGAGGTTTTTCATCACCTGGTGCGTCTGTTCGTCGATCGATTCCGGATACGGCGAATCGTTGGCCGTACCCGTGAACGGCATCTGACCGGTCACGAAAACCCATCCATCGGCCTCAACCGCATGGCTGAACGGGGCGACCGGATCCGGCGCGCCGCGTACCAAATGAAAGAGAAGCGCGGACATGCGAGCACGTTATGGGTCGGGAGTGACCTTGGGCTGCGACTCGCCGAAAATGTGCGACAACTTTAAGGCGCGGTCAAGGAAAGCCTCAGATTCAGGAAGTGACGCCGCTCAACTCGACGCTACGACGTGCTGCCGGGCGGGACGTTGCTTGCGCTATTGCTCTTTCTCTACCAACGCAGACTGCCGACGGACGCCGGCGCCGACGTGCCGGTTCTCGTTTCGGCGATCGGGGCGCTGCGGACGGCGTATCAGCGCTTGTCACCCGCATGGTTCAAGGCGCGCGTACGATCACTTTGCCGGTCATGTAAGCGTGGACAGCGCACACATAGTCGAATGTCCCCGGTTTGTCGAACACCCGACTGAAGCTTGCTCCGGGGAGCAGAACATCGGTTCCTTTCGCGCCGTCGTTGTAAGCGAGCCCGTGCGGCGCGCCATCATCGTTGCTCCAGGTCACCATCGAGCCGGGGGCAACGGTGATTTCACCTGGAGCGAAGGCAAAGTTCGCGATCGAAATTCTTGCGCCGGAAGATTGCGTGTTTGCCGCGCCCGGCAGCACAACCACTTTACGCGGCGCATTGCCGACGGCGATTGTCGAAGTCGTGCCGGCTGCGAGGTCAACGACAGTGACATCGTTCGATCCTTCGTTCGTCACATAGATCCGCTTCCCATCGCTCGTGGCGGCCATCCAGTGCGGCTGCTTGCCGACCGCGATGGCCTTGAGCGGCATGTTGGTCGCCGGATCGAACAGCTGCAATTCGCCCGGCCCCTGAACGACGGCGGTTCCGGCGCTCGCGCCACGGAAGAAATTAGCGAGATGCGGCGACGCGCCGGTCGGGATCTGCGCAACGATCTTGTCCGACGCCGGATCGAGCACCGCGATCGAATTGACGCCCGCCATCGTGAAGTAGAGGGCACGGCTGTCATAACCGAATTCGAGGTCGCGCGGCGTCTTCTCCAGTGGCAAGGTGCGGACAGCGGAGCGGGTGGCAACATCGACGACGACCAATGCGAATTTGCCGGGCTCCTGCGACGCAATGTAGGCAACCTTTCCGTCGGGGCGGATCGCGATCGTATGCGGCTTGGGCACCGGCACCGTTGCGACGATCGCCTGCGTTGACGTGTCGATGAGCGCGACGCGGTCCTCGCCGTATACGCCGACCAGCAACAGTTTGCCATCCGGCGTCATCGCAAGTCCGTGCGGCGTTTTGCCGACTTCGATCTTACGCGTCACGCGATCGGTCGCAGCGTCGATGACGCTGACCTCCGATGACCCATCGCCGCTTACATACACAGTGCGCCCGTCAGGCGTCGCGCTCATCCCGTGCGGACCGGCGGATACGGGCACCGTCTGGACAACCTGCCCCGTCCCGGTGTCGATCACGCTGACCGAATTGTCCTTGAAGTTGCCGACGTACGCCTTGGGCCCCGCCGCGGTCACGGTCAACGCGAATGACAACAACAGGCTGCCGAGCGCAAGTTGCGATCGAAGGGCGTTATGCATTTGGATCTCCTTTTTCGCGGACGAAGGTATGCGGTGAATTCATCGCCCGAATCCGCGACTTGACCCTTGTACCCGCCGTTTGTTGTTTTTATTCCGCGGGAATAAGCTCGGCGCTTAGGCGGTAAGGTCCGTTAACGAACCCACAGGATTCCGTTTGTCCGACGATCGTCGCTTCGAGGAGCTGGTCTTGCCGCATCTGGACGCGGCGTACAACCTGGCGCGCTGGCTCGCACGCGACGCAAACGACGCCGATGATGTCGTTCAGGATGCTTGCGTACGCGCACTCAAGTATGTCGGATCGCTGCACGGAAGCGATGCGCGCGCATGGTTCCTGACCATCGTCCGCCATGCCTTTTACGATTGGCTCGGGCGCAACCGTCCCACGGAGATTATTCAGGACGACGGTACCGCTCTCGACACGGCGATCGATCACGCAGCCGTCGATCCCGAACAGTCCGCATCGCGCAACGATCAGACGCAAGCCCTCGTTGACGCCGTTGCCGCGTTGCCGCTGCAATATCGGGAGGTGCTGGTTTTGCGCGAGCTCGAAGCGCTTTCATACAAGGAGATTGCCCGCGTCGCCGACATTCCGATCGGAACGGTGATGTCCCGCTTGGCGCGCGCACGCGCGCTGCTGCAGCGCTCGCCGTTGCTGCGCGCGGTTGGGGGAAACATGTCGGGGAGCGAACGATGAACTGCACTGAAGCTGCGGCGACGATTGCCGCGTACGCCGACGGCGAAGTCGACAGGCTGCGCAGCCATACGATCCGCAAGCACTTGCGCACATGTGCAAGCTGCGCGGCGGAGCATCAGGAGCTGCTCGCGTTGCACGCCCGAATCCGCGCGGAAGTCCCTTATTTCAAGGCACCCTCGGCGCTGCGGGAACGCGTGCTGGCAACAATTGCCGCCGCGAAGCCTGCTCATGAGAACGGCGCGCGTTCCAGTGATCGCTGGCGTTGGTTGACCGGGGGTGCACTCGCCGGCTGCGCAGCGACGATCGTTGCCTGGGTCATCGGCACGGCGATCAACGATTGGCGTACCAATGAAGATCTCGCCGTCGAAGCCGTAACAACGCATGTCCGCGCGACGCTCGGCAACCACCGTGTCGACGTCGCGTCGTCCGATCAGCATACGGTCAAGCCGTGGCTTTCGTCGCGGCTCGATTATTCGCCGCCTGTGCGCGATCTCGCGCCGGAGGGTTTCACGCTCGTCGGCGGGCGAATCGATTATCTGGACCGGCAGCCTGTCGCCGCGCTCGTCTATCGCTACCGCGATCACATGATCGATGTCTTCGTCCGGCCGCCGACAGCACATGCGCCGCCGGCGGCATTGCGGACGGTGCGCGGGTTCAATGTGGCGCATGCCACCGGGTCGGGAATGGACTGGCTTGCCGTGTCGGACTTGAATGCTGCCGGATTGTCGAGCTTCGTAGCGCGTGTTTCGAGTCAGGATTAAGTAAAGTTCGGGCGGGCGTTCTTCTGCCCGCCCGATCTCCTATCCTATTACGATGATCGTCCCGTTCATCGTTTCGTGGCCCGATCCGCAGAAAACGTCACAGAGAAACGTGAAGGTTCCGATCTTATCGGGCACGAGGCGAACGCGTGCCACTTTGCCGGGAATGATATCGGCGCGCGTTTGAAAGTCGGGCGCGTTGAAGCCCATCAGCACGTCAGCGGTGGTGAGCTCGAGGACTACCGGAACGCCTTTTTTCAGCGTCAACTTGTCCGGCGTGTAGGTGAAACGGCGTGCCGCGATTTTGATGACGCGCTCCTTTGGCTCTGCCGCCCGCAGGCCGATCGTTCCGGCACCCAGCAACAAACCCCCGAGCGCCAGCGCCACTCTTCTTCTCGTCACATGCATCGCTCATCCTTTCTGAACGGGAAGCTCGGTCAGCTTGAAGTTGGCCTCGCTTAATTCGGCTTCGATGTCGCGAAACCCGAGACCTTTGTACGGCTGCGTCGCATCCCATGGGAGAGGATTGCGTTGGGGCTGCGAACCGGGCGCAGGCAGCGGAAACATCAGCCCCTTCGCCGCGTGGTGTGCGATGTGGCCGGTCATCTTGTGATGCTCTTGATGGATATGGCCGTAGAAGACGGTGACATGCTCCATCGGCAACAGCAGGTCGATCGCCTTCGCGCCATCGCGGGTCGCCCAATCCCATTGCGGATAAAGATCGAATAGCGGGCGATGCGTCAGGACGACAATGTTAGCGTCCTTCCGCTGCTGCTTGAGATCGTCGGCAAGCCATTGTAATTGCTCATCACCAAGCGACGCGCGCGGGTCCGAGACGTTGTCGAGCGCGATGAAATGCACGCCCTTGTGGTCGAACGTGTAGTGCGTCTCGCCGAAGAATTCCTTGAACGCCTCGCCGCTGTCGAGAGACGCGTCATGCTCGCCTGGCATGAAATGGATGTCCTTGACCTTGAGCTCGCTGACGATTTCCTTGAACTGCGCGAGGCGCCGGCGCCGTTCCTTCGGATCGTCGGTCGTGTGCGTGAGATCACCGGTGAAGACGATGAAATCCGGCTGTTCATTGAGACTGTTGACGGCTGCGACGGCCTTTTTCAACGTGCCTTTTGCATCGGGATTCGGCGCGCCTTGAAACCCCCAGTGCGAATCCGACAGTTGAACGAAATAAAAATCATCGTACTTTTGGCCGGCCACCGATGCGCCTTGCGCGCCGCGCAGGCTCGACACGAACACGACGCCGCCCACGCCTGCCATTCTCAAGAAATCTCGTCGATCGAATCGATGTCGCATCGCTTACTCCTTCGTTGAATAGGAAGGTTCCTGCGATGCACTACCTCGCGTCTGCACTCGATATTCCGGCACGCAAAAGATTGATGAAAATTGGAATATCGCCTCGCCGCGTGCGGTAAGGCGCGGACACAGCGGGCCCCTTTGCTCCGGATGGCATATCTTCATTTGTCAGTGGAGGACGGCGGACTTCCGTCCGAGGAAACTGCTTTTGATAGCATCATCGCGAAAGGTTTCTGCTTTGCGCGATAATTCTGCTTTTACGCGAGTTGCCTCACGGAAAGGATCGCACCATGGCCACCGACAATCCCCTTCATGCAACGATTCTCGAGCTCACACGGCCCGGCCGCGGCATTTTGGCCGCCGATGAAAGCCAGCCGACGATCACCAAGCGCTTCAAAGCACTTGGCATCGAATCGACCGAGGAGACGCGCCGCAATTATCGGCAGCTCTTGTTCACGACACGCGGCGCCGAGGAATATTTGAGCGGCATCATCCTGTTCGAGGAGACGTTGTCGCAGCGCACTGACGATGGGACTCCGTTGCCGGAGGTACTGACACGCGCCGGCATTCTGCCCGGCATCAAAGTAGACAAGGGAACGACGCCGCTACCCAACGCGCCCGGCGATCTGATCACCCAAGGGCTGGACGGGTTGGCCGAGCGGCTCACGGAGTACAAGAAGTACGGCGTGCGGTTTGCGAAATGGCGCGAGGTATACGGCATCACCGATTCCAATCCGACGCCGCTCGGCATCGAGGCGAACGCCGAAGTGCTGGCGCGCTATGCGGCGATCTGCCAGCAGCAAGGCATCGTGCCGATCGTCGAGCCCGAGGTGCTGATCGATGGCGATCACACGATGGCCCGCTGTCATGAAGTCAGCGACGCCGTGTTGCACGCGGTTTTCACGGCGTTGCATCGTCACCATGTGATGCTCGAAGGCATGGTGCTGAAGCCCAGCATGGTTCTGCCGGGCAAGGATCATTCGGCAAAGGCGAGTGCCGATCAGATCGCGACCGCAACGGTCGAAGTGCTCCTGCGCAACGTTCCCGCTGCCGTTCCGACGATCAATTTTCTCTCGGGAGGCCAGAGCCCCGAGGAGGCAACGGCGAACTTGAACGCAATGAACAAGCTCTATCCCCGCGCACCGTGGGTATTGTCTTTCTCCTATGCGCGCGCGCTGCAGGATCCCGCGATGCGAGCATGGGGCGGCCGGCGGGAAAATGTCGCCGCCGCGCAAAAGGCCTTCGACCAGCGCGTCAAGATGAATTCGTTGGCGCGTGCGGGCAAATGGAGCCCGGAGTTGGAGCGGGCGGCTTGATTCGCGACCCCGACGAATCACGTCGGGCATCGGCATTATTCGATTACCACGAGCGGAGCAAGCACCGTCTCGACCGCTACGCTCCAGGCCCTGGCGGATTGGACTGGGCGAATCAGCCCGATCCGTTTCGACGGTTTGCCGGCGCCCAGACCGTCAAGCTGCCGTTCGCGGCGGATCGGCTCGCAACCCGGTACAACGCGATTCGCCGCGGCGAGCTCCCTGCGGTGCACGCGTTCGATCTGACAGGCATCGCGATTCTGTTCGAGATTTCGCTCGGGCTCTCGGCGTGGAAAGCGTTCGGCAGCACGCGCTGGTCGCTCCGTTGTAATCCCTCCAGCGGCAATCTACATCCGACCGAAGGCTATCTTGTTTGTCCGCCGCTGCCCGGATTGTCGGCGGGCGTCTACCACTATGTAAGCCGAGATCACGCGTTGGAACGGCGCGCGGCGATCGATGATCCGAGCTGGAACGGAGCGTTTGGCGACCTGGGCATTGTCGTCGGTCTCACGTCGATCTACTGGCGCGAAGCGTGGAAATACGGCATGCGCGCTTGGCGCTATTGTCAACACGACTGCGGACATGCGATCGCGGCAGTGAGTTATGCCGCTGCGGCGCTCGGCTGGCAGACGCGGATGCTGTCCTCCGTTGCCGACGAGTTGGTGGCGGCTGTGCTCGGCATCGACCGCGAGACGGATTTTTCGCTCGCCGAAAGAGAAACAGCGGATACGTTGCTCTGGATCGGCGTTGGAGCTTCGCATCCGGAGCTCGATCGCATCAAAGATTCGCTCCGCAACGCAACGTGGTTTGGCCGCGCCGATCGATTGAGCGCAGAACATGTGCAGTGGCCGGACATCGATTCGATCCATCGCGCAACGCATAAGCCGGTCACGATCGGGCGCGATACAACCAACGCGACGCCGATGCCGCCGCCTGGCGATCCGCCGCTCGATCTGCCATTCGCCACGCTCGCCCGCCAGCGCCGCAGCGCAGTGGACTTCGACGGCGAAACGCACATCGGCGAAGAGCGTTTTTACGCGATGCTCGAAACGCTTCTGCCGCGCGAAAACACGCCGCCCTGGAATGCGCTCGATTCTTCGCCAAGCATTCACGTGGCCTTGTTGGTCCATCGGGTGAGCGGGCTCGACGCGGGTTTGTACATGCTGCTGCGCGAGGGCGCCGCACTTTCCGATTTGCGGCAATCGCTGCGGCTGGAATGGTTATGGGAGAAACGGGGACCTGGTCATCTGCCGCTCTACCTGCTGCTGCCCTACGAGCTTCGCGAAATCGCAAAATTGATTTGCTGTCACCAGAACATCGCAGCAGACTCGTGTTTCGCATTGGGCATGTTGGCGCCTGTCGAGCGATCGTTCGACGAACCGTGGCGCTATCGTCGCATGTTCTGGGAATGCGGCATGTTGGGTCACGCCCTGTATCTGGAGGCGGAAGCGGCCGGCGTTCGCTCGACCGGCATCGGCTGCTTCTTCGACGACGAAATGCACGATCTCCTGGGCATCGCCGATCATCGCTGGCAAAGCCTGTATCACTTCACAACCGGCGGGCCGCGCGACGATCCGCGCCTGTCCACATTGCCGCCGTATCAGTTTCTGCCTTGATCGAGACTCGCAACGTGCTGGACACGAGCAACGCCGCGCTGGCCGCGCGCTACGACGAAATTCCGTATGCTGCGCTTCCGCATCCGGTGACGCATCCGGATCGCCTGGCGACGGTGGCGACGTTCCTCGGCAAGCATCCGCCGGACGTCGCGCAATGCCGCGTCCTCGAAGTCGGCTGTAACGACGGTGCCAATCTGATTCCGATGGCGCTCGGCTTGCCGAGCGCGGAATTCGTCGGTTGCGATCTTTCCGCGCGCGCGCTCGATGCCGGACGCCGGATGATTGCCGAGCTCGCGTTGTCGAACATCACACTCGTGGACGAAGATCTGTCGGCGCTCTCGCCGTCCCACGGAACGTTCGACTACATCATCGCGCATGGTGTTTATTCGTGGGTGCCCGCACACGTTCGCGACGCGCTGTTTGCGCTGGCGAGCACGCGGCTTTCTCCAAATGGCATCATGTTCGTGAGCTTCAATGCGCTGCCGGGTTGCCGCGTGAGACAGGCCGCATGGGAGATCCTGCATGCGCATGTCGATCCCATCGAGGATCCGCGTGTGCGCCTTACCGAAGCCCGCAAGCTCGCACGGATTCTCGCCGACGGCGGCAAGGCAGGGCACGACGGCGACGAAGCGGTGCGCGCCGAATTTCGCGCAATCGCGCAGCGGAGCGACAGCGCGCTCTGTCACGACGATCTGGCCGTGCCGAACGAGCCGTTCTATTTTCGTGATTTCGTCGCGCATGCGGCGCGCTTCGGTCTCGTATATCTGGCCGAAAGCGATCTGCATTCGATGAGCGCAGCCGGTGTGTCTGCGGACGCACGCGCGTTCCTGTCCACGCTGGACCCACTATCGCGCGAGCAATATCTCGACTTCGTTCGGCTACGCCGGTTTCGTCAATCGCTGTTGCAACGGGGCAAGGCGGAAGCCGAGATGACGCTGCATCCTCGGAGTGTCACCGCAATGCATGCGTCGGCGGATCCTTCGCTGCTGCGCGCGGCGGAGGCGGGCAAGGTCGGCGATTTGGCCCGCGGACTTGATCCGGCCAATGGCGAAAATGGGCCGGTGCGCGGACTCCTCGATACGCTCGTGCAGCGCTCACCCGGTGCAATCGCCGTCGAAGCGCTGCGCGGGGGCGCCGGTCCGCTGCAGCGTCCGCTCGAAGCGATTCTTGCCGATGCGTTTGTGGCGTCCATCGTGACCTTGCACGTCCATCCCCCACAACTCGCCGCAACGGTGACGCAGCGGCCGTCGGCGAGTCCTCTCGCGCGGATGCAGGCGCGCAGCAACGAGGAGGTAACGACGCTGTTGCATATGCGCGTGCGAATGCCCGACGGGGAGGCGCGGCGATTGCTGATGCTGCTGGATGGAACGCGCGATCGATCGGCGCTGGCGAGCGCGATGAACGGTCCCGTTTTCGATCACGACTTGAGTAAGGCTCGCGCATTCGTGGATTACGTGCTGGAGCAGTTCGCGCGGCTCGGGCTGCTGCGCGCCTGACGGCGTACGCGTCTAAGCCATCTCGGCAAGATATTGGTGAACGAAGGCGATGGCCATGCTGCCTTCGCCCACGCCGGAAGCCACGCGCTTGATCGAGCCGTGACGCACGTCGCCGGCGGCGAAGATTCCCGGCACGCTGGTCTCCAAGAGGAACGGATCGCGCTTCCGTGGCCAAGATCCCTGCCGTTGTGCGACGAGGTCGAGGACGTCTCGTCCCGCACAGATATAGCCCCGTTTGTCGCGAATCACCGCGGACGGAAGCCACGAGGTCTCGGCATCGGCGCCAATGAACACGAACAGCGCCTGCGTTTCGGCCCGTCGACGCAAACCGCTGCGACGATCCTCGATGACGATTGCTTCGAGATGCTCGGTTCCTTCGACCGCCACTATCTGGCTCATCGCTTCGACCTTGACGTTCGACTTCGTGGCGAGCTGCTCGATCAGGTAATGCGACATGCTGGTCGTGAGCGACGGCGCGCGAATCAGTATCGTGACCGTGCGCGCGTAGTCGGCGAAGAACATGGCCGCCTGACCCGCCGAATTGCCGCCGCCGACGAGAAAAATATCGAGTCCGCGCGTCTCGGCTGCTTCCGTTCGTGCTGCGCCATAGTAGATGCCGCGGCCGACAAGCCCTTCGGCGCCGACGACTTCGAGCTTGCGCCACGTCACGCCGTTGGCGACGATGATCGTTTGCGTTTCGATGTGGTTGCCGCCGTCGAGCTGAATCGAGCGTTTCGATTGCGTTGCATCGGCCGCGATGCCGACGACTTCGCGCGCGACGATGATCTCGGCGCCGAAGCGCTTCGCCTGTTGCAAAGCGCGATTGCCGAGGTCGTCGCCGGCAATGCCCGTGGGAAAGCCCAAATAGTTTTCGATGCGCGACGATGTTCCCGCCTGTCCGCCCGGCGCGTGGCGCTCGATCAGGATGGTGCGGAGGCCTTCCGAAGCGCCATAAACGGCTGCCGCCAAGCCGGCAGGTCCCGCGCCGACGATGGCAACGTCGTAGCGACCATGGGACGGACTCGTTTGGAGACCGAGCCGCTCGGCGACTGTCCGAAATGTCGGCGTCGTAAGCCGCTGGCCGTCGGGCAGTACGACGACGGGATACGCTTCGGTGGGCTCCGGCGTCGCGGCGAGCCCGGTGCGAGCCTCGGGATCATGAATATCGTTCCAGCGGAATGACACGCGATTGCGTGCGAGAAAATCGCGCAGCGCATGGCAGGCAAGATCGAAGCGATGGCCGATGAGCCTCACCGTCGCGACCGGCGTCTCGGCGGTCACCTGTTGCAGATGTCCGATGCGCGTCGCCATCGTCCGCATCAGTTGCGCGTTGAGTTGGGAGCATGCCGCAATCAACTCCCGAAAATCCGCGGGCTCCAAGCGACAGACGCGCGTGGGTTGAGACGCCCGCAAGCTTGCAATTGCGGGCGAGCCAAGCAAAAGCGGCACCTCGCCGGCATGGTCGCCGGGAAGGTAGGTGTTGATGACCCGTTCGATGCCGCCGACGAACTTCGAGACCGTTATCCTTCCGGACAACACGATGAAAAATGCCGGAACCTCGCCCTCCTGAATCAGCCAATCGTTCGGACGCAGATAGATGTCGGCCGACCGCGATGCGATGACTTCGAGCTCGCGTTCGGGAAGACCGGCCAACAGCGGGACGGCCTTCAGCTGTTCAGCGGTAATCATGGCCTTGCAATCGGCGTGCGCGGCGGAGTTTGCGCGACATGGTACTTACAAGAATCCCGTCGAACCATTCGGCATCTCGTCGAAAAACGCCTCGTCGACGAAGCACCAGCCCCAGGTCTCGCCGGGCTCGAACGAGCGCAGGATCGGATGATGCGTCTCCCGAAAATGCACGCTTGCGTGCTTGTTCTTCGAATCGTCGCAACAGCCGACATGCCCGCAGCTCAAGCACAGGCGCAAATGCACCCAATCGTCGCCACTGCGCAGGCACTCCTCGCAGCCGTTAGCCCGCGGCGTCACGGGGCGAATCTGATCGAAATGCTCGCAACTGTCCATTGGCGATTCTCCGGTGCCATCGATATTGTATGGTCGCGCGCGATATCGTGATCCCGTGGATGCAATTCGCTTTGTCATCCCACACGTAGCGGCAAACTGCGTGTCCGTCACTTGGATTGCTTGGCGGAGAACGTCTGTCCCGCAATCGTCGCCGTACCGTTCCGATATTTCGGATGACCGGTATACGGCGCGACGGCATACGTCGCGGTCCCGGCGCCGCTCCCCGGCGTTCCTCCCGTGATCGTGATCCACGGAACGTTGCTCGTCGCCGTCCAGCCACAACCTGTCGCTGCAGTGACCGCAACGCTTCCACCGCCGCCGCCGCTTGGTAGGGTTACGCTCGCAGGCGAAATCGCGTACGTGCAGGGCACCGTGGATACGATCCTGCTTATGCTTCCACCGAGATCAACGACATACAGCTCGCCTTGCTCGTCTTCACCGAACGACGAGATGTTGGACGCGGTATCGAGAAGTAACGTCTGCGTCGTTCCGTCCCACGCCAGGATTTCACCCGAGCAGTAATCACCATAAACATACGTGCCGCCGGGCAGCGCACCTTGCGATCCGCGGTAGACGTAACCGCCGGTGATCGAGCAACGACCGTTCAAATGCGTGTAATCGAGAATCGGGAAGATGTAGTTCTGCGGGCTGCTGCAAAGCGCGGGATCATTGTTGGTGCAGGCGGATCCCTCGAGCACGCGCCAGCCGTAGTTGCCGCCGTTGACGATCGGCATGTCGACTTCCTCGCGTGCGCCTTGGCCGACGTCGCCGACCCATTGGACGCCGGTGACGTGATCGAAGCTGAAGCGCCACGGATTGCGGAACCCGTAGGCGAAAATCTCGTCCGCGCCGGGCGTCGCACCAAAGAAGGGATTGGTCGGTGGCGACGAATACGTGCCGGGCGCGCTAACGTCGATCCGCAGGATCTTCCCGAGCAGCACGTTGACATTCTGAGCGTTGTTCGGCGGATCGTTGGCCGAGCCTCCGTCGCCGACGCCGATGTAGAGATAATTATCCGGACCGAACGCCAGCATTCCGCCGTTGTGGTTCGTATTCGTGGGATGCGGAATGGTCAGAAGCACTTTTTCGGTCGGATTCGCGACGTTGGGATCGGTGGACACTTGGTATTCGGCGATGACGATCGTGCCGTCGCCGGTCCGCGTGTAATAGACGAAGAAGCGGCCGTTGGTCGAATACTCCGGATGGAAAGCGAGGCCGAGCAGACCCTGTTCGCCGCTGGCAACCACTTTGGTATGAATATCGAGAAACAGCGACGGTGTCGTCGAGCCCGGCTGTAGCACGCGAATCGTTCCGCCCTGCTCGACAATGAAGAGCCGGTTCGAGCCGTCACCCGCGTTGGTCACGAATACCGGACTTGAAAGTCCGCTGACGACCGGTAGCAATTGAATCGCCGCGACGAGCGACGATGCGAGGCAAAAAAATAGCGCGGCTGCGACGCTGCGCATGATTTGCGCAATCCTCATGGCGGGTCTCCTTCCTGACAATGGTTGTTCTCTCGCGAGAGCGCCGATCCTCTTGTCGTCTCGCGCGTTGTACCGCTTTTAGATGTCGCGGCGCGATCTATTACGGCGAGCGCCAGGCTTTTTCCGAGCGCTGGTCGAAATGCTCGTAAGCCTTGACGAGACCCGTCAGGACTTCGGCGGTGGTCTCGAAGAGCGCTCGTGCATGCGCGTCCTCGACTTTGGAGACGTCTTCGCGCGCGTGCGCGATGACGCCGTTCAGCATGTCCTCGATCTTCGCGGTGTAGTGGCGGGGATCGTGCTCGTCCGGTGTCGCGTGAATGGTTGCCATGATGTGTGCCTTTCGCGAAATCGCTCTCCTATGGCCCCCCTTGTGCGCGCGTCACGTGAACGCGGCGCGCGCAGCGCTTTTGATCGCTATGCAGAGCGTTGGTTCATCGACTCGACGGGTCTCGCGCTGTAGGCGAAATAACTACAAGCAGGCAGTATTCGGCGATCGGACAAAGGGAGATTTTCTATGGAGGGCGCTCCGACTCGCTGCCGTGCATTTTTATTTTTGGTTGCAGCTTTTGTCGCGAATGCTGCCTTCGCCGATGGCACCGGCTGGTTTACGCCGGCACAAACCGCCAAGGGCCGTTTCGAGTACGCACAAAAGTGTGCCGTTTGCCACGGTACGCAATTGCAGGGCACGGGCGGGCCTGCGTTGAAGGGACCGCAATTCGTCGCGCAATGGAACGGCAAGAAGCTCTCCGAGCTGTACAACTACGTCCACAAGATCGGCGAGCTCTACGGAGCGCTCGCTCAACCGACGACTTCCACGCCGACGCAAGCAGAGCTCAACGCCGCCGACAACGCGACCACCAACTGGCTGATGTATAACAAAGGTTATCGCGGCGAGCGATTCTCGGCACTAAAGCAGATCAACGCCGCCAATGCCGGCAAGCTCCGTCCGGTGTGCATGTTTCAATTGGGCGAGCTCGGGACATTCTCTACCGGACCGGTCATGTACGACGGGATTCTGTATGTGACCACGCATCTCGGCACGTACGCGATCGACGCGACGACGTGCCGGAATCGATGGCAGCACCAGCATGTCCCGCAAGGTCCCGAGATGAACGCGACGAACAAGGGCGTCGCGCTGGCCGGCGGACGCGTGATCCGCGGCACGCAAGACGGCGTCCTGTATGCGCTCGACGCCAAAGCCCGGCGATCTGGGCGCGAACACATAGATACGCCCGATTCGATGGATCATGGTGGTGGTGCTGCATGGGTGACGTATGCGCTCGATCGCGACACGGGCACGTTGTTCGTGCCGGTGGGAAATCCCGGACCCGATTACAACAACAAGATTCGACCCGGGGCAAATCTATTCTCCATTTCGACCGTCGCGCTCGACGCGATTTGGGCGGCAATTTTCTCGCGCTCGACGCGCACGGCGGCAAGACGCTCTACACCTTCGATACCGGCGGCCCGATCGCGGGCGGTGTCATTACGCACGAGGTGAAGGGCAAACAATACGTGGCCGTCGCGTCGGGCACAGCGGCGGCTCGATTCCGCTGACCGGCAGCACGACAGTCGTAATTTTCGGTTTGTAAGTGCAATTGCAGGTATAGCCGGCGAGTATGCCGGTGTAGGAATTCGTGCACCGGCGGTTGCTACGGGTTTCAAAGCCGCGTAGTAACAATTACCTTACGCAGCCCTGTTTTTTCGCCGACGCTCGGTCTGGCCCGAGTGTCCGCAATGCGCCGCGCGTGCGCAATCCGGCCGAAGACGTCGACACTTCGCGCGCGTCGCCCAATGGCACCGATCCTGCTTCGAACGGAAGGTAATCCGTTTCCGCCTTTGGTAACCCAGTTGGAGGTCGACCAATGTTGAACCGCAAACTGTCCCTCGTGATCGGAGTTGCACTCGTACTCGGCGCGGCCGGATGCCAGCGCGAAACGACGACGTCGTCGACATCGCCGCCGCCGCCGTCATCGTCGACCGCTCAATCGACGGCTCCGACGACACCTCCGTCGTCATCGTCATCCTCGTCGTCTGCGCCGTCAACGCCATCGTCGCCGTCGAGCGCAAGCCCACCGACGCCGCCATCGTCGAGCTCAGCCACGCCTTCATCGCCGACGCCGTCCGCGACTCCAGGAACCGAGGAAAAGAAGGATAAAAAGTAGCAAGAACCAGCAAGGAGCGCAGTCAACTGCTTGCCGGCCGATCGCAGACGCAAGCGCTCTGCGAGTCGGCCGTGCGGCAATGAACGTGGCGTCGAACGCAATGTCGAAGATGCGGTCCTGGCCCGCAACGGAGGGAGTGTTGGCGGCGGGCGCTCGCGAACGGCGCGCGCCCAACGGCGGACCCATCGACATGCACGTTCTCGACACGACGATGCTGTACGGCCCGATGGGCGGCGGCGTCGCGCGCTATTTGAAAGAGAAGCGAAACTGGCTCGCTCGCAACTCGCCGTGTCGCCATTCGCTGCTCGTCCCGGGACCGTTCGACGGTATCGGCGAGGAAGGCGAGCACTTCATCGCCACATGGGCGCCGAACGAGGCGGCACGCCGCTGGCCGTGGCGCGTGACACCATGGTTCCAGGCGATGCTCCGCTACGCGCCCGACATCATCGAGGTCGAGGACCCGGGACTGGTCGGCTGGATCGCGCTGCATGCAGCACGCGAGCTCGGCATTCCGCTGGTCGCGTTCTGTCATAGCGAGCTCGTCGGTACGGTGTCGCGTCGGCTCGGTCCCGTTCCAGCGGCGGTGATGCGCACGTATCTTCGCGCCTTCTACCGGCGCTGCGATCTGGTGCTGACGCCCAGCGAATTCATGCGCCGCCGCCTGCTACGCTGGGGTGTCGAGAATGTCGTCGTGCGTCCGCTCGGCGTGGATCTCAAGACATTCAACCCCGCGGCGAGAACGACGACGCTGCGCCGCGAGCTCGGTTTGGGCGAACGCGCGAGAGTCCTCGTCTATGCCGGACGGTTCGCGTGCGAGAAGAATCTCTCCGTGTTGTTGACGGCCTTTCGTCGACTCGGGCGTCCTTATTACCTGTTGATGCTTGGTACCGGCGAGACGATACCGCGTCAGCCGAACGTCATCGTACGTCCTTATGAGCGCTCGTCACGCGAGCTGGCGAGAATCATCGCGAGTGCAGACGGCTTCGTGCACGCCGGCGATCAGGAAACATTCGGACTGGTGCTGCTCGAGGCAATGGCCTGCGGACGTGGCGTCGTCGCGGCCGCGGCAGGTGCCGCACCGGAGCTCGTGACGCTCGAAACGGGCATGCTCGCGCCTGCGCGCGACGCCGGCTCGCTCGCGTCGACGATCCACGCGTTTTATCAACGCGACCTCGATGCGATGGGGCGCCGTGCTCGGGCGCACGTCGAGCGCAGCTACAGCTGGGACGCGGTAATGCGCGGTCTGCTCGAGCTGTACCGTGCCGTGCAGAGCTGGCAGCTGCGAGGGAATGCCGGATATGTCGCATCGTGAAATCGATCGCTCGGTTGCATTCGTTGTCCACGACGCGGCGCCGCGGACGTGGCCGGCATGTGCACAACTGTTGCAGATGCTCGATGACCTCGGCGCTGGACCGGTCACGATACTGGTCGTCCCGCATTACCATTACCAGGATCCGATCGCGAAGGACGCCCGTTTTATCGCCGCGCTGGACCGGCGGCTGGCACGCGGCGACGAGCTTGCGCTGCATGGGTTCCACCATCGCGACGACGAACCGCCGCCGCGCACGCTTCGCGGCTTCGTCGAGCGGCGGATACTGACCCGGGCCGAGGGTGAATTTGCCGCGTTGAACGAAGCCGCCGCGGCATGGCGTCTCGCGCGTGGCATTGAAGCGTTTCGGGTGCTTCGCTGGCCGTTGCACGGCTTCGTGCCGCCCGCATGGCTGCTCGGCGAAGGAAGCCGCGTAGCCATTGATCGATGTGGATATCCGTTCCGTTATGTTTCGGCGCGCCGCGGGATTTTTCGGTTGCCCCACTGGCGTCTCGCTCGCACGGCCAATGTCTGCTATAGCCCCGACGCGCGCTGGCGTCGAACCCTGTCACGCGCGTTGATCCGCGCCGAGCTCGCACGTGCACATCGCCGCTCGCTTCTCCGTGTGTCGCTCCACCCGCAAGACGTGCATTGTGCCGAGGTGCTTGCCCACTGGCGCACGCTCATTGCCGAGGTTCTCGCGCAACGCACGCCCGTCACCAAGGAACAGTGGACTGCATCGCTTGATACGCCGCGATACGAATATCCGGCGACAGCAGATCGTGCATCGACCCGCGTAGCAGCTTAGCGCTGCGATCAGAGTCCGGTCGGATACGCTTCGGGCGCTTCGTGCGACGGAGCCTGAACCATCTTGTCGACCGGCTCGAGCGGCTCCAACGCGATCGTTTGGTCGCAATGAATCACCGCGTCGAATTGCCCTGGCAGCGTGGCGTTGAAATAGTGACTCGCGCGTTCGGTCTCAGGTAGATAGATCACGCCGATCGCGCGCTGGAGTCGCGCCGCGCGCAAGCCGCGTGCGGCAGGATTGTCGCCGCGCAACGGAAGCAGAAAACGTTCGATGCCGGCACGATGGAAAAGATCTTCGTAGCTTTCCGGCAGAGCGGGCCGCACACGCTTGCGCTCGGCCGACCCGCCCCAATCCGACGCCGCAATGACGGTTCCATGATGGGTTGTGAAACCGATGAGCACGCTTTCGGCGTCGTTGCGCTCACGCACGAGCTGGCCGAGCGTCCATTCGCCGATCGCGCCCATTTGCGTCGCGCGTGCGTCGCCGACGTGCGAATTGTGCTCCCAGATGACGATTTTCGCCGGCCTGTCTCGCGACAGATGCGCGTCGAGCGCCTCGAGCGTCTGCGCCATATGGCGGTCGCGTAGATTCCACGATGATACGCGTCCGCGAAACATCGTCCGATAATATTCTTCGGCGTTTTTCACGAGTCGAGCATTTTGCAGCGCGTAAAAATGTTCGTCCGTCGCGCCCTCAGCCGTTTGTTCGATCGCTGCGGTGCCGCGTCGCAGCATCTCGGCCAATTGCGCGACGACTTCGTCTTGGCAGGACTGCGACGCGCCGAATCCCGCCGCATACGCGTAGCGCTCGCTGTCGCGGTCGAAGTGGTCGAAACAGGCGTAGCGCTTCCGTGCGAGCCGCGCTGCTTCCGGGTCGGCCTGTTGCAGATAACGCAGCACCGCATCGATCGATGTGTACAGGCTGTAGAGATCGAGACCGTAGAAACCGATTTTATGGCGGCGCTGGACGTCGTTGTACGTCCGAAGCCACTCGACAAAGGTCAACACGTCGGTATTGCGCCACATCCAAGTCGGAAATCGCGCAAAGCCGCCAAGCGCATCGCGACCGTTGCGGTCGGCCGTTTCGCCGCGGACATAACGGTTGACGCGATAGGCGTCGGGCCAATCCGCTTCGACGGCGACTGCGCTGAATCCAAAACGCTCGATCAGTGCGCGAGTGATTCGTGCGCGTTCGGCGTAGAAATCGTGCGTACCGTGCGTTGCTTCGCCGAGAAGAACAAAACGGGCGTTGCCGATCAGCCGGAAAAGCGGCTCGTAGTCGTCGCTTGCACCAGGCAAGCGATGTGCCGACTCGGCGATTGCTTCATCGACGATCGTATCAACGCTGTACGCCATCGGCTTTCACCGTGCGAAAGCAAACGCGCCGACGTAGGCGTGAAGATGCCGCTCGAACCACCGCCGAGCCAGTTGTGCTGCGCGCGAGAGCGTTCCCGGTTCTTCGAACAAGTGCGTCGCACCGGCGACAAGCTCGAATTCCTTTTCGCAGCGAAGCTCCTGATACGCGGCTCGGTTCAAATCGACGACGCCATGATCTTCAGCGCCGACGATCAACAGCGTTGGGGCACGCACGCTTTGCAACGCAGGGAATCCGGCCAGATCTGGGCGTCCGCCGCGCGATACAACGGCCGCGACATTGTCCCGCTCTGAAGCCGCGAGACGAATTGCCGCAGCCGCGCCCGTGCTCGCGCCGAATAAGCCGAGCGGCAGGTCGCTAGCGGCCCGCGAATCGGCGATCCATGCGCAGACGGTCGCAAGCCGCCGGGTGAGAAGCGGAATATCGAAGCGGGTTTCGTAAACCGCCTCCTCGTCGACCAGCAGGAGGTCGACAAGCAGCGTGCCCAAGCCGCCTTCGCGCAGTTTTTCGGCGACGAAATCGTTGCGCGGACTCATTCGGCTGCTGCCGCTGCCATGGGCGAAGAGCACGACGCCGCTTGCATTCGGCGGCAGTTCGAGCATTCCTTCGAGGAAGCCCATATCCGCCGGGATCTGGACCAATTGGCTCAAAGTGGCATTCATCGCAATTTCCTCTTCATTGGCGATCGAGCGCGGCGTGATGCGTGGGCGCACGGCTCAAGAGATCGATGACTTCGTCGTCGCTCGTTTGATCGAATTGCTCGTACCAAACGCTGACGGCGCGGAACGGTTCGGGCGTGTAAAGACAGATCATCTCGTCGACGAGCCCCGCCAACTCTTCGCAGCTGTCCGACGCCGCGACCGGCACGGCGACGACTATGCGCTGCGGATGTTCCCGACGTACCGCCTGCACCGCGACCGTCATCGTCGAACCGGTGGCCAGGCCGTCGTCGACGAGTATCACGGTGCGTCCGCGGAGCGGCGGCGCCGGCGCGCCACGCCGGTAGCGCGCTTCCCGCCTCGCGATTTCCTGCAGCTCGGCGCGGACGACTCTGTCGATCGTTACCTCATCGATGCGAGCGAGCGCAACGATTTCGCGGTTCAGGATCCGCAATCCCCCGCTCGCGACGGCGCCCATCGCGAGCTCCTCATGTGATGGAACCCCGAGCTTGCGCACGACGATCACGTCGAGATCGACATGCAGGCGCTCCGCGATTGAATGCGCGACCGGGACGCCTCCGCGGGGCAGGGCCAGAACGATGACGTCACGACGATTCGCGTACGCGCCCAACCGATCGGCGAGGATTGCGCCCGCTCCCGCTCGATTTGGAAGCGGCAGCGCCATGTGAATCAGGCGTGCTTCGCGGTGCGGGGCGGCCGATGAAACTGCCGCCGCAGCTCATCCTTGGCCCGCTCGAGCACCGCGCGGCGTTGCTTGCCCAGATGCTTTCCGGCGCGATTGATGTAGAACACGAGCATCGACATCGCCGACCGGAAAGGATCCGCCTTGCGCCGCTGACTTCGCTCGGCGGATCGCTTGAGCGAATGCGCGATCGAAGTGGGATTGCGCTGCGCGAACACGCCGTGCTCGAGATCGAGTGCGTCACTCGTCTCCGTCACACGCTGCGACCACCGTCGCGGTTTGGCCGAGCCCCGTTTTTTCGCGGCCGCTGCGTTACGCCGATTTGTTGTCGCCATGCGATCCTCTTAGTGTGAGTGCGGCCCCCCGGGCTGGGAAACCTGGGCGACGGCATCGCCGGCGGTTTCGAGATCTTCGTTGCAAGCCACATCGCCAATCGAGATGATTCCGACCAGGCGCTTGTCGCGATTGACGACGGGCAACCGGCGCACTTTGACATCGCCCATGTTCTTCGCGACATCGTCTAAGTCTTCATCGTCGAAGCAATACAGCACTTCGGGACTCATGATGTCGCGGATCTTCGTCGTGGGCGCTTTGCCTTCCGCGACCGCGCGAACGGTGATGTCACGGTCCGTGATGACGCCCACTAGACGATCATTTTCGCCCACAGGCAGCGAACCGGCGTTGATTTCAGCCATCATCCGCGCGGCGTCGCGAATGGATTCATTGGGATTTGCGACGCGCACGTCGCGTGTCATCGCTTCGCTAACTTTCATTGCATCGCTCCTTGCGAGAGTATGTCGTTGGCAAGCTGGCGAAGATTTTTATGCAACGCGCATGCCATGCGCTTCGCCCGACAAACTGACGCGCAGATGCAGCGCTGCAAGGTAATTATTGCAAAGGCGTCGTAACAGTTACACGACGAGCGCTGCGCTGAGGGCGCGACGATGTCAGCTCGCTACGCTGCCTTCGGTGTGCTCGATGGAGACCTGCGGAAGCGGTGCAATCGATGCCTGCGCGGCGGATTCGTATGCGCGCAAACGGTTGTACAGCGTCTTGACGCTGATGCCGAGCACGGCAGCCGCTGCTTCGCGCGTTTTCGTATGCTGAACGGTCGCCAGTATCAAGCGCTTTTCGACGGCGTCAATGCGATCGCCGACCGCGATCTGAAAGGATCGATTGTACGGCTCGGCGTTGAGCGTCGGCTCGCTCGACAATCCGAGCTGCGTAATCCACGGGCCGTCGCTCATGATGTAGGCGCGTTGGACGACATTCCACAGTTCGCGCACATTGCCCGGCCACCCGTAGCGCTTCAGCCGCTCGACGGCAGCGGGCGTGAACGCCTTCGGCGTTGCCGCCCCTTTGTTGAGCTCGTTCAAGAAATGGTTGCTCAGCAGCTCGATATCGCCATCCCGCTCGCGCAGCGGCGGCACATACACCGGAAACACTTGAAGACGATAGAGCAGATCGCGCCGCAGCTTGCCGGCGTTGACCGCCTCCTGCGGCGTGGCGTTGCTCGCGGCCAGCACGCGGACGTCGACTTCGATTAATTCGTCGGAACCGACACGCGAGAGCGTGCGTGTTTCGAGCACGCGCAAAAGCTTGACCTGGAGGTCGATCGGCATCTCGACGACTTCATCTAAGAATAACGTGCCGCCGTGCGCGCGCTCGAAGAAGCCGCGATGCTGCCGATTCGCGCCGGTGAAGCTTCCCTTCTCGTGGCCGAACAGCTCGCTTTCGATGAGCTGCGGCGAGATGGCGCCGCAATTGACCGCGAGAAACGGTTGGAGGCGCCGGCGACTCACGTCATGAATCGTTTGAGCGACCACTTCCTTCCCCGTGCCGCTGTCACCGGTGATGAACACCGTCGCATTGGTCGGTGCGACCCTCTCGATCGCGTCGTACAGCTTCTGCATTGGCTGCGAGCTGCCGACCAGCGAGCCGAAGTGTCCAAGCGAACGGAGCGTATTGCGAAGCCCCGTGACCTCCGCGCGCAGTTCCACCGGCCGAGCGACCCGTGACAGGGCATTGCGCAAATGGATGGGATTGACGGGATCGAAGCATGACCGGTGACGACGATCACTTCGGTCGCCGCGTCGGGCGTAATATCGCGCAACAAATCAATCCCGTTGCCGTCGGGCAGCACGAGGTCGAGCAGGACGATATCGGGCGCATCCTTCAAATACTCGCGCGCTGCGGACAATGTCGGCGCTGTTGCGGTCGTGAATCCTTCTTCCGCAATTATTTCGGCTAGCGAAGCGCTGTTGGTCTCATCATCGTCGATGATTAATGCGTGTGGCATCGGTAGGGCGCCGCAGTAGCGCGGCTCGTTTGATCGGTCGGGAACCTTTAACCGCAAGAGCCGTACCGCGTTGCGACATCTTGAACGACAGAAACGTATCAGGGCGAAGCGGATTGATTTTCAGATTGTTTTCGCTGAAAGCGCGAACGAAGCGCCGCCAATCAATGTAGGAAATGTAGAAAAGGCCATTGTTACTGCTTCCAAAGTTTCCTCGTAAGTCTTACCTGTCGTCAAAATACCGACGCGCATCATCGGGCGCGTCTCCGGCGATTAATTTCTCGGCGCGCGAGATCCAGGCATCTCGCGCGCCTTTATCCAATATCAACGTTCAATACCAATAAGGCCGGGCGTCGTAGAACTCGTGAAGTTCTTGCGCCCAAGTCTGATCGGCCATCGTCGGCCAATGATCTTTGTCGAATCCGGGCGCCTCCTTGAGCAGCTCTTTCGAGAGGTCCATCCGGAAGCACTTATTTTCGGTATCGAGCGTCAGTGCTTGCCATGGGATCGCGAACAGTTTGTCGCCGATGCCAAGGACACCGCCGATCGACATTACTGCGTATGCGACCCGGCCCGTCGGCACATCGATCATGATGTCGGTGATCTCACCCAACTTCTCGTCCGCTTCGTTGTATACGCTGTCTCCCTCCAGCGTGCCGGCGGCCATCACCTTAGGGCCGGGACCTTCGCTGGTCCAGTAATCGTTGTCGGCGTCCT
>WNGI01000546.1_pt1 | contig 28117 bp, 26 predicted proteins | sample 5400621 | NCBI WGS metagenome assembly WNGI01 (sample SAMN13153374, study PRJNA577476) | soil metagenome | isolation source: 20 cm soil or saprolite under Garry oak tree replicate 1 | place: USA:California | collected 2016-06-15
CGTCATAGCCGCCCCACAGGATCCGGTCGTCGCGGGTCAGGCGGTAGTAGTGGAACTGGTTGGTCACGTCGCCGACGCCTTGACGGTGCCGCCACCCGATCGACGCGAGCTGCGCCGCAGACAGCGGCTCGGTCACCAGCACGTAGTCATAGACCGGCACGACGTACGGTCGGGCGCGCCGCAGCAGCGAACGGAATGCGTTGGTGGCAAGAGCGACGCGGCCCGCGTGCACGGTTGCCACCGCCGTGCGCAGCCGCACGCCGGCGCCCTCGCGCGCGAGCGAGCGGACCGGTGCGTCTTCTGCGATCCGGACGCCGAGCCGCGCGCAGGCTGATCGAAGTCCCCAGGCCAGGCGCGCGGGGTCGACCAGCGCCGTGCGGTCGCGGTGCCATGCCGCGCCGACGTAGGTCGGTGACGCGAGCTCGGCATGCGCCGCGTCGCGGTCGAGCACCACCGCGTCGTGCTCGAACGCGCGCGCCTGCTCGACGGACTCGTGCAGCCACGCGAGCTGATGCGGCGCCGTGGCGACCTCCAGCTCGCCGGTGCGCTCGAACCCACACTCGATGCCGTACCGCGAGATCGCGGCCTCGATGGCGGAAAGGTTCTCTCCGCCGAGCCGCTCGAGCACCGCCATCTCGTCGGGGAACCGGGCCAAACCGTTGGCCAGCCCGTGGGTCAGGCTGGACGCACAGAATCCGCCATTGCGCCCGGATGCCGCCCAGCCGGCGGTGCGTCCGTCGATGAGCAGCACGTCGCGCGACGGGTCGGCCTCCTTGGCGAGCAGTGCCGTCCAGAGTCCGGTGAATCCGGCGCCGACGACCGCGAGATCGCATCGCGTCTGGCCGGACAGCGGCGGCGCGGCGGGCGGGGCGTCCGGCGAATCAAGCCAGAACGAGGTCGGGGCCGCGTCGGCGAGTGCCGCACGAATCGGCCGCGTCACACCCGCTTCCGGCGATTCGCCGTCGCGCCGACCACGGCGAGCAGCACGCCGAACATGAAGATCAGCGTGCCCATCACATTCACCTGCGGCGGCAACCCCAAGCGCGACGCGCCGTACACCCATAGCGGGAAGGTGACCGTACTGCCGGCGTTGAAGCTGGTGATGATGTAGTCGTCGATCGACATGGCGAAGGCGAGCAGTGCGCCTGCCATGACACCCGGCGAGATCATCGGCAGGGTGACCTTCCAGAACGTGACGAACGGTCCGGCACCGAGATCGCGCGCGGCCTCCTCGAGTGACTGGTCGAGCCCGGCCATACGCGCGCGTACGGTAATCGCCACGAACGACACGCTGAACATCACGTGCGCGATGACGATCGTCCAGTAGCCGCGCGGCACGTCCAGCGTGAGGAACAGGCTCAGCAGCGCCGCACCCAGGACGACCTCGGACGCCGCGATGTTCGCGAACATCAGCAGGTTGACCGAGCCGGATCCCCGGAACCGGTACCTACCGAGCGCCATGCCGAGCATCGTGCCGAACACCGTGGCGATCAGCGTCGAGATCACCGCGATGGTCAGCGAGTGCTGCAGCGCCTGGGTGAGATCCGGGATCGCGAACAGCTCTCGGTACCAACGCAGCGTGAAGCCCTGCCAGAGCACGTTCTGCTTGCCCGTGGTGTTGTTGAAGCCGAACACGATCATGACGATGATCGGCGCGCACAGCCAGGCGATCACCAACCAGGTCCAGGTCGGCAGCAGCCACCGCATCGGGCGGCGGCGCCGTACCGGACGCGGCGGATCGGTGAGGGGGACCTCGACCGGTCTGGTGAGGGTGGTCATGAGCCGGCCTCCGCTGTGAGCGTCGCAGCGAGTACCGCAGGGTCAGCGCCTTCGGGCGCTGGACTTGCCAGCACGCAGCGAGGAGCGGAGCGGCGGCGGCCGGCGGGATGCGTGGTCATGTCCCGGCCACCGCCCCGAACACGTCCTCGGTGCCGAGCGCACGGGCATAGGCGAACACGCCGATCAGCAGGCCGGCCATGAGCATGAACGACAACGCCGATGCCGTCGGGTAGTTCAGGTTGGTGAAGAACTCGGTCTGGATGACGTTGCCGATCATGGTCGTCTTGGTGCCGCCGAGGATCGCCGCGTTCACGTAGTCGGCGGTTGCTGGTACGAACGTGAGCAGCACGCCGGCGAACACCCCGGGCAGCGAGAGTGGGAAGACGACCTTGACGAAGGCAGCGCGTTTGGTCGCGTACAGGTCCGCGGACGCTTCGAGCAGTGCGGGGTCGACGCGTTCGAGCGCGACGTAGATGGGCAGCACCATGAACGGCAGGAAGTTGTAGGTGAGCCCGCCGACGACAGCGATGGCTGTAGCGAGGACGTGGAAGTTCTGCCCCACGACGCCCAAGTGCTTCAGCGGCGAGAGCACTATCCCGTTGTCGGACAAGATGAAGTTCCACGACTGCGTCCGGATGACGAACGACACGAAGAACGGCAGCAGCAGCAAGAACAGCAGGCTCGACTTGTGCGCGCCACCGTGGAACGCGATCCAGAACGCCACCGGGTAGGCGATCACCAGGCACAGCACGGTGGCGATCAGCCCGTACACGATCGAGCGCACGAACTGGACGTGGTAGAGGTTCCATGCGTCGGAGTAGTTGCGCCAGTGGAACGTCTGGCTGAAGCCCGAGACGATGTCGCCGGTCTGCGTCGACACCGACAGCATGACGAACGCCGGGACGACGAAGAAGATGACCAGCCACAGCCAGCCCGGCAGCGCCAGCAGGTACGGCGTCAGCCTGGCGGTGAGGCGGTGCCGGCTCACGAGCTCACGACTGGTAGATCGGCTCGAAGATCGAGTTCCAGGTCTTCTCCTCCGCGGCGGTCAAGACGCGGTAGCGGCGTAGCCGCGCGAAGTCCGACTGGCTCGGGAAGATCAGCGGGCTCTTCACGAGACCCTCGTCGTAGGCCTTGTCGTCACCGGTCGCCGCGTCGGCGTCCTGCTGGATGACCTGCTGGGCGCCGGGCACCGGCGTGATGTAGTTGATGTACTCGGCCAGCATGGCGGCGATCTTCGGGTCGTACACGAAGTCCATGTAGGTCATCGCGTCGAACGGGTGCGCCGCGTGCTTGGGCATGCACATGTTGTCGGTCCAGATCACCGCGCCCTCGGACGGCACGACGAACTCGAGCGTCGCACCGGACGCGTTGGCCTGGAACACGTCGCCCGACCAGGCCATGGAGGCCCAGATGTCGCCCTTGGACAGCGGCGTGATGTAGTCCTGCTCGTAGTACTTGCGGACCAGCCCGGCATCGCGCTGCTTCTTCAGCCAGTCCGCGGCGGTGTGCCAGTCCGCCTCCTTCGACGTCTCGGGGTTCACACCGACGGCGAGCAACGCCGAGTTCGGCAGGTCCTGGTTGTCGCCGAACATGCCGACCTTGCCCTTGAGCGCAGCGTCTTGCAGATCCGCCCAACTGGTGATCTTCTTGCCGACACGCTTGGCGTCGTAGCCGATGCCAGTGATGCCGGACTGCCACGCCATCGTGTAGACGTTGCCGTGGTCATAGCTCGGGCTCTTCACCAGGCTGCTGGCGTTGGCGTAGAAGTTCGACATCTTCGACTGGTCGAGGGCCGTCAGATAGCCCAGCTGCATCAGCTTGTCGAGGTACGTGCCGTTGGTGATGACGATGATGTCGTAGCCGATGCTCTGGCCGGCGGCGAGCTGCGGCTGGACCTTGCCGAAGAACGACGCGTTCTCCTGGATGACCTCCTTGTAGGTGACCTTGATGCCGGTCTGCTTGGTGAACAGGTCGAGCGAAGGATGGTCGTTCTTGTTCTTGTCGCTCGCGTCGAGGTAGAGCGGCCAGTTGGCGAAGTTGAGCCGGCCGGTCTGCTTCTGCGCCGCCCAGAACGTCTTCACCGCGTCCTGCGCGGCTGAGCTGGACGGGCCGGACTTCTTGGCGCCCTTGACCCCGCATGCGGCAAGCGTGGCCGCCATCGCGGACAGGCCGCCGAGCTGAATCGCCTGGCGGCGACTGATCCGCGGGCTCAGCAGCCCCCGCAGATAGTCGGCCGGCAGGTGTTCGGGATCGGGCAGGTCAGGCATCAATCCTCCGCGAGGTCGTGATCGGCATCAGGCGACGAGTTGGACGCGGACGGGCCGCCCGCGAGCACAAGGGAGTGGTCCGGTCGCCACGACAGCCAGACATCGGAATCGCGGTCGGCGACATCGTTGGCGTCAGACGAGTTCTGGACGAAGACCGACAGCTCGGTGCCGTCGCCGATCGTGACGGCGTACTGCGTGGACGTGCCGAGGTAGACGACCTCGGCGACCCGACCACGCAGGGCGCACCAGCCCGCTGTAGGTGTGTCCGGGGAGATGACGATCTTCTCCGGACGGACCGTCAGGTCGAGCTCTGCGCCGACGCCCGCACCGACGTCGGTGGCGCCCGGCACGAGCAGCGACTCCCCCACGCCGCAGTCGAGAACGGCGGTTGCGCCGTCGAGCTCGCGAACCCGGCCGGTCATCAGGTTGGACGTACCGATGAAGCCGGCGACGAAGCGCGTGCGCGGCCGCTCGTAGACCTCGCGCGGAGTACCGAGCTGCTCGATGCGGCCGGCGTTCATCACGACGAGGCGGTCCGACATGGTCAGCGCCTCGTTCTGGTCGTGCGTGACGAACACGAACGTGATGCCGACTTCGCGCTGGATGCGCTTGAGCTCGATCTGCATCGCCTGGCGCAGCTTGAGGTCGAGTGCCGCCAGCGGCTCGTCGAGCAGCAGCGCCCTCGGGTCGTTGACGAGCGCGCGGGCGAGCGCCACGCGTTGCTGCTGCCCGCCGGAGAGTTCGCGCGGGCGGCGGTCGGACTTGCCCCGCAGCTCGACGAGGTCGAGCATCTCGCCGACCCGCCGGGTGATCTCGGACTTGGACGTCGACTTGCGCCGTAGCCCGAAAGCCACGTTGTCGAACACCGACATGTGCGGGAACAGTGCGTAGGACTGGAAGACCATGTTGACGTCACGATGGTTCGGCGGCACACCGACGACGTCCTTGCCGTACAGCAGGATCTGGCCGCTTGTCGGCTCCTCGAAGCCGCCGATCATCCGGAGCATCGTCGTCTTGCCGCACCCCGACGGCCCGAGCAATGAGAAGAATTCACCCTCGCCGATGATCAGGTCGACCCCGTCGACCGCCGCGACGACGCCACGGCGCGAGTGGAAGCTCTTCCTGATCCCGACCAGCTCGATCGCCGGCACGCCGCCGACGCCGTCGGTGGAGTACGAAGCAGATCGCGACGCAGGACTAGGTTCGCCGTCCGCGCCGGACGACTTCAGAAGCTCCATGGATCCCACAGTTTCCCCCCTCGCCTGCGGTCGGTCCATCGCGGACGAATAGTGTCACGGCACCAGGCCAATGACAAGCGATTCCGCAGAATATGGCCTCATTTTCAACGGAATCACTTGCCAGATGTGTTTCAAACAGGTAAAGGTCTATGTCATGGCGCGCGGCGGATCACGCGAACTGGTCGATGACACCTCCAAGGCGATCATCGAGCAGCTGCAGGAGGACGGACGGCGCGCCTACTCGGCGATCGGAAAGGCAGTCGGCCTGTCCGAGGCGGCGGTCCGCCAGCGCGTCCAGAAGCTGGTCGAGAACGGCGTCGTCCAGATCGTCGCGGTCACCGATCCCATGCAGATCGGCTTCGCCCGCCAGGCGATGATCGCGATCTCGGCGGTCGGCGACATCGAGGTGATCGCCGATCAGCTGGCCAAGATCGACGAGGTCGACTACATCGTGATCACGGCCGGCTCGTGCGACATCCTCGCCGAGGTCGTCGTCGAGAACGACGCGCACCTGCTGCAACTCGTCAACCGGCAGATCCGCACGATCGAGGGCATCACCCGGACCGAGTCCTTTCTCTATCTCAAGCTCGTCAAGCAGACCTATGACTGGGGCGCACGATGACCGCAACATCGACCCAAACGTTCGACGCCGCCGACCTCTCGGACAAGGCGCGTGAGCACCTCTGGATGCACTTCACGCGCCTGTCGTCCTACGCCAACTCACCGGTGCCCACGATCGTGCGCGGCGAGGGCGCCTACATCTTCGACGTCAACGGAAAGCGCTACTTGGACGGACTTGCCGGGTTGTTCGTCGTCCAGGCCGGCCACGGACGGCACGAGCTGGCCGAAGCCGCGTACCGGCAGGCGCAGGAACTCGCGTTCTTCCCGCTGTGGTCCTACGCCCACCCGCAGGCGATCGAGCTCGCCGACCGGCTCGCCGCGTACGCGCCCGGCGACCTGAACAAGGTGTTCTTCACGACGGGTGGCGGCGAGGCCGTCGAGACCGCGTGGAAGATGGCCAAGCACTACTTCAAGCTGACCGGCAAGCCGATGAAGACCAAGGTGATCAGCCGCTCGATCGCCTACCACGGCACGACCCACGGCGCGTTGTCGATCACCGGCATCCCTGCGGCCCGCGAGATGTTCGAGCCGCTCGTACCCGGCACGTTCAAGGTGCCGAACACAAACTTCTACCGCGCCCCGGAGCACGGCGACGATCTCGAGGCGTTCGGCCGCTGGGCCGCCGACCAGATCGAGCAGACGATCGAGTTCGAGGGGCCGGACACCGTCGCTGCGGTCTTCCTCGAGCCGGTGCAGAACTCTGGCGGCTGCTTCCCCCCGCCCCCCGGCTACTTCCAGCGGGTCCGCGAGATCTGCGACCGCCACAACGTCCTGCTCGTGTCGGACGAGGTGATCTGCGCCTTCGGCCGCCTGGGCAAGATGTTCGCCTCCGACAAGTTCGGCTACGTGCCCGACATCATCACGTGTGCCAAGGGCATGACCAGCGGCTACTCCCCCATCGGCGCGTGCCTGGTCAGCGACCGGGTGGCGGCGCCGTTCTGGAAGGGCGACGAGTCGTTCCCGCACGGGTACACCTTCGGCGGTCACCCGGTCTCGTCCGCGGTCGCGAACGCCAACCTCGACCTGTTCGAGCGTGAGGGCCTCAACCAGCACGTTCTCGACAACGAGGCCGCGTTCCGCGCAACGCTGGAGAAGCTGACCGACCTGCCGATCGTCGGCGACGTGCGCGGCGACGGGTACTTCTACGGCATCGAACTGGTCAAGGACAAGGCGACCAAGGAGACGTTCGACGACGACGAGTCCGAGCGGTTGCTGCGGGGCTTCCTCTCCAAGGCGCTGTTCGACGCGGGCCTGTACTGCAGAGCCGACGACCGGGGCGACCCGGTCGTGCAGCTGGCCCCACCGCTCATCGTCGGCCAGCCCGAGTTCGACGAGATGGAGCAGATCCTGCGCTCGGTCCTCACCGAGGCGTGGAAGCGCCTCTAGCGATCGCCTGCAGAATATTGCCCTGCCCGGCGCGCGCACCGGGCAGGGCAATATTCGGATCGGTTAGTTGATCGCCTCCGCGGCCTGTGGCTGTTCGCTGCCGAACGTGACGGGCTCGTGTTCGGCCGCCGCCTGCGGTCGCAGCACGACCGCCGCGATGATCACGGCTGCGACGACGGCACCGGCCGCGACGGCGAAGCCGAGCTGGTAGCCACTGGTCAGCGCCGACGGCAGGTCCTCGCCACCGGCGAGCAGCCGGTTGCTGCGCGACGTTGCGAGCGTGGCCAGAATCGCCAGGCCGAGCGCTCCGCCGACCTGCTGAGTGGTGTTCACCAGCCCGGACGCGACGCCCGAGTCACTCGGCGTCGCCCCCGACATGGCGACGGTCACCAGCACCGGGAACGCCAGGCCCGCGCCGACACCGAACAGCACCATCGACGGCAGCAGATCGGCAACGTAGGAGGATGCCACGGGCACGCGGACGAGCAGCAGCAGCCCGACGACGATCAGCACGAGACCAGGCACCATCACGGCACGGGCCCCGTAGCGGTTCATCAGCCGGGCGGAGAAGCCGAGCGACAACGTCCCGATCGCGATGGCAACCGGCAAGAAGGCGAGCCCGATCTCGACCGGCCCGAAGTTGCGCACCCGCTGCAGGTAGAGCGACCCGGAGAAGAACATGCCGAACAGGCCGCCGACCATCAGCACCTGCACGACGTTGGCCGCCCACAGGTTGCGCGTCCGGAACAGGCGAAGCGGCAGCAGCGGATTGGCGGCAGTGGCCTGCCGGGCAACGAACCCGACGAGCAGCGCGAGCGCCACACCGCCGAGGCCGAGCGTTGACGCCGAACTCCATCCGTGATCGGCCGCCCCGACGATCGCGTACACGCCGAGCATCAGCCCGCCCGTGACGAGCGCGGCGCCGGTGACGTCGGCTCCTTCGCCGAGGCCGACACCCTCGTCGTGCTCGAGCAGCCGCGAGGCCAGTACGGCGGCGGCGATCCCGATCGGCAGGTTGACGAAGAAGATCCAGTGCCAGTTGAGCGCCTGGGTGAGCACGCCGCCTGCCAGCAGTCCGATCGACGCGCCCGCGGACGCGACGAAGCTGTAGATGCCGATCGCCTTGGCCTGCTCGCGCGGCTCGCGGAACAGCGTCACGATCATGCCGAGCGTGACGGCCGAGGTCATCGCACCGCCGATGCCCTGGACGAATCGCGACACGATCAGCATCTCGCGAGTCGTGGACACGCCGCACGCCAGCGAGGCAAGAGTGAACACCGCCAGGCCGAACAGGAAGACCCGTTTGCGGCCGATCAGGTCACCGATGCGTCCGGCCAGCAGGAGCAGGCCGCCGAACGCGATCAAGTAGGCGTTGACGACCCAGGCAAGGCTCGACTGCGTGAAGCCGAGGTCGTTCTGGATCGCCGGCAGGGCGACGTTCACGATGGTCTGATCGAGGACGATCATCAGGAAGCCGGCGCACAGCACGATGAGCGCCAGCCAGCGGGACCGTTCGGTCGATGTAGCGGGAGTCGTCGGCAAGGTCATGCCGGACGGAACGACCGAAGCAGATTGTTTTGTTCCGGACGATCCGGCTCAGGACGATTTATTTTCCTCGGGGCCGGCGGGGCGGCCGCTCGTAATGCAGCGGACTGGCCAGTCGCCCCTCGACGAGCCGGACCAGCGCGCTGACCAGGGCCTCGCGTTCGTCGGCGGACAGTGTCGACAGCACGTCGTCGTAGAGCTCGGTGACGACCGCCCGGGACGTCTCGACGAGCCGCTCACCCGCCTCGGTAACCGCGACGACCCGGGCCCGGCGATCAGTGTCGGACGGCACCCGCCGCGCGAGACCCGCCTTCTCGAGCGCGTCGAGCGTCACGACCATGGTCGTCTTGTCGAGGGCGGTGAGCTCGGCGAGGCGGATCTGGGTGAACTCGCCGGTCAGCGCCTTCGACAGCACGCAGTACGTGCGCGGCGAGCTGCCGATCTCAGCAAGCCTGGCGGCCATCTCGGTGGTGAGCGCATGGTTCGCCTGCGAGAGCAGGAAGATCAGGTCAGGGTCGAATGCCGTGGGTGCGACGGTGGGCATGACTCGAGGATAGCAAGATAGTTCTGCGGCAAAATCATCTTGTAGCAGAACGTTCCGGATCAGACGGTCGCGCCGGACCTGATGTGCTCGAAGATCAGGTTCGTCTCGGTCAGCGCGACGTCCGGGTCGCCGCTGAGGTTGATGACGACGAAGTCGCGCAGATCCTGCGTGCTCGCCGCCGCGATGTGGACGTAGAAGTCGACGGCACCGGCCAGGAAGAACACGTTGAGCACCTCGGGCAGCCTGGCCACGGCCGCCGCGAACTCGGGAATGTGTCCCCGCGCATGAGACTGCAGTCGCACCGCGATCATCGCCTGGATGGGCAGGCCGAGTGCCGCGGGGTCGATGTCGGCGTGGTAACCGCGGATCACGCCGCGCTCGCGCAGGCCCCGCACGCGGCCCAGACAGGTCGACGGCGCGATGCCGACTCGCTCGGCCAAGGCGTTGTTGGGCACTCGTGCGTCCTGGGCGAGCACGCGCAGTATGCGGCGATCCACGTCGTCGATGTCGACGCCTCGAAGATTGTTCGCCCGCGCCTCGACTCGGGACGAAGCGCGTGAAGCATCGGCGGGCATGGTCGCAATTTACAGAATCATCGTCATCCGTGTAGCGAATGGCTTCGCGATGATTCATCATTTCCGATGTTCCGCAGCAGCCAACGATCGTCTGTGTGGAGGAAACGTGAAGGTCGGCATTCCGAGCGAGATCAAGAACCACGAGTACCGGGTGGCGATCACCCCGGCCGGCGTGCACGAGCTCGTCGGGAACGGGCACGACGTGCTCGTCCAGCGTGGCGCCGGCATCGGCTCGGCCATCCCGGACGAGGACTTCGTCGCTGCCGGGGCACGGGTCCTCGATACCGCCGATGAGGTCTGGGCTGCCGCTGAGCTGATCCTCAAGGTCAAGGAGCCGATCGCCGAGGAGTACCCGCGGATGCGCAAGGACCAGGTGCTCTTCACCTACCTGCACCTGGCCGCCTCGAAGGACTGCACCGACGCTCTGCTCGCATCGGGCACCACCGCGATCGCGTACGAGACCGTTCAGCTCGACGACAAGTCGCTGCCGCTGCTCGCCCCGATGTCCGAGGTGGCCGGGCGGCTCGCACCGCAGGTCGGCTCGTATCACCTGATGAGCCAGGGCGGCGGGCGCGGCGTGCTCATGGGCGGCGTGCCGGGCGTCTACGCCGCCAAGGTCGTCGTGATCGGCGCCGGGGTGTCCGGGCAGAACGCCGCCGCGATCGCGCTCGGCATGCAGGCCGCGGTACTGCTGCTCGACCGGAACGTCTCGCGGCTGCGCCAGATGGACGCCATCTACCAGGGTCACTGCCAGACCGTGACGTCCAACGCCTACGAGATCGAGCGTGCCGTGCTCGACGCCGACCTGGTCATCGGCGCCGTGCTCATCCCGGGGGCGAAGGCGCCGAAGCTGATCAGCAACCAGCTGGTGTCGCGGATGAAGCCGGGCTCGGTGCTCGTCGACATCTCCATCGACCAGGGCGGCTGCTTCGAGGACTCCCGCCCGACCACGCATGCCGAGCCGACCTACCCGGTGCACAACTCGATCTTCTACTGCGTGGCCAACATGCCGGGCGCAGTTCCGCACACGTCGACGTACGCGCTGACCAACGTGACGCTGCCCTACGCCGTCGAGCTCGCCAACCGTGGCTGGCAGGCCGCGCTGCGCCGCGACCCGGCGCTGGCTCTCGGCCTGAACACGCACGACGGCGCGGTGACGAATGCCGCGGTCGCCGAGGCGCACGGCTACGAGTCGGTCAGCCTGGCCGAGGCCCTCGGCTGAGCGGCTATCGCGGGCTGTCGCTCTGGCACGACACCGTCCCGGGGCCACTCGACGCGCGGCCCCCGCTGCCCGGATCGGCGTCGGCCGATGTGGCGATCGTCGGTGCGGGCTACAGCGGGCTGTGGACCGCGTACTACCTGCTCGGCGCCGACCCGTCGCTGCGCGTCGCGCTTGTCGAGCAGGAGATCGCCGGCTTCGGCGCGTCCGGCCGAAACGGCGGGTGGTGCTCGGCGCTGTTCCCGGTGAGCGCGTCCCGCCTGGCGAGCGAGCACGGCCGCGACGCGGCAGTGGCCCAGTATCGCGCGATGCGTGATTCGGTGGCCGAGGTCGTCCGCGTCGCAGCGACGGAGCGCATCGAGGCCGACGCCGCGCTCGGCGGCACGGTCGTCCTGGCCCGGACCGATCCGCAACTTCGGCGGGCCCGGGCAGAAGTCGATGCGGCGCGCGAGTTCGGCATCGACCTCGACCTGTTGGACGCGGATGCCGCTCGCCGGCGCCTGGCGGCCACGTCCGTCGTAGGCGGCACGTACGCGCCGCACTGCGCGGCGATCCATCCGGCCAAGCTCGCTCGCGGGCTCGCGGACGCCGTCGAGGCGCGCGGGGCGTCGATCTACGAGCAGACGCGCGCGAGCGCCATCGAGCCAGGAGTCGTGCACACGGAGCGCGGAACGCTTCGCGCCGACGTCGTCGTGCGCGCGACCGAGGGATATACCCCGCGACTGGCCGGCCAGCGCCGGGCGATCGCACCGGTGTACTCGCTGATCATCGCTACCGAACCGCTGCCGCAGGCGACCTGGGACGAGATCGGCCTGGCCGACCGGGAGACGTTCGCCGACTACCGGCACCTGATCATCTACGGGCAGCGGAGCGCCGACGGGCGCATGGTGTTCGGCGGGCGCGGCGCGCCGTACCACTTCGGTTCGCGCATCGACGCCTCCTACGACCGCGTCCCCGCGGTGTTCGCCGCCTTGCAGCGAACCCTCGGCGAGCTGTTCCCGGTCCTGCGCGACGTCGAGATCACGCATCGCTGGGGCGGGCCGCTCGGTGTGGCGCGCGACTGGCACGCGTCGGTCGGGCTGGACCGGATCACCGGCCTGGCCTGGGCCGGCGGCTACGTCGGTGACGGCGTCTCGACGACGAACCTCGCCGGGCGAACGCTGGCGGACCTGATCTTGCACGACGACTCGCCACTGGCCGACCTGCCCTGGGTGGGGCATCGGTCACCGCGCTGGGAACCCGAACCGCTGCGCTGGCTCGGCGCCAATGCCGGGTTGCGGGCGATGACCTGGGCCGACGCGGCCGAGGCGCGCAACGGCCGCTCGTCGCGGCTGGCCGGTGCCGTCAACCGGCTGCTCGGCCGCTGACCCGCTCGGCGAGAAGCGCGCCGGCGCCTGAGATCTCGGCCGGCTTGCCGAGCGCTCCCAGCAACCCGCGAGCGGTGGCGGTCGCCGCGGACAGGACGGGTAGGCCGGTTCGCTCCTGGGCGGTGTCGATCGCCGGGAGCGACGGCATCTGCACGCACGCGGACAGCACGATGGCGTCGGCGCGGCGCAGATCAAGCTGGTCGGTGAGCCGCGGCAGGTGCGACGCGTCGAGGCGTCCGACCGCGCAGTTGTCCGCGACGCCGAGACTCAACGAATCGACGACCTCGATCTCGTGGCCGGCGAGGTAATCGATCACGAGCGTGGTCAGCGCGGGGAGGTACGGCGCGATCAGCGCCATTCCTGGGCCGTCGTCACGTCGCCGTCCGGGAACGTGAGGTGGTCCGGGACGTGCGGTGCGGCCGGGCCCCGGAAGCCGAACGGGCCCATGCCGAAGAACGTGTCGATGACGCCCAGGATCGAGCGGCGGGTCAGCCCGCCGGGCAGGCGGGACCAGTCGTAGACGTCCGGGATGCGCGAGGGCGTCGTCGTGATACTGCCGACCTGCTCGGGCGGACGGCCCTTCATCACGTTGACCCGCCGTACCGTCTCGCGGTCTGCGCGAGTGGTCATCACGTAGAAGTTCGCGAATCCCTGGCCGACCACGGCGCCGCCGGCAAGTGCGGTGGCAGCGTTGCGCGCGTCGTCTGGCCGGCTGACGAGCAGCCGGCTCGGCGGGGCAATCGTTGTCGTGCGCATGCGGCATCCTCTGTTCGGGCGTTCGGACGTTGTCTATCGAGGAGGCCGGTACGCCCGGACTGATACGCCCGGACCAGGAGGCCCCGAGATGGCGCGCACGACGATCACCCGGCTCAGCACGAAGGCGAGCCAAGACATCGCCGAGCTGTACCGACTGCTGGACACCGTGCATATCGGGCACTTCGCCGTCGTGGACGACGACGGCCACCCGGTCGTGCTGCCGACGGCCGTGGTCCGAGACGGCGGCCGAATGCTGGCGCACGGCTCGACCGGCTCGCGCTGGATGCGCCGGCTGGCGACGGGCGCGCCGACCAGCCTCGCGGTCACGTCGTTCGACGCCCTGGTCGTCGCGCGCTCGACGTTCGAGTCGTCGATGCGTTATCGCAGCGCCGTGCTGTTCGGAGCGTGCACGCCGATCACGGATGCCGACGCCAAGCGGCGTGCCCTCGACGCCGTCGTCGAGGGGCTGATCCCCGGACGCGCCGCCGAGGTGCGGCCCGCGAACGTCAAGGAGCTGGCTGCGACACAGGTGCTCTCGCTGCCGATCGCCGAGTGGTCGCTGAAGGTGTCGGAGGGCTGGCCGGACGACACGGACGAGGATTGCGCCGGTACCGCCTGGGCCGGCGTGCTGCCCGCCACGACCAGCTACGGCGCACCGCTTCCGGCGCCGGACCTGCGCGAGGGCATCCCGCTGCCCGAATCGGTCCGGCGTATCTACGGATAGAGGCCGACCATCAGGCAGACGATCAGCGGGCATCTCGATCCCGGCGGGCCCGATTTCGTCTACCTGCCGGTCGAGGTGCCGCCCGGCGTGCGCGAAATCGCCGTGTCGTACAGCTACGACAAGCCGCACGTGCCCGCGGGGACGCTCGGCAACTCGTGCGACATCGGAATCTTCGACGAGCGCGGAATTGCCGTCGGTGGCGAGGGCTTTCGCGGCTGGTCAGGCGGCGCGCGCACCGAGTTCGCGATCGCCGCGGACGCAGCGACACCGGGCTACCTGCCCGGACCGGTGAACCCGGGCACCTGGCACGTCGCCCTCGGGCCGTACACGGTCGCACCGCCCGGCCTCGACTACCGGATGGACGTGACCCTGACGTTCGGCGAGCCCGGCGAGCCCTTCATCGCCGAATACCCGCCGCAGCAGGTCCCTGGACACGGCCGGGCCTGGTATCGCGGCGACTGCCACCTGCACACCGTGTACTCCGACGGCTGGCGGCTGCCCGAAGAGGTTGCCGCGGCCGCACGCGCGGCCGGACTGGACTTCATCGTCACGACCGAGCACAACATGTCCGTGTCGCACGGCGCCTGGGCGCAACTCGCCGGCGACGACCTGCTCATCATCACGGGCGAGGAGGTGACGACCCGAGACGGCCACTACCTCGCGCTGGGCATCCCGCCCGGCGAATGGATCGACTGGCGGTACCGGGCGCGCGATGGCGCGTTCGCGGGATTCGCCAGGCAGATCCGCCGATCCGGCGGCATCGTCGTGCCGGCGCATCCGTACGCGCCCTTCATCGCGGGCAGCTGGAGGTTCGGCTACGACGATGCCGACGCCGTCGAGGTGTGGAACGGGCCGTGGACGCCCGACGACGAGTCCGCCCTCGACACCTGGGACTCGATGCTCGTCAGCTCGGCGCACGTCCGCGGACGATGGTTGCCGGCCATGGGCAACAGCGACGCACACGGCGAGCCGCAGGAGATCGGCCTGCCGCACAACGTCGTCCACGCCGACGCCCTCTCGCGCGACGCACTGGTGGTCGCCCTCGCCGCGGGACGGACCTGGATTGCCGAATCGTCCACGGTGCACGTCGACTTCGCGGTCACCGGGTCAGGACGCCGCGCCGGCATCGGCGAACGGCTCGACGTGGACGCGGAGACACCCGTGCAGGTCACGCTCGATGTGCGCGGCGTGCCGGACGGTGTGGCGCGAATCCTGTGCGACACGGGCGAGGTACTGCGCACGTCGCTGCCGGCGTCAGGCGCAGAGACGCTCAGCTGGACAGCGATGCCTTCGCTGGCCGCCTACGTCCGCGCCGAAGTTCGCCACCCGGGCGCCGGCGCGATGGCCGCGCTCACGAACCCGATCTTTCTCGGACGCTCTTAGGCTGCGCTTCGCCGGCGCGCGTCATTCATCCGGCGGCCGATAGCGCAGGCCGTCGAGGGCCAGGATGAGGATGCGGTCGATGTCCTCAGGCGAGGCGGTCCGGATCATCGTGATACCGCTGACCATCCGGACGACATCGGTGAAGACGACATCCGGACGAACAACCCCGGACTCGCGAGCCCGCGCGAGCAACGGCTCGCCTGCGTGCCAGATCGCATCATGGCACTTGCGGAAGACCTCCGAGTCCTGGCCAACGCTCGCCATCAACTCGGTCGCGAGCGCCCGTTTCGTGGCGGCATAGGCAACGAACCTGCGCAGCCAGCCGACCAGGGCATCCCACGGCGGCAGGTCGGTCAGGTCTTCGGCCGACTTGCACAGCGACTCGACCTCTTCGATGTACACGGCCTCGAGCAGGGCTTGCCGGGACGGGAAGTGGCGGTAGAGCGTGCCGATGCCGACTCCGGCGCGGCGGGCGATGCTTTCCAGGGACGCTTCGGCGCCGCTCTCGGTGAATGCCGCCAGCGCAGCGTCGATCAGCTTGTCGTAGTTGCGGCTCGCGTCGGCTCGGCGCGGTCGGGTCGACAACGACTCGACTCTCGCTGAACTCGCCATTGAAATTCGCTCTCTAACTCACTTGCGAAGCGGAGGGGGCCTCCGTATAGTTCCGGAGGGAGCCTCCACTTTAGCACTTCGTTCGTCAATCATCCCCTGAAGGGATTGCTCGTCCAATGACTTCGCTCGCTCAAAATCCGGCCCGGCAGAGGTCCGTTCGGCCGTCTCGATCTTCGATCGGGGCCGCGCTGGTCCTCGTCGTGATCTTGACCGGCCAGCTCATGATCATGCTGGACGCCACGATCGTGACCATCGCGCTGCCCAAGATCAGCGACTCGCTGCACTTCACCCCGACCAGCCTGTCCTGGGTGCAGAACGCCTACACGCTCACGTTCGGCGGGCTGCTCCTGCTCGGTGCCCGCGCGGGCGACATTCTCGGCCGGCGGCGCATGTTCATGGTCGGCATCGGCCTGTTCACGCTTACGTCGTTGCTCGGCGGCCTCGCCCAATCCAGCGGCGAGCTACTCGCGGCCCGCGCCGCTCAGGGCATCGGTGCCGCTATCGCCGCCCCGTCCACGCTGGCGCTGCTGACTTCACGCTTCACCGAGGGTCCCGATCGCCTTCGCGCATTCGGGCTCTATGGCGCGGTGTCCTCCGGCGGCGCGAGTGTCGGCCTGGTGGCCGGCGGCATCCTCACCGACTGGCTGTCCTGGCGGTGGGGCCTGTTCATCAACGTCCCGATCGGGATCGCCTTGATCCTGCTCACGCCCCGATACCTGCCGGAGACGCCACGCCAGCCCGGCCGGTTCGACCTGGCCGGTGCGGTGACCTCGACGCTCGGCATGGCATCGCTGGTGTACGGATTCGTCCGGGCGGCGTCTGACGGCTGGGGTGACACCGGTACCGCCTTGTCGTTCATCGTCGGCGTCGCATTGCTCGCGATGTTCGTCATGGTCGAACTGCGAGCCGAGCAGCCGATCACGCCGCTGCACCTGTTCGCCAGCCGCCAGCGCAGCGCGTCCTACGTCGCGCGGCTGCTGCTGGTCGGCGGCATGTTCGGCATGTTCTTCTTCCTGACCCAGTACCTGCAGCTCGTCCGCGACTACAGCCCGCTCAAGGCCGGGTTCGCCTTCCTGCCGATGACCGTGGCGTTGTTCGCGAGCGTGCGGACCGTGCCCAAGCTCATCCCGCGCGTGGGCGGCATGCGGTTCCTGCTCAGCGGCATCGCCCTTGGTCTGCTCAGCATGGTCTGGTTGACCCGGATCTCGGCCGGCACGCAGTACTTCCCGAGCATCGTCGTGCCGATGACGCTGCTCGGACTCGGCCTGGGCGTCGCGATGATCCCGTTGACGAACATGGCGATGGTCGGCGTCGAGCCACGGGACGCCGGCGCCGCGTCGGGACTGGTGAACGTCATGCAGCAGGTTGGCGGCTCACTGGGTCTCGGCCTGCTGGTGACCGTGTTCGGCACGGCCAGCCGCAGTGCGGCGAAGCACCCACTGCCGGGGGTCTCCGCGCACGTCGAGCGGCATCACGAGCTGGCACACGCGATCGCGATGGCGTTCACCGGATCGGCCGTCTTCCTGGCCTGCACCCTGGCTGTCGTCGTGTTCGCGGTGCGCGTCCGGCCTGCGGCCGGGATCTCGTCGTAAGGCCAGATCCGATCGGCGAGCCGGCGCCTAGCCCGCGCCGGCCGCCAGTTGCCCGCACGCCCCGTCGATCTCGCGGCCCCGGGTGTCACGCACCGTCGTCGACACCCCTTGCGCCTCGAGCCTGCGCACGAATTCTCGTTCGGCGGGCTTGGGTGAGGCGTCCCATGCCGAGCCCGGCGTCGGGTTGAGCGGGATCAGGTTGACGTGCGCGAGCCGGGTGCTCAGCAGCCGGCCGAGCAGATCCGCCCGCCACGGCTGGTCATTGACGTCGCGGATCATCGCGTACTCGATCGAGTAGCGACGGCCGGTTCGCGCGGCGTATGCGTCGGCCGCGGCGAGAACCTCCGCCACCTTCCACCGTGTGTTCACCGGGACGAGCGTGTCGCGCAGTTCGTCGTCCGGCGCGTGCAACGAGACGGCGAGCGTTACGCCGAGATTCTCCTCGGCGAGTTTGCCGATCGCGGGCACCAGCCCGACCGTCGACAGCGTGATCGACCGGCGCGAGAGGCCGAGCCCCGCCGGTGGACGGTCGACGAGCCGGCGCAGCGCGCCAACCACGCGGGCATAGTTCGCCAGCGGCTCGCCCATACCCATGAACACCACGTTCGACAGCCGTGCCGGCCCGCCGAGCTCGCCGGCGCCGGTCGCCCGGGCAGCCGCGACGACCTGCTCGACGATCTCAGCAGTCGACATGTTGCGGGTGAGCCCGCCCTGCCCGGTCGCGCAGAACGGGCAGGCCATGCCACAGCCGGCCTGGCTCGACACGCAGACGGTCACGCGGTCCGGATAGCGCATCAGCACGCTCTCGACCAGCGTGCCGTCGTGCAGGCGCCACAGCGACTTGCGGGTCGTGCCGGCATCGGTCTGCAGATGGCGGACCTCGGTCAGCAGCGCAGGCAGCAGCGCATCGCCGAGCCGCGCGCGCGCCGCGGGCGGCAGGTCGGTCATCGTCGCGGCGTCGCTCTGCAGCCTGCCGAAGTAGTGCCGCGAGAGCTGATCGGCGCGATAGGCCGGCAGGCCAAGCTCCGCGACCGCGGCTCGTCGCTCGGCCTCCCCGAGATCGGCGAGATGCCGGGGCGGGAGTCCGCGGCGCGGCGGCTCGAAGACCAACGGGAGGGTCATGAGACGAGGCCCTTCACGAGCATCGCAGCGAGTACCGCAGCGAAGCGAGGAACGCAGCAAGGAGCGCAGTGGAGGGCCGAGGCGGGGAGCAGGGTCATGAGACGAGGCCCTTCACGAGCATCGCAGCGAGTACCGCAGCGAAGCGAGGAACGCAGCGAGGCGCGGAGTGGAGGGCCGAGGCGGGGAGCACGGTCATGGCTCGATCAGTCTGTCACCCGCATGACGTCAGCCGGCCACGGACGCCATGCGCGAGATCGCCTCTCGCACTACGGCCCGGGACGTGCCGACGTTCATCCGCACCCACCCGCCGTAGGCGTGCCCGAAGTGCGGGCCTGCGACAAGTGCGACCCGCGCTCGATCGAGCAACACGTCCGCCGGCTCGGCCGTACCGGCCAGGGCCTGGACCTCGCGCAGGTCCAGCCACGCAAGATAGGTCGCCTCGGCCGGGGTGATCCGAGCGCCGGGGAGCGCGCTCGGCAGCAGCTCTCCCACGAGGCGCTGGTTGCCGGCGATGTAGGCCACGGCATCGTCCAGCCACGACTCGGCTTCGTCGAATGCCGCGACGCCGGCTGCGACGCCGGCGATGCCGGATCGCTCGCTCAGCTCGTCCAGCGCGGGGCCGGCAAGTCGCTTGCGGGTTGGTTCGCTGCCGGCGACCAGGACGGCGGCCTTGAGGCCGGGCAGGTTCCATCCCTTGGACGCGGAGTGCAGGCAGACGCAGCGAGCGGCAGCTTCGGCGTCCAGCGATGCGAACGGGACGTGCTCGCCCGCGTCGCGGTCCAGGACGAGCGGAGCGTGTATCTCGTCGCTGATCACGACCGCCCCGTACCGGTCCGCCACCTCGGCCACACCGACGAGCTCCTCACGGGTGAATCGCCGGCCGGTCGGGTTGTGCGGGTTGCACAGCAGGATCGCCGTCGCACCGCCGCGTACCGCGCCGGCCAGCGCGTCGAGGTCGATCACCCCGCCGGTCAGCGGGACGTGAGCCGCGAAGCGCCGGGTCGCGCCCACGGACACGAAGAACGGCGGGTAGGCGGGCGTCAGGAACGCGACGCCCTCGTCCGGCTCGGTGAGCGCGCGGATCGCGAACTCGACGCCGGTCATGACGTCGGGCACCGTGACGGCCAAGCCCGGATCGACCGGCCAGCCGTACCGCCGCTCGGCGAAGCGCGCGAACGCCTCGACGTGCCGCGTGCTGACCGGGTAACCGGTGTCGCCGCGGTCGATCAGCTCGTGCAGGGTCCGCCGGATCGGATCGGCCAGCGGGAAATCCGTCTCGGCCACCCAGAGCGGGAGCACATCGGCGTCGTAGCGCGACCACTTCACGCTGGTCCGCCGGCGCAATGCCGCCACGTCGATGTCATCGAACGGGTGCCCCGTCAACTCGCATCGTCCTCGCGCTCGAAGGTGAATGCGACCAGCCACGACGGCTCGATGCGCACGTAGGCGATGCCGGCGCCCCACTCGTCCGGGGACTGGCCGTACGTTCGCACGCAGTGATCGTGCAGGACGGTGAACTGCGGCGTCCCGCGTTCGAGGAACTGCGCCCGGCCGTGGCAGAAGACGCCGTACCCGTCGCGTGGTGTGTACGAGGCACTCGTCGCCGGCCGGGCCCGCAGCTGCCGCGCCTTGGGCGACGTGCCCGACGTCGTGAAGTGCCAGCATCCGTGCAGGAAGTGCCCGTCGACGGCGCTCACCCGAGGCTCGCCGGCGGCGGTGACGGTCGCGACGTTCAGCACGGCGATGCCGGTCAGGTCGGCCACCAGCCGGGCGGCGGTGAGCCGGCGCTCGGGCGCCATGATCGACAGCAGGTGCTCGGACGCACCGCCGAAGCTTCTGTCCAGCAGCCGCTGCAACGAGGCCGTCTCGGCGGGAGTCTCGTACACGCCGCATCACACCGGCGCGAACGCCGACAACACCAGGTAGGCCACGGCTGCACAGGGCAGCAGCGAGTCGAGCCGGTCCATGATCCCGCCGTGCCCGGGCAGCAGCCGGCCCATGTCCTTCAGGCCGAGGTCGCGCTTGATCATCGACTCGCCGAGATCGCCGAGCGTGGCGGTGACGACGATGGCCAGCCCGAACAAGGCACCCTTCCACCACACCTCGTGGAACGTCAGCGTCATGATCAACGCACCGCAGCCGCAGCAAGCGGCCACCGAACCGACGAAGCCCTCCCAGGTCTTGCCCTTCGACACGACCGGGGCGAGCGGGTGCTTACCGAACAGCACGCCGGTGGCGTACCCGCCGGTGTCGCTGCACACGACAGTGCCGATGAACGCGAGGACGCGGGCCGCACCGTCGTCGGGGTGGGTGAGCAGCACGGCGAACCCGGCAAGCAGCGGCAGGTAGATCAGCACGAACACCGAAGCCGACACGTCGCGCAGGTAACCGGACGCGCCGTCTGCCAGCCGCCAGATCATCACCCCGCACACCGTGACGAGCAGCGCGACGACCAACCCGCCGGGCCCGCGGTACCAGGCGGCGACGTCCATGGACACCCCGCCGACCAGCAGCGGGATGAGTGACGGCCGAGCCTCGACCGTGCGGATTGCCGTGACCAGCTCGTAGCTGCCGACCGCAACGGCAAGGATCACGATGCCGACGAAGCTCGGCCGGTAGATGAACAGGCTGGCGATGATCGCCGCGCCCAGACCGAGCGAGACGCCGATCGCCGCGGGCAGGTTGCGACCGGCCCGCGACCTCGCCGGCGTGGCCGCCGGCGCGAGCGTCGTCCTCACCGTCGGTGGGCGGATCGGCGTCGCCAGGACGTCGGTCCCGTTGATCTTCGGGGCGGGCATCTCCGTCTCCGGCGCTGCCCGGCGGTGGTGTCGCCGCTGACCGGCTACCTGGCGGTACTCGGCGAGCAGCGCGCTCAGATCGACGGCGTCGGCATCGCCTGGCGCGGGACGGCGATGTCGCGCGGGACGTACACCGGCCACCCGGGGAATGTGAGCGGTCGGGTAATCGCTCATCAGACCTCGAGCAGCTCGGCTTCTTTGGCCCTGACTATCTCGTCGACGTGTCCGGTGTACTTGCTCGTGGTCTTGTCGAGCTCGCCCTCCGCCCGGCGGACGTCGTCCTCGCCGACCTCGCCGTCCTTGGCGAGCCGGTCGAGCGCGTCCTTGGCATGACGGCGTACCGACCGGATCGACACCTTGGCCTCTTCACCCTTGTGCCGCGCGACCTTCACCAGCTCGCGGCGGCGCTCCTCGGTGAGCTGCGGGAACACGACCCGGATGATCGTGCCGTCGTTGGTCGGATTGACGCCGAGGTCGCTGTCGCGGATCGCCCGCTCGATCGCCGCGAGCTGCGTCGGGTCGTATGGCTTGATGACCGCCATGCGGGCCTCCGTGACGTTCACCGAGGCGAGCTGCGGGATCGGGGTCGGCGAGCCGTAGTAGTCGACGATCAGCCGCGCGAACGCGTTCGGGGAGGCACGGCCGGTGCGCAGGCCGCCCAACTCGTCGCGGGCGACCAGGATCGCCTTCTCCATCTTCTCTTCGGCCTCGAAGAGCGTCTCGTCGATCACGGCTGCATTCTCCCTGTCCGGCGAAGGGTCAGCCCGTGCTGTTCACGAGCGTGCCGATTTTCTCACCACGCGCGGCCCGGGCAATGTTCCCGTCGGCGAGCTCGAAGACGACGACGGGCATCGCGTTGTCGCGGCAGAGGCTGAACGCGGCGGCGTCGGCGACCTCGAGCCCCCGCTGGATCACCTCGTCGTAGCTGATCGTGTCGAACTTGACCGCCTCGGGATGCGTGTGCGGGTCGGCGTCGTACACGCCGTCGACACCGAACTTGGCGAGCAGGAGCACCTGGCAGCCGATCTCGAGAGCGCGCTGCGCGGCGACCGTGTCGGTGGAGAAGTACGGCAGCCCGGCGCCCGCGCCGAAGATGACCACGCGCCCCTTCTCCAGGTGCCGCTCGGCTCGCCGCGGTATGTAGGGCTCGGCGACCTGGCCCATGGTGATCGCCGTCTGGACCCGGGTCGGGATGCCGGCCTTCTCCAGGAAGTCCTGTAGGGCCAGGCAGTTCATGACGGTGCCCAGCATGCCCATGTAGTCGGCGCGGTCGCGGTCCATGCCGCGTTGCTGCAGCTCCGCGCCGCGGAAGAAGTTGCCGCCACCGACGACGACCGCCACCTGGACGCCGGACACGACGACCTCGGCAATCTGGCGCGCCAGCGACTGGGCGACATCGGGGTCGACGCCGATGGACCCACCGCCGAATACCTCGCCGGACAGCTTCAGCAGCACCCGCCGGTACACCGGCGCCGCCACTGCTTCACTCGACGACGCCACGCCGGACGAGGTCACGCTCCGGGAGAAGGCGACCGCCGCAACGTCCTCAGTCATCGGCGGCCGCCCCTCTCGCGGAGTACTCAGCGTGTGTCTCCCCTGTCGATCCTGCCCTATGCGGCGCGGATCGAGACTCGTCAGGCCCGCCCGACCTCGAAGTGGGCGAAGCTGGTGACCGTTACGCCCGACTCGTCGAGGACGGCCTGGACCGTCTTCTTGTTGTCGTGCACCGAGGTCTGCTCGAGCAGCACACCGCGCTCGCCCTTGAAGAAGGAGTTGACGCTCCCCTCGATGATCTTCGGCAGCGCCGCCTCGGGCTTGCCCTCCTCGCGGGCCTTCGCCTCGGCAACGCGCCTCTCGGCGTCGACCACGTCGGCCGGCACCTCGTCACGGGTGAGGTACCGCGGCCGCATTGCCGCGACCTGCATCGCCGCGCCGCGGGCCGCCGCGAGGTCGTCGCCGGTGAACTGGACGAGCACGCCCACCTGCGCAGGCAGGTCGGAGGCCTTCTTGTGCAGGTACGTCGCGACCTGCCCGTCGAGCTTCACGGCGCGGCGCAGTTCCAGCTTCTCGCCGATAACGGCAGCGAGCGCGTCGATGTTCTCGGCGACGGTACGGCCGTCCTTGAGGGTCTCGGCCAGCAGCGACGGCACGTCGGTTGCCGAGGAGTTCGCGAAGTGGGCGACGATGTCGCCCGCGAGCGTCTGGAACTGCTCGTTCTTGGCGACGAAATCGGTCTCGGACGCCAGCTCGATCATCGCGCCCTCGGCCGCGGCCACCAGTCCGTTGGCAGCCACCCGGGTCTCGCCCCGGCTCTGCACCTTCTTGCCGCCCTTGATGCGCAGCACCTCGACGGCCTTGTCGAAGTCGCCTTCTGCCTCTTCGAGCGCCTTCTTGCTGTCCATCATGCCGGCGCCCGTGGCATCGCGGAGCCGCTTGACGTCAGCGGCGGAAACGTTCGTCATCGTGCGTTCGTCCTTGCTTTCGTTTGTGGGGGGTGGTCAGACGTTGGTGGCCTGCGGGGTCGCGCTCGGGTCCGGGCCCGCCTCGTCGATCGCCGTGGCGAGCTCGCCTGCGTCGCCGCCCGTCGCGTCACCGGCCGGCGCCTCGGCTGCGGTCTGCGGCGAGGTGTCGGACTGCTGGGTGCCTGCCGGCTGCAGGAGCTCGCGCTCCCACTCGGCCAGCGGCTCGTCGCCGGCGACGCGGCCCGGTTCGGGCTTCTCGTCGCGCCCGGCGTTCGCCGCTGCCGCAGCGCGGGCGACCAGACCGTCGGCGACGGCGTCGGCCACCACGCGGGTGAGCAGGGCGGCCGAGCGGATCGCGTCGTCGTTGCCCGGGATCTTGTAGTCGACCTCGTCCGGGTCGCAGTTCGTGTCGAGGATCGCGATCACCGGGATGCCCAGCTTGCGTGCCTCGCCGACCGCGATGTGCTCCTTCTTGGTGTCGACGATCCACACGGCGCTGGGCACCTTGCTCATCTCGCGGATTCCGCCGAGGGTGCGCTCGAGCTTGTCCTTCTCGCGGGTGAGCATGAGCTGCTCTTTCTTGGTGGCGGTGCCTTCCCAGCCGGCCTGCTCCTGGCCCTCGAGCTCCTTGAGCCGCTGCAAGCGCTTGAACACGGTGGAGAAGTTGGTGAGCATGCCGCCCAGCCAGCGCTGGTTGACGTAGGGCATGCCCACGCGCGTGGCCTGCTCGGCGATGGCTTCCTGGGCCTGCTTCTTCGTACCGACGAAGAGCACGCTGCCGCCGTGGGCGACAGTCTCCTTGACGAACTCGTAGGCGCGGTCGACGTGCGACAGCGTCTGCTGCAGATCGATGATGTAGATGCCGTTGCGCTCGGTGAAGATGAAGCGCTTCATCTTCGGGTTCCAGCGCCGGGTCTGATGCCCGAAGTGGACGCCCGAGTCGAGCATTTCCCTCATGGTGACGACGGCCATGCCGGTCGTGGCTCCTTGCTGTTGCGCGCTCCCCGGTTCGACCGCGGGACGCTGCCTCGGTTGTCGCGGACGGGCCGGGTGGCCCACCGCCCTGGTGCCCGGTGTCGCGACCATGTTCTGCCGCCCGGCGAGAACCGGTCGGACCGAGGTGGCCGCCTACCCGATATGTGGAGCCTCGGGCGGGCACGCGAAGTCGACCCCTTCGGGGTCGCTGAGTCGAGTCTAGCCGTTCGGTCAGATCGACGCCCAATCGGCGGCCGACCCCAATAGGGTCCGTGCATGGCACAGGTTGAGACGCTGCGGCTGCCAGCCAACGGATTCGACTTCTCCGGCTTCAGCGTCGGGCCGGCGACCGGCCGAACCGTGCTGCTGCTGCACGGCTTCCCACAGACGTCGCGGTCGTGGACGGAGGTCGCGACGCGGCTGGCCGACCAGGGCCTGCGAGCGGTGGCGATCGACCAGCGCGGGTACTCGCCCGGTGCCCGCCCGTCGTCGGTCGCCGAGTACGCGATGCCGAACCTGATCGCCGACGTGCTGGCCGTCATCGACGAGCTCGGCGGCACGGTCGACCTCGTCGGCCATGACTGGGGCGGCGTGGTCGGCTGGCAGCTGGCGGCCCGGCATCCGGAGCGGCTGCGCACGTTCACCGCGGCGTCGACGCCCAACCAGTTGGCGATCAACGTCGTCCATGCGGCGGTGCCCGCGGAACGGGAACGTTTCGCGTACATCCGCCTGTTTCGCGAGGCCGGCAAGGCCGAGCAGGTGTTGCTCAGCGACGATGCACGCGCCCTGCGAGCGATGTTCGGCGACGTCGTCGCACCCGAGCGCATCGAGTCGGACGTGCAGGCGATGCAGCAGCCCGGCGCCCTCACGGCAGCGCTCAACTGGTACCGGGCGATGTCGCCGCGAGACGGCGACGGGCTGGGCCTGGTGACCGTGCCGACCACCTACGTGTGGGGCAGCGCCGACATCGCGTTCAGCCGAGCAGTGGCCGAGGCGTCCGGAGACTACGTCGACGCCGACTACACGTTCGTGCCGCTGGATGGCGTCAGCCACTGGCTACCGGATGAGGCTCCCGGCGTTCTCGCTGACGAGATCCTCGCTCGCGTACGTACGCCCTAGCGCAACAGACCCTCGCGACGCGCCACGGCGGCGGCCTCGGTGCGTCCGCCGACGCCGAGCTTGGCCAGGATGTTCGAGACGTGCACGCTCACCGTCTTCTCGCTGATGTAGAGCTGCCGGGCGATCTGGCGATTCGTGCGTCCTTGCGCGATCAGGCCGAGTACCTCGTGCTCGCGCTGGGTCAGCGAGGTGGACCCCGCCGCGTGGGCCGCGCCGCGCGGGGACCCGAGCAGTCGCAGTTCGGCAAGCAGCGGCGCGGCGCCCAGTCGCTGAGCCACCTCGCGGGCGAGGCCGGCCTGCTCGGCCGACTCGGCGGCCCGGCCTGCGGCGCGCAACACCGCAGCGAGCCGGGCCCGCGAACGAGCCTGCTCGAACACGTGGCCGTAGTCGAAGCCCTCGACAGCCCGCTGCCAGAGGGCGATGTGTTCGTCCACGTCGGGAGGTTCGACGTCGCCGAGCCAGCGCAGTCTGGCCCATTCGGCCTCCAGGCGCGCCTGCCAGGCGATGCCCTCGACACCGATCCGGCCGCCGAAGGGCTGCGCGTGCTCGACAGTGGTGCGACCGGCCTCGGCGAGCACTCGTCCACGCTCGACCCACTCGGCTCGGCCTGCCGCGGGCCGCGTGGTGACGCCGCTGGCGAGCCCCGCGATGCTCAGCGCCGACAGACGAATCCGGCCGAGGAACCACGGTTGCTGCCAGAGCTCGGACAGGACGGCCACCAGATCCTCGTGCACCTCGAGCGCCGCCTCGACACGCCCGTCGCCGACGTAGAGATCGATCGCGGCGCCGCCGGACAAGATTGCGACCAGCCCGTCACGCCGCCACCACGGGCGCAGCCGAGCCAGCATGTCGCCGGCGGTCGCCTCGCCGCGCCCCGCGCTGACCGCGAGTCCAGCGGCAGCCAGCATCGCCTCGGCAAGTGCAGGCGGAGACTCGCCGTCGACCCGGGCGAGATCCGCGCTCGCGTCCCAGTCGCCGCGAACGTACCGGACGATCGACGCCGTCACGCGGGACTCGAGCGCGTACCCCATCCACGGCCGGCCGACCTCGCGAGCACGCTCGGCGTTGGACTCGTACGCCTCCAGTGCGCGGTCGAGCTCACCCTGGTCGTAGTAGAGGCCGGCGAGGTTGTAGCGGCTGCGGAACTCGGCCCGGGTCTCGCCGGCCGCGAGCGCTTGCTGCGCGGCCTGCGCGAGGCCGCTCGCCGCAGTGGCCGGGTCGCCGGCGCGGCGGCGCAGCACGGCCAGCGTCGTGTAGGCATCAGCTGCGGCCTCGGGGCGTCCCAGCTCGCGGGCCGTCTGCACGGCCTCGGTCGCCCAGCGCTCGGCCTCGTCGTTGCGATTGCGCTCCATCGCCGCTCGCGCGTGCAAGGCTGCCGTCCTCGCGCGGAACTTGCTGGCCGGATCGGCGGGCACGAGACGCAGCGCCTCAGACGTTGCACCCAGCACGTCGAACTCGACGTCGTCGACCCCCAAGGATGCCGTCGCGATGGTGTAGAGCAGCTTTGCGCGCAACATCGGGTCGAGATCGTCGGGTACCTGGTCGAGTTGTGCCTGGACGAGCTGGAATGCGCGGTGCGGGTGGCCGGCCGTGTATGCCGCCTCCGACGCGTCGATGACGAGCCGCGACAGGTCGGACGCGTCGATCGACAGGGCCGCGCCGAGTTCGAGCGCTGTCTCGTACTGACGCATCGCCTCCTGCGGAGCACCCACGGTGATCGCCTCGTGGCCGGCTCGGATGCTGGCCTCGTATGCAGTGGGCAGATCGTGCGACTCACGGGCGTGCCGCGCGAGCTCGGCGGCTGTGCCGTCGACCGTCTTGGCAAGCGTCACCGCATACGCCGAGTGCAGCCGGACCCGCTCGCCCGGCAGCAGGTCGTCGTACACCGCCTCGGCGAGCAGGGCGTGCCGGAACCCGTAATCCGCCTCGCCGCGAGGCTCGAGGATGTGCGCGTCGATGGCCTCGTGCAGGGCAGCGTCCAGGACTCCGTCGGGCACGTCGGCGACCTCGGCGAGCAGCGCGTGCGACAC
>WNGI01000547.1_pt1 | contig 28111 bp, 23 predicted proteins | sample 5400621 | NCBI WGS metagenome assembly WNGI01 (sample SAMN13153374, study PRJNA577476) | soil metagenome | isolation source: 20 cm soil or saprolite under Garry oak tree replicate 1 | place: USA:California | collected 2016-06-15
CTCTCCGTCCGGAGAGCCGTCATCCCTGGAAGGGGGAGGAATGATCACCACATCAACGTCCGCCGGTCACCGCCGGCGTGGCGTGCTCGCAGGCTCGATCGCACTCGTGGCGGTTCTGGCCCTAGCGGCTTGCCAGAGCGGCGGTAAGAAGGGCTCGGGTGGTGGCGGGACCGCTGCGACTGACGACGGCACGACGCTGACCTTGTGGACGCGCGCCCCGACCCAGGCCTTCACCCAGTCGCTGGTCGACGCGTACAACAGCAGCCACAAGAACAAGGTCAAGCTCACCGCGTTCCCGGCAGACTCCTACCAGCAGAAGGTCGCCTCGGCGGCGGGCGCGAAGCAACTGCCGGACATCCTCGCGTCCGACGTGGTGTACGCGCCGAACTACGCGTCGAAGGGCATCTTCGCCGACATCACCAGCCGGGTGAACGCCCTGCCGTTCAAGGACAAACTGGCCCCGGGGCACGTGAAGGCGGCGACGTTCGACGGCAAGATCTACGCGGTGCCGCACGACCTCGACATGTCGGTGCTGTTCTACAACAAGGTTCTCTTCCAGAAGGCCGGCCTCGATCCGAACACACCGCCGACCACGATGCAGGAGGTCTACCAGGACGCCGTCAAGATCAACAAGCTGGGCGGGGGAGTCCACGGCTACTTCTTCGGTGGCGACTGCCCCGGCTGCATGCTGTTCACCACCTGGCCGATGATCTGGGCGGACGGCGGCTCGGTCATCAACGACAAGGGTGACGCGTCCACCATCGCCAGTCCGCAAGCCGCGGCCATCTACACCCTGTACCGCAAGATGTTCAGCGAGGGCATCACGCCCGCGAGCGTGAAGTCGGAGAACGGCCCGACCTGGACCCAGGCGTTCACCGACGGCAAGATCGGCATCCAGCCGTTCGGCACAACGGCGTTGCAGTTGATGAAGGAAGGCCCGGCCTTGCAGGCTGGGGTAGCGCCGATCCCGGGCGTGAACGGTGGCAAGTCGTCGTTCATCGGCGGTGACGTCATCGGCACTACCGCGACGAGCAAGCACGCTGACCAGGCGTGGGACTTCATCTCCTGGACGTTGTCGGACAACGCGCAGGTCGAGGTCGTCGCCAAGAACAAGAACGCGACCGTGCGGACTGACCTGGCCAGCAACAAGTACTCCGCGCAAGACCCGCGGCTGGTCACGTTCAACCAGCTGTCCGCGTTCGGCCAGACCCCGATCTCGGTGAACTTCGGTGCGACGTACAACGACCCGAACGGTCCGTGGACCTCGACGGTGTTCGACGCCGTGTTCGGCAACCAGGATCCGGCCGCCGAGCTGCAAAGCCACAACGACAAGATCAGCCAGTCGCTCGCCGGCGGAAGCTGAACGTCGATCGCGCAACATTTGGCTGCGTCAGGCCGCCAAATGTTGCGCGATCCGGAAGGAGGAACCGGTGACGGCCCAGGTTCACGTGACCACCGAGCGCCGCGCGCCGGCGCCGCCTCGCGTGCGCCGTCGTCGTTCGCCGTTGCAGCGCAGGCGTGGGCGCATGGGCGCGCTCTACGCCGCACCGATGGCGGCGATCGTCGCCGTCTTGTTCATCATCCCGCTGGGCCTGATGTTCTGGATGTCGGTGAACGACTGGCCGCTGCTCGGCGCATCGAGTCCGAACGGGCTGAAGAACTACCACGTGCTCTCCGACCAGTTGCTGGTCGACGCGATCTGGTTCACGATCAAGTACACGATCGTGACCACGATCGTGCTCAGCCTCATCTCGTTCGGCCTCGCGCTGCTCGTACAGGAGCGGCGGTACGGCGTGGGCTTCTTCCGCAGCGTGTTCTTCCTGCCGTCGGCGGTCGGCCTGGCGTCGGCGACCCTGCTGTTCTACAGCCTGTTCGTCAACGACGCGTCGCCGCTGAACACGGTCGCTCGGTGGCTGCACCTGACGAACGGCACGGTCAACTGGCTCGGCACGTCCAACCACGCGCTCGAGTCGGTCGTCGGCATGATCACCTGGCGGTTCGCCGGTTTCTACATGCTCATCCTGATGACGGGCCTGCAGGCGATCGACCCGCAGCTGTTCGAGGCGGCCCGTACCGACGGGGCGAATCGCTGGCAGATCATGCGGAGCATCACGCTGCCACTGCTTCGTCCGACGATCGCGTTGATGCTCATCTTGTCGATCACCGGCTCGCTGCTCGCATTCGACCAGTTCTTCATCCTGACCGGCGGGCGACAGCACACGGCAACGGCCGTGATCGCCATCTACCGGCAGGCGTTCATCCGTCAGGACCTCGGCGGCGCGGCCGCGATCTCGGTGGTGGTGCTGCTCGTCCTGCTCGTCATCAACGGTGCGCAGCTGCTCATCCTGCGGCGCAACGAGAACAAGTGAGGAGGTGACGCCATGTCCCGGCGCACCGGTGCGGTAGCCCGCAACACCGGCTTCTACTCGACCTCGGCCGTGCTCGCGGTGTTGTTCCTCTTCCCCATGGTGTGGACGCTCTACTCGTCCGTGCACGGGCAACAGGCAACCAACGGCGCCGACGCCCAAGGTTTCGGCCTCGCCAACTACCGGCGGCTGTTCGGCTACGGCGCAGGCATCGGCACCTACCTGATCAACAGCGTCGTCGTCTCGCTGATCACGGTGGTGGTCACCGTCGTCGTCACGACGTTCGGCGGCTACGCGATTGCCCGGTTCACATTTCCCGGGAAGAACCTGCTGTTCATCGTCACGCTCGCGATCCTGATGGTCCCGTACACGACGATCCTGATCCCGCTGTACGTCTTCCTGGGCTGGATCCACCTGCAGGACTCGCTGCTCGGCCTCGCGCTCGTGCTCGCCGTCTTCCAGTTGCCGTTCGGGCTGTTCATGATGCGCAACTCGTTCGAGGCCTTGCCGATCGAACTCGAGGAGTCGGCACTGATCGACGGCTGCAGCCCGACCGGTGCATTGCGCCGCGTCCTGCTGCGCGGCGTCACGCCCGGCCTGGTGACCGTCGGGCTGTTCGCGTTCCTCGCGTCCTGGAACGAGTTCGTCGCGCCGCTGATCTTCCTGACCAACGGCGACAAGTTCACGTTGACCCTCGCGTTGTTCAACCTGCAGTCCGGCAACAGCAACGTCGTCGACTTCGGCGCCCTGCAGTCCGGGGTGGTGATCGCGGCCGTGCCCTGCATCGTGATCTTCCTTTTCCTGCAGCGGTTCTACGTCCGCGGCTTCAGCTCGGGCGCAGTCAAGGGTTGAGCCCGTGCCGGCTCGGCCGGCCCTAGCGGAAGGTGCCGTCTCACGTGACCTCGGCAAGCATCTCGTCGGCCGACACGCCCACAAGGCAGTCGGCTCGACCACGCATACCCGGCCCGGCCGCGCCCACCGCGAACGCCGTGGCGGCTCTGTCGCCGCTCGGCCTCGACGCCATCGCGTTCGATCCCGAGGGGCATCTCGGCCGCTGGCAGCAACTGAACGCGAACGCCACGTTGCCGCACTGCATCGACAACCTCGAATCGAGCGGTGCTCTGGGCAACGTGCGCCATGTCGCCGACCATTCGGGCGAGCCGTTCGTCGGCATGTGGTTCGCCGACTCCGACGTCTACAAGACGCTCGAAGGCGCAGCGTGGCAATCGGTGCGCGAGGACGGCGTCGCGCGGGAATTCGTCGACAGCACGGCCGCGCTTCTCGCCGCCGCCCAGGACGATGACGGCTACCTCAACACCTGGTTCCAGCTCGCTCACCCCGCAGATCGCTGGCGCGACCTACGGTGGGGGCACGAGATGTACTGCGCGGGACATCTCATCCAGGCGTCCGTGGCAGCCGCTCGCACCGGAGCGAGCTCCGAGCTGCTGGCCGTCGCGTCCCGGTTCGCCGACCTGCTGGTCTCGCGGTTCGGCGCGGACGGGCAGACAGTCATCTGCGGGCATCCCGAGATCGAGACCGCGCTGGTCGAGCTGTTCCGCGAGACCGGCGCGTCGCGCTACCTCGACCTGGCCAAGCGGATGGTCGACCTTCGCGGGCACGGGACGCTGGACCGGCACAGCACGGCGACCGACATCTCCGATCGAGGATTCGGCCTGCAGTACTTCCAGGACCACGAGCCCGTGCGTTCCGCGACGGCGGCGACCGGCCATGCGGTTCGCCAGCTGTATCTCGAGGCCGGCGTTGTCGACGTCGCCGTCGAGTCCGGCGACGCCGAGCTGCTCGCAGCGTCGGAACGGATCTGGGATGACCTGTTCGCCACGAAGACATACGTCACCGGTGCGCACGGCTCGCGCCACCGCGACGAGGCGATCGGCGACGCGTACGAGCTGCCGTCTGATCGGGCCTACGCCGAGACGTGCGCCGCGATCGCCAGCTTCCACTGGAACTGGCGCCTGCTGCTCGCAACGGGTCGCCACCGCTACGCCGACGAGATGGAACGAGTCCTGTACAACGCGATTGCGGGATCGACCGCGCTCGACGGCAAGCATTACTTCTACTCGAACCCGATGCAGCTACGTCCCGGGCACGACGGATCGGACGAGGACGCCCCCTCGCACCGCTTGTCCTGGTACGGCTGCGCGTGCTGCCCGCCCAACCTGTCCCGGCTGCTCGCGTCGCTGAACGGGTATGCAGCGACGACGGACGCGTCCGGCGTGCAAGTGCATCTCTACTCGCCGGCGACGATCCGGGCCGGGTCGGTCGTGCTGCGGGTCAGCACGTCCTACCCGTGGGACGGGCGGATCGAGGTGGCCGTCGAGAGCGCGGACTCCGGCGAGCCGTGGACGCTCGCGCTTCGCGTCCCGGGCTGGTGCGCCGGCGTCCGCGCATCAGTCGACGGCTCGCCGATCGACGTCGATATCGACGGCGGCTACCTGCGGGTGCGCCGCGAGTGGCGCGCGGGTATGTCCGTCGTGCTCGAGCTCGACATGCCGGCTCGGCTGATCGCCGCGCATCCTCGCGTGGACGCCGTTCGCGGATGCGTCGCCTTCGCGCGCGGGCCGCTCGTCTACTGTGTGGAGCAGGCCGACCTCGACGCGGACATCGCGCTCGACGACGTGCGGGTCGACCTCGCAGCGCCGCCCATGGCGGTCGCGCGCGACGACGTCCTCGACGTACCGGTTGTGATCCGTGCGCGTGCGGTCGTGGCGTCCGCGCCGCCGGCGCTCTACCCGGACTGGACCGGGGCGGCCGACGCGTCGGGGCCGTTCGAACTCACGGCGATTCCCTACTACCGCTGGGCGAACCGCGAGCCCGGCCCGATGCGCATATGGGTACCGACCGCTACCTGACGACGACGGTCTTGATGCCGTTGCGTTGCGCGGCGCTCGCCATCGCCTCGGCCGCCTTGTCGAGCGGGTAGCGGTCGCTGACGATGCGATCGGTGTCGACCGCTCCGGAGCTGACCAGCGCGATCGCCCGCTCGTAGACCTCCTTCATCCGGCGGACCACGACGAAGCTCAGCCCCTTGCGCCGCGCCGCCGAGGCGGCGAACGACGTGCGGTCGTCGTCGGGGATGCCGCCGAGGACGACACGTCCGCCCGGCCTGACCATGTCGATGGCAACTGCGATCGCTTCGTCGGTGCCGGCCAGCTCGACCGCGACGTCGACGCCGTAACCGGCCGTCACGGCGGCGGCCGCCTCGGCGGCCTGATCGGGAGAGACGGCGGACGTCGCGCCCAGCACGCTGGCCATTGCTCGGCGGTGAGCCAGCGGCTCGACGGCCACGACCGTGGTCGCCCCTGCCCGCAACGCGAGCTGCACGGCGATCAGCCCGATCGGGCCGCAGCCGACGACGGCGACGGTGGATGCCAGGCGCAAGTGCGCGAGGTCGAGCGAATGGATCGCGACGCCGACCGGTTCGAGCAATGCACCGCCGACCTCGTCGATCGAGTCGGGCAGGGCGTGCAGCCGGTGCGTCGGCCAGCACAGGTATTCGCGCATCCCGCCGTCCGTGGTGCCGTGCCCGGCGAAGACGATCCGCTCGCAGAGGTTCGGGTTGCCGGCCCGGCACGAGCGGCACTCGAAGCACGGCACGGCCGGGTCGATCGCAACGCGCTCACCGCGCCTCGGCCCGCCCGCGATCACTCCGGCCATCTCATGGCCGAGCACCAGCGCCGTGGTAAGCCGGGCGTCACCGATCCCGCCTTCGGTGAACCAGTGCAGGTCGGATCCGCAGATGCCGACCGCGCCGACCTGTACCAGGGTCTCGGTCGGTGCCGGAGCCGGCACCGGCTCGTCGTGAACCTCCATTGCCCCGGCACCATGCAGCCGCGCTACCTTCATGCCACTCCAGACTCGATTCGATGCGACCCGGCAACATTCTCCCCGCTCGCCGATATTGCCCCGAACTCGACCTGTCAACCTCGCGCTGTCGGGAATCGAGACGCGACAGCCCGACAAATAGTCCGCAGGCGGCTGAAATACTGCCGTATTGTATTGCGCGAACCCTTGACATTCGGACATTCGACGTTCAATAATTCTCGATTGAGAACGTTAACATTCTGAACCCTTTCCATGGCGCATCCGCGCGGACGCCCTCGGAATCGGCGATGTCGGCTGCACGCGTCTTCGCCCTGCTCCAGATCCGCATCGACAACAAACAGGACGGATGAAGCTGATCCGGATCGTGTCTCCCAGCCAGCTGCGGCCGATATCGGGCCGATCGCACCGGCAACCGCACACCGATTCCGCGTTCGAGTCTGCTGCCGCGCGCAACGCGGGTATCCGGCCGCAATCTCACCCGAGCCAGACGAGGAGAACCAGCTATGAAAGACATCTCGCGACGCGACGCTCTGCGGTTCGGCGCCCTGGCCGCTGCTGTTCCGACGGCGCTCGCCCTTGCCCCGCCAGTCCGAGCCACGGCGCAAACCGCGGCCGAGGCCGGCCCGGCGTCTGCGCTGCAGCACGAACTCCCGATTCCGGAAAGCTGGACGGTTCGGCCGTTCGCGAATAGTCAGGTCAGTCTGGCGACGAGCATATTCACCGCCCACCGCGACGAGATCCTGAATTTCCTCGGCAATTACCCGGTCGACAATATGCTGTTCAACTTCCGCGCGAATGCGGGGCTCGACACCCTGGGCGCTCGCCCGCCGGGCAGTTGGGATGACGCGACCGGAAATCTGCGCGGTCACTACTCGGGGCATTTCATGAGTGCCTTGGCGCTCGCCTACGCCGGCACCGGCGACACGAAATACAAGGACAAGCTCGACTACATGGTCACCGCCCTCGGCCAGTGCCAGGACGCCCTTGACGCCACAGTCGGGCAGCCTGCCCCGCCGCCGACGCCAGTCGAGCGGATCGCCGGCAAGTTCGGGACCGCCGTCAAGCTCAACGGGAGTTCGCAGTACGTCGCGCTGCCGAGCGGCATCGTCAACGGGCTCACCGACTTCACCGTCGCATGCTGGGTCAACCCGGCGGCGATAACCACCTGGTCGCGAATCTTCGATTTCGGCACAGGCACGACGAGGTACATGTTCCTGGCAGCAAGTGCCGGTTCGGGCCCGCGGTTCGCGATCACGACGGGCGGCAGCGGTGGCGAGCAGCAACTGAACAGCAGCGCGAGGCTGCCGATCAATCAGTGGACGCACATTGCCGTCACGCTCGCCGGCGGAACCGCCACGCTCTACGTCAACGGCGTTTCTGCCGCCACGAACACGGGCGTGACCCTGACGCCGTCGAGCCTCGGCGCGACGAACAACAACTGGCTCGGCAAGTCGCAATTCGGCGACGCCTTGCTGAATGCGTCGATCGACGAGTTCCAGATCTACGGCCGGGCGCTGAGCGCCGACGAGATAACGGCATTGACCACAAGTGCCGGCGGCGGGGACGTCGCGGCGTACCACTTCGACGAGGCGAGCGGCCAGATCGCCACCGACTCTTCCGGGCATGGCCGCGACGCGTCGCTGATCGCGCTGAGCTCCGGGGCAGCCGGCCCGAGCCATGTCGGCTACCTGGCCGCCTATCCCGAGACGCAGTTCATCGCGCTCGAGTCGTTCGCTACCTACCCGACGATCTGGGCGCCCTGGTACACGAACCACATGATCATGCGCGGACTGCTCGACACCTACCTGCTCACCGGCAACGACCAGGCGCTCGACATCGTCACGGGAATGGCCGACTGGGCGTACAGCAGGCTCGGTCACCTGCCACGCGAGCAGCTGGACAGGATGTGGAAGATCTACATCGCCGGCGAATACAACGCGATGAACAACATCATGGCCGATCTCTATGCGCTCACCGGCAACGAGAACTATCTCGTCACGGCGAAGGCATTTGACAACACCTACCTGCTCGACGCCGCGATCCAGAACGTCGACACGATCAACGGGGAACATGCCAACCAGCACATCCCGCAGTACCTCGGGTACCTGAATATCTACGACCGGAACAAGGACCCGAACTACTACGCGGCCGCGAAGAACTTCTGGGACATGGTCGTGCCGCACCGCACCTACACCGACGGCGGAATGGCCGGCAAGGGAGAGATATTCGGAGAACGCGACGTCATCGTCAGCAACATTCAGACCGACAACGCCGAAACCTGCCCGTGCTACAACATGCTCAAGCTGAGCCGGCAGCTCTTCTTCCACACCGCCGACCCGAAGTACATGCAGTATTACGAGCGGGCGCTGTACGGCCAGATTCTCGCGTCCCGGCAGGACGCTTCGAGTGTCACCAATCCGCTCCTCACCTACTTCGTCCCGATGAAGCCGGGTAGCCGGCGCAGCTACGGCAACCTCGGGACGTGCTGCGGCGGCACCGGCCTGGAAAGCCACGCGAAGTTCCAGGACTCGATCTACTTCCGCTCGGTCGACGGCTCGACGCTATACGTCAACCTGTACCTGGCGTCGACGCTGAACTGGTCGGACAAGGGCTTTACGGTCACGCAGTCGACGAACTATCCGATGGACGCGACGAGCACGCTGACCGTGAACGGCACCGGGAAGCTCGACGTCAAACTGCGAGTGCCGTACTGGGTCGAGCGCGGATACACGGTGAAGGTGAACGGCGACACCCAGAAGCTCGATGCGGAGCCCGGTAGTTACGTCACGCTCAGCCGGAGCTGGTCGCCGGGCGACACGATCCAGATCTCGATGCCGTTCAGCCTGCGCGTCGACAAGGCGATCGACGACGTGCAGACGCAGAGCGTCACGTACGGTCCGATTCCGCTCGTCATCTCGAACACCGCGACGAACTACCTCGACGTGTCGCTCTACAAGGACTTCAAGCTGGACGGGACGCTCGACCACGCGATCGTGCCGGGCAGCGCGCCGATGACGTTCAGCACGAACGGGTTCGACCTGGCGCCCTTCTACATCAACAACACCAGGAACTATCACGCGTACTTCAAGCGCGTCGAGCCGGAGATCATCTTCGGCTCGGTCGATACCGGCGTCCCCAACCGGGCCGCGGCGGACGGCTCGACGTTCCTGGACGCGGTGTGGGCGCGGGCGCCGTTCGCCAATCGGGGCCAGTTCGTCGCGGCCGTCGCACACGCGTCCGACGAGTGGTATGGCGCGGGGCTGCTGTCGCGTCAGGAACGCCTAGCCGTCGAGACGGCCGCCGCGAAGGTCGACCTCGGGTAGCGGTGATCAGCCCCCAGCGGACGCTCGCCGCAGGCGGGAGCATGTGCCGAGGATCGGCGGTCAGCGGTTGGCGTAGACCCGATCGCGCCCGGCGGCCTTTGCCCGGTACAGCGCGGCGTCGGCGTTCGCGAGCAGGTCGTTCAGGGTGCCGGCGGGGCGCCGCATGGCGAGGCCGATCGACCCGGTCACCCGGATGCCGTCGCCCGGCCTGATCCCGGCAATGCGAGCCCGGACCCGGTCGGCGATGTCGACCGCGCTCGTCGCGTCGACCTCGGTGAGGAGCACGGCGAACTCCTCGCCTCCGTAGCGACCCACCGCGTCATGTCCGCGCAGCTCGTGCTTGAGCGCCTGGCCGACCATCGACAGGACGGCGTCGCCGGCAAGGTGGCCGTAGGTGTCGTTGACGGACTTGAAGTGGTCGAGATCGATGAGCAGCAGGGCGGCGGGGGAGTTGGCCCGCACGCAGCGCGCAAGTTGCTGTGATGCGAGCTCGCGCCACGCGCCGGCGTTGAGCAGGCCCGTCCGGTCATCCGTGGTTGCTGCGGTCTGCAGCTGCCGAACCAGCGAACTGCGGTGCAGCACGGCGCCCAGCACGAAGACCAGCGGCGCCAGCCAGGGCGTCCGCAGCACGATGACGCCGCACAACACGCCGAGGATCAGCGTCGATACCTCGTACGCGACCTCTTGCGCGCCTGGCAGCAGCCGCCGCAGCGACGGTGGCCGCGCCGCGAGGTACATGCCGATGAGCAGGACCGCAAGGCTGGTGACCGTGTAGACCACCAACGTCAGCGCGATGACCGCGGCATCGATCGGCCCGACGTGGCTCAGCGTGCCGTCAAGTCCGTGGTAGACGGCCGTGGACGCCAGGCCGCCGAACAGCACCGTCGCCGACACGAACAGCAGGCGGTACGGCTTGGCCGTCTGATGCCGGCGACTGCGGACGTACATGTGCAGGTACACGAGCGCGATCAGCAGCAGGGCGCCGGCGGTCGGGAGCAACAGCACGCCGGCGAAGCAGACGACCGCGTTCTGACTGGCCATGATGCCGCGGTCGGTAGCGAGGTAGCAGCGCAGCCGTTCGACGCGATCGGTGGCCTCGGCGTAGACGAAGCTGAGCCCGAAGAGCAGCGCCAGCCGGCCGACGTCGACGCCGGTGAAGCGCGAATGCCATGATGCGAGGACGCTGAGCAGGATCGCCAGAGCGTCCGCGATGAACAGGAATGCCAGCCCTTGCGGATCGATCGACCACAGCGTCCAGCGGCGAATCCCGCGGATGCGCGGGCGCGCTGGACTACCGCGACGTGCCGCGGCCGACATAATCATGCGTGTGACGCCCTCCCAGGTCGTCATACCGTTGCGCCCCCGGCAAACCGCGCCTTCCGGGTCGAACCGCGACCCATCGAGCCCGCCACCGTGGGCGCAACCTGACCCGCAGATTACAGGAGGTGAGTCGAATGCAGAACTGGCACTGGCCCTGTATTTAGGCCTAAATTTAACAACAACTTCACATGCCGCCTGAAATTGCTCTGCGTTGCCCCTGGTCGTACCGGTGCCGCGACGGTGTCGTTCGTCGCGCGGGCCGTGACAGAGCGGACATCGGGCGCACAACGCCCCGGTCGCTCAGCGAAGGCGTGATCTTCGCGTGGGCGCCAGCCGCAGCTCCTGTGCGGCTGGGCCCACACGGGCAGCGAGAGCCGGCGTGACGTCGTGCTGCCAGGCGTCGCAGCGGCCCATCCGCTCGATGTGCCGGGCATGTTCGTCGATGTCCGGGAATCGGCGGATCCACACCAGAACGCGTTCACCGTCGCGCACGGGGAGTGCGGGAAAGCCGTTCTCGACCGGGTCGGTGCGCAGCAAGCCGACCGTGTGCGCACCGGCACTGGACGCGACCGGCAGCACATGGGCATCGAAGAAGCGGATCAGATCCGCCTCGTCACTGTCGAGCGGAGTCGCGTACACACTGACCGCATACATGGACGGCGGCGCGACCTCACCGTCCGGAGCGGCACCGTCCGGCGCCGTCGGGAACCCCGGCCCCGTGCCGGTCGACCTGAGCAGCAGGACGTTGTCGGAGTCGATCATCGTTGCGTTCGCCGCTGTGCTGTGTGCTGCCCAGATCGGGCCGTAGTAGAACCCGCCGAGTGCCTCGGTGCGTGCGGCGTTGTCGCGGAAGCCGCGCATCCAGACGAAGCGATCCGGATTGTCGAGGTCGACGAACGTACCGATCAGGTGGATGCCGACGGCCTCCTGTGACTCGACGAACTCCCGCTCGAACAGGGTGATCAGCGCGTCACGCCGGCCGGGCACGAGCTCGTACTGGCGCAACTCGACCATGCTTGTCATACGCGTGATCGTGGCGGTACCCACCGACATTGACGATGGTCTGTCTGCGATCGTCGTGCCTCACCCTCCGACAGTCGCCCGTAGAAGGATGCCGGGCGGCTAGGGCACCACGACGAGCTTTCCGGTGGCTTGGTTGTTCTCCATGTAGCGGTGGGCGGCAACGATGTCGTCCAGGTCGAAGACACGGTCGACGTTGGGTCGATAGACGCCGGCCTCGACCTCGTGGATGACCCGTTGCAACACGGTCGTGCCCGCGGTGCCCTTGATGGTGTCGCTGTGGAAGGCCGTGAGCAACGTTGCGGACGGGATCATCGCGATCGGTTCGAAGTCCGGGATCACCCACCCACTGAGCGAACCCGCCACGCACACGGTCCCGCCACGACGGACTAGGTGCAGCGAGTCCACCGCTGTGGTCGCCCCGACGAGGTCCAGAACATAGTCCGGGCCCTCGGGCCATACCGCGTGCACCCTCGCTGCCAGCGACTCACCGTCGTCGACGAGTGCGTGGTCGACGCCGGCCGCTGTCAACGCGTCGATCCTGCTTTGCCGCCGAGTCGTGGCCGCGGTCTCGATGCCGTGGCCGGAGGCGATCGACGCGGCGGCCAGGCCCACCGACGAGGTCCCGCCACGGATCAGCAACCGCCCCGGTCCGCCCGGCTCGATGCCCAAGGCGTTCAGCGAGCCCTGCGCGGTCAGGTACGTCTCGGGTAGCGCGGCCAAGACGTCCCAAGGCAACGTGGTCGTGACCGGCATCAGCAGCGAGTTCGGTAACAACGCATGCTCGGCATAGCCGCCGTCGAACTCCCGGCCCATCTCGCCCATCACCGCCGCGACGGTCGTCCCCTCCGGCAACAGGGGATCGGTCGAGGCTGCCACGATTCCCACACATTCGATCCCAAGCACGCGCGGGAAGGACACGTTCGGGGAATGTCCCTGACGGGTCCGCAGCTCCGACCGGTTCAAGCCGGCGCCCTTCACCTGCACCAGGCTCCAGCCCTCCCGAATCGCCGGCATCGGCAGCTCACGGATCTCCAGTACCTCCGGGCCACCCGCCCTGACACAGACCGCCGCTCGCATCGTCATGCGTCCACTGTCGCCAGAAAGCGGTACGGCTGGCCACCGGTAGAATGCCAACCAATGCCCGTTGGCCGCCAACTTCCCCAGCCCGGTTCGACGTCACGTCTGTGGCCGTCCGGAGGGGCACATCTGTGGCCGTCGGGGGGAACAAGCTCAACGCATTCCCATCCACGTGGACACCTGGTGTACGCAGCCCGCGGCGTCCTTTCAGTTCACACCGAACGTGGCACCTCGATCGTTCCCGCCAACCGAGTTGCCTGGATCCCGGCCGGGTTCACGCACTACCACCGCGCCCACGGCCAGACCGACATGCGGATCGAATTCCTGCCGGCATCCCTTGCCCGGCTCGTACCAGGCCATCCCGCCGTGTTCATGGCCTCCGACCTCGCCCGAGAAATCCTGCTCACCCTCACGGGCCCACGAAACTACGACCGCGCCGCCCGCGACCGTGACCGCTCCGCCCGCGCTCGCCTTCGTCGCGTCCTCGTCGACGAACTCCACGAAGCACACGAGCAGCCACTACAACTGCCAGAACCACAGGACGACCGGTTACAGGCCATTGCCCGGATGCTGTACGAGAATGCCGCGGACAACACCTCGCTGGCCCAACTCGGGCAGCGGATCGGAGCCAGCGCCCGCACGCTCAGCCGGCTGTTCCACGACGAACTCGGCATGACCTTCTACGAGTGGCGCACCCAGCTGCGCATCTATCACGCACTCGTCCTGCTCGCCGACGGCCACGACACCACCCACGCCGCCCACGCCTGCGGATGGGCCAACCCCAGCAGCTTCATCGCCGCCTTCACCAACATCATCGGCACCACACCCGGCCGCCACCGAACCAGTCACCAGCGCCGTCCTTGAGCATCATCGAGCCTCAGCCGAGGTCTGCCCACAGGTCATCCGGAAGCGACTCGGTCGCCCAGGCGATGTCGGTGCGTGCGTGCGTACCCGTGCGCATGCCGGCCACCACGCAGGCCACGGCAGGGCGGCGCAACGGAAACTGCATGGCGGCGTGCGGTAGCTGCACGCCGTGCCGCTCGCACGCCGACGCGAGGGCTCGCGCCCTGGCCAGGACGTCGTCGGGTGCCGGGCCATAGTCGAAGTGCGCGCCGTCCGAGGGCCAGGGACGCGACAGCAGTCCCGAGTTGAACGGGGCAGCGGCCAGCACCGAGACGTCGCGAGCCTCGCAGGCATCCAGCAACGGCGCTGCGCTGCGGTCGGCCAGCGTCCAGCGTCCGGCCACCATCACCACGTCCACGTCGGTTTCGGTGACGAAGCGCAGCAGCGGCTGCCAGAAGTTCATGCCGGCGCCGACCGCCCCGATGACGCCCTGCTCGCGCAGCTTGACCAGTGCCGGCACTGCCCGGTGCAACGCGTCGTCCATGTGGTCCTCGGGGTCGTGGATCAGCACGATGTCGACGCGGTCCAGCGCGAGGCGGGTCAGGCTCGACTCGATGCTGCGACGCACGCCGTCCGCGGAGTAGTCCCGAACGCGGATCGACGTGTCTGGCACGGCGAACCCGCCGGCCGCGAGGTCCGAGCCGGTCGGTGCCGGGTTGTCGACGAGCAGCCGGCCCACCTTCGTCGATACGGCGTACTCCGCGCGCGGCTTGCCGGCCAGCGCCGCCCCGAGTCGTCGCTCGGACAGCCCGAGGCCGTAGTGCGGTGCGGTGTCGAAGTAGCGGATGCCGCCGTCCCACGCGGTGTGCACCGCGGCCTGCGCGTCCTCGTCGGACGTGGCCGTGAAGAGGCTTCCGATCGGCGCACCGCCGAAGCCGAGTTCGGTGACCTCGACCGCGGTCCGGCCCAGCTTGCGTCGCTGCATCACACCTCGATCCGGTACCAGCGCGCGGCAGTGCGGCCGAACACGGCGGCCTGCTCACGGGCATCCAGGCCGCCGGTCAGCACCTCGGCCGCGGCGATCACGTCGTCGTAGCTGCCGGCGAGCAGACAGACCGGCCAGTCCGAGCCGAACATCACCCGGTCGGCGCCGAACGCGTCGAGCAGCGTGCGGGCGTACGGGCGCAGCTGGTCGACCGTCCAGGTCGCGTGGTCGGCCTCGGTGATCAGTCCGGACAGCTTCACCGCGACGTTCGGTAGCGCGGCCAGCGCCCGGATGTCGGAACGCCAAGACGCCAGGCCTCCGCCCGACGCGATGGCAGGCTTGCCCGCATGGTCGAGCACGAAGGTCAGCTCCGGCAGCGCGGCGACCGTCTCGATCGCGGCCGGTAGCTGCGGCGGCACGACGAGCAGGTCGTAGGCGAGGCCGGCGCCGGCGACGGCGGCCAGGCCCCGGCGCACGTCGTCGCGACACAGCCAGCGCGGATCGGGCTCGCCCTGCACCTGGTGCCGGATGCCGACGAGGCGGTGGCCGCCGGGCCGCGAGCGCAGCGCGGCCAGCCGGTCGGCGACGTCTGGTGCGGTCAGGTCCACCCAGCCGACGACGCCCGCCACGAGTGGTTCTCGCGCCGCGAGGGCGAGCAGCTCGGGCGTCTCGTCTGCGACCGTGATCGTCTGGACGACGACGGTCGCATCGACGCCGTGCGCCAGCACCGACGGGCGGAGCTCGGCGAGGTCGAACGAGCGATGCAGCCCGGGCAGGTCGACCGTCCACGGCTGGTCGCGGACGCTGAGATCCCAGACGTGGTGGTGGGCGTCAATCCGCATGGAAGACCTCCTCGGCAGGCGCCCACCATTCGGCTTCGGCGGCGGTGTCGAGGGGCTGCTGGCACGGGTCGGTGAGCGTCCACCAGCGGCGCGTCTCGGGCTCGGCCGCGATGCGCGCCATGTCGGCCGCGTAATCGTCGCCGGTGTACTCGAGGTAGCTGAACAGCAGGCCGTCACGCAGGAAGATCGAGTAGTTGGTGACGTTCGCCGCGCGCAACGTCGCGAGCACGCTCGGCCAGACGGCCTCGTGCAGGTCTCGGTACTCGGCCTCTTTCTCCGGACGCAGCCGGATCACCGACGCGATCCGCTGCATGTCAGCGCCTGAGCCGTAGGCCGGACATGCCGCCGTCGACGGCGATGCATGTTCCGGTGGTCGAGCCGGCGCGCGGCGAGGCGAGGTATGCGATGGCGTCGGCGACCTCGTCGGCGCTGACCAGTCGCCCGTGCGGCTGGCGTGCCTCGAGCGCGGCCCGCTCGGCATCGGGGTTGGCGGCGGCACCGAGCAACCGGGCCACCCATGGCGTGTCGGCGGTGCCGGGGTTGACGGCGTTGACCCGGATCCCTTCGGGCAGCAGGTCGGCGGCCATAGCGCGGGTCAGCGAGAGGATGGCGCCCTTGCTCGCCGAGTACAGCGCGCGGTCGGGCAGTCCCGCCGTGGCCGCGATCGAGCAAGTGTTCACGATCGCCGCGTGCCCGGACGCGCGCAGCGCGGGCAACGCGGCCCGCGTGACGCGCACCAGCCCGACGACGTTGACGTCCAGCACGCGGTGCCACTCGTCGTCGTCGTTGGCCTCGATCCCGCCCTGGGCGCCGACTCCGGCGTTGTTGACCAGGACGTCCAGGCCGCCGAGCGCAGTAATCGCGGACGCCACTGCCGCGCGCACTGCCGCATCGTCGGCGATGTCGGCGCGGACGTACGTGAACGGCCCGCTGTCGGCACGATCGAGCACCGCCACCGCCGCGCCCTCGTCCGCCAATCGCGTCGCGACGGCCAGCCCGATGCCGGACGCGCCGCCCGTGACGAGCGCGCGCAGCCCGTCGAACGTGCTCACGCTTGCCCGAACGTCTGCCGCTGGCGGCCGAGGCCGTCGATCTCTACCTCGACGACGTCGCCCACGCGCAGGTACGGCTTGTCCGGCTGGCCCAGTGCCACGCCGGCCGGCGTCCCGGTGTTGATGACATCGCCCGGCCGCAACACCATGAACTGGCTCAGATACCAGACCAGGTGATGCACCCCGAAGATCATCTCCTTGGTGCTGCTGTCCTGGCGCGACTGGCCGTTCACCCGAAGCCGCAGGCCGAGCGCCTGCGGGTCGGCCACCTCGTCCGCGGTCAGGATCCACGGGCCGAGCGGGTTGAACGTTTCGCAGTTCTTGCCCTTGTCCCACTGACCACCACGTTCGAGCTGGAACTCACGCTCGGAGACGTCGTTGCTGATCGCATAACCCGCGATGCTGGCCGCCGCGTCGTCCGGCGAGGCTAGATAGCGTGCCGGCGCGCCGATCACGACGGCGACCTCGACCTCCCAGTCGGTCTTGGACGAGCCGCGCGGAATCAGCACCTCGTCGTCCGGGCCGACCACCGTGTCGGGCGTCTTCAGGAAGACGATCGGCTCGGTCGGGATGGACGCGCCGGTCTCGGCGGCATGGTCGCGGTAGTTCAGCCCGATGCAGACGATCTTGCCGATTGCCGCGAGCGGCGGCCCGAAGCGCCCGACGTCGGAGACGACCGGCAGCGCCGCGACGTCGAGCCCGCGCAGCCCGTCGCGCAAGAACGCGCCGGTCACATCGGACGTGACCGGCCGCAGATCGTGCCAGGTTCCGTCGGCGTCGCCGACAATCGGGAGTTCCTGTCCGGGCTCACCATGCCGCGCCAAGCGCACTATCTCACCCCGCCTTGGCGATGAGCGCTCGCGCGAAGAGCCCCGCCGCCGGGACGCGGCCCGCGCCGAAGGCGCGGAGCGAGGCCGAGGATCCACCCGAGCGCCAGCGAGCGGTGGAGACGTGGATTCGCGCAAGCGCTCATCGTCACTCGTCCGTCCTTCCGCTCAGAATCCGCTGGCCGATCAGCACGGCGAGGATCACCGCGCCGTTCAGGAAGTCGAACCACTGGTTCGGCACGCCGGCGAACGTCAGCACCTTGAAGATGAGGTTGAGTAGTAGCACGCCGGTGAATGCGCCGAACACGCTGCCCTTGCCGCCGTTCAGGCTGATGCCGCCGATGACCGCGGCGGCGAACACGTCGAAGATGCGTCCCTGGCCCATGTTCGACGTCACCGACGCCAGGTGGCCGGACTCGATGATGCCGGCGAGCGCCGCGATCAGCCCGCCGAGGATCAGCACCAGCCAGACGACCCGATCGGTGCGGATGCCGGCTGAGCGCGCGGCGTCGACGTTGCCCCCGATCGCGTACAGCGAGCGGCCTGCCCGGGTGCGAGCGAGGACGGCGATGCCGATGGCGAATGCGACGATCACGACCCAGACCGATGCGGGCAGGCCGAGCCAGCTCACCCGGCCGAGGTATGTCTGGGACTCGGGTTTGGGCCAGAAGAACGTCTGCCCGTGCGAGATGCCGGTGAGCAGTCCGCGCAAGGTGATGAGCATGCCCAGCGTCACGATGAACGCGTTGATCTTCAACGCGACGATCAGGAAGCCGTTGATCGCACCGATGACCGCGCCGACGGCCAGCGCGATCGGGATTGCCCACACCGGTGAGACCACGTGCGCGCCGTGCTCGATGCCCTTCGGCAGCGTCAGCCACGCTGCGATGCCCGGTGCGAGGCCGACTGTCGACTCGAGCGAGAGATCCATCTTGCCGGTGATCAGGATGAGCGACTCGGCGAGAACCAGCAGCGCGATCCACGACATGTTCGACAGCACGTCGGTGAGCGTCGATCGCGTCAGGAACGTGTGGTCGACGAAATAGCCGACGATGAGGATCACGATGATCGGCGGGATCAGCGCGAGGTCGCGCAGCCGGGCGATCGCCAGCCCGATGCCGTTGCGGCCGGGCGCGACGTCCGGCGGCAACGTGTCGGTCCGCACGGTCACGGTCTCAGTCACGGCTGAGCTCAACCCCTTCCATTGCGGCGACGAGCGTCTCGTCGTCCCACGTGCCACGCACCTCGGCGACCACCTCGCCGCGGAACATCACCACGACCCGATGGCAGTAGCGCAGGTCGTCCAGGTCGTCGGTGACGACCAGGACGCCGGCGCCGCCGGACGCCGACTCGGCGGCCGCGTCCATCAACGTCCGCTTCGACTTCACGTCAACGCCGGCAGTGGGGGACATGAGGACGAGCACGCGAGGCTGATCAGCGAGCGCGCGTCCCATCACGACCTTCTGCTGGTTGCCACCGGACAGCTCGACGACCTGCTGCGCCGGGTGGCGGGTGACGATGTCGAGTTGCTCGATCGTCCGGCGGGCGAGGTTGTTCCGGCGCCGCACGCTCAGTAAGCCGTGCTGGCCCAGCCGGTGGGGCACCGTCATCGTCAGGTTCTCGGCGACGGACAGGCCGGGCACCAGGCCTTCGCGGTGGCGGTCCTGCGGGACGAAGCCGATACCGGCCGCCAGGGCGCGTGGCACGCTGCCCGGGCGCTGCACGACGCCCGCGACGCGGACCTCGCCGTCGTCGGGGCGGCGCAGCCCGACGATCACGCTGGCCACTGCGAACTTGCCGCTGCCGCCCGCTCCGGCCAGGCCGACGATCTCACCCGGGGCGACGTCGAAGGACACGTTGCGGGCACTGATGCCCACCGTCAGGTCGTCGACGGCCAGGACCGGCTCGGCTCGTCGGGGCGCGGGCGGTCGCGGATCGGACGCCTCGGCGACCTGCTCGCCGGTCATCGCCGCGACCAGCTCGTTGTGCGAGATGCCGTCGATCGGCGCGGTGACGATGTGCCGCGCGTCGCGGTACACGGTGACCCGCTCGCACAGGTCGAAGATCTCCTGCAGGTGGTGGCTGATGTAGAGGAACGTCACGCCCTGCGCCCGCAGCGCCCGGATCCGGTCGAACAGCCGGGCGATGGCCGCCGCGTCGAGCCGGGCGGTCGGCTCGTCCAGGATGATGAACCGCGCCCCGAACGACAGCGCGCGGGCGACCTCGACCATCTGCCGCTGCTCGACGGTCAGGTCGCGAGCGGGACGGCGCACGTCGACGTCGAGATCCCAGTCGCCGAGCAGCTCGCCGGCCCGCCGCCGCAGGCTGCGCCAGTTGATCAGACGGTGCCCCTCGGTCTGCCGGTTGACGAACAGGTTCTCGGTGACCGACAGGTACGGGATGATCGTCGACTTCTGGTAGACGCAGGCGACGATCCGCCGCCACGCGTCGCGATCGCCGAGCGTCGGCGCGGGCACCCCGCCGAAGAGCACGGTGCCGCTGTCGGCGGGCTCCAGGCCGGTGAGGATCGAGACCAGCGTCGACTTGCCCGCGCCGTTGCGTCCGACGAGGGCATGCACCTCGCCGGGCTCGACCCGCAGGTCGACGCCGTCGAGCGCGACCGTCGCGCCGAAGCGCTTGCTGATCCCGGTGGCGTCGACGACGGGTGGCGCAGCGTCGCCGCCCGCCGCCGGCGCGGCCTCGGACTGTTCAGCCATCGGTCTCCTAGCTGATCTGGTTGCCCCACAGCGACGGGTCGTCGACCTTGAGCGAATCCGGGTAGGCCCCGTCGATCGTCACGAGCGGCGCCGGGAGCTGGTCTTCGAGCATGCCGTTGCCGACGTCGACGATGTTGCTGTTGTGGTCGGTCGGGCCGGGCTGGTAGGTCTTGCCGGCGATCGCGTCCTTGACGTACTGCAGCGCGTACTTCGCGTACAGGTCGGCGGGCTGCGATACGGCGGCGTCCATCTGGCCTGCCTTGATCGCCTTGTACTCGGCCGGGACGCCGTCGTTCGACACGATCACGATGTGGCCGGCCTGGCCGCGCGGCTTGAGCAGACCCTTTTGCGTGAGCGTCTGCAGCGTCGACGGAAGGTAGATGCTCGCTTCCATGTAGATCGCGTTGATCTTGTTACCGGCCAGCACGGTCTGCAGCTGCGACACGGCGGTGGGCGGGTCCCACTTCGTCGGCTCGGCGAACACCTTCATGTTCGGGTAGTTCTGCTTCATGCACGCGCTGAACGCCTCGCTGCGGTCGCGGCCGTTGATCGAGGCTAGGTCGCCTTCGAACATCACGACGTTGCCCGTGCCCTTGAGGGTGTCGCCGATGTACTTGCACGACTTCTCGCCGTACGCCTTGTTGTCGGCGCGGACGACCATGTAGACCTTGCCGCCGTCCGGGCGCGTGTCGACCGAGACGACGGGGATGTTCTTCGTCGCGAGCTGTTGCAGGGTGGGGATCACGGCCGCGGTGTCCTGCGGAGCGATCACGACGCCCTTGACGTTCTGCGCGAGCAGCGTCTGCACGTCGGACTGCAACTGTGCGATGTTGTTCTGCGAGTTGGTCGTCTTGATCTTGAGGCCGAGCTGGGTGGCCATCTGGGGAACGTACTTGATGTAGGAGTTCCAGAAGTCGGAGTCCGAGCGTGGGAAGTCGACCCCGACGAGCGCGCCGGTCCCGCCACCAGAGCCGCCGGCGGCCTGCGTGCCCGGCGACTTGGCCTTGCTGGAGCTGCAGGCTGTCGCGAGCACGGTCGCGGCGGCGATGGTCGCGGCGATCCGGACTGCCATGTTCAGTCTCACGATGTCTCCTTGGAGGAGTCGGGATTGGGCTCTTGCCACGTGCGTCCGTCGGGGAATCGGTAGTCGAGCAGGGTCGCGGGCAACATCTGTGCGCTGATGCCTGGACGAAGTGGTGCCATGTACCGGCCGCCGCGCAGGCGGACCGGGTCGGCGAAGTGCTCGTGCAGGTGGTCGACGTACTCGATCCACCGGTCGTCGGTCGTGCCGCTGAGCGCCACGAAGTCGAACATCGACAGGTGCTGCACGATCTCGCAGAGGCCGACGCCGCCTGCGTGCGGGCAGACCGGCACGCCGAACTTCGCGGCGAGCAGCAGGACGGCCAGGTTCTCGTTGACGCCGGCCACTCGGCAGGCGTCGATCTGGCAGACCTGGATGGCGTCGCTCGCAAGCAGTTGCTTGAAGACGACGCGGTTGGCGACGTGCTCGCCGCTGGCCACCAGGATCGGCGCGATGGCGCGGGCGATCGCCCCGTGGCCGAGGATGTCGTCGGGGATCGTCGGCTCCTCGACCCAGTGCAGGCCCACTGGCGCCAGCCGCGCGACGTTCGCGATCGCCTCGCCGACGTCCCAGCGCTGGTTGGCGTCGATCGAGATCAGGACGTCCGGGCCGGCCAGGTCGCGGACCATCTTGCTGCGGCGTACGTCGTTCTCGATGTCGGAGCCGACCTTGACCTTGAGGTGGCCGAACCCGTCGGCCAGCGCCTCGCTGACCAGGCGGGCCACCTTCTCGTCGCTGTAGCCGAGCCAGCCCGCTGATGTCGTGTACGCCGGATAGCCCTCGGCGAGCAGCTGCCGCTCGCGGTCCTGCTTTCCCTCGGCGGCACGAGTGAGCAGGTCGAGCGCCTCGTCCGGATCGAGGGCGTCGGAGAGGTAGCGGAAGTCGACCAGGTCGACGATCTCGCGCGGCGTGAAGTCGGCGAGCAGCTTCCACAGCGGCTTGCCTTCGCGCTTGGCGTAGAGATCCCAGACCGCGTTGAGGACGGCTCCGGTCGCCATGTGCATGACGCCCTTTTCCGGGCCCAGCCAGCGCAACTGGCTGTCGTGCACGAGATGGCGGGACAGGCCGCCCATGTCGGCGAGCACCTCGTCGACGGCCCGGCCGGTGAGCATCGGCTCGAGCGCGCGGATCGCCGCGGCCGCGACCTCGTTGCCGCGTCCGATGGTGAAGACGAAGCCGTGCCCCTCGGCTCCTTCGGTCGTGCGGACGACGACGTAGGCGGCCGAGTAGTCCGGATCGGTGTTCATCGCGTCCGAGCCCGCGAGCTCGCGCGACGTCGGGAAGCGGACGTCGGTGATCTCGAAGCCGGCGAATCGGTCAGTCATCGGACCTCCGGCGTCCGCTGGCGCCGGCCGCGGCCCGGACGTGGCTGCGCCGGCCCGGCCCGAAGGGCTGGGTTGCGGTGCGCGATCGGGGGTCTCGCGACACTCATGCACTCCTCACGGCGATGTCGCTTCCTTCATGGTCAGGGATCGGAGGTACCGGGCGGTCCGGTCGGCATGATCCGGGTAAACGCCCGTCGCTCGTCGGACAGACATCGGATGTTTCAGCAGTTATAGCTGGTCCGGTCCGGGCTGTAAAGGCTAGGCTCTCCGCTGCGGGTCAGATCCCGCACGGGCGTGTCGCTACCGAGTCCGGCCCGGGGTCGGTCTGGGATCATCGAGCGGCAGCGGGATGCTGATAGGTCAAAGGGCTGGAGGGGCAGTGGCCGTCACCGACGAGGCGATCGAGAAGCTGCGGGACATGATCGTCTCCGGACGGCTCAAGCCGGGCGACCGGCTGCCGCGCGAGGCCGACCTGGCGACCAGCCTGGGGCTGTCTCGCAGCTCGCTGCGCGAGGCGGTGCGCGCACTGTCGCTCGTGCGGATCCTCGACGTCCGGCAAGGCGACGGCACGTACGTCTCCAGCCTGGCCGCCGACTCGCTGCTGGACGCGCTGAGCTTCATCGTCGAGTTCCACCACGACGCGTCCGTGCTCGAACTGCTCGAGGTGCGGCGGATTCTCGAGCCGGCCGCCAGCGCCCGCGCCGCGGTGCTGATCGACGACGCCTCGCTCGCCTCGCTCGAGGAGATCCTGGACCGGTCGACGCCGGACTCAGCCGTCGAGGAGCTCGTCCGCAACGACGTCGAGTTCCACCGCGCCATCGCCGTGGCCTCGGGCAACACGGTGCTCGCGTCGCTCATCGAGAGCCTGTCCGGACCGACCCAGCGCGCTCGGGTCTGGCGGGGGATCACCCAGGAGGGCGCGCTGGCCCGCACGCTGGCCGAGCACCGCTCGATCTTCGGCGCGATCCGCGCACACGACCCGGAGCTGGCCCGGACGTGGGCGACGGTGCACATCGCCGGCGTCGAGGACTGGATCCGCACCACGCTGGAGCAGTAGCGCGCGCCGTCAGGCGACGAGCACCACGTCGAGCGTGCGCGGGCCGTGCACGCCCTCGACCCGGTCGAGCTCGATGTCGCTGGTGGCACTCGGCCCGCTGATCCAGGTCAGCGGCTTGGTCGGGTCGAGTGCGGCGATCGCATCAGGCACGTTCGCAAGCACCTGCTCACGCCGGACGACGACGAGCAGGTAGTCGGGCACCAGGCTCAGCGCGCGGCGTCCCTGGCCGGGCCCGGCGTCGAGCACGATCGTGCCGGTCTCGGCGACTGCCAGCGCGCACGTCGTCAACGTGCCGCCGGCGGCGTCGAGCTCCGCGGTCGTGAGCGGTTCGCGCAGGACGGCCGTGGACGGCAGCCACTCGTCGGGAAAGCCGTCCGGGACGACCACGGTCGTGATGCCACGCCCGGTCAGCGCGTGGGCGATCTGCGCCGCGGCGCCGTCCGCCGAGGCGCGGTGCACCGTGGCGCGGTAGTCGGCGACGCGTTCCGCGAACCGGTCGAGGTCGGCGCTCGCGTGGCCCGCGGCGCGGTAGTCGCGGGCGACCGGCGGCGGCACCGGACGGTCGGCGAGCGCCGTCCGGATCCGGTCGAGGATGTCGCTGCGGGCGCTGCTCATCGGCCACCGTCCGTCCACCAGTCGCGGAAGGTCTGCGGCGGCGGCTCGGGCAGGTCGCGGGCGCGGATCCAGGCCGAGAGCGGCGGCGGCAGGGCACGGCGCCGGCGGATCCACTTGCTGAGCCGGGCCGCGCGTAACGCCCGGGTCCACCGCGCGGGCTCGGCCATCGTCCAGGCCGCGGCGGCCATCGCCGCCTGCTCGGGCGAGGGCACCCGATGCCGCTTGGCGTCGACCGCCTGCGCGCGCAGGTGGACGAGCATCGACGGGATGTCGATGGCGACCGGGCAGGCGTCCAGGCACGCGCCGCACAGTGACGACGCGAACGGCAGCGAGGCGTTGTCGGCGACACCCGTGAGCTGTGGCGACAGCACCGCACCGATCGGCCCGGGGTACACCGAGCCGTACGCATGACCCCCGGTGCGCTCGTACACCGGGCAGACGTTCAGGCACGCAGAGCAGCGGATGCAGCGCAACGCGTCGCGTCCGCGCGGGTCGGCCAGCGTGGCCGTGCGGCCGTTGTCGAGCAGGACGAGGTGGAACGCCTGCCCCTCCGTCGCCCCGGTCCACATCGACGTGTACGGGTTCATCCGCTCGCCGGTCGATGAGCGGGGGAGCAACTGCAGGAAGACTTCGAGGTCGCGCCAGGTCGGCACCAGCTTCTCGATGCCCATGACCGTGATGAGCGTGCGCGGCAGGGTGAGGCACATCCGCCCGTTGCCCTCGCTCTCGACCACGGCGAGCGTGCCCGTCTCGGCGACCGCGAAGTTCGCGCCGGAGACGGCGACGTCCGCGGTGAGGAACTTCCGGCGCAGGTAGGTGCGGGCCGCCTCGGCAAGTGCCGCCGGGTCGTCCGTCAGCGCCGGGTCGACGCCACCCATCTCGCGCAGGAAGATCTCGCGGATCTCGGCGCGGTTGCGGTGGATCGCGGGCACCAGGATGTGGCTGGGCTGGTCGTGCCCCAGCTGCACGATCAGCTCGGCGAGATCGGTCTCCCACGCCGTGATACCGGCATCGGCCAGCGCCTCGTTCAGGCCGATCTCCTGCGTCGCCATCGACTTGACCTTCACGACCTCCGAGGCGCCGGCCGCCCGCACGAGGCCGGTGACGATCCGGTTCGCCTCGTTGGCGTCGCGGGCCCAGTGCACGGTGCCGCCCTGGGCGGTGACCCGCTCTTCGAGCTGGATCAGGTAGTTGTCGAGATTCGCCAGGACGGCGTCCTTGATCGCCGCGCCGGCCGCTCGCAACTGCTGCCAGTCGGGCAGCTCGCCGACGACGGCAGCGCGCTTGGCCCGAATGGTCGCGGTGGCGTTGCCCAGGTTGCGGCGCAGTTGCGGATCGGCGACGGCCGCCTTCGCAGCAACGGGAAATGGCTGGTCGCCGCGCAGGTGGCCGACGCCGCGCGGAGCGGTGGGCGGCCTCATTCGACGGCCTCCGCCGTCCGGTTTTGGCCGCCCAGCGTCATATAGCCGCCTGGGCGGCCAAAACCGTCCGAGGCGAGGATCTCGGCCAGGTGCACTGTTCGCACGCCGGTGTGCAGGCGCGACAGGCCCCCGCCGATGTGCATGAGGCACGACGAGTCGCCGGCACTGCACACCTCGGCGTGCGTCGCCAGCACGTTGCTCATCTTGTCGGCCAGCATCGCGGTGGACACGTCCGGATTCTTCAAGGCGAACGTCCCGCCGAAACCGCAGCACGACTCGGCGTCGGGCAGTTCGACCAGATCGAGCCCGCGAACCTCTCGCAGCAGCCGCATCGGCCGGTCGCCGACGCGCAGCAACCGCAGCGAGTGGCAGGTCGGGTGATAGGTCACCCGGTGCGGGTAGTACGCCCCGACGTCGGTCACGCCGAGCACGTCCACCAGGAACTCCGACAGCTCATACGTGTGCTTCGCGACGATCTGCGCGCCCTCGACGAGGGTGTCGTCGCCGACCTGGCGAGCGACGTCGGCGTGCTGGTGCCGGATCGAGCCGGTGCACGAGCCGCTCGGCACGACGATCGCGTCGTAGTCGAGGAACGTCTGGACGTGATTGCGCACCAGTGGCAGTGCCTCGCGCGGGTAGCCCGTGTTGATGTGCATCTGCCCGCAGCACGTCTGCCGCAGCGGCACCTCGACGTCGTGGCCGAGCCGGCGCAGCAACCGCACCGTCGCCTTGCCCACGTCCGGGAACAGCCCGTCGACCAGACACGTCACGAACAGCGCCACTCGCACGGCTAGACGATAGGTGAAGTCGAACGCGAGCCGAACCCTGGGCGAACAATGCCGAATTCCATGAGCATTGTGAACCCGGCATGCGTGCGTTGCGTAGTCCCCAGATGTGCTGCTCGCAACCGGGTGGGCGGCGACACAAAGGAGGCGCGTGATGGGTAGACGGCTCGGCTGGCTCGGGGGCTTGACCGTGGCGGCGCTCGTCGTGGTGGTTCCGCTGCCGGCGGGTAGAGCAGGCGGTCGCTAGGCACCCCGGCCTCATCGACCAGGAACCGGTACGCCGCCCGCACATCACGGGCAAGGCCCCGCTCACTCGGGCTGCCCGGATTACCGCCGTAGCCGCGATAGTCGAACAGCAACACCGCAAGACCCCGCTCGGACAGCGCCCGCGCCAGCGGCGCGCGCCCCGAGCGGTTGCCGGCGTTGCCGTTGGCCACCAGCACCGCCATGCGACGGCTGGCCGCCGCAGCCGGGATGAACCAGCCTCGCAGCTTCAGCCCATCACTTGTCTCGAGCACGACATCCCGCGCGCCGTGAAGACCGGCAGCGGCGGGTGAGTCGACCGATCCCGAGGGCAAATAGGTCAGGCGTCTCTGCAACCCTCACACCAACACCAACAGCAGGGCGATCACCGAAAACACGACGAGCGCCGCCCGCATCACGTCCCCAGTGTGGGCAGCCGCAGCGCGCACGCCAAACGATCCCGCAACCCGGCGTGGGTCAGGGCCGAAGCCAGCGGCGTCGTCTGATGACTCATCGTCCGCTTCGCGACCGGTGCGGTCGGCAGCGCGTTCACGCGGGCGATGCCCATGGCGCACGGCGGCGGTGCTGCCCCGGATCACGTCGTGCGTCGTCTAGATCATATCGGGGCCGGAGTTCCACGTTCGCCGGAGTGCGGCAGCGATGGCACCGCATGACTACGTCCGCCCGCCGGATACGACCCGGAAGATCTCCACCTCGTCCTTTCGCGAGCCGGACGTCGGAGGTCGGGATGTCCAAGCCCGGCATGACCAGGCGGGCGTCTCCGCGCGACGCTATGCCGCCATGCCGCCATTCCGATCAGCGGCATGAGAGTGCAGTTGGTCGCCGGCGGATGCGTTGCACCAGACTGAGGAGAGTGACGGAGATACTGCCCGCGGCAGACGCGGACGCGGCGCGATGGTTGTTGCTGCCTGACGTTGATTGGTGGGATCTTGTTCGGTACGGCCCGCCAGGCTTTGACGTGTATGTCCGTATCGCATTTCCCCACGATTCCGAGACGGATGTCGTCTACCCGTCTGGCGAATCAGCGGTCGACGCCGTTCGTGCAGCACTCGCGACTCTCGCGTCGTGCACGGCCACACCAGACCGCGGGTATGCGGCGATCTGGGAGGGCTGGACGAGCGGGGCGTCGACTCCTCAAGCGCCGCGAGTGGAGATCCCTAATCGAGCGATGCTGCTTTTCACCGGCCCTGTCGAAGCACTCAGAGACGCACCAGCTGTGGCTTGGTACGGCTCTGCAGAGGGCGTCGCACAACAACCGCAGCTCGTCTGGCCGGAGGATCAAGCCTGGTGCCTTGCCTGCGAGGTCGACGAGGAGATCGAGTTCACTGTCGGTTGTTCCGGCGAC
>WNGI01002397.1_pt1 | contig 28106 bp, 30 predicted proteins | sample 5400621 | NCBI WGS metagenome assembly WNGI01 (sample SAMN13153374, study PRJNA577476) | soil metagenome | isolation source: 20 cm soil or saprolite under Garry oak tree replicate 1 | place: USA:California | collected 2016-06-15
CGGCATCGCGTATCGACGCGTCGAGACCGCCGCGCGCCCCGGCTTCGACGAGGGTGCGCGGCACGTCGAGCGCGGCGAGGAGCCGCGACGCCGCGGTGGGCGCGCTGCGCCGCTCCAGGACCGCGACGGCCTCTCGGCGCCGGCGCATCCGCTCGCCGGTGATGTCGGCCACCGCTCCTCCGCCGAGCGTCTCCGGCGGCGACGGCCGGCGGATCACAAAGCGGTCACCGACGGCGACGGCGAGCGGTTCCGCGAGCCGGAGCTGCGCCCATCCGGTCGCGCCGGGTTCGAGCGTCGCACCCTCGAGGAGCGAGATACGGGCCATGACCTCGGCCGTGCCCGTATGGACTTTGACGGCCTCGTCATGCGCGATGGCTTCGGACGCCGAGCCGAGGACCTCGACGCGCGCGGACATCACCGAGACCGCGGCGAGCGTGCCGGGCCGGACGACGACCATTCCGCGCCCAAGCTCGTCCTTCTCGACACCGGTGAGGTTCAACGCGACTCGGCTACCCGGGCTCGCCACGTCGAGCGCGCGTTTGTGGGTCTGGATCCCGCGGATTCGCGCGCGCTGACCGGTCGGCAGGACCTCGATCTCGTCTCCGGTCGCGAACGAACCGTCGACGAGCGTTCCAGTCACAACGGTGCCGAAGCCGGTGAGCGTGAAGGCCCGGTCGATCCCCAGGCGAGGCCGGCCGAGATCACGACGCGCCGGGGCGGTGGCTAAGACTCGGTCGAGCGCGTCGACGAGCTCGACCAGACCCGTCTTGGCGGTCGCCGACACTTCGATCATCGGCGCGGATGCGAGCGGTGTTCCTTGCAGCGCCGCGGTCACATCGCCGCGCGCGAGCGATGCCCACTCGTCGTCGACGAGATCGCGCTTGGTGAGCGCCACGACACCGCGGTCGACGCCAAGCACGCCAAGAATCGCGAGGTGCTCGCGAGTTTGGGGCATCACGCCTTCGTCGAGCGCGACCACAAGTAAGACCGCGTCGACCGGACCGACGCCGGCCAGCATGTTGCGTATGAAGTCCTGGTGACCCGGCACGTCCACGATGCCCACGGCGGCGCCGCCCCCGAGGGTCAGCCACGCGAATCCGAGATCGATCGTCATGCCCCGCTCGCGCTCCTCGCGAAGGCGATCGGGGTCTATGCCGGTCAGGGCCGTGATCAGGGTCGATTTGCCGTGATCGACGTGCCCCGCGGTCGCGATGACACGCGCGCTGGTGTCAGAGCTAGGCGTTACGGCGAACCGCGATGCAGTCGATCTCGACCTTCGCACCGCGAAGCAGAGGCGCACCAACCGTGGAGCGCGCCGGCTTGTGAGTTCCAAACCGCTCCGCGTACACCTCGTTCATCGCCTGGAAGTCGGCGAGGTTCGCGAGGAACACGGTCGTCTTCGTAACACGATCGAGCGAGGAGTCGGCCGAGACGAGGACCGCGGCGAGGTTATCGAGCACGCGCCGGGTTTGGGCACGCACGTCGTCGCCGCCGACCAGCTGGCCGGTCTGCGCATCAAGCGCGAGCTGTCCCGCGCAAAACACCAGATCGCCCGCGATGATCGCCTGGCTATACGGTCCGACCGGCGCGGGTGCGCGGTCCGTTTTGGTGGCGCGAAGATCCATCTGCTCCCCCTTTCGCGAGCGCGCCGGTGACGGCGCGCGCAAGGACCTCATCATCCTCAGGCAGGACGCTCCGGAGGTCGAGTGCGACCCGCTCCTCGACGATGCGCGCGACCACCGGCGGATCCGCGGACCGGAGCGCCTGCGCCAGGCGGGTCGCGGGCGCGCCACCGATGGCGACGGCGAAAGACGGCTGCGTCTCCTCGGGCAGCGATCCGCCGCCCACGGTCGAGCGCACCTCGATCGTTTCGGCGGGAATACCCGCAGCGCTGAGCGCCGCCGCGATGGCGTGCGCCCGCGCGGCGATCGCGCTTGGCGCCGCCGCGATCATCCGCCAGACCGGAAGCTCCGTCTCGGCATTTCCGTCGCGATAGGTCTCGAGCGTCGCGAGCAGCGCCGCGATGGTCAGCTTGTCGGGCCGAAGCGCCCGCATCAGCGGATGGATCCGGAGCAAAGCGATGCGCTCGGCCTCTCCGACAGCGATGCCGGCCTGCGGCCCGCCGAGGAGCTTGTCACCGCTGAAGGTGACGACGTCGGCGCCCTCACGGATCGCGTCGCTGACCGTGAGCTCCTTTCCAAGTCCGAAGCGGGACGTGTCGAGGAAGGTGCCGCTCCCAAGATCGTGGATGAACGCGATGTTGTGCTCGCGCGCGAGGGCCGCGAGCTCACGCCCCTCCGCACGCGCGACGAAACCCGTGATCTTGAAGTTGCTGGCGTGCACGCGGAGGATCGCGCCGGTCCTCTGGCTGATCGCGGCCGCGTAATCGCGCGCGTACGTGCGGTTCGTCGTGCCCACCTCGACGAGCTTCGCTCCCGAGCGACGGAGCACATCAGGAATGCGGAAGCCGCCGCCGATCTCGACCAGCTCGCCGCGCGCCACGATGACCTCCTTGCGCGAGGCAAGCGCGGCGAGAGCGAGGAGGACCGCCGCGGCGTTGTTGTTCACCACGACCGCGTCCTCCGCCGATGCGAGGTCGGCGAGGAGGCGAGCGGCGTGTCCGTGGCGTTCGCCGCGCTTTCCGGCGATGAGGTCGTACTCGACGCTTACGGCGCCGGCGGCTGCGGCGATTGCCGCGAGCGCTCGCGGCGAGAGAGGCGCGCGCCCGAGGTTCGTCTGCAGGACGACTCCCGTCGCGTTGATGACGCTCCGCAGCGTGAGGCGCTCACGTTCGACGAGCGCCGCGCGCGTCTGGGCGGCGAATGTCGCCGCATCGCCGGAGACGCGCTCGGCGCGCGCGCGGGTCAGCACCTCGCGCGCGGCTCGAGTGAAGCGCTCGCGCTCGTTCGCGGCCGGCCGTCCCGCGCGAAGGATCGCATCGACCGATGGCAGGGCGCGGCGCGGGTCGGTACGCTTCAACGGGCCAGGACCTCGAGGGCTCCGGGACGTACGCGTATCGAGAATCGTTCGGCGGTCGTCGTCTCACCATCGAGCTGCGCCCGCATTGGCCGCTGCAGCTCGATCTCGATCACCCGCGCTCGTTTCATCACGATCTTCTTCCCATCGACATGCGTGCCGCGATAGAGCTTGCCGAGCGCAACGAGCGACGACCATCGCGAAAGGTCGCCGGCGAGGAGCACATCGAGCTGACCGTCGTCGAGCGACGCTTGCGGCGCGACGTGCATGCCCGATCCGAAGTGCGTGCCGTTGGCCGCGACGACCGTGAGAAAGCGGCCGCTGTGCAGCTCGCCATCGACCAGAACGCGCATCGGCTCCGGCCGGTAGGTGGCGATCCCGACGAGCGAGCCCGCGAAGTAACCAAAGGTCTTGCCCGCCAGTCGGGAGGTGGCCGCGATGCGCTGGGCGACGTGGCCGTCGATGCCGACACCGGCCGAGTTCACGAACACGCGCCCGTTCACCTCGCCGACATCGATCCTTCGCCGCTGTGCCGCCCGGACGAAACGGGGAACGTCGCGCCGTCGCCGTGGGTAACCGAGCGCGCGCGCGAAATCGTTCCCCGAGCCGATCGGGTAGAGCGCGAGCGCGGCATCGCTGCCTGCGATGCCGTTCGCGATCTCGTTCGCGGTGCCGTCGCCGCCGGCCGCGATGATGACCCGATAACCGTCTGCCGCGCCTTCACGCGCCAGTCGGGCCGCTTCGTCCGGTGCCGGGGTCTGAACGACATCAACGCGCATGCCCTGGCCGCGAAACTCAGCTGCGATCCGGGAAGCGATGCGTGCCCCGGCACCGTTTCCCGCGACGGGGTTGACGATGGCGAGAGCGCGCTCCTCCGCTTGTCTCGTCGCGCCGGTCACACGCCGGCCGGGGACAGCGCCTTACGGATCGCGTCCTGCTCTTCGTCCGACAGCGCGTGCTTCGACCGTCCGGCCTGCACCGACTTGGCGAAGATGCGCGTATCGGCGCGCCCGTGAAGGCTCGAGAGCACGACGCCGTTCCCTTCCGCGTCAAGCAGGGCGACCGCGAAGGACTGGTCTCCACCGGTGTCGGCAAAGGGGTTGAAGCGCACCACCCCGACCTTTTGGATGCTGTGCTGGGCGAGCCCCTCGAGCTCGTGGTGCAGCCGGTTCAGCGCGTCCACCCGCTCGGCGACCGTATCGAGACGGCGAAACTGCCGGTCCAGGAGCTCGTCGAGCCCTACGCCTTCACCCTCGCCGAAGAGCCGGCGGAGCCGCCGGCGCAGCACGGCGTCGGATCGCTGCAGCCAGGCAACCCAGAGCAGGAGCACGACGACGGCGACGGCCAGGACGAGGACGAGCGTGGAGAGGGCCTGGGCATCGAGGGGCATTCGCGGCGGAGCATACGGGGTCGGCTATCCTCGTCCTCCCGTGGCAAAAAAACACCGCGTACGCGCGCGCTCCCGCCGGGCGGTCGAGGCATCCCGTCGGGCATCGGCGGTGCGTCCGCCGGCACTCGAGCGCGAGCAGCAGCCGTCACGCCCGGCCGCGACCAGCCGACCGACGCGGTACGGATCGCGCACCGGAACCTCGCGCGCCGTGGGCGCGCCGTCGCAAGGCCTGGAGCGAGCAGCGGCCTGGGAGCGCGGATATGTCACCAAAGACTTCCGGCGCATGGCGATCGTCGTGGTGATCGCGCTCGCACTCCTCGTCGCCGCCGGCCTCTTTCTCAACGCCTTCGAACACTGAGCCGTCCCGCGCTCGTAGCCTTTCGCGCTCTCCTTTTCAGCGCCGCGCTCGCAGCGAGCTGTGGCGCGGCCGTCAGCGGGAACGCCGCCGTGGAGCGCGCTTACGCCCAGCACCTCTCGGGCCTCGAGATCACCGCGCAAGGCACGGTCACCCGCGTCCTCGCCGACGACACCGGCCCGTCGGGCACGCACCAGCGCTTCATCGTGCAGGTCGGTGGATCGACGCAGACGCTGCTGATCGACAACAACGTCGACATCGGCAAGCGCGTCCCGGTCGCGACGGGCGATGAGCTCACCATCCACGGCGAGTACGTCTGGAACGACCAGGGCGGGCTCGTTCACTTCACCCATCACGATCCCGCTCACACGCACGAGGACGGATGGATCGAAGCGAAAGGTGTTCGGTACACATGATGCCGGGACTCGGTGGGCTGTGCTGGATTCGAACCAGCGACCTCTGCGATGTGAACGCAGCGCTCTAACCGGCTGAGCCAACAGCCCGAGATGAGAACAACAGGATACCCGTCACCAGCTGCCTCCGCCCCCTCCGCCACCGCCACCGCCGGCTCCCCCACCGGAGAATCCGCTGCCGCCACTCGACCCCGGCGTCGCGGCGATCGCCGATCCGAGATTGCTCGAGAAGCCCTGCAAGGATGAGGAGAGCACGCCCGCGTTGAACGGGCCGCTCCCGATGTACCACGAGGCGGTCTGCTTGCTCATGTCGATGTCCTTGAAGGCGCGGGCCCAGCGATCGACGCACCCGAACACGATCGCGTACGGCAGATAATCCGAGAAGATGTTCTCGCGCTCCGCGAAGCGCTGGCGCTCGGTCTCCGCGACCTCCATGTAGCGGCCGAAGCCGAGCGCACGCCGATGCAGGTCCGCTCCGGCTGCGGTCTTCGCGGGCATGACCCGCGCGAGGGCCAGCGCGACGAGCCCAATGACGATCAGGGCCACGCCGATGAGTCCCGCCCCGAGCGTTCGACCGAGGAGCCACGCGACGACCGCGCCCGCGATGACGACGAGCACGCTGAGCCCGGCGTATCCCTGACGAACACGATCGGGCCGCGTCGCGAACCACTTGCGATCGTGGGAATCGTGATAGAGCTCGCTCTCCGCGCTCCGCAGCGAGGTCACGAAGTGCGTCCGAAGCTCTGAGATCTTTACGTCGGCGCCGTCCTTGAAGAGACCGTCGTAGACGATCCCCTCGTATGGAAGGAGGCCGGCTCTGCCCTTTCCGGTGGCGTGCAGCGTCCAATCCTTCTTGCCGAAGATCCACTGCTGCGGCTCTTCGGTGATCGTGAGATAGCCGCGGACGGCGAGGTCGACGATGGTCGCCGTGACATCTCTGGTGTCCGCGCTCTCGTCGAGGATGACGCCGAGCTGCGCCGGACGGATCTTGTCGGGCGGCTCGTATTCCGGAACGATCGTCTTGCCGTCGCCGGGGTCGCGGCCCGCTGTGTACCAACGCCAATAGAGCAGCGCGAGCCCGGCCACGAGCGCGAACGCGGCGAGGGCGAGCCAGAGTGGCTGCGGCTCGAAGTACCCAAGCACGTTCCCGCTGTCGCGGGCGATGATCGGCGCGGGCTCGGCGACGACACCTTTCGCCACGGCGGCCACGATCGTGAGCTGCCCACGCGGCGGGAACGGCCTTGTCGCAGCGAACTCCGCACCGCTCGCGGTCGTCGTGGCGCGACACGCCTCATCAGACCCGGCTGGCCCCTGATAGCAGGTGACGCGCTGCAACGCGGCCGGGGCGTGCACCGTCGCGGTGACCGCCTGCGCCCGAACGTCCCACGAGCCGCCGTTCACGTTCCAGAAGAGCTCGTCGTGATCGGCGAAGGCGTTCATCGCTCCCGAGACGTCGTAGGTGATGCGGTACGTCTGACGCCCGCTCACTGTCCGGTCGGGGTCGCCGATCTTGATGACCTTGTCGGCGCCGGCATCGCTCAGCGCGAACCGGATGGGCTTTTCGGCCGCATCCGTGACCGAGCGGACCTCGAGGCGGTAGACCCGCAGATGCGTGTCGTCCCAGCGGTACCGAACGGGGATGTTCCGGAAGATGCCGTGCTTCTGCTGCGCCCCGAAGTCCACATCGATCGCCTCGACGATGCGGAGCGACGCGTCGTTCTGGATCGTTATGTCCGACGCGAACCGCTGGATGACCCATCCCTCGTCGGCGAGAGCCGGCGCCGCGAGCGCGATCGCCAAAGCGGCGACGACGACCGTGACCGCCAGAGCGCGCGGCAGCGTGCTACCTAGAGGAATTGCAGAAGTATGGTCGCGAGGCCGAGGAACGAGAGGAAGCTGCTGCAGTCGGTGATCGTCGTGAGCACGATCGACGACGATTGCGCGGGGTCCTGACCTGCGGCCTTCAGGATGAGCGGGATCGCGGCGCCCGAGATGCCCGCCGCCACCATCGCAAGGACCATCGCGCTGCCGATGACCACGGTGAGCCCGATCGACTGGCTCCAAATGAACACGCCCACCATCGTTGTCGACGCCACCGCCAAGCCATTGAGGATGCCGACGCCGGCCTCCTTCACGATGAGCCGCGGCCAGTGCGAGAGCCGGACCTCGCGCAGGGCGAGCCCGCGCATCGTGACCGCGAGGGCCTGCATGCCGCTGTTCCCCGATTGTCCGGCGACGACCGGCAGCAGGACCGCCAGCGCCGTGAACTTGGCGATGGTGCCCTCGAACATACCGACGACGAACGCGGCGAGGAAGGCCGTCGCGAGGTTGATCTCGAGCCACGGCAGACGCTGGCGGACGGCGAACGACACTCGCGAGAGCGCGCGCTCCTCTTTGCTGACACCGACCATCGTCTGCATGCTCATCGTCGCCTCGGCCTCCGCCGCCGCCACGAGAGCCCGATAGCGGATGACCCCGACGAGACGCCGGTCGCTGTCGATGACCGGCAGCGTCGCGACTCGCTGCTCGGTGAGGTAGTTGACGATCTCCTCGCGGTTCGCGGTCGCGTGGACGCCGACCGGTGTTCCCTGGACGAGATCCTTGAGCTTGGTGTCGGGTGTCGCGGTGGCGATCTCGCCGAGCGGGACGGAGCCGACGAGGCGGCCCGATGCGTCGGTCAGATAGATCGCGCCCAGCTCCTTCTCTTTGAACGTGCGCATCTTGCGGAGCGCGTCGTCGACCGTCGTCTCCGGCGCGAACGCGGTGATCCGCGGGTCCATGAGCGCCCCGGCTGTGTCGAACGGATACGTGAGGAGCTCGCGGACCTCGGACGCGAACCGACGCGGGAGGCGGCTCAGCACACCTTCGCGCTCTGTCGTGTCGAAGCTCGCCACGATCGGCGCCGCCCGCGCCGGGTGCATCTGCCGGAGCGCGATCTTGGCCGCCTCGGCGGGCAGGTGCCGCAGGACGTCGGCTGCGACGCGCGGATTCAGGCGCTCGAGGAGATGGACCGCCTCTTCCGGGCCGGCGTCGTGGACGATCAGCGCGGTTTCGCTCGGCATCCGCTCGTCGAGGAACCGCGCGACCTCTTCCGGGTGGTGCCGGAGGTACTCGCTGTTCAGAGCGCGCCGGGCCTCGAGCTCGCTGGGGGTCGAAACCTCCGCGAGAGCGGGAGCGGCCTCGAGCGGCACCGACACGATCGCTTCGCTCACGCTCGCAGTATCGCCAAGAAGGGAGCCCTGGGCGGGTTCTATCGGGTGTCCGTGCGCCGGACCTCGATCTTTCCCTCGGCTTCCCGCACTTCGTAGTGCGGTTGATCGAATACCGCCGGGCCGCGCACGACGAGCCCGTCGCGAAGCCGGTACCGGGAGCCGTGGCACCCGCACTCGATCGTGTCGTCCACGATCTTGCCCTCCGAAAGGCTGCAGCCTTGGTGGGCGCAGACGTCGTGGAGGGCGTTTAGACCGGCGCCGCGCCGGACCACGACGAGCGTCTGGGCGCCTGCCTTCGCCTTGACCGGCTTGTCGGCGGGGATGTCGCTCACGTCGAGCGCCGTCCACTTGGTCCCGCCGCCCCGCCAGGCGTGGCGATCGACCTGCGTGCCGAGGTTGTAGACGAGCTCGCCCCCGATGTAGGCGCTGCCGATGACGATGAGGAAGCCGATCCCCGAAAGCCATACCTCCGCGGACGACGGCACCGCACCGAGGCGCATGAGGAACGAGACGACATACAGGACGAGTGCGACGAGCATGAGCGACGAGTGGACCGTCCCGAACCGCTGCGTCTTCCCCTCGAGATCGATGTAATCGGCGTAACCCGCGAGCGCGGCGAGCAGCATGAACACGATGCCGACGCCGATCGCCGCGGTCGCCGCGGTTCGCTGCCCTGACAGATCGAGGACCAGCGCGACCACGTACGCGCCGATGGGTACGTCGGTGATCGCCGGATGCAGTGGGTGGCCGAGCCACACGCCGTGCAGGAGATCCTTGATGATCGGGACCGGTTTGTAGAGTGCGGCGAAGATCGCGACGAAGAGCTTGCCGAGCGGATCGGCCCACACGGCCTGCGCCTCGAGGACCCGCTCGATCGCCCGATGCAGCACGACGGGATGCTAGATCGACTTAGCGGATGACGATGGAGCTCGCCCCCGCGGTGATCGTCAGGGTGACGCGATCGTGCGCGGTCGCGTAGCCGCTCGTCTCCACCGAGGTCTTGCCGGCGAACACGCCGCGCGAGCTGCCGGTATCTCCGAGTCGCGGATTGTCGCTCCGGAGCGAGATGAGTCCGCCGCTCGTCGAGATGCGCGCCTCAACGCCGTCGGGCACGGTCAGGGTGATGTTCGAGGCACCCCCATTCATGTCGATCGGGACGTCACCCGTCGGCTTCGGCAGAACGAAACGCATCGAGGACGCGCCGACATTCACGTCGGCGGTGCGGACATGGATGTCGGAGAGATCGATGTCGAATTGACCCGCGCCGGCGTTGATCGTGAGGGATGTCGGGACGTCGCTTGCGACCTGCACCTGGATGTCGGCTTCGCCGGCCGGGCGTATGAATCCGTTCGGCGTTACCTGGTCGAGTCGAACGTTCAGGCGGCTTGTCCCGGTCGTTCGGACGCGGAGATCGGCATCCGCGCTGTGCGCCTGGACGAGCTCGGTCGCGCCTCCGCTCACCCGATACGCCCGCGTCGCTCCGGCGTTCAGCGTGAGATCGAGCTCGGTTGCGCCCGATCGCGGGACGGTCACGTCGCTTTCGCCCGGCCCGCTCCCGCCGAACACGAAGACACCGGGGCCGAGGTTCGGCGCGTACGCGACCAGCGCCAGCCCCACGGCGATGACGAGAACCTCCGCCACGAGCGTTGGGACGGGCCAGCGTCCGGCGAAGGCGATGTCGAGGCCGATGAGGATGAGGAGGATCGGCCAGAGGCTCGCGATCGCGAGCCAGGACACTCCGGAGATGAAGCCCATGGTCTGTAGCAGAAAGAGCAGACCGAGGGCGATCAGAAGGAGCGGCCAGAAGACGCCTCGACGGCGGCGCGCGTTCACGACCGCACTCGCTGCACCAGGAAGAGGACGCCGATGCCGATGAGGACCAGCGGCCAGAGGAACTGCCACTGGACGAAGCGGAACATTCCCGCGTTGCTCAGGAGGAACACGATCCCCAGGCCGACGAGGAGGTATCCCACCGCCATCCGGCGGCGCTCAGCCTCCGCGGCGTGGATCGCGGGGTCGACCGGTGCCACGGCCGCTGTCGCCGCCGCGTGGTCGGCTTCGGACCCCGCGGTAGCGTTCGACGATGCGGGCGGCGGTGTCGAGCTGAACGGCGCGGCACGGCCGGGAAGCGGCATGAGGATGAGCAGGACGATGTACGCGAGTAGGCCGATGCCTCCGAAGAACGCCAGGACCACGAAGACGACCCTGACCAGAGTCGGGTCCACCGCGAGGTACTCGGCGATCCCGCCACAGACCCCGGCGATGACCCGGTTGGTATTGCTGCGCTCAAGACGTTGTGGCACGGAAACGCTCCCTTCGTTGCGCGTACTCGTAGGCGACCGCGACGGCGAGAGCGAAGGTCGCCGCGAGGGGGATGCTGGGCTGTTGCGCCGCCTCGAGAACCGCGCTCAGCGGAATGGCCGCGCGCGCCACTGTTTGGATGGCGGCATCGAAGAGCTCTGACCCGACGGCCGGAGCGACGGCCGGCAACGCCATCGCGACGAGGCCGGTGAGGGCCGCCGCGGCGACGCCGGCAAAGACGGTCGAGAGCAATCCCGCGAACGCGGATGCGGGACGGTCCGCTGCTCGAGCGGCGACCGTGGCCAGATCGAAGCGTGGCGGGAGCTCAGCCGCGTCGAGCCGCAACGCACGGCGCAGCCTGATCTCGTCGAACAGCTCGTCGTCCCGGAAGTCGCGCCTCATCGCACGCCCTGCAGGGCGCCGCGCAGGAGCGCTCGGCCGCGGAGGAGCTGAACGCCGACGGTCGAGGCCGGTCGTCCGGTGACCTGCGCGATCTCATCCACGCTGAGATCGTTGAAGTAGCGAAGCACGATGACCACGCGGTACAGCTCGGGCAGCTGGCTCACGGCCGCCCTGATCCGCGCGCGGTCCTCGCGCGCGACCGACTCGGCATCCGGCGCGGCACTGGCATCGGGGACGCCGCTCGCCTCGTCGACAGCGACGGTGCGTCGCAGCTCGCGCCCACGCTTTCGCACGTAGCTGATCGCTTCGTTCGTGGCGATCCGCAAGAGCCAGTGTCGAAGCGGCCGTGTCTGGTCGTAGCGATGGAACGCGCGATACGCCTTCAGGAACGTCGAGCTCGAGACGTCGAGCGCCGCGTCGCGATCGCCGGTAATACGCAGCGCGACGCCGTACACCTCGTCCTGGTGCTCGCGGACGCCGTCGGCGAACGTCGCGGGCGACGTCAGGGTCATCGGCAGGTTGAGACGTAGCGCGACACTCGCCGCCATTCCCCTCCTGTACGCCCCAGCCTGCGCCCTCATTTCGATCGGCGCCGCCGCCGGCACCGGCCGCGGTCTTGTCCTGCCCACCCCCCGCCAAAACGCGACGTCATCTCGGCAACCGTTCGAGCGCGGCCCGGGCGTTCGTCGGCACGCTGAAAAGCTTGTCGGGGGACGTGCTCCCCTGCTCGAGGCGGACGTCGGCCGCCCGCAGGCCAAGCGCCGTCGCCAAAAGTGTCTGCGCCGCTCGATTCGCGGCACCTGCTTCCGGCGGCGCGGCGACTCGAAGGACCAGACGGCCCGCGCGCAGCGCATCGACCCGGTCGCTTCTGGAGCGTGGGATGACACGCACCGCAACGGTGATGCGCTCGGTCACGGCGCTAGATCGCAGGCGGGAGTACGCGAAGCAACACGCTCGATGCGACCTGGATAAGAAGCAGCGCGACGAGCGGCGAGAAGTCGACCCCGCCGAAGAACGGCATCGCGCGCCGGATGGGGCCGAGGATCGGTTCGCTCACAGCGAAAACGAACTCGCCAAGGCCGAACGGCAGGCGGGCGTTCGGGATCCAGGAGAGGATCACGCGGACGAAGATCGCGAGCGTGAGCGCCCAGCCCAGCACGTTGATGAACGATTCGATGAAGACGATCAAAAGGCACGTGGAGCACATGCGCTACACATCCAGCCGGTACCGGGAAGGGGTCGGCCCGGTCTGCCCCTGATAGGAGGAGCCGAGCTCGGGCGAGCCGTACGGATGCTCCGCCGGGCTCGAGAGCGGGAAGAAGGACAGCTGCCCGATGCGCATCCCGGCGTACAGCGTGATGGGGATCGTGTTCACGTTGGAGAGCTCGAGGGTGATGTGACCGTCCCAGGCCGGATCGATGAACCCCGCGGTGCTGTGGATGAGCAGGCCCAGCCGGCCGAGCGAGCTCTTCCCCTCGACCCGCGACACCACGTCGTCGGGAAGCCGGATCCGCTCGCGGGTCGAGCCGAGAACGAATTCGTTCGGGTGAAGGATGAATGGCTCCTTCGGCGAGACCTGAACGAGCTCGGTGATGTCGTCGAGTGGCCGCGCGAGGTCGATGAAGGCGTGACGGCTCGAGCGGAACACGCGAAAACGGTGGTCTAGCCGGATATCGATCGAAGCGGGCTGGACGCATTTCGGGTCGAACGGATCGATCCCAATGCGGCCCGCATCGATCGCCGCGCGGATGTCACGGTCGGAGAGGACCACCGCGACCGAGTATGCCGGGCTTCGGCCGTACCAGCGCGCGCACGGCGTCGCGGAGCTCGCGCCAGGTGCGCACGCTCCGATCGGCGTCAGGCAACGGCGAGCGCGAGAACCCCCAAAGGACCTGGATGGTGTGCGCGCCGGCGGCTTTGCCCATCGCGATGTCGGCCGCGCTGTCCCCGATCACGACGGACTCGTTCGGCGAGACACCGAGGCGAGTCATGGCGTATTGCGCGAGGTCCGGCGCAGGCTTCGGGCGCGGAGCCGAATCGCCGCCGAGGTACACCTCGATGTCCTGCTTGATGCCGAGGCCGCGCAGGATCCGCTCGCAGTCGGCCGCCCGCTTACCGGTGACCGTCGCCTGCAGGAGCCCGGCGGCGTGGAAATCGCGGAGCGCCGTTCGCGCGCCGCGATACAGGCGTGTCGCCGGGATCGCCACCGCGTCGTAGTGCGAGCGGTACTCGATGCGATAGCTCTCAACATCCGCCGCCTCGATATCGGGCCACGCGAGCCTGAACATCGCATCGAGCGGAAGGCCGGTGAGCTCGCCGACCTTCTCGTACGGAAGCGGCGGCCCGCCGTGCGCCGCGATCACCGCGTTCATGGTTTCGACAACGAGCCGCACGCTGTCGGTGAGCGTGCCGTCCAGGTCCCAGAGAACGGCGCGGAGGTGCGGCGGTCCCTTAGCGGCGGCGACGGCGCGAGGGCCCGGCGATGACCGGCTCGGCGATGGGCAGGGTGATCTGTTCGGCGACTCGGCGATCGCGAGCCACCTGGCGTATGCGCACGAGGGACGCGAGCTCGTCGTAGAGCGCGTCGAGGTCTTCCAGCCGCGAGTAGACGATCTTGAAGCGGAGATACGACAGCGGGTCGCGTTCCGCGAGGCGCTCGAGCACCATCTCGCCGATCCGTCCGGACGGGATCTCCGATGCGCCGCTCTGCCGGACCGCGGCCTCGAGCTCGTCGATGAGGCGATCGATCTCTTCGCTCGACAGCGCCTTCGATGCGGCCTTCCCGATCGCGCTCGCGAGCTTCCGCCGGTCGAACTCCTGGCGGCTGCCGTCCCGCTTCAGGACCTGGATACGGGCGGACTCGCTCCGCTCAAAGGTGGTGAATCGCTCCTCACACCGGTCGCAGACCCGCCGCCGCCGGATGGAATCGCCGTCCTCGGCCTCGCGCGAGTCGATGACGCGCGTGTCGGGATTGCTGCAGGCGGGGCACTTCACAGACACAAGATATGGGACAGGGTGCCACCAAATCTAGTGGCCAGCGGGTGCCAGGGCCCCTCCGATGGCGTCGGCGGCATCCAGGAGGAGCTTCCGCTCGCCGGGGGCGATCCGATCGCCGCACACAAGCAGCCGGCTCTCGTCGACCTCGACGACGCCGTGGAGCGGCGGCGCGCTCTCCAAGAGACGCGCTCGCACTCGATCGTCAAGTGTTGCGATCGCGACTCCCGCCTCCGGTGTGACGACCTGGAAGGCGCGGTCGAAGGCCTCGTCGCCTGAGCGGACTCCGCGATCGATCAGGCGCTGCAGCCGACCGGTCAGGAAGTCGCGCCGCGTAATGGAGATCGAAGGCAACGACCGCTCGAGCGCGAGCGTCGCGCACGTCCACTCCTTGGCGTCGTCCTGCTTTACGTCGGTGTAGTCGAAGATGCGGACCTCGCGGCCACGCCAGCTTCCGGCGAAGATCCAGTCGACGCGAGGGCGGTCCGCCGACGCGAGCGTGGCCGTGAGCGATTGTGTGAGGAAGTGCCCCTTCCTTTTTTGGAAGAGCGGGAATCGAAGATCGAGGGTCGAGAGATCGTGCCCGACCGAACGCAGACCTAGCGCCATCGCGTCGGCGACCATCGGGTCGCGCAACTCTGTCGTAGGGAAGCGCCCGCGGTAGAGGTCATAGAGCCACATGCCGCCGAGGACGACGCCGCCGCCGACGACAGCAACGCTCCCGACCACAAGTGCCGTACTCATGAGGGACGGCCCGAGCGCGCTAAGCCATCCGCTGTAGGCGGCGATCGAGACCAGGAACCCGAGCCCGAGGGCCCAGGACGCGAGCGTTCTCACCCTTCCTCCCGCGCGCAACTCTAAGGACGCCGGCAAATGCAAAGCCCCCGGCCCGGTCGACGGACCGAGGCCAGGGGCTAAAAACATTCGCGTAGGGTTAATGCCCGGGCGGACGATCCGCCGCCCGGCTTTAGCGGCGTCTCAGGAAGCTTGGGACCTCCAGATCATCGGCGGCGTATTTCTTGGTCTCTTCGGTTTTCGGATGTGGCTGGGTCATCGGTGGAGGCGCGACGGCGACGGCCGGTGCCGTGCGCTGCTCGACCGAGGGCGCCTGGCGCTTGTACATCGGCCCTTCGAGACGACGGATCGCACGAGCTTGCTCGAACGCGGTCGCGATGACCGAGATCTTGACCTCGCCACCCATCCGTTCGTCGATGACCGCGCCGAAGATGATGTTCGCCTCGGGATCCGCCGCCGCGTGGATGATCTCCGCGGCCTCGTTCACTTCGAAGAGCGTCAGATCGGGGCCGCCGGTGATGGTGAAGAGGACGCCGCGCGCACCATCGATCGACTGCTCGAGGAGCGGCGACATGATCGCCTGACGCGCCGCGTCCGCGGCGCGCGACTCGCCTGACCCGTGCCCGATACCCATGAGTGCCGATCCGGCGTTCGTCATGATCGTCTTCACGTCCGCGAAGTCGAGGTTGATGAGGCCCGGCACCGTGATGAGGTCGCTGATGCCCTGAACGCCCTGTCGCAGCACGTCGTCGACGATGCGGAACGCGTCGACCATGCTCGTCTTCTTCTCGACGACCTGGAGCAGGCGATCGTTCGGGATGGTGATGAGCGTGTCGACCTTGTCGACGAGCTCGGCGATGCCCTGCTCGGCGAGGAGCCGGCGCTTCGCGCCCTCGAAGCTGAACGGCTTGGTCACGACGGCGACGGTGAGCGCTCCCACATCCTTCGCGATCTCGGCGATGATTGGAGCGGCGCCCGTGCCCGTCCCGCCACCCATGCCAGCGGTGACGAACACCATGTCGGCTTCTTTCAGGGCCTCGTAGAGCTTCTCGCTGTCGTCCTCGGCCGACTTGCGCCCGACTGTCGGGTCGGCGCCCGAGCCAAGGCCCTTCGTGACCTTGTCGCCGATCCGGAGCTTGTGGGGAGCGTCGGAAAGGAGGAGGGCCTGCGCGTCCGTGTTCACCGCGATGAACTCGACGCCGAGGAGCTCGGCGCGGATCATCCGATTCACGGCGTTCGAACCGCCGCCGCCTATACCGACGACCTTAATGAGCGCGAAGTTCTCGATATCGCTTCGGAGGGGCATGGGTAAGCCTCCATGATGTCCATGCCGCTGCCCCTCCCCTAGCGGTGCGCTCATGGCTATTCAGTTCGCGCGCTGACTATAGTCCGCAACAATTTGTGATTCACCTTCGCGGGAGTGGCGGAGTCGGGTCGTCGGCGTGCTCACGGGGCCCCTCTTTACTCGCGACGTTCGCGATGAAGCGAGACTTCCCCCGTTGCGCGCGCCGACGACCCGTCTCCACACTCAGTCCGCAGGCTCACTCAAAGGAAGTACCCCGCCATGCCGTTGGAGTGTGCGTCGTCCCTAGTCAGCCGCTCCTTGAGGGGAGTTTTCTAGGGCATGAGTCCCTTGAAGATCTTTCCGATGCGTGAGGTCACGCCCTCGAGGGCGCGTGTGCTCGCGCGATCCTCTTCCGAGGGCCAGTTGCGCGCGCCCCAGAGGAGCAACCCGCTCGCCGCGGAATAGGACGGCGTCGCGATCTGATCGGTCAGACCGCCGAGACCCTTCGGCCCGACCACCCGAGCGCTCATGCCGAGCTGATCCCGGGCCGCCCGCGTCACGCCATCCAGGAGCGATCCCCCACCGGTGAGGACGAGCCCCGCCTGCAGGCGGTTCGTGGCGCCGGCCGCCTCGATCTCGGCGCCGATGAACTTGAAGATCTCGGTCACCCGCGACTCGACGATCTCCGCGATGTGACGCCGGGTCACCCCGTGCGAGGCCTCCTCGCCGATCGAGGTCACCTGGAGGACTTCGTCGGGATCGACGTCCATCGGGACCGCCGACCCGTACCGGAACTTCACGCTCTCGGCCACGTCCGGGGTCACCCGCAGCACGATGCCGAGGTCCGCCGTCACGCTCCGCCCGCCCATGGGGATCGTGGCGCAGTGCGAGATCGAGCCGTCCTGGAAGATCGCCACGTCCGTCGTATCCCCGCCGATGTCGGCCAGGCAGACGCCCAGCTCGCGATCCTCGTCGCCCAACGTCGCTTCGGCCGTCGCGAGGGGCGCCAGCACGAGCTCGTCGATCTCGACACCCGCCCGCTGGACGCACTTGGTCAGGTTTTGCACGCTCGTCGACGAGGCGGTCACGATGTGCGTCTCGACCTCCAGGCGAACCGCGGTCATTCCGATCGGGTCGCGCACGCCCTCCTGGCCGTCGACGACGTAGCCGCGCGGGACGACGTGGAGAATCTCCCGCGTGTTCGGGATGGACACGGCGCGCGCAGCCTCGATCGCCCGCACCGTGTCGCCGCGGTCGACGTCGTGCCGCGAGGAGCCCGAGACCGCCACCATGCCCCGCGAGTTCTGCGAGGCGATGTGGCTCCCGGAAATGCCGACGAACGCCGAACGAACTTTGAGGCCGGATATCCGCTCGGCCGCCTCGACGGCGGCCATGACCGACTGCACGGTCCGGTCGATGTCGATGACGACACCCTTGCGGAGCCCGTCAGAAGCGGCCTGGCCGATCCCGATGACGTCGACGCCGCCGCGGGCGGCCATCTCTCCGATGAGAACGCAAACCTTCGTCGTGCCGATGTCGATGGCGACGAGCACTGTTTGCTCAGCCATGACTCACTCCGATCATTGCAGGGGAAGTATCCCCTTCAACCCCTCTTCGCTTGCCGCGATAGCGGCAAGCTAACTGATTCAGCCACCGCACTAGAGAAAATGGCGGCGAATGACCGCCACGTTCTGAAAGATCCGCCAGCCGAAGGCAAAGAGCGCTACGAGATAGAGGTCGATCCCGAGGCGGTCCCCGAGGAACGTCAGGGCCGCTGCCAGGAGCGCGTTGGTATAAAACCCAGAGAGGAAGATCCGGGTGTCGAAGTGTCCCTCGAGCTCGGCACGGCCCGCGCCGAGCAGCGAATCGAGGGCGGCGAGGATGCCGACAGCCGTATAGCGAGCCCATTCGATCGGGAGGTTGAATCGAAGCGCGAGGCCCAGAAGCACCCCGGCGACGAGGCCGAGGAGCGGGAGCAGCACTTCAGGCGGGACTGACGACTATGGAATCCGGGGTGCGCACGTCGACGTAGTCTAGCTTTCGCTGCGGGTTATCCCGAAGATAACGTTTCACCTGCGCGATCTTGTCGTCGATCCGCTCGGCACCGCCAAACCGTATCTCCCAGCCCGCTCCTCCTCCGACGCGGAGCACCAGGCCGTTCGAACCCGAGGTGAGGACGACGCGGGGCGACGTCGCGTCGGCCCTGAGGTCCTGCGGCGAAAGACGCGCGAGCTTCGTCGCCGCGTCGACCAGCGCGGGGTCGAGCCGATCGCCAGCCTGCCTCGCGCTCCGCTCGTCAGTCACGCGAAGCTCTGGCGCTCCGCGCGGATCGATCGATGAGAACAGCACGCCTTCGGCGTCGACGAACCACTCGACGCCACCCGCGATCCACCGGAGGGTCGGCGCGCGCTCGCTCAACACGACGCGCGCGCGATCGGGGATCCGGATCTCGACACCCGCGTCGCGCAGGGCCGGGAGCGCTCCGAGGAGCCGATCGCGGGCCCGCGACGCGCTCGCCGTGAAGGCTTGCGCATTCAAGAGACCGCTCGCCGTGATCACCGCATCCACGGTCACGTGATGGGCACCTTCGATCGAGACGTCGCGGATCCGCCAGAAGGGGCCGATCGAAGCTGCGACGATCGCGGCCGCGCACGCCAACGCGGTGACGCCGGCGATCGCTCGATCGAGGTCGGCCGGCCGTCGTGGCGGTCGAAGCCGCCGTGGTCGCGACCTGGCTCGCGAGCTCAGCGGGCCCGCCGCCGCGCGTCCTCGAGGGCCCAGTCGATGAACCGCGCCAGGAGATCGCCGAACCCGATGCCGGCCGCCCGCGCGGCCTTGGGCAGAAGGCTGTTGGCGGTCATCCCTGGGATCGTGTTCACCTCAAGCGCGACCATGCGGTCGCCGGACCACACGAAGTCCGTTCGTGACATGCCGCGGCAATGGAGCGCGCGATGCGCACGCACCGCGAGGTCCTGGGCGCGTTTCGCGACGTCATTCGGTATCTCGGCTGGGCACACCTCCTCGCTCTCGCCGGCGTCGTATTTCGCGCTGTAGTCGAAGAACGCGCGCTTCGTGAGGATCTCGATGACCGGCAGCGCGGTGAGGTCGTCGTTCCCGATGACCGGGACGGTGAGCTCGCGGCCTTTTATTTGTTCCTCTACGAGCGCGCGCTGGTCGTACTTCAGTGCCAGTTCGATAGCCGGTGGCAGGTCGACGGCTTGAGCGACGATCGACGCGCCGACGCTCGACCCACTCGCGACAGGCTTAACGAAAGCTGGGATTCCGACCGATCGCGCGGCATCGAGATCCTGCTCTGTCGTGCCGGTCACGACGACCCCGCGCGGCACGTCGAGGCCCGCTGCCGCGAGGACCGTCTTCGCGACCTCCTTATCCATGGCGAGCGCCGACGCGAGCACGCCCGATCCGGTGTACGGGACGCCGATCGTGTCGAGCAGACCCTGGATGCGCCCATCCTCCCCCCATGTCCCATGCAAAGCGATGAGGACGACGTCGATCGGCTCGTTGTTCGTCATCACGCGCGTCGCTGGGACGAGGGCGCGCGAAGCGCTCTCGATCTGCTTTTCGAGACCCCGCGGAAGCTGGTGGTCGCTCTCGAGCCGGCCGCCACCCTTGATGAGGCGCTGCGCCTGTTCGCGCTGCTCGGCCGTGATCTCCGGATTACGCGCCATGAACGCGAGCGGGTCGAGCAGGACGACCTCGAAGCGGCTCGGATCGAGGCTCGCCGCGATCTGCGCACCGGTCGCGAGCGAGATGTCGCGCTCCGCCGACGCGCCGCCGGTCAGCACGCCGACACGAATTGGCTTGTTCAATCTCTGGCCTCCGGCCAGGAGACACGCTCAGGGCTGGCCGTCTCGCTCCTCACGGCGAAGCCGCTCGTCGCTCGTCCCACTCTGCTCACCACTCGCCGACCAGCTCGACCTCGGGAACGAGCGTCACCTTGAACTTCTTGGCGACTTCCTGCTGGACCACCGTCATGAGGGCACGGACGTCGTCTGCCGTCGCGCCGCCGGTGTTGACGATGAAGTTCGCGTGCTTGGGGCTCACCATCGCGCCGCCGACGGTCTGACCTTTGAGCCCGGCGGCCTCGACGAGGCGGCCCGCGAAGTCGCCCGGAGGATTCCGAAAGATCGATCCGGTATTCGGCTGCGCGAGCGGCTGCTTCTTGATGCGCTCGTTGGCCATCTCCTTGATCCGCTTGACCGCGTTCGCGCGATCGCCGCCTTTCCCGCGGAAGCGCGCGCGAACGCACACGATCGGCGTGCCCTGGAGCGAGCTCGTGCGGTAGGAGTAGCCGAGCTCATCGACCCTGGCGGTCCACGAGTCGCCGTTCAGGTCGACCAGCTCCGCGTCCACGAGGACGTCGGCGGTCTCGCTGCCGAACGCACCCGCATTGCCGTGGACGGCGCCGCCGACCGTGCCGGGGACCGTCGCCATCCATTCGAGCCCCTCCACGCCGGAGCGCGCCGCGACGGCGGCGACGTGTGCGAGCTCCGTGCCCGACGAGGCGGTGACGATCTCGCCGTCGACGCTCGACTCGCGCCACGCGTTCTGGAGCACGACGCCGCGCACGCCGCGATCGGCGACGAGCAGGTTGGTGCCCCCGCCAAGCACGAACACCGGAAGCTCGTTCTCGCGCGCTACCTGTATCGCATCCAGGAGATCCTTCTCGGCCGCGACGCGGAGGAAGAAATCCGCAGGCCCGCCGATCCGCAGCGAGGTGTACGGCGCGAGCGGTTCGGCGCGCGCGCCGAACGTCGCCATCGTCATGCCGCCGTTCCGCCGTCGCGAAGCAGCTCGAGGAGGCGGACCCCCGCCGGCCGGATGTCGCCGGCGCCGAGGACCAGCACGAGGTCCCCGGGACGGGCGCGGTTCGCGAGCGCGCGGGCCGCGGCCTCGGTGTCGACGACGTACTCGGCGCCCGCGCGAACGGCGAGCGCCTTCGCGCCGGCGCGGCTGTCGGCCGCTTCACGCACGGACGAGAACGTCTCGGCGACGACGCTCGCGTCCGCGGTGCGCAGGGCGGCGGCGAAGTCGTCGAAGAACGCCCGCAGGCGGCTCGGGGTATGGGGCTGGAAGAGCACGATGACCCGGCCCGTCGTCCGCGCTCGCATTCCGTCGATCGACGCGCGGATCTCGGTTGGATGGTGCGCGTAGTCGTCGACGACCGTGATGCCGCGCACCACGCCGAGCTCCTCAAGGCGCCGCTCCGTTCCCCCGAAGGTCGTGAACGCCTTGGCCGCGGCGACCGCCGGAACACCGGCGGCATCCGCCGCGGCGAGGGCGCCCGCGGCGTTCCGCGCGTTGTGCGCGCCCGCAAGCCGCAGCGAGACCGGCACCGGGTTTTCGAAGGGCCCGGCGAGATCGAAGGTCATGCCGTCGGCACGTTGCACGAGCTCGACCACGCGGTAGTCAGCCTCGGACGCCATTCCGTAGGTCGCGATCTGACGACCGGCGAGATCATCGCCGCCGTTCGTCGCGAGGTCGGCCGCGCCAGGATCGTCGACGCACGCCACGAGCCACCCGCCGCGGATGACTCCTGCCGCGAAGTGCCTGAAGGCCCGCTTCACGTCGGCGTGGGTCGGAAAGACGTCGACGTGGTCATGCTCCACGTTCAGCACGATCGCGATCTCAGGCTCGAGCGAGAGGAAGGCGTGGTCGTACTCGTCGGCCTCGATAACGAGGAAGTCACCGCGACCGGCGTACGCGTTCGTCCCGAGGTCGCGAAGCACCGCGCCGCAGATGAGCGACGGCTCGAGGCCGCCGGCGCGTAGGGCGGTCCAGGCCAGCGCGGTCGTCGTGCTCTTTCCGTGTGTCCCCGCCACGGCGAGAACGCGCTTGCCGCGCGCGAGCTCGCGCCAGGCGTCCTCGCGCTTCCATACGGGTATGCCCGCGGCGCGCGCCGCGGCGATCTCGGGATTGGTATCGCCGTAGGCGCTCGATCGCACAACGACGTCGGCGCCCATCACGTTCTCCGCGGCGAAGGCCGTCGCGACGGTCGCGCCGTCGGCGGCGAGCGCCTGCGCGAGTGGCCACGAGCCCTTGTCCGATCCGCTCACGCGGTCCCCACGCGCGAGGAGGAGACGCGCGACGGCGGACATGCCCATGCCCCCGATCCCGACAATATGGAATCTCGTCATTCACAGTGGCCGAGCTTGCGAAGCTCGTCCGCGATCGATGTCGCCGCATCGGGACGCCCCGCGGCTCGCGCGGCCTTCGACATGCGCGCGAGGCGGGTCGGATTGTCGAGGAGACCGGTTACCTGAGCGACGAGACGATCTGCATCGAGCTGGCTTTCACGGATCACGATGGCCGCGCCGCGCTCCGCTATGTCCTGCGCGTTCGCCGTCTGATGCGCCTCCGCCGCGGCGGCGAACGGAACGAGGATGAGCGGGACACCGAACGCGAGCGGTTCCGCGATCGATGAGCTGCTCGCGCGTCCGACCACGAGATCCGCCGACGCGAGTGCGGGGCCCATCTCCTCGCGAAGGAACCCGAACACCTGATATCGCTCCCGAAGATCGGCCGGCAACGTTTCGCGCTTCGCCGCGACCTGCGCGAGATGGGCGTTGCCGGTGTGGTGGATCACGACCGCGCGGCGGAGGAGCCGCGTCACAGCGCCGGACACGGCGTGATTGATCGCGGCGGAGCCCTGGCTGCCGCCGGTCACGAAGACCACGGGGATGTCTGCTGGTATCCCGAGCCTCGCGCGACCCGTTTCTCTCGTCCACCCCAGAAGCGAGCGGCGAATGGGATTGCCGTCGACGAACGTGCGGCCGCGCGGCAGCGCCCGAAGCGATCCCTCGAATGTCGCGCCGATCCGCTGCGACCACGCCGCGAGCATGCGGTTGACACGTCCGGGGATGACGTTGCCTTCCCAGATGTACACGGGCACGCGCGCGATGCGCGCCGCGACGACGGCCGGGAGCGATGCCAGGCCTCCGGTGGTGCAGCAGACGTCCGCCTTGAATCGCAGGATCTGAGTGAGGGCGTCGACGGTCGCGATCGGCATCACGGCGGCGCGCGAAACCAGCGAGAAGCGCGAATCCGGATCGCGAAGGGACGGCATCGCCGTGGCGTGGAACGGAATGCCCGAGCCGGACACGAGCTCAGCCTCGAGGCCGCGACGACCACCGATGAACAGGAAGCGCGTTTCGGGATCCTTTTCGCTCAAGGCCTCCGCGACCGCGAGGAGCGGGCTCACGTGACCGCCCGTCCCGCCACCGACGAGAAGCACGCGGCACGCTTGTCCGCTGCGTGATTCGGGCTCGACCAACGTTCAGGAGGATACCCACGGCGATGAGCCCGACACAGAGCGAGCTGCCGCCGTACGAGATAAAGGGGAGCGTGATGCCTGTCATAGGCACGAGGCTCGCGACGACGGCCATGTTCACCCACGCCTGGAAGCAGAGCCAGATCGTGATTCCGGTGGCGAGGAGAGCACCCGTCGAATCTTCCGCGCGTAGGGCGACGCGAACACCGCGGAACGCGAGCGCGAGGAAGAGCAGGATGATCACGAGAGCGCCCGCCAGGCCGAGTTCATCGCCGAGGACCGCGAAGATCGAGTCGGTGTACGGGTGCGGCAGATAGCCGAACTTCTCCTTCCCCGCCCCGAGGCCCTCGCCGAACGGGCCGCCGAGACCGAGCGCGTAGAGCATCTGGATCGTCTGGAAGCCGAACTTCTGCGGATCCGACCACGGATCGAGGAACGTCAGGAGCCGCTGAAGGCGGTACGGCTGAGCGACGGCCAGCGCGAGGATGACGACGGCGGCGAGGCCGCCGAGGGCCGCGAACTCGCGTAGCCGTGCGCCGGCCGCGAAGTACATAGCGAGAGCGACCACGACGAGGACGATCGCGGTCCCGAGATCAGGCTCGACAACGACGAGACCAACAACGACGGTCGTCACGAGGATGAAGGGCACGGTGATGCGCCAAGAGCCGATCTGCTCGCGCTTCCCGCCGAGCCACGTCGCGAGGTACACGATGAGCGCGAGCTTCGCGAGCTCGGCCGGCTGCAGGCCGAAGGCGCCGAACCTCAGCCAGCGCGTCGCGCCGCCGGCGGTGACGCCGACGCCGGGTACGAGAACAGCCCCGAGCAGCAGGATGGCGACGAGGAGGAGCGGCACCGCCACGAGACGCAGCAGTCGGTAGTCGACGCGCGACGCGACGAACATCGCGCCGATGCCGAGCGCGGCCCACGCCGACTGCTGGGCCAGGAAAGTACTCGGATCGTCGTTCGCGTCGAGGGCGGTGATGCCACTCGCGCTGTACACCATCGCGAGCCCGAGGAAGAGCAGCACGAGGACGATCGCGACCAGGGGAAGGTCGTATGTCGTCGTTCGTGCGAGGCCGCGCTTCACGAGGTGAACGACCGCACGATCGCCGCGAACTTTTCGCCACGCTCGTCCGCGGAAGAGAACATGTCGAACGACGCGCATGCGGGCGAGAGGAGAACGACATCGCCGGCACGAGCCATCGCACGAGCGCCGGCCACGGCGTCGTCAAGTGTCGCCGCGCGGCGCACTTCGACCGCGCCCTTTGGGTCAGCCGCCGAGATGGCCGACGCGATCTCGTCGGCCGCGCGTCCGATCAGCACAGCGCCACGCGCGCGGTCCGCGAGCGCGCGCGCGAGGACGCTGAAATCGGCGCCCTTGGAAACGCCGCCCAGGATGACCACCGCCGGCCGGTCATACGCGGCGAGGGCCGTAAGCGTGGCCGCAGGCGTCGTGGCCGCGGAGTCGTTCACCCAGAGGACGCCGTCCTTCTCCGCGAGCGGTTGGAGTCTGCGCGGAACGCCCTCGAAGGCGCGGAGGATCCCGCCGATGGCCTCGGACGGGATATCGAACGCGTCGCCGACGACCGCCGCCGCGAGGGCATTCGCGACGTTGTGCCGGCCAGGCACCCGGAGGTCGGACGCTTTGCAGAGAACGGCTCGCCGGTCGGCGTGCACGAGCACGAGATCGCCGCTTCGATCGAGGTAGGCCCCGCGCTTCGGCTGCAGAGAGAGCGAGAAGCCACGCACTTCGGACGCGGAGCCGGTGTGCATCGCTACGGTCGCCGGATCGTCGAGATTCAGGACCGCGATGTCACGCGGGCCTTGCCACGCGACGATGTTCTTCTTCGCGGCGATGTACGCGTCGCGGGTGCCGTGGTGATCGAGGTGGTCCTCGAGGACGTTGGTGACGACCGCGACGTGAGGGCTGTGTGCGAGGGTCTCGAGCTGGAAGCTCGAGAGCTCGAGCACGACGATGTCATTCGCCGTCAACGAGTCCACGAGGTGCAGCGGCGCGCCTGTGCCGATGTTCCCTCCGGCGACCACTCGACGCCGGCCGGACGAGAGCACGAGCTCGATGAGCGTCGTCGTCGTCGTCTTGCCCTTCGTACCGGTGACCCCGACGATCGGCGCCCGGCAGAGCCGGAAGAAGAGCGCCATTTCGGTGAGGACAGGGATCTTCCGCTGGAGCGCGCGCAGGATCGTCGGCGATCGCGGACGAATGCCGGGGATGACAAAGACGAAATCCGGATCGGCGAGCGCGAGGTCGTCACTCGAGGGCCCGAGGACGAGCTCCACATCGACGCCCTGAAGACGGGCGAGGCCCTCGCCGAGCTTGTCCGCGGACTCGCGGTCGCTCACCGTGACGGTCGCCCCTCGCGCGACGAGGAACCGCGCGAGACCGCCGGTCGTGCGGCCTTTCCCGAGCCCCACGATCGTCACGCGCCGGCCGCGGAACTCGTCGGCCGTGACCTCCGGATCGAAGGTGACCGTCATGCTGTTCCCAGCCTGCCGATGAATCCAAGCTGCGTGCCATAGCGACCGTCCGGATCGCGGCCGCGATACGACCAGAGATCGTGGCCTCCGCTCAGTGTGCAGATCCGCGACACCTCGATGGATTCGACGCCCAGGTCGCGAAGCTGCGCGACGTTCGCGGACCAGAGGTCGAACACCGTCGCTCCGTCGGGACGCTCGCGAAGGTAGGCACTCTGGCCGCTCGCGGCCACGACCTCCGCGCGAGCCGCGTCGATCGCGTAGCAGCACGGGCCAATCGATGGACCGATCGACGCGACGATCCCGGACGTGCGCGACCCCGCGCCAACGAGCGCGCGGACGAGCGCCTGCGCGACGCGAAGCCGCGTGCCCTGCCATCCGGCGTGCGCCGCGCCGACGCGACCAGAAGCCGGGTCGACGAGGAGGATCGGGACGCAATCAGCGGCGGCGATACCGAGCAGCACGCCGGTCCGGTCGGTCCACAGCGCATCGCCTTCGGGCCACGGCTCGGCCGCGCGGTCGAGGCGGACGACGGTGTTCCCGTGGACCTGTCGGACTCGGGCGACCGCGTCGAAGCCGAGTCCACGGGCGAGCGTCCGGCGATTCCGCTCCTGCTCGTCGAGCGGGAACACCGACCCGGCCATGCTGCCTTGTGCGCGCGTCGTGAATCCCGCCACGACGTGATAGCGCTCGAGCAGCGGCGAGCGGAGGAGGCCGTCGCGCTCGACCCACGTCGAAGTGATGACGCTCATCGAGTCGGCGTGGCGAGCGCGAGGATCGCGGCGACGATCCCGGCGAGCGCGCCGATGAGCCAGAAACGGATCGTCACCTTGACCTCGGGCCACTCGAACTGGTTGTGCAGCGGCGCCATGCGAAAGATCCGCTTTCCGCGGAGCTTGAAGCTGCCGACCTGGAGGATCACCGAGAGCGTCTCGGCGACGAAGATCACGCCGGCCACCGGAAGAAGCACCACGAAGCCGGTCGTCAGAGCGCAGCAGGCGAGCGTGGCTCCGATCGCGAGGGCACCGGTGTCGCCCATGATGACCTCGGCCGGATGCACGTTGAACCAGAGGAACGCGAGGAGCGCTCCGACCATCGCGGCGCAGAACACCACGAGCCAGTCATAGCCCCGTGCCGCGCTGATGAACGCGAACGCGAGGAAGGCAAAGACGCTGGTGCCGCCGGCGAGGCCGTCCATCCCGTCGGTGAGATTCACGCCGTTCGAGGTCCCGACGATCGCGATGACAGCGATCATGCCGAACACGACAGCACCGACGAGCCACTCACCGACGAGCGGCACGAAGATGCCATTCACTGCGAAGTGCTTCTGGATGTAAATCGCGGCAGCGACCGCGACGATCGTCTGCCACACGAGCTTGTGGCGGCCGCGGATCCCGAAGCCGTATTTCACGTTGACGAAGTCGTCGATGGCGCCGAGAGCGCCCACGCCGACGAGCGCGCCGACGGGCACGATCGTCTGCGGGATGTAGCTGTCGCGCTCGCTCTGTGGGAGGAGAAACCAGACGAACGCCCAGAGGACCGCAACGACGATGATGAATAGCGCCCCGCCCATCGTCGGTATGCCCTGCTTGGCGAAGTCTCGGCTGGGCCCCTCGCGCCGGATGTTCTGACCGATGCCGAACTGTCGTAGGAGCTGGATGTAAGGGCCGCCGAAGATGAGCCCGAGAAGGAACCCAGAAAGCATCACGCCCAGGGCGAGGATCGCGGTGGGCATCAGGCCTTCGCCGCCGGCTGAACGAGCGCATCGGCAAGCTCGTTGAGCGCGAGCGAGTGCGAGCCCTTCACGAGGACGGTGTCGCCTCGGCGGAGAATTCGCCGCAGGAGCACCAGAGCCTCGCCACGATCTGCGACCTCGTGTGTGTCGCGAAGGCCCGCGGCGCGGGCCGATGTCACGATCGTGCTCGCAAGCCCGCCGACGCCGACCAGCACGTCGGTTTGCTTCGCGGCCTCGCGGCCGACGGCCTCGTGCGCGTCCGCGGACAGCGTCCCGAGCTCGAGCATGTCGCCGATCACCGCGACGCGGCGCGTCGGCACGGACCCGAGGACGGCGAGCGCGGCCATGACCGCGGCGGGGCTGGCGTTGTACGAGTCGTCGATGACCACAAGGTCCGCGGCGCGACGGACGTTCATTCGATGCGCCGGTGCGTCCATCACTGACAGCGCGATGGCCGCCTCGGC
>WNGI01009187.1_pt1 | contig 28089 bp, 27 predicted proteins | sample 5400621 | NCBI WGS metagenome assembly WNGI01 (sample SAMN13153374, study PRJNA577476) | soil metagenome | isolation source: 20 cm soil or saprolite under Garry oak tree replicate 1 | place: USA:California | collected 2016-06-15
CGACAGCCGCTTCCGCTGCCGCGGTGTCGATTTTTTCCGATTCGAGAGCCATATCGGTTAAAACCGACACTGAATCAGCTTTGATCTCGACGAAACCTTCCCCGACGGCGAGAAAAGTTTCCCGTCCATCCTTCAAAACGCGCAGTTCGCCCGGCTGCAAGGTCGTGAGAAGCGGAACGTGCTTAGGATACACACCGAGTTCCCCTTCCGATCCCGGTAACGTGACCATGGTGACGTCCTCGGAGTAGGCCTTCGTTTCCGGGGTAACTATTTCGAGACGAAGTGTGGCCATGGCGGTTCGTTAAATCGTTAAACCGTTACATCGTTGAAACGGAAGGGCCATAAGTGTGTCACGATTTAACGTTTTAACGGTTCACGTTTTAACGTTTTAACCCTCACTAATCATCTCAATGCCGCCCTTCATGTAGAAGTTCGCTTCGGGAACTTCGTCATGCTTGCCGTCGAGGATTTCCTTAAAGCCGCGCACAGTATCGGCCGTGGACACATACTGGCCTTTGAAACCGGTGAAAACTTCAGCTACATGAAAAGGCTGGCTCAGAAATCGTTGCATTTTCCTCGCGCGATAAACGGTGAGCTTATCTTCGGGGCTTAGCTCGTCCATGCCCAGAATTGCGATAATGTCTTGCAGGTCCTTGTAACGCTGTAATACGCGCTGCACACCGCGCGCAACGTTGTAATGCTCTTCGCCAACAACTTCCGGCGCGAGCGCCTTTGACGTGGACGCCAGGGGATCGACCGCTGGATAAATACCGAGCTCGGCGATGGAGCGTTCCAGCACAATGGTGGAGTCGAGGTGGGCAAATGTGTTCGCCGGCGCCGGATCGGTCAGATCATCGGCCGGCACATAAACCGCCTGGAATGAGGTGATCGAGCCCTTGTTGGTCGACGTGATTCGTTCCTGAAGATCGCCCATTTCGGCCGCAAGCGTCGGTTGATAACCTACCGCGCTTGGTGTGCGCCCAAGTAATGCTGAAACTTCCGATCCCGCCTGCGAAAAACGGAAGATGTTATCGATGAAGAGCAGCACGTCCTGATTGCGCTCGTCCCGAAAATATTCCGTCATGGCAAGGGCCGACAGCGCGACGCGCAAACGCGCGCCGGGCGGCTCGTTCATTTGTCCATAAACAAGCGCGACCTTGGACTTGCTGATGTCTTTCAGGTCGATAACACCGGCTTCGCTCATTTCGCGGTAAAGATCGTTGCCTTCACGCGAACGTTCGCCGACTCCGGCGAATACGGAAAATCCGCCGTGCTTCATCGCGATGTTATTGATCAGCTCCTGAATAATAACTGTCTTGCCGACGCCGGCACCTCCGAATGCGCCGACCTTGCCGCCCCTGGTAAAAGGGCAAACCAGATCAATGACTTTTATGCCAGTCTCCAAAATTTGCGCGCGCGTGTCCTGCTCGGTTAAATCGGGCGCTTTGCGATGAATTGGATAACGCTTCGTAAACATGACCGGGCCGCGATTATCGACCGGATCACCGGTGACATTGAAGAGCCGACCCAGAACTCCATCGCCTACCGGCACAGTGATTGGCCCACCAGTATTAGTAACGCTCATGCCGCGCTTCAGACCTTCAGTTGAAGACATGGCAATGGAACGGACCCAGCCTTCACCGAGATGCTGTTGCACTTCGAGCGTCAGCTTGGTTGGATTCCCCCCTACTTCATATTCGATCTCGAGCGCGTTATAAATCCCGGGAAGACCCTTCTCTTCCGGAAATTCCACGTCCACCACGGGACCAATTACTTGAACGATGTTTCCTTTATTCATAAAATTTGATTAGAAGGCAGCCCGAAACGGCGAAGCAATGCAATCATTCCAGTTTGCAATTCGCCAGGCGGCTCTCACCCTCAGGGAGAGGATTACGAGGCTGCCCTGAGCGATAGTCGAACGGTGAGGGTACAAGTCTTGGTTCTTGCAAATATAACAACCAAATTCGCTGCGACTGTTCATTTGCCGTATGACTTTTAACCACCGAGCGCCATCTGCGCGGTGGCGATCTCAAGCAGCTCGGTGGTGATGCCAGCCTGGCGCATCTTGTTGTATTCGAGTGTCAAATCCTTGATGAACTCGTTGGCATTATCGGTGGCGTTTTTCATCGCTACCATCCGTGCGCTGTGCTCAGACGCACGCGCGTCAAGAATCATTTGGTAAACTTGATACTGGACGTAGTACGGCAGCATGATGTCCAGCACCGCTTCCGCCGTCGGCTCGAAAACATAGCCGACCAGTGGATCGGCAGCTGCCTCCGCGCCTGATTCCTCATGTTTCCGCGGAAGATCAAAACTGCTGATCGGCAGTAAAATGCGTATGACCGGACGCTGGTTGATCGTGTTAATGAATTGCGTGTAGAGAACAGAAACTTTATCAACCGCCCGGCTCAGAAATTTTTCCATGCAAAACTTTGCTATCGGCTTGGTCTCAACAAATGCCGGTGCGTCTTTCAGTTCGAAATCAGCCAGCAATTCTCGTTTTGTCCGCGCAATAAATTGTCGGGCCTTCCTCCCGGAAACGACGTAGGCTGTCTTTTCCGGCTCGAAAGCCGCAGTTTCACGAAAGAGATTCGTGTTCAAGGCACCGGCCAAGCCTTTGTCAGTGCTTATGATGAGGACGAGCTCTTTTTTTATCGGACGCACCTGCAGGAGCGGATGCAATTTGGGGTCGGTGCGTTTTTGCAATGAAACAAGAACCTTGTTCATCAATCCCGCATACGGACGGCCAGCCAAGGCGTGCTGCTGGGCCTTGCGCATCTTCGAAGCAGCGACCATCTGCATCGCTTTTGTGATCTGCGCCGTGTTGCGGATCGATTTAATTCGGCGCCGGATGTCCTGGGTATTCGCCATTCGTTGTTAGGCCACAGATTTACACAGATGAAACACAGATATTCTGAATCTGTGAAAATCTGTGTCCATCTGTGGCTGAATCCTCATTGCCAGACTGCTTTGAACTCATCGAGCGCGCTGCGGAGTTGCGCTTCCAAGTTTTCGTCGAGCTGTTTCTTGTCGCGGATGGAGTTGAGCAAAGCTTCTTTACGCGTTTGCAGCCAATCCTGCAGTTTCAGCTGGAACTCCTTCACCCGCTCCACCGGGACCGCATCGATGTAGCCATTCTGCATGGCCCACATAATCGCGACCTGCTCCTCCACCGGAATCGGGTTGTATTGCTTTTGTTTAAACAGCTCGACAATGCGTTGACCGCGCTCGAGCCGCGCCTTGGTGGCCGCGTCCAGGTCGGAACCGAATTGTGCGAACGCCGCCAGCTCGCGAAACTGAGCCAGATCAAGTTTAACTTTGCCGGCGACTTGCTTGATCGCTTTTATTTGCGCGGCTGAGCCGACCCGACTGACAGACAGACCCACTGAAATGGCGGGGCGAACACCCTGGTAAAACAAATCTGTTTCCAGATAGATCTGGCCGTCCGTAATGGAAATCACATTCGTTGGAATATAAGCTGATACGTCGCCCGCTTGTGTCTCAATGATGGGCAAAGCGGTCAGTGAGCCGCCGCCGAATTCTTCCGTGACGCGGGCCGAGCGCTCGAGCAATCTTGAATGCAAATAAAAGACGTCGCCTGGATAAGCTTCACGGCCGGAAGGCCGCTTCAATACCAGCGAAACTTGTCGGTAAGCCACCGCATGCTTCGACAAATCGTCAAATATAATGAGCGCGTCCATCCCGTTGTCCATGAACCATTCGCCCATGGCTGTGCCCGCAAACGGCGCGAGATATTGATTTGTCGCCGTGTCCGATGCGGGCGCCGAGACGATCGTCGTATAAGGCATCGCTCCTTCCTTTTCCAAAATGGCAAGGGCGCGCGCGACGTTTGAGTTTTTCTGACCGACCGCGACGTAAATACAATAAAGCGGCCGATAGTCTTTTAGATCGCCTTTCTCGCCCGCCTTGTTGAGGCGCGCCTGGCTGATAATCGTGTCGATAGCAATCGTCGTCTTGCCAGTGGCGCGATCGCCAATGATCAATTCACGTTGTCCGCGGCCAATTGGAATCATCGCGTCAATTGCCATGATACCGGTTTGCACCGGCTGACTCACTCCGCGCCGTTTAATCACGCCGGGTGCGATTTTCTCCAGCGGATAAGCCACTTCAGACTTGATTGGGCCTTTGTTGTCGAGAGGCTGACCGAGGGTATTAACGACCCGACCCAGAAGCGCCTTGCCGACCGGCACCTGGAGAAGTTTTCCAGTGGTCTTGGCTTCGTCGCCCTCGGATATCTTCGTGTTGTCTCCCAGTAAAATGGCGCCGACTTCAGTTTCCTCGAGATTAAGCGCCTGACCGAAAACACCGTTCGGAAACTCGATCATCTCATTGAGCATGACATCACTCAGGCCTTCAATTCGTGCGACGCCGTCGCCGGTTTCGCGCACGACTCCGACGTTGCTTTTGGTCGTCGACGCTTTTAGCCCCGCGATTTTCGTTTCGATCTCTTCAAGTATACTGCTCATAAAAATTGAAGTTGAAGGTGGGAAATTAGGAGCTAGGTGCTGGCGAGATCTTGCTCGAGGCGTTGCAAACGGTTGCGCACGGTCCCGTCCCAGACGTCGCTTCCGACGTGAATGCGTAATCCTCCAAGCAGTTCCGGATTCACCCGAAACTCCGTCGTTAAATATTGACCGTATTTTCTTTGCAGGTTTGAGACAATTCCGGAACTCACTTCGGGCGTGAGCTCGCTCGCGCTTTCGATCTGCGCATGGCGCTTCTCCACTTCCAGACGCAATAGCCGCTTGTAATTTTCGAGGACGGCGATGTAATGACGCGGTTTCTTTTCGATGAGCGATTGCACGAGCGATGTAATCTTGCCTTGATCGAGCTGCCCATCGGTAAAGCTCGCGCGCAGAAGCTCGCGCGAAAGCCGGCGGATTTCCTTGTTGATCTTCATGACGCGAGTTGACGCGCGGCTTCTTCCTGAAGCCGGCGCTGGTCTTCCGGAGTAAGAACCTTCCCCGTAACTTTTGCCGTGGTTTCAACGACCAGGTGTCCAAGTTGGCGTTTCAATTCTGCCATCGTGCGCTCGTGTTCAAGCGCGCTGGCTTCACGGGCCTTCGCTATGATCTGTTCCGCCGCCGCAATCGCTTCCTGCATCTTGCGGTCAGCCAGGTGGCCGCTGCTTTCGCGAGCTTCCTCAATCATTTTTTGAGCTTCAGCATTGGCTTTGGCTAAGATCTCGGCATGCCGCTTTTCTGCCTCGGCGAGTTGCTGCTTGATTTTTTCGGCATTGCGCAAGCTCTCCGCGATTCGTTCGCGTCGCTCGTGTAAAACGTTCAGGATCGGAGTGTAGGCGAATCGGCGCAGGAGCAGCGCGACCAGCACAAAACTGATCACTTGCGAAAGAAACAGCTGAAGATTCCAGCCGAATGTCTCGGCTGTATCCCTTGCCATTTCTATAATACCGGCTGCGGCCAGAATGGTAACGTGCATGTCGCTCTCAGGTCACGCGCTGTCCGCCATCTATCTAACCAGGAAGAGCGCGTAAAAGACGATCGCCTCGGTAAAGGCGATCGCGAGAATCGCTTGGACAAGGATGGGAGTTGCGGCGCCGGGGTTTCGGCCGACGGCCGAGGAGGCCCCCATGCCGATCAAACCTACGCCGACCGCCGCGCCAAGCGCGGCCAAACCCACGTGAATGCTTCCTGCGATTTCTGCCAGTAGTGGTAATATCATATTTTCAGTTGGTTGTTTTGCTCGGCTGCCTCTCGCTTTTCGCGATCCGCCACCGAAAATTTTCTAATGTTGAGCCTCAGGTCCCGGTTCGTGTTGCGCAATCAACAAAGTAAAAACCGCCGTCAACAGCATGAAAACGAGCGCCTGGACTATGCCGACCAGCAATTCCATAAAATAAAATGGAATCGGAATTAGCCACGAGAGCGACGGCACCAGGTTGGACATGGCTTCGAGCATGTTCTCCCCGGCATAAATATTTCCGTAGAGTCGAAAACTCAACGAGACAGGTCGGAACAAAATCGAGACGATCTCGAGCAAGCCCACGAGGAAAAAGATAACGACCATGACCAATTTCATGAATCCCTTGCTCTCGCCCTTTGGACCAAAGAGGTGCAGAATCACTCCGCCTGGTCCTTGTGCCTGCAGCGCCCAATAGATCCAGAGAACAAAGAACACGGACGCCATGGCGAACGTCATGTTCAGGTCGGCGTTTCCGCCGCGAAGCAATGGCCGATCGACATGAAATACTCCGTTGGCATCGTAATGTCCCCAGCCGATCGTTCCGACGCCAGGAATAAGGCCAAACCAGTTTACGAACAGAATGAAAATGAAAATCGTCGCGAAGAACCAAAATGTTTTTCGAACCAACTCGCGGCCGATGACGCTTTCGAGAAAATTGTGGAGACTTTCCACGAGCCATTCCCAGAAATTTTGTTTGCCATCCGGAACCGGCTGGATGTTACGGGTGGCTGATTGTGCGAAAACGATTATACCGGCTGCGACGATCCAGGTGACAAGCATTGAGTTTGTGACCGCGAATTTTCCAATATGAAAGATTTCCGCGGGTTTTAGCGGTACCGCCTCGTGTTGCTCCGGCACCGGTGTTTCCTCGGGCTCGATCGCCGTGGCCGATGTCGCCAGCGCGCAGCCGCAAAGGAGCGCCAGGAGCGATGCTGATAATTTAAAAGAAAAACGGCACGACATTGAATTGGTATTTTGCAAAGCGGCGGCCCGACGTTCCCATACACGCGCCGGCGGCGAGGTCGAGGCGCACAACCCAAGGGGCGCTTGCGTCGCGCATACCAAAGCGCGTTTTGTCAGGATGACAAGGAAGAAAAAACGAAATGTCGAATAACGAAATTAATTCGACTGACAAAGCCCGAATCGCGGCGCTTTCGTCGTTTGAGTTTCGTCATTCGCTGCCACTAAATGCGAGCATCTTTTCCAAGGCTTTCCTCAGCTCTTCTATCCCCTCGCCCTTTATTGCCGAGACCGGCACGATCTCGATTGAAGAAAACCGTTTTCGCAATGCGGCCAGATTTTCTGTCGCGCCAGGCAGATCCATTTTGTTGGCGACTACAAACCAGGGACGCTGTGACAATCGCGCGTCATAAAGATCGATTTCGCGCCGAAGATTTTGCAAATCCGCAATCGGGCTGCGCCTTTCGCTACCAGCCACGTCAACAACGAAAAGCAAAAGCCGGCAGCGCGTAATATGCCGCAAGAAATCATGACCGAGCCCGACGTTGCGGTGCGCGCCTTCAATTAGACCTGGAATATCAGCGATGGTAGCACGGCGATATCCGGGGAAGTCCATTACCCCAACAATTGGATGTAATGTCGTGAACGGATAAGGCGCAACTTTCGGCCGGGCCGCGGAAATTTTTCTAAGCAGAGTCGATTTGCCCGCGTTCGGATAACCAACGAGTCCTGCATCTGCGATCGTGCGCAGCTCAAGCAAGAAATGGCCCTGTTCGCCTTCCCCGCCTTCGGTGTACTGGCGCGGAGCACGATTACGCGAGCTCTTGAAGTGCACGTTTCCCTTCCCGCCCTTGCCGCCGCGACAAAGCACAAATTCCTGTCCGTCGATTGTAAGATCGACAAAGGGTGAAGAGGTTAATGGTTGATGGCTGATGATTGATGGATCAGCGCTCGAATCCACCACTTCCGCATTGGACGTTGGGCGTTGAACGCCTTGCTCGCGAACGCTTTCGGAGTTGGGCGTTGAACGTTTTCTGCTCTCGTCATCCTCCCGAAATGGATAAACGATTGTCCCTACCGGAACCTTCACCACCTTCGCCGCCGCGGAACGACCATACATCTTTTTGCCCTGCCCATGCCCGCCGCTCTTTGCTCTGATAATCGGCTCGTAGAAAAGACTCGAAAGATTATCGACATGTGAATCAGCCCTCAAAATGATATCGCCGCCACGTCCGCCATCGCCACCATCGGGTCCGCCTTTAGGCACGAACTTTTCGCGGCGAAAACTGACGCAACCGCTCCCGCCGTGTCCGGCCTGGGCAAAGACTTTGATGCGATCGACAAACATCGATTACGAACATACCGCGCCTGTTCGACGGGCGCGACAGTTCCGTGATTCGTTGAAAGGTTAAACGTTACATCGGGTCAGCATGCCACCACTCGTCATTCAACCGATTCACGATTTAACGTCTGAACGATTCAAGACCGCGGCAGTTTCGAGCGACACCCTTCCTGAAAAGTGTAATCAATCAGGCTGCGAGAGATCCGACACTGTGTTCAGAATGAGACCGCGCCGATCCTCGCGAAGCCACGTCCTCGCGACCGTTGATTTTCCGGCAACTTGACCTTGCCCTGTTAGGCCGGCTATCACAGGCTGCACGATTATACATTCTCTAACTTTTTGACCTTTATGCTCGCTTCTCCTAGCCCCGTCTGATCTCTTCTCTGATTAAACTTCGTATGCTGCTATTTAAGCGCTTGTTAACCTCGTGCGTTCTCTTTTTCCTTCTATCGTTGGCATTGTTAACGGTCGTTGGATTGGTCGTGGGCGCACGAGGAGGAGTCGACTATGATTCCAGTTATACCGCGGGGTACGCAGTGGGATACGAAGTCACCAGGAGATACGGCCCGGTCGTTTTCCTGAGCACGCTGAGCATATTAGCCTTCTTCGCCGTCCGCGAAGGCCTAACTTGACAGCGCAGATCCCAAAGTATTCGAGCGGGTGAAAAGGAAGCTACCCCAACTTTAGCCAACTAACGATTGATAGAGCGCTTTTGTTTGCCGCGCGATCGCGCTCCAGCTGAATTTTTCTTCGGCTCGCTTGCGTCCGGCCTTGCCAAATTTTTCGCGCAACGAGGGATTGGCCATGAGCTGATTGATGCGTGCCGCCAGGTCACGCGAAAATTTCTCAGGATCAAGCGGCGCAAACGGCGCCTCTTTCATTTGCTCGAGCGGAACGAGAAAGCCAGTCTCGCCATCGGCAACTACTTCTTTGATTCCACCAACGGCGCTAGCCACGACCGCGGTCTCGCACGCCATCGCTTCCAGATTGATGATTCCGAATGGCTCGTAAATGGACGGACAGCAAAATACGGCCGCATGCGAATAAAGCTCGATCACCGTTTTTTTATCGACCATCTCTTCGATCCAGATGATGTCGCGGCGCGTCTTTTTTGCCTGCTCGACCGCGCTCTTCATTTCCTCTGCTATCTCCGGTGTATCCGGCGCGCCGGCGCAAAGAACGATCTGAAAGCCGGCATCCATGAACTGAATGGCGCGAACGAGATGAATAATTCCTTTCTGGCGGGCAATGCGACCGACAAAGAGAAGATAAGGTTTTTTCTCATCGATTCCGTAACGCCTTAACGCCTCGATCGAATCAACCTTATGATATTCATCGAGATCGATTCCGTTGTAGATGACGTGGACGCGGTTTGAAGCAACATCGAACAACCGCTCGATGTCGCGCTTGGTTTCGTTCGAGACGGCGATGATTGCATCCGCCATCTCCAGGGCCATTTTCTCGACCCAAAGACTGAAGTCATATCCGCCGGCCAGCTGCTCCCGTTTCCATGGCCGCAATGGCTCGAGCGAATGAACCGTTATAACAAGAGGCAGGCGGTAATTTTTTTTCGACAGAATACCACCGAAATGCGTGTACCAGGTGTGGCAATGCACGAGATCCGCATCGATTTTCGTGGTGTTGAAGTCGGTGCAGCGTCGGACCGCCCCGAAAACTGAGCGCAACGGTTTTGGGCAGGTGAAATCCTTTGTGTCTATTTCAAACCCGGTGACTTTGAGGTTCCCTTCGTCACGGCGCTGATCGCCAAAGGAACGCACTTCTACCAGCATCAATTTGGCAAGCTGGCGCGAGAGATAGTCGACATGAACACCCGCGCCGCCATAAATGTGCGGCGGATATTCGTTCGTTAGGAAAAGAACTTTCACGGGCGTTTATAAAATGAAACGAAGCACGAATGTCGAATGACGAAAGAATGACGAGGTAGAGATTCTAAGTGCTAAATCGACAGCTAATGATGGGCTAATTTTTCACTTTTAGAAGGAGGACCGGCACATTGACCTGGTGCCGGACCTTGTCGGCCGTGCTGCCGTAAAGCAGATCGCTGATCAAACGATGGCCGTGCGTCGTCATCGCGATCAGATCGATATCTTTTTCTTGCGCAAGTTTAATGATCTCGTCGGAAGGTTCACCAAGCGCCAGCACAGCTTCACAGGAAAAACCTTCCGCTGTTAATTCGCGGCTGCGTTCTTCCAGGTAAACGCGGTCCTCCTTCATTTCCTGGCTCTCAGCCAGCTTGAGTTGATCGAAATTTCGCGCCACCCACCCATCGGCCACATGAACGAGAAGCAATGAGGCGCCGGTTAACCGCGCCAGCGGTTTAATATGACCGAGAATGGTATCATCGGCGCCGCTGTTTTCGAGCGGGATGAGAATGCGCTGATACATAATTAGGAATGACGAAATCCGAATGACGAATGACGAAGCAAAAATCCAAGCCCAAGTGACAAAGAAGATGTTGATCTTGCGGAGCGATTCTTGGGCTCGGTCATTCCTTTATCCATCGTCATTCGTGCATCGTCATTTCCGTCATGTCGGAATAGGCAAGCCCAGGGAACCGTAAAAGATTTTGAGGATCGAGTCTGGCATGAATGTGTCGAAGAGCAGCTTCACGTTAAGTACAATAATAAGGCCGGCTGTGGTCCAGCCGAGAATTTTCAGCCACAGTCGATTTCTGAATTCACCCATTTTTGCCCTTTCGCCCGTGAAACGCATCAAAGGCCAAACAGCGAAACCGAGTTGCATGCTTAATACGACCTGACTGGCCACCAGCAACTGCGTGGTCTGGCTTTCGCCAAAAATGCCAATAATGACCACGGCAGGTATGATCGCCACTCCTCGCGTGATTAGCCGGCGTAACCACGGCCTGATCCGGATATTGAGAAAACCTTCCATCACAATCTGGCCCGCGAGCGTCCCAGTCAGCGTCGAGTTCTGCCCGGAAGCAAGCAGTGCTACGGCGAAAAGGGCGCTGGCTACGCCAACGCCAAGAAGCGGACTGAGTAGCTGGTAAGCCGACTGAATCTCGGCGACATCCTGGTGCCCGGACCAGTGAAAGGACGCCGCGGAGAGAATCAGGATGGCGGCGTTGATGAAGAGCGCGAACATGAGCGCAGTGGTTGAGTCGATAGTAGCAAACTTGATGGCCTCGCGCTTGCCCTGAGGCGTCTGCTCGAACTTGCGCGTCTGCACAATGGAGGAATGAAGATAAAGATTATGCGGCATTACCGTCGCGCCCAAGATGCCGATGCTGACGTAGAGCATTCCCGGATTCGCCATGATGTGAGGGCCGGGAATAAATCCCAGCAGGACATCTGCAAAGTTCGGCTTAGAAAAGATCAGCTCAGCGGCGAAACAACCGCCAATGATCCCAATTAACGTGATGACGAGAGCCTCAATGTAGCGAAACCCTTTTGTCTGCAGATAAAGCACGGCCAGGACATCGAGCGCTGTAATACAGCAACCCCAGACCAGGGGGATGCCAAAAAGAAGTTGTAAGGCGATGGCGGAGCCAACTACTTCCGCCAAATCGCACGCGGCGATGGCGATTTCGCACAGAATCCAGAGAAACCACACCGTGGGCGTCGAGTAATGATCCCGACAGGCTTGGGCGAGATCGCGGCCCGTCGTGACGCCAAGTTTAATACACAAATGCTGGAGCACGATCGCCATGAGATTCGAAATCATGACGACGGCGAGAAGCGAGTAGCCAAACTTCGCGCCTCCGGCCAAGTCTGTCGCCCAGTTGCCCGGGTCCATGTAGCCGACAGCCACAAGGAAGCCCGGTCCCGAGAAAGCCAGCAACTTCCTCCAAAACGACGCCGTCGTCGGAACGACAACGCTGCGGTGAACTTCGGGCAGCGAAACTTGTCCAGCGACGCGGCGCCAAGCAGTTCCCGGTTCGGTCGCGAGGGGGCGGTGATTCATCAATTTTGGTCTGCGGCCGGTTGGGACAGGGCGGCTCGATCCGGGCGAAAATCAATATTGGGCTGACAAAACCCGCGTAGCCAACGCGGGCGTGAGTAGCAAAATCGAGCCGGCCTCATGAATTAGGTTACACTAAATTAATTGTATGGAGTTATTATTTTGTCAATCGCCAATTATTTATTTGTTTGACTATTATTAGTCCGCCTGCTCTATTACTTGGCTGTGCCAAGAAAAGCTTCGTCCGCACTTGGTAGTTCGGCCGCAGTCGAGGATTACCTCGAGCGCATACTCGAACTGATCAATCGCAAGGGCTATGCCCGAGTGGTCGATATCGCTTCCGCTCTTAACATATCCCAAGCCAGTGTCACTAATATGGTGCAGCGGCTCGACGCCGAAGGCCTTCTCAACTACGAAAAGTATCGTGGCCTAATTCTCACCGCCGCCGGCAAAAGACTCGCCCGCAACATCGCGCACCGGCATCAGCTTCTCACCGATTTTCTTAAACTTCTCGGCCTCGATGAGCGGGTCATTTATCATGACGTGGAAGGAATGGAGCATCATATCAGCCCGTCGACTCTACGCGCCATCGCGGCCCTGACGGAGCAACTGCGGCGGCGGCCGGCCATGCTGTCACAACTGGAAGCCGCAGCAGCATAGGGTTGGAGTTTGCTCAAAATCGACGACTCAATGGTAGGGACGCCGCGCTGCGGCGTCCGGACAGCGCAGCGCGCTGTCCCTACCGCACCCCTCAAAAACCTTTCCATCGACTTTGATGCGCCGTAATCGTGGCGAATGCCAAAGACGCACACCGAACTGCTCATCCTGGCCATGGACATTGGCAGCTCATCCACGCGCACGGCGCTATTCGACGACAAAGCTCGGCGATTATCGGAGACGATGGCGAGCGTCCCTTATCTCCTCCGTTATACTTCCGATGGAGGCGCGGAACTTTCCCCACTTGTTTTGCGACGTGCGGCCCAGCGATGTCTGGTCGAAACCTCGCGCAAACATCGTGCTTCACCAGCGCTGGGCAAGACTCCGGTCGCGGCCATTGCCGCTTCCTCGTTATGGCATGCCGTCCTCGGCTTGGACCGCCACGGGCGGCCTATAACACCGGTTTTCACCTGGGCTGATTCACGAGCAAGCGACGATGCCGCTCGGCTGCGCGAGAAACTAGAAGAACGAAGGATTCACGCGCGCACCGGTTGTATGCTTCGGGCCACATTTTGGCCGGCCAAGATCTTGTGGCTCAAACGGACACGACCAAAATTAGCCCAGCAGATCTCGAACTGGTCATCTCCGGTTGACTGGATTTTTCGCGAACTTTTTGGCGCGATCGGATGCAGTGAGTCGATGGCCAGCGCAACGGGACTGTACAACCTTGTCCAGCGCCAATGGGACCACGAGTTGTGTGGCGCCTGCGACGTTGATCCGACAGAACTCCCAGTAATCTCAGAGGAAAGTGAACCAAGGTCGGGCTCCCGCATCTTCACTGCCATTGGCGACGGCGCGGCCGGCAACCTCGGTTCCGGCGCCGACCGAGCGGGAATTATAGCGCTCAATGTGGGCACGAGTGCAGCGGCGCGGATGGTGCAAACAAATCGGCAGGCCTCGCAAACAAAGGTGCCGTTCGGGCTCTTTCGATATGTTGTGGACGCGCAACGGTCAGTCATGGGGGGCGCTGTCAGTAACGCCGGAAACTTGCGTGTCTGGTGTTTGCGCGACTTGCAATTCAGACAAGCCGAAGCCGATCGTGCGTTGTCGCGCGCAAAGGCCGCGACCGACCCTCTCACCGTTCTGCCTTTTTGGGTTGGCGAACGCGCGCCCACTTGGCCGGAAGGACAGTTCGGAGTCTTGGATTGAATCAATCCACGCGCGCCATTGACATTCTGCGCGCGACAACCACAGCGGTATTCTACCGGCTGGCACAGATTGTCGATCTTATTGAGGCAGCAACGGCACGTCCGCACCGGATTGTTGTTTCAGGAGGAATCGTGCACTCGATTGCGGCGATTAAACTTTTAGCCGATGCAATGGGACGCGATGTGGAGATTGCCCGTGAAGCGGAAGCTTCGCTGCGCGGAGCAGCTGTGCACGCGCTTAACAAGATAGGGATCAAAGTAAAGGCCGGAAGTGTGGGTAGAATAATCACGTGTAACCGGGCTTTGGCGACAAAGCATCGGGACCGTCGCGAACGCCAAATTGAGCTGGAAACGCTGTTGATGTCGCGTCGGTAGCGGCTCGCGGTGCGGTGCCCGGACCACGATCAGTTAGGCCATTGACACCAACGGCCTTTGCGCATTTGTGGCCACGTCGCTGCGCGACGTCCGAACGGTCCGGTAGGGAGGACTATTGATCCATTCCGCTTCGCCGGCTTTCGCCACGACGGAAAAGAATGCGACGGTCATAGACCGCCGCTACAACCGCTCAAAGCGAGGTCGTTACATCCATAATCCTGCCCGGCCGGCAACGAACGTTTAAGTGCATGGGCCGGCAACAGACCGTGCAATCCTCGACCAGTGATTGCTCAGCTTCGGACGTGTCGATTTGCACGACGAAAACCTCGCCACAATGCAGGCAAACGACCTCGGTAGGGACGACTATTTCCATGTTAGGCGTAAGTCTTGCTAATTAACTTGTTGGTCGCATAAAACCACTCTTCTCATGGAACTTCTCCACAGGTTTTTGAGTGAGAACGGCTTCATGCCCCACGGCCATTGCTATCTCTGGGACCCGGGGCTGGTTAAGCTGCACGTCATCTCTGATTTTCTCATCGCAGCCGCTTATTTCACGATTCCGTTTACACTGATCAACTTTGTTCGTCGACGTAGAGATCTGCCATTTAACTGGATGTTCGTTCTTTTCGGCGTCTTCATCATTGCCTGTGGCATGACCCACGTAATGGAAATTTGGACCCTTTGGCGGCCATATTATTGGGTTTCTGGAACGATCAAAGCAATCACCGCACTGGCATCTGTACCTACAGCAATCCTGCTCATCCGTCTGGTTCCGAACGCGCTAAAAATTCCGGGACCTGACATCCTGCAAGCGACGAACGAAGCGCTGACTGAACAAACCAGGCTGCTGAATCTGATCGTCAGCAACATGGGCGATGGATTGCTCGTAGTGGACGGCCATGGACGCCCCCTTGTCTGTAATGCCGCAGCCAAACGCATGTTCGGCCTGCATCCATACCAGGATCTCCCGGAGAACTGCATCGAGGAATACGGTTTTTATCACGCTGACAAAGTCACGCGCCTTTCCACGGCGGAAGCTCCCACCGGGCGTGCCATGCGGGGAGAATCTGTCGATGGCGAAGAAATCTTCGTCCGTCGACTACGTAATGCACAGGGGACCTGGTGGAACGTCACAGCACGTCCGCTCCGCGACGAGAACGATTTAATTCATGGCGCTGTCGCCGTGTTTCGCGATGTCACCGCGCAAAAGCTGACGGAAGTGCAAAGGGAAAAGCTGCGGAAAGAACGCGCCGCGCGTATTGAAGCGGAGGCGGCCAACAAAGCGAAAGATCGATTTCTGGCCATGCTTGGCCACGAACTCCGCACGCCGTTGACTCCCGTGCTGGCCAGCGTTGAAATTCTGGAGCAACAACTCGACGCGCAAGCGGCAGCGCGATCAGCCGTGACGATTATCCGCCGCAATGTGGAATTCGAAGCGCGATTGATTGACGACATTCTCGATCTGAGCGCCATCCGCAAAGGTAAGATCGCGCTGCATCTGGAAACAGTCGATGCTCACAATGTTCTGCAAAATGCGCTGACCATTTTTGAGCCGGATATCGAGCGCAAACAATTTGAGGTCCAATACGCCCTCGAGGCGAGCGACCATTTTGTGCGCGCTGATCCGTCCCGCTTAATGCAAGTTTTTTGGAACCTGATCAAAAACGCGATCAAGTTCACGCCCATCGGCGGAAGGCTTGCATTTTCTTCCCGGAACGAGGAGGCAAAACTTCTGATTGAAGTGTGCGATAACGGGGTTGGGATGGACGCCGAACTATTGTCTCGGATCTTTGATTCATTCGAGCAAGGCGCGCGCCAGGTCGAAGATGGCTACGGCGGACTGGGATTGGGTCTAACCATATCCAAAGCGATTGCCGAAGCGCATAACAGCGAATTGGTAGCGAGCAGCGCGGGGCATGATCAAGGCGCCACCTTCACTTTGAAGATGGATACGGCGCCGCGCCCATTGGCCCGCCAGGGGGAATTTGCGCTGTCCGAAACGACCGACGTCACGTCGAATATTGATAACAAAGAGCCGCTGCGCATCTTGCTGGTGGATGATCACAAGGATACGGTGATTACATTAAAACTTTTGCTGACGCGGCTCGGCTACGCCGTGGTTAGCGCGGAGAGCATGAGCGAAGCGCTCAGGGCAGCGGACAACAAGCGCTTCGATTTACTCGTCAGCGACATTGGTCTACCTGACGGCAGCGGGCTCGATCTGATGAAACAGATTCGCGAGCGGCAGCAAATCGATGGGATTGCCTTAAGCGGATTTGGAATGGAAGAGGATCTGCGCAAAAGTCGCGAAGCCGGGTTTCTCGAACACCTGATAAAGCCGGTAAACCTGGATCGTCTGCAAGCGGCAATTCGACGTTTTGAGGCGCAGCCGAATTAGGAGTGCGGTGGTGGGACGCGCAGGGATCGCCTTGTAAGGACTAACAGCGCGGATAATGCGACGGTCGGAGAGCGCAGCTACAGCCGTATTAGGAATGCGCGCCGTCCGACTTTCCAACCGGTAAAGCCGATTCCGAACCATCGCCCAATTTCCGAAAATGAAGCTGGCGTACGCGGCGACCGTCTGATTGCGAAACGGTCACGACATAATTGTCGATCCTAACCTGTTCTCCCTGTTTGGGAAGATGACCGAGCAGATGAGTAACGTACCCGCCGATTGTGCTGACGTCTGCGCTGTCCAATTCCAAGCCAAACGCATCGCGCAATTCGTATAAACCGAGCGCGCCGTCCATCACAAATTCGTTCTCGTTGATCTTGCGAAACTCTTCCTTTTCGGCGTCGAATTCATCCTGAATATCCCCGACCAATTCTTCCAACACGTTCTCCATTGTTACCATTCCCACCGTGCCGCCATACTCATCGACCACCATGGCAAGATGGGCGTGTTTGGTTAGAAAAAGTTTCAGCAGCTTTTCCAGCGGCATCATTTCCGGCACGGGAATCAGATCCCGCTTAATCCGCATCAGATCTGGATGGGGATCGCGCATCATGGGCAGAAGTTCTTTCACGTGGATGAGGCCAATCGTGTTGTCGAGATGTCCTCGGCAAAGAGGGAAACGCGTGTGCCGGGATTCAATCACTTTTTGCAGGTTGGCTTCGAAATCTTCCTCCACGTCAAGGTAAACAACCTCACCGCGCGGCGTCATGATGTCGCGCACCACGCGATCACGCAGGTCCAGCACATTAAAAACCAATTCCCGGCCAAGCGGCGAAACCTCCTTAGATTTTTCGCTTTGATCGAGAATCAAGCGCAGTTCCTCCTCGCTATGCGCCAGTTCCTTGCTGGAAGCCGGCTGCATGCGAAGCAATGTGACCAGAAGGAAATTTGAAGATTTGTGCAGAAGCCAGATTGCCGGTCGAAATATCAGATAGAACGCGCCCAGAAGCCGGATCAATCGCAGGGCAGTCGGGAGTGGTTTGGAGATCGCGGTATATTTCGGCGCCAGCTCGCCAAAAACAATGTGGAGGAAAGTAATGCCGACGAAAGCCAGCGCCACCGAGACGGAGGTGACCACAGCGTGGGAATGGATGTTGACGTAGGCGAAGAATGGTTGAAGCAGTTGGACCAGAAACTGTTCGCCGATCCATCCCAAAGCGAGGCTGGCCAATGTGACACCCAGCTGCGTAGCCGAGAGATAGGCATCTAAATGGGACCGCACATGTTTGACGAACTTGGCGCGGGTGTTCCCCTCGTCTATCAAAGCGTCCAGTTGGCTTGCGCGCACCTTCACGATCGCGAATTCGCAAGCTACGAAAAAGCCATTGAGACCGACCAGCGCCGCGATGACCGCCAATTTCGCAAGCAAGATCAAAGGCGGATCCCAATGCCGCACGATGGCTTCAGCCAACAGCGGCATGCCGAAACAGAAAAGTATTGAGGTGTTCATTGCCCGGACGCCATCGTGGCACCCGAAACACTTACGCGACTAGCTTACCAGCTGGACTTCGTTACGCCAGGAATGAGCCCGGAAGAAGCCAATTCGCGAAAAGTAAGCCGCGAGACTTTGAAACGTCGGATAAACGCGCGGCGGCGCCCGGTGACCTGACAGCGGTTGACTACCCGCGTGGGGCTGGCGTCGCGCGGGAGCTGGGAGAGACCGGCATAGTCCCTCTTTGCCTTCAACTCGGCCCGGACGGCGGCGTATTTCTTCACCGTCGCACGCTTGCGCTCATTCCGATTGATCCAGGAGGTCTTTGCCATAAAGAGAACGCGGAATGTAGCGGTAAACCCCGGTTTTGCAACCTGGTTTTCCAAGCCTTGGCACAGGGGTTGTAAAGCGATTGGACGTTTAGCGCTGAGCGTCAACTATTGAAAGTTGCTGGGTATCTGCGTCAGTTCACCTTATCCAAAGCGCCAGAAAACTGGCGCACTCCAAGACGCTTCGCGATGTAACCGGGCGCGGAAATTCCGAAGGTCTTGGAGTGCGGCAGCCCTCTGCCGCTTTGGAAGCACTATCTAAGCAACAGTTTTTGAATGTCCTAACTTAAAAGAACCGTGATTTCCCTTCACCGCACCCAATTCCCAGGTTCCAAGGCGGAATTCGCGCAAGCGATGGAGGACAGTCTTCGCCAATATTTTTCGAAAACCGAACCTATTCTGATCATTAGCGCACGGGTGTTCCCATACTTGGACGAGATCGCGATTACTTTCGATGGCGCGCAGTTCGATGGGAAGCTCCCTCCCCTGCCAAAGCTCGCCGGGGAAACAAAGAGCGCGTGCGAAGCCGCTATCGTCACCCTCAGCGGGCGGGATGTAACCGTTCTCGGCGCGCCCGTNNNNTCTCGGCGCGCCCGTGAACCTTCAGCTGGAGGCGCGTGACGTGGTCTTTCACAGTGGCCAGGCTGAAAATGGCGAAGTGCTGCTCCTCCTGCACAATGTGCGCGCCGGTCAGGCTGTAATTTCGGCCACCCAGTTGGACTTGGAAGATGCCATCCGGACAATCGCGCAACGGGAAGGGCAAAAACAGGGAATTTCGGTTGAAGAAACGCACGTCTCCTTGCGCGCACGGGGTTCGCGCTCCCTCGCCGCCGACGTCCGATTGCGCGCACGTAAATTCTTGCTGCGCGCTAACATCGACGTGGCGGCACAGATTGACATCGAACAAGATTTCAGCGCGAAGCTTTCCAATCTAAAGTGCCGCGGCGACGGGATGCTGGGGTCGCTCGCCTGCGATTTGCTCAATAGGCTTCTGCAACCGCTCGAGAGCAAAAAATTCTCGATTATGCCGCTGCTCTACGGAGAAATCCGCTTGCACGACATTCGCATCGCCGTCGGCGATACCGTGGAAATCACAGCGGACTTTGGCAGCGCCTCCGTCTAATGTTTCCGAGCTCCCATCGCGTCGGGCTAGTTCTCATCGCCGCAGAATCGCATTACAAAACAGGGCTGGGTTTAGGGCCTCTTTTGCGTTAGGCGACTTAACTATGCAAAAAATCAATACGAAAGATATTGCGGAGGATTCTTGGTCATCGCCGAAAACAAAATTTGCCGGAGCAGGCAAAGAAATCTCAGAAGCACTGCGGGGCGGGCCGCTGTCGACCGATTTGAAAAAGCGCCATCCTTTTGACGTCGAGATCCTCCGCGTTCCGCCGGGGAAAAGCCCCTACCCATACCACAGCCACAGCGCGCAATGGGAGTTCTATCACGTGATTTCCGGGAAAGGTACCGTTCGGCACCAGAATGGGACGACGCCGGTCGAAGCGGGCGATGCATTCATTTTCGGACCCGATCAGCCCCATCAGTTGACCAATGTCGGCCCAGAATCGGGAGAGGATCTTGTTGTCTACGTCGTCGCGGACAATCCAATTGGCGAATCAGGCTATTATCCCGACAGCAAGAAGTGGTTGGTGCGCTCACCTGAGCGGAGGCTTGTTCGCTCGGAATCCTTGGAGTACTATGATGGCGAAGAGTAATCCCCCTGAAATTGCATCCGTCCTCCGCAATTGGCGCTTTTCCAAAGGGCGATATTCCGCTATCCACGGACAGATGTCCGCGCCGCTCCCGGACCTTACGGCAGTTTCGCTCCACGACTCCAGCGTTGGCTGACCATGACGACTGATACGCTACGCTCCGTTCCGTTGTTCGAATCACTCGATGATCAAGCGGCGCGGGAACTCTGTGAATTAGTCGACACGGTCGATTGCCATTCCAGCCAGACGGTGTTTCGGACCGGTGATGCCGGCGATTCCATGTATTTGATTGAGCGCGGTATGGTTCGGATCAGTATGAAATCCGCCGACGGCGAAGAGTTAATTTTGGCGGAATTGGGCCGAGGCGATTTCTTCGGGGAAATGGCGTTGATCGATGGGAATGCGCGGTCGGCCAATGCCACGGCGATGGAGGCTTCGCGGCTGTTAGTACTTTCACGCAAGCATTTCCTCACGTTCCTCAGCAGCAGCCCGAACGTGGCGCTCGAGATGTTGACCGCGTTGACTCGTCGATTACGACGAACCGACGAGCTCCTGCACCATCTCGCCACCCGAAACGTGAATGAAGAAGAGGCTTCACACCTGACGTTCGCAGATCGCGCCGCGGACGTGATCGCGGAGTTCGGCGGAAGTTGGAAATTCATTATTGCGTCCATCAGCATCTTCATTCTCTGGGTCGTAGCGAATACCATTCTGCTCACGCGCAAGCCATTCGATGTATATCCTTTCATCCTGCTCAATCTCGTGCTCAACATGGTCACGGCATTGCAAGCGCCTATCATCATGATGTCGCAGAACCGGCAGAGCTATAAGGACCGGCTCCGCGCCGACCTCGATTACAAGGTCAACCTAAAGAACGAACTCGCCCTCACCGAAATTCTGCGGCGGCTGCACGTTCTGGAGCGGGACTGTTTGGACATGACAGCAGCGCGGCGCGAAACGGAAATGGCTCGTCGCGGCACCGCTGACGAGTTGGACATCTAAGATTGCGGCCGTCACTGGCGCGCCAGCCGGCGGAACAAAAACGCGCCGAGGATAAGAAACAGCACATTCGGAAACCAGACGAGCAATTCAGGATGCAGCGTCGGATTTGCGCGTAACGTGTCGCCGATGATGACGAAAAGAAAATAGCTAACGGCGACAATCAAACCCATGGCAAAGCCAATCGAGGTCTCACGACGGTGTGCGGTCACCCCCAATGGCACCCCGATCAAGGCGAAGGCGACACAGGAGAATGGAAAAGAAAAACGTTTGTTGATCTCCGTGCGGCTGGCGCTGCGCTCCCGACTATTTTCGCTTTTCAACTGGTCGAGCAACTGTTCGATAGATAAGGCGGAACGGCTCGGCCTTTTTTTCTCCCTTTCGTAAAGTTCCTCCAAACTGATGGGCAATGTTCCTTCCGCCATGTTGATACCGTCGCGGATTTTCCGCAGATCCATCGGATTACTTTCATCGCGTTGCTGATAACGGGCTTCGTAAAGATGCATCAGGATGCGCCTATTAGGCAGATCGGCTTCCAGCATGCCGGTATGGGCGTAAGTGACGCGGACGGGGAGTGCCTCTTCGTTCATCTCGAAGACGATAATGTTCTCGAGCTTATTGCCTTCTTTTTTGCCGACATAAATCTTGCGACCGGGAAATTGGTCGATCACCTGATCGCTCCCGAACAGCGCCATCGGATTCCGTGTCGCCAGGTCAAAAATTGTGCTGCGCAATTTTTCCTGGGCGGCTGGGGCGACCTGGACATTGAGCCAGAGGCAAATCGCGCAGCAAACGAGAGCCAAAGCGGCGAGCGGAATGCACACCCGCGAAACACTCACGCCGTTGGCGCGCAGCGCGATCAACTCGTTATCGGCCGACAGCCGACCGAACACGAGCAGGATAGCGGTGAGCAATCCCCACGGGATCGTAAAGATGAGCGAGAACGGCAAGACATAGGCGATAAAACTAATCAGATATTCTACCGGCACATCGTGGTTCACGAGCAACGGAAGGAGTTTGCGAAAGATATTACCGACGATGAGGACCAAGCTGAGCACGAAAATGGCAAAGAGCACATTCACGAGCAGTTCGCGGCTTACGGATCGATCGATCAGTTTCATTGCTAAACTGGAGCTTCAGCGAGAGATGCCGGGATGAGCGCAGCCGAATTCATCGACACAGATTAACACAGATTCGTGAACGCTTCCCGCTGTCGGCTTTGGCCACAGACGTCGTGGTGAGCGTAGTCGAATCCATGCACACAGATTAATACAGATTCTGAGACCCTGGATTTCACAGCCGCTATGTTTGCAAATACGCGCGACAGGCTATCCTCTCCCGAGGAGGCGCGGCAGAACCAGGCACGCGACGGTTTCTTCTCCTTCTCCCATTAGGAGAAGGTTGGGATGAGGGGTTCTAAATCATTCGGCAGCAGCGGGAACGCCGAACGAACACTTCCCATCACAAGCGGCTTACGCGGGGCTGTGACTCTCAACTTTCCGCCATCTGTGTAAATGGATTCGACTACGCTCACCACGGCGTCTGTGGCTAAATTCTTTCGCGTGCGCCTATCGCTGCCAGCCTGTTTTTTGATCTGCTATTGCGCAGCGATCGGAGCAGAAGCAGAGGATGTTTTGGGCGAATCGCGGCAATGTATTGTCGTGACGACTGCGGCCTGGTCAGCACCGCTGGGGTTGCTGGCGACATTCGAACGAGACGGCAGCAGAGCGTGGCGACAACATAAATCGCCCATTCCGGTCGTCGTTGGGAACGCCGGTCTCGCTTGGGGCCGCGGTGTGGTTGATTCCGCAGCCTTGCCGGGGCCCTCCAAGGTCGAAGGCGACGATAGAGCGCCTGCGGGGGTCTTCCTGCTGCGCTTTGTTTTTGGTTACGCACAACCCCAGACCGTGCACATCCGGATGCCCTATGTCGCTTTGTCACAAAATATCGTGGCCATCGATGATTCCCGTTCGCGCTATTACAATCAGGTCGTCGATCGATCGAAAATCAAGGATCCGGACTGGCATAGTGCGGAGAAGATGATGCTGAACGACGACCGCTACAAATGGGGTGTGTTCGTGGAACATAATGTCCCGCCCAAGCCGGGCGCCGGTTCCTGTATCTTTGTCCACGTTTGGAAAAATTCACAGACAACTACGTCAGGTTGCACTGCCCTGCCGGAAAACGATCTCGTCAAAATCATTCATTGGCTCGATCCGGCCCGGCGTCCCCTGCTCGTGCAGATGCCGCGGCCTGTGTATAAAGAATTGCAGGCGAAGTGGAATTTGCCGGATCTGTAATGATAAGGACAGCGCGCTGCGCTGTCCCGGACGCCCCAGCGCGGCGTCCCTACCAAACCGCGTAACTTGCACACTGGCAGCTTGGGTTCCCCTTGCTAAAATGATCGCGACATGGAGATCGACGCCTACGACGTTGCGATCATCGGCGGGGGACCGGCCGGCAGCAGCGCTGCCACCCTTCTCGCCCGCGCCGGACGTCGCGTGATCGTGATTGAACGCGAAAAGTTTCCGCGTTTCCATATTGGTGAGTCGCTTCTGCCCTTCAGCATGAAAGCCTTCACTCGAATGGGATTGCACGAAAAATTCGCCCGCGCCGGATTCATGAAAAAGTTTGGCGGCGAAATGTTTGCCTCGTGCTCCGAAACAGGAACGAAATTTTACTTCAAAGACGCCTATCGCTCGCAAACCGATCACGCTTATCAAGTTACTCGCGCGGATTTTGATAAAGTGCTACTCGATCATGCAGCCGAAAACGGCGCGGACGTGCGCGAAGAAACGTCAGTTGAAACCGTCGCTTTCCCGAACGATCACGTCAATCTGACGCTGAAAACCAGAGCTGGCAGCGTGGAAACTATTCAAGCCCGTTACGTAGTTGACGCGAGTGGGCGGAATTCGGTGCTTGGTAATCATTTCAAAATAAGGAAGAACTACGATCACCTGCAAAAGTTGTCGCTCTTCGCGCATTACGACGGGGTTTGGCGGCCGGACGGAATCGATGCCACACTCACGCTTTTGATTCGGGGGATTGACCGCTGGTTCTGGATAATCCCGCTCACGGCGGAGCGGACAAGTATCGGGGTTGTCCTTGAGGGCGAAGCCTTTCGTCGTTCCAAACAAAGCCCTGAGGATTTTCTGGCAGGGTCGCTGGCTGAGCAGCCAATCATAGCCAGTCGAATGACATCTGCGCACCGGGTGTCGGAGGTTCACGTGGCGGCGGATTTTTCCTATCGCAGCACAAAGCTGCATGGAGAGCGTTGGCTGCTTGCGGGGGATGCGGCAGGATTCATCGATCCGATTTTCAGTAGCGGCGTTTTTCTTGCCGTATTCAGTGGCGAACAGGGTGCCGACGTTCTAAATGAAGCTCTCGATCATCCCCGAAAAGCTCGGCGACTTTTCGCCCGTTATGAAAGGGCGGTGAACCGCGCCATGGATATTTATCTGCGATTCGTTAACGCCTGGTACACGAAAGAATTTATCGAGGTATTCCTGGCGCCACGCGACGCGTTTGGTCTTCCCCCCGCCGTGAACGCAGTTCTGGGTGGAAACGTCGGCAACAGTTTCGCCATTCGCTGGCGAATGTGGGTGTTCTATTTCCTGGTTCGGGTGCAACGGTATTTTCCGATCGTGCCTCGGCTCACGCTCGTCCCAAAAAGAGAAGGAGATGCAGTTACATCGGGAACAGCGGCGATAATTTCATAAGTGTGCTTCTGGATGTTACGGGGACGCGGTTGTTTCGAAGCCGTTGGTCAATTATGAGGTTAGCGCTCCGCCCAGTCGCAATCCCGTGGCTCGGCCTGACATTCCTTTTGACAAGCTGCGCGACGCCTTCGCGGCATCAATTTGCCGCCCCCATGGGCGATTGGGAATCGCGCAGTGGTCAGCTCCTTTATCGCACGCCAAAAACGACGTTGATCGGCGAAGTTTTTGTCCGGTTCTCCAAAAACGGTGATTTCGAACTAAGCTTTTCGAAAGGACCAGGCATTACTCTTTTGATCTTCCGTCAAGACGCATCCTTTGCCGAAGTGAAAGGAGCAATGGCGGGTCCAGGCTGGTCTGGACCAACTGATCAGGCGCCAAGCAGATTGCGCTCCTGGCTGGCTCTACGTGACCAGTTGATCCGATCGAAGAATCAAAAATCTGTCCGCTACGTGGCGGGACCGGAAACTTTTCTTTTCCGTTTTTGACCCGAACGCGTTGAAAAGCGACGGTCGCGTCTCTATCGACTCGGGTATGCCTATCAGTAATTTCATCGCGCAAGCCTTAACCGAGCGGCGCGGCCTCGTCTGGTCCGCGGTGATAGCACTGATTCTGGGATGTGTCGCAGTCCTGGTCACACGAATCGAATTGGACAGTGAGGTCCTCAACATGTTGCCGGGGAGATTCAGCTCAGTTGAAGGAATGAGAATTTATGATCGCTCCTTCGAACAGACACGGGAACTAACCTTCGCCCTTCTTTGCCAACCGGCAGATGTCGAGAGGCTGGAAGAATTCGCATCTGTGTTCGCTGATAATCTGCGCCGGCAGTCTTGGTGCGAGCGGGTGCTGACGGGGTCGCCCATGGAAACCCCCGATGGCATCCGCGATCTGCAATCAATGGCGGTGCCGCTGCTCTTGAATCTGGACCCACCAGCCTTTGCAGAGACGATTTCGATCCTGCATCCGCAAAAAATCCGAAGCCGGCTGCAACGTTTGCATCAGCAGATTGAGGCCGGCTCGCCACGTCCCGAATTCGAATTGGCGTTTGATCCGTTAGGTCTGATTGCGCCGGCCCTCAAGCCGTTCGCTGAAGGCAACGCCATCGAAGAAGAACAGCCACTCACTTCGCCCGATCGCACCATGCGCGTTCTCCTCGTGGTCACCAATCAGCGGTCGATCAGCGCTTTCGAATGCCAGCGTGTCATGCGTCAGGTGAATCAATTTCGTGAGCGGGCACACGCAGATTGGAACGGCGGACCACTTGAGATCCTGGTCACAGGTCGCTCGGCTTATGTCTCAGAGATCTCTTTGAGCATGCGCTACGATATCCTCGCGACGCTACTCGGGTCGACCCTGCTGGTTGGCAGCATATTTTTTATTGGTTTCCGGCGATGGCTGCCTCTCATCGGCATGGGTTTCTCACTCTTGCTCTCGTGTCTCGTCGCGCTCGCTCTCGGTCTTCTCATTTTCGGTAAACTAAACATGGTGACGGTCGGATTCTGCGCCATTCTGGTTGGGCTGGGCGTCGATTTTGCCATTCTTATTTTCGGCCGCTATCAACAAGCTCGCGGCGACGGCGAATCGCATAGGGCAGCCATCGCCACGTCGGTCAACAAGCTCGGACGCGCCGTCTTTTTCGGTGCGCTGACGACGGCGGTCGGTTTCCTCGCCCTCATTCTGAGTGGTTCGCTCGGTTTTACGCAACTTGGCGTCCTTATCGCGATTGGCATTTTGTTCGCCGGGCTCTTCATGTGCACGATCCTGTTTCTCTTTGTGCGCGAGCGCCAGGCGCCGGTCCGTCACGATTGGCTTTTCGACATTGTAAAAAAATACGTGCGCTGGAGTGTGCAGCGGCCGTTACCCGTGTTGATTTTTTCTAGTGCATTTTTGATTTTGCTCACGGCCCTCGGCTTTTCGCCAATCCCGCCGGTTCCGTTTGACGCCAGCACGCACTCCCTTGAGCCGAAAAACAGTAGAGCAGGTCATGCCCTGGAAGCGATCATGCAGAAGATGCCAACGCGCTGGGAGCCTGTGCTGGCGATCGTACATGCCCAGGATGCACAGCAATTACACGACCAGTGGCAAAAAGTCACCGCGCACTGGAGCGACTTGGAGCGCTCGGGAAAGATCAAAGGTTTTTCCACGCCCTTGGCCTTGGCCCTTTCACCTTTATCGATGCAAAAGAATCGGGAACGTCTGCGCGAAATCGATTTCGATGCGTCGCGCCGCGCACTCGAAGAGGCACTTGAGATCGAGGGGTTCAGCCGTGAATCGTTTAGACCGGCCTTCACCTTGCTCGAGGATTTGCAGCGGATATCGGACCCGACAGTGCCGCTTCCGAATTGGCGGGAGAAACTTCCAAAATCCTCGGCGTGGTGGTTTTTGGTCGACCGCTATTTTGCGCAAGACCCTCTCCTGACGGCCGGATTTGCCACCAGCAATGCGCCGGTTAAAACGCACGCTGACTATGAGATCTTGAGTCGCGAACTACCGGTGCCAGGCGTGCCAATGATTTTGTCGGGCTGGAGTTACACGCTGGCTAATCTGCTTCCATGGTCACGCCGCCAATTAATTCTTATCAGCGCGATGATGGCGCTGTTTGATGCTGCTTTCCTGGCCTTTCTATATCGGGATTGGCGGCTATGGATTGTTCAGGAGCTCACGCTTCTCTTCGCCGTCGGCGCAATGCTTGCCTCCATGAAATTGCTCAACATTCCATTGAATCTGCTCAATGTGTTGGCCTTTCGTTTGGTCCTGGCGATCGGCGTTGATTACGGCATTTATATCATCCTCGTTTGGCAAAAAGCCCGCCAACTTGAGCACGATGTCGCGGGTGTGGTAAAGCCAGTTTTACTTGCCGGTTTGACCGCGATCTGTGGATTTGGTTCGCTCGGCCTGGCCAGAAATCGCTCGTTAAGCAGCCTGGGCATCGCCTGCGCCATCGGCCTTTTTTGGAGTCTGGTTGCGACAATTCTTTTCACGCTACCGGCCGCGGCTGCAACCGAGCCAAAGATCTGGCGGGAAGATTAGGACCGATCGTGTTTCGCAACACGGATCATTCCGTCTTGGACCGATATTTGATAGCGCCGGTTCACCGAACCGCCATTTGCGGCAAAGGATTTGTTGTGGTGTGACGATTGAGGGCCTGCCCTGAGACTCCAGAGAAGCTGGGGCTTAGTCGGGACGGTCAATGAACTTATGCTGAGGAGTGAGGAAGCGACGAGGCTCCTTTCAACGC
>WNGI01000604.1_pt1 | contig 28085 bp, 27 predicted proteins | sample 5400621 | NCBI WGS metagenome assembly WNGI01 (sample SAMN13153374, study PRJNA577476) | soil metagenome | isolation source: 20 cm soil or saprolite under Garry oak tree replicate 1 | place: USA:California | collected 2016-06-15
CCGCGGCCGCGATGGGGCCGCTCGGTGACGGCGACACGCCGGCCCCACGTGACTGAGCGTCTTCGACGAAGGCCGGCCCGCTCTGCTGCGCTGATGCCGTGGGTTGACTTACTACAGCAGGTGTTTGCGAGACCGGCGAGTTCGCAACAGCCGCGACGCTTGCCACGACCGGCGAAGAAACTGGCGCCGGCTGGCTGGTTGTCTGAGCGGGCGACACAGCTCGAGCGGCATTTGCAACAACTTTACTTTCAACCGGCGCCGGTGATGTCGGCGAAGGCACCTGGCGTGCGACCGATGGAACCACAGGTGGCGATGACATTGGTGTGGTAGCGGAAGAGCTGTTCTGCGCCATCGCCATCGCAGAGGATTCCGGAATCCCGACCGGAACACCAATCTCCTTATCACGATTCCGGTGCAAGATCATACCAACCGGTGCTGGCAACAAAAATGCGGCCGCAGTTGCCAGAACGAGTAGAAGTGCGGCCACTGCCACTGCTCTCCCGAAAAAGTTTGGGCGGGAACGGCCCGTGACCGGAAGCGGCGCGATTGGCGCAGGACCTATTTCAGCCTCCAATGGCACGGGGGCGGGTTTTGGTCGGTGTCTCACCCTTCCTGCCTTTACCGCTACGAAGGGGATGCCGAGCGTACGCGTAAGCGCCTGACGACGCTCGACTTTCTGCAAACACCTTTGAACCGCTTGCGTGAATAACAACGGATCCTGCGGGCGCTCATCAGGATTTTGCCGCAACATCGGCGTAATCAAATTTCGCAGCGGCCGGGCAAAGCGCCTGGTTTGCCGAGAGCGAGGCTCCGCCGAATATCGCCGACCGAAAATCGGTGGTTCCCCGCTGCAATTGCTCCGGACTGGCGAATTCCGAAGGCAGGTCATCTTTTTGGCGGTCTTCTGTTGCGAGTTCCAAACCGGCGAGGCCAAAATTCAGTATTTTCACCGAAGGCCAGCCACCCTCAGCGGTTTGTCCCGAAACAATGATTAGATTCGACGGCCCGATCGCGGGATACGTCAGAGCGACAAAGCGCACCGCGGCTAAGGCGCTCATCACTTGCAATGCCACCCCCAGAACCGCATCAGCCGGCATCGGACCATGCGCCGCCACCCATGTCTCGAGCGTTTCGGCTTGCGGGTATTCGGAAACGAAAGCGAGCTCGTCTTCCGTGCCTCCGACGGCAACAACCTTGGCAATATTTGCGTGGTCGAGTTCTGCAGCGACACGCAGATGCTCTTCCAACCGAGGACGCGCTGCCGGATCAACGCTTGCGATCGGCAACAGTGTCAGTGCAACTGGTGCACCACTTCGCAGATCAGAGGCTTTGTAAATGACCGCCGGCCCAAATCGGCCCAGTTCAGTGGGCGATCCATTATATTGATTGGTGATCTGGTAATGCTCACAAAATGTGGCGCGTTCCATAGTACTCCCGTTAAAGCTCGTCTTCGAGATCAGTCTGCGCAACAAACCTGAAAAGGATTAGACCGACGAGGCGTTCAAATCATTCATTCCATGCGTGTGCGTAACCGGTCTCGTTCTGATTAAACGAATCGATGCGCAACAAAGTTGCGGGTAACTACAGACGTTATACTTGATTCGAACTAATTATGCCGACGTGCGGAAAGACTCTTCACCCGCAGCAAGTGCGCTGACTAGTGCTTAAAAGATAGGCCTCAAATCGCGCCGCTTTACGAGCTTCTGGATTTTAGGCAATCGGGTTGCAGCAACTCGGGCGCTGAGCGCTTTGCTGAGTCATGGACGACACCGGAGACTCGGTAGCTTGTTTTGGGCGCAGCGGAAACAAGAGTGATCGTTTCGTTTTCCGTTGCGGCGCTGATGAACATGTTGTTCGGAAGAGCTAATTCGCGGGCGCTTTCAAGCATCGCCTCGATTTCATGATCGTCGTGCGCGGGATCGTGATGGAAGAGCGCGAGTTGCTTGACACCAGCATCCGCAGCCAACGCTACTGTGTTCGGCAAACAGCCGTGTCCCCACCCGACGCGCTGTGGATATTCGGCCGCAGTGTATTGCGCATCGACAATCAAAAGGTCGACGCCTTGCACAAATTCAGTTAACGCCTCGGCGCGCGATTGTGCGGCAGCAGTTTTTGGAACGACACCCCGCGCACAGAATGGCTCGTGATCTGGCAGATACGCGAGCGAGACTCCATTTGCTTCGACGCGAAATCCGGCGCAACCCCCAGGATGGTTCAACTCCGTCACGCTAATCTTGAAAGCGCCGATGATGGCAGTATTGGAAACCAGCTCCTCCACCTCGCCGAGGCCGGCCATGTGTTCAACACCGACGGGAAAATGAATCGGTTCCATCTGGTTGGCCAGGGCGCGTTTTAGCGTTGCGGCCTGGTTGCCTGGGGCGATGACTCGGATTCGGTTGTTCGCGGCAAAGGCCGGCGCGAAAAACGGGAGGCCCTGGATATGGTCCCAGTGTGTATGGGAAATGAGAATGCTGGCATCGATTGGTCGCGAGCCGAATTCTTTCATCAAATCGGCTCCCAGGCTTCGAATACCGGTGCCCGCATCGAGAATGAGAATTTCGCTACCCGCCCGGACCTCGATACACGAAGTGTTGCCCCCGTAGCGGGCGGTGGTCGAGCCGGGGGAGGGGATTGAGCCGCGCACACCGCGGAACCGAATCTTCATCGAAGGAAAGTCGGATTTGGACGTCATTGACTTGGGAGCATCATGAGCGGGTTAAGGGGAGATCGATCTGAAACGTCGTGCCTTTATCGCTGCTCGAAACGGCGATTGTCCCCTGATGCGCCTCGACTACTGCTTTGCTGATGGCAAGGCCGAGGCCGGTGCCATTCGCTTTGCCGTGAGTTACGAACGGTTCAAAGATCCGGGGCAATAGCTCACTCGGAATGCCACACCCGGTATCGGAAATTTCGAAGCGCACTCTTGAGTCGACCGGTTTGACCGACAAACGCAGGCGGTTGCCAGGTTCTGCCTTCATCGCTTCGCGGGCGTTGCGAATGAGATTGCTAAAAACGCGCAAGAACCTGTGCCGGTCGACTTGAAGTTGTCCCTCGTACAAAATTTCCGTCTGCACATCGACGAAGGGCCGGCACTTGGCGAAGTCCGGTTGCAAACCTTCAATCAGATCAGCGACGTGAACGAATTGGAGATGGAGCTCGGTTTTGCCACGCGAAAAATCGATTAATTCGCGGGTCATCGTCTCCATCCTGGTGACAGATTCACGAATAATGCGTGCCATCTGGTGCGTCAGTTCGTCCTGCACGGTCGATTGGATAGCGGCACAGGCGCCGAGAATACATCCGATCGGATTATTCATATCATGCACAATCGAGCTGATTGTTGTCCCGAGGAGCGAAAGTCTTTCGTTGCGCATCATCTCGTCGATGAAATGCTGGTTGTTGTCGCGTAAACGTTTGGTAACCGATTTGGTGAAATTGCTTAGCACTTCGTTTGGGGCGAGGCGCAGGAGTAAGTCCCAGGTTTGGCGATCGACGCGTCCCAAAATCGCGTGCCCCACGGCTGTGGCTTGGGCGGAACGTTGGCCACGGTCGATCAGCGCCATCTCGCCGAAAAAATCCTGTTCCATTAAAAACGCGAGAGTCTCTTGCTGGCCGCCACGGCCTTTCTTCGAAATTTTCACCGAGCCTTGGGCAATCAGATAAAGACAATCGCCTGGATCATCTTCCGCAAAGATGACTTCGCGCGGAGCGCACCGCACAACCTCGATTTTTGCCTCAACTTCCGCGTAGGCCTCTGGAGTAATCTCAGTCAGCAGATTGTTGTTGCGAAAAACTCCGCGTTCCGGGGAGTCGAAGAGCCGGTCCTCCGCCGCATCACCGCCTTCGATACTGATGACATTTTGCGGCTGCATCTCAATATCCCGGCGCTCCGCTCAGTGGATGAGTGTTGGCACCCTGGCCGGCAAAGGTTCCACTCGTTGAGCCATTGCCCCCGGACCCCGCGTAGTTGGCATGGTTTGTAAAGACGTCAGCCGGCGCGAGCCCATTGACGGTCACCATCTTGCCATTAAAAATTGTGACGGTGTCGCCCGCGATTGTTTTCGCGCTGTTACCGCTCAGAGTCACATTATTGGTGAAGTTCACCGTCCCGTTACTTCCACCGGCATAGAGATGAATGATCGAGTCGGCTAGCATCACCAACGCCGGCTGACAGCTTTATGCTCCACAGGTCAAAAGCCAGGCGCGCCGTTTAACGGATGGGTAACTGCTCCTTGACCGGCGAATGTTCCAGTAGTCGAGGTGTTGCCGCCCCAGCCAGTATAATTCGGATGGTTGGTGAAGACGTCGGCCGGCGCTGGGCCGTTAACAGTGACTGTCTTCCCATTGAAAATCGTGACCGTGTCACCGGCAATCGTCTTCACGCTGTTACCGTTAAGTGTGACATTATCGATGAAGTTGACCGTGCCATTGCTTCCGCCGGCGTAGAGCCTGATCAGGTTGTCGGCCGAAATCGTGCCGCCACCGATATTGAGCGTTCCATTCGAGCCAAGCGCACGGACTTTGATCGAGCTCGCATTCAAAGTCGCGTTGTTAAGATTGATTACACCGCTGCTCCCCTGGTTACGAATATCAATCGTGCCTTTGTCTGCCTGAATCGTTCCACCATTTACATCCACATCGCCGCCAGCGGATTTAAACGTAATCATGCTGCCGTGGTCGGTTGAGGCAGCGTTGAGCAGGGCCAAAAGCTGCCCACTGTTCGTGATCGAAATTGCGGTGCCGGTTGTAGCGCGGTTATCGATTGAGATTTGCCCGCCACCCTGGGAAGTAACGTCCGAGACTTTCAGGGCCGTATTCACCGTTACCGGATTATTCGAGACGATCTTGATACTGCCCCGACTACCGCCGCTGCTCCAGTTCTGCGGCTGGTTGAGGACAATTGGAACCGAGACAGGGTGGCCGTCGTCTCCGTATTTGACTTCTGTGTGGGTGTCGTGACCCAAGGGGTCATGGAACTTGATCGTGGGAGAGGGCCCGACATCGGCGGAGGGCGGTGGTGGTGAGGTCGGCGGCGGCGAAGACGGCTGGGCGGCAGCCAGTCTTGCCAGCTGATCCTGTTTCACGACGTCGTCGCGGCTGCTTATTGCTTGCAAAAGTTGATCCGAGGCAAGCGCCACATTGGTGCCTTTGCCGAGTATTACCAGGTTTGTCGGTATAATATGGTGGCTGTTTTGATCCTTCTCCTGCTGCTGGATCTCTTTAGCGATCAAACCCAAACTCGGAAGGGGCGGCGTCTTTGCGTTTTTGCCCTGACGCATGTTCACCAGTGTCGAAGTGTTGACGACTTTCTTGAGGTCAACCGTTACCGGATCAGGAATTCGCTTGGCGTCCGGTCGCATGATTACCATTTTGCCTGGTTGGAGCAGGAGAGAATCGCCGATTCGGCCACTGACTGACAGCCGCAGACTGCCTTCCAGAACAAGCACCTTTATATCGTGCTTCGGCACATATTCCATCATGATCGTCGTGCCGGTGATTGATGCTGTTACCGCAGCGGTGTGAATCTTTGCACCGCCAAGCCCCTTCGGGACTTGAAGCAACATCGTCCCTTTCTCCAGCGTCATGTCCCGGGTACCGGACTTGAAACTGAAATATGTCTCCGGACCGAGGCGCGTCAGTGTGTTGTCCTCAAATAGAAGCTCGGAACGCGATTTGATGCCGGTGGCGAGCCCGATCTCGTCGCGAATAACATCATTTAAACTGGCGGGTCGGGCACCGGCGGCCGGATCGACCACTTTTACATCCCTGATAATCTTGGTAACCCGCCCTTCGGTCAGCGTGCCGGCGAAGACTGGGCAGCCGAAAACCAAGCATCCGATCGTGATTAAAACTGTCTTTTTTTTAGGCATCCAAGGCATAAAACGACTCCTCAATACGAAAGGAGCACGCGGTATGCCCTTTGAGGGCCTAAGCCACTCTAAATAGTAAGATTTCTAGAAGCGAAAGAGAAGGGCCACTCCTCCGCCCGTGTTAAAGACGTCGTACTTGAACGCTTCTTTATTCGAGTAGTTAGTAGCCCAGGAGAGAAAGCCTTCGATGGTGGCCCATCTGGTCAGATGACAGTGACCGCCGAGAGATAAAATCTGGTTAAAGTCGTCTCGTCCTCCCCCGTTGTAAAAATACCCAGCGAGACGGTATCCGAAATCCGTGTCGAAATAGCGTGTCCACTGCACATGATACCCAATTATACCGGCAATTTGATCACGCTGCTCGGCAAAGGGATCGGAGATCCCGATTGTCCCAAGAAGACCAAAACTTAGCGCATGCGAACGTCCCAACGGCACGACCTTCTGCGCCGCAAACGAAAACTCGTGGTCCTGCAGTATTTCGTCGGAGTGCCGATCGAGCAGCTCGATGAAATCGTAGCGCGCGGTGAACCCGATGCCCGATGCCCAGCGCGGCGTCCAGAAAACGCCTGCTCCTGCACCTATGCTTTGAAAATCGAGCTCCGGGGTATCGTGGTATCGGAAAATGGAAAAGCGCGCTCCGGCCTGCAGCTGCAGCTCATTATTGATTCGCGGTGCCCAACTCGCAAACCCATCTCCGACAAAAAAGACGTCGCTGATCTCACTATGGTGTGTCAGCGCAACGTTGCTCGTATAAAAAACGGACGCATCACCGCCCATTGAAAACTCCGGGACTTTTTCCTCCGTCTTTAAGATTTGTTGCTTCCCAAAACTAAGTTCCTCTGAGGGGGTACTCTCTGGAATCGGCAGGGGTACTCCATTGGCATCGACCGGAACTCCCGTTGTTTGCCGGGAGCTTTGGAACAACCGCGATTGTACGACAGCGCTGCTTGCCTCCTGCCCAACCGCGGATCCGGCGACATACAGAGTCGCTAGAATCCAGGTCAAGCGTCTGGCGAGCAATCTCATATCGGCGTGAGCAAGCAGAGCTTATGCCCGATGTCTAAGCGCAGGTCAAGGCACGCTTCCCGCTCCGCTTTTGCTGCCATGTTCGCGAAGCGGGTATTCATCATATCAGCCGCCGCTTTGCTTTGCCTCGCCGGTGTAACCATTCTCGATCAACTCAGACCGTTCGCTTATTTGCAATTGGCTGATCTTTATCGCGACACGATCACTCGCCTTGGGAAGCGAACGCCTCCAAATCCAGATCTGCTTTTCTTAGCCATTGATGCGGATTCGGTGAGTTTGGATGAAATCGATATCAAGGAGCTTTACGGTTTGACCGATGAGCAAAGCGAAGAAGCGCGTGCCCTCAATCTGATGACCCAGCGGTGGCCGTGGGCTCGCGAAGTTTACGCTTTGATTCTCGATCGACTTGCCCGCGCTGGAGTCAAGGTGGTGATGTTCGATTTAACCTTCCCAACCGAAACCGAAGGAGATGCTCCTTTCCGGATGGCGCTCGATCGCTACCGCGACAAAGTGGTTATCGGCAGTAATTTCATTTCGGGCACGACTCGCGAATACGCAACCGTCGCTGCCAGCCACACCCGCCCGCCTGAGTCGCTGGTGCCACAGACTGTGCCGATGGATGATCGGACTGGTTTTACAAATTTCTGGCCGGACGAGGACGAGGTGGTTCGACGAGCTCAGTATCGCGTCACCTTCGAGCAAGTGCAGGGAGGCGCTCCCCAACCTCAATCCGAACAGTATCTTTCGTTAGGCGCTCGCGGCCTGATGAAAGCGGGATTCACGAGTGTCGTACCGGCGGGATTGGAAGGTCATGCATTTCGGTTCACCGCGCCGCCTGGGCAGGGATTCCCTCCACATTCCATTTTCGAAATCTTCGTGCCCGATTACTGGAAACATAACTATCGCTCGGGAGAATTCTTTCGGAACAAGATCGTCGTCATTGGAGCGGAAGGAAATTGGCAACACGATGAGCACGCGACGCCTTTCGGTACAATGCCTGGTCCGGAACTACATTTGAACGCGATCAACGCCGCGCTCCATCACGAATTTATTTACGAGTTGCCGTCGGCTACTCTCGCCGTGGTGACGATCGGCGCCGCCTTCCTGGCATTGGCCCTTTCCCTTTTGGTCCGTTCCCCTTGGATGCGCCTGGGTGGGCTGTTTCTCTGCAATATAGGCCCCGCCGCAATCGGACTATTCCTTTTCAACCGCTCGATCTTCGTGCCGATCGTTGGACCGGCGCTTGAGGTGAATAGCATCGTACTCCTTGGACTGATTTCGGACTTCGCTCTCGAACGGGTCGACAGGGTGCGAGTCCGACGGACACTGGAGCGGTACGTCTCGCGTGACGTCGTGCGCGAAATGCTCGATCAGTCGAAGACATACACACAATCGCTCGGAGGCGTGATGAAGTCGGTGTCGATTCTCTTTTCCGACATCCGCGGTTACTCGGTCGTCAGCGCTCGCAGCGATCCGCAAACGCTGGTGACGCAGCTAAACGAATATCTCACCGCCATGGTCGAGTGCGTCTTTCGCTTCGGGGGCACCCTCGATAAGTTCATTGGTGACGCGGTCATGGCGGTGTGGGGAAATATTCGTAGCCATGGCGCGGCCGAGGACGCCGCTAATGCCGTCCGCGCCGCGCTCGCCATGCAAAAAGAATTGGAAACGTTGAACGAAAAATGGCGTCGCAATAACTGGCCTGAGTTGCGCGCCGGAATCGCAATTCACCATGGACAGGTTGTGGTCGGTAATATTGGTTCGCCCCAGCGAATGGAATTCACCGTGATCGGAGACGCGGTTAACGTGAGCTGGAGGCTGCAAGAGTTAACCAAGGAGATGGGGTACGCTTTTATCGTGAGCGAACAGGTTCGATCGTTGCTTCCCAACGAGACCGACTTTCGCCCGATCGGTTCGGTGAACTTGGAGGGGACGGGCGAGACGATGGAGCTCTTTACCATCGGAGACTCCAACTTTCAAAGCACAACTGTCTTTCGTGACGCTCTCCGCGCAAGCGAATCGCGCGAACACGCCCTACTTGATTTGCGTCAATAAATCGCGTCGAGGTGGATCGATAGTATTCGGAGTTTACGCGGGCTACCCCGCCTGGATTCGAACCGCGTAAAAGGCTTCGCCTCATGCGGTCGGCGCGTAAGGAATGTGAATGTTTCACGTGTATCTCCTGCACTTTGTCGCAGATAATGGTTTTTATATCGGTTACTTTACCGATTTAAAGAGACGCGTGTCTGAGGACAAGCAGGGAATCTCAATTGCGACAAGGCACCGCGGACCTTGAAGCTCATCTACTATGAAGCTTACCTAGAGCGTGCCGATGCCGAGGGGCGGGAGCGATATCTGAAGAGCGGTGGCGAAGGCGATTCCTACTTCGACAATTGCGGCATTATTTCAAAATTTTTCCCAGTCGAGCGACGTGCCCCGAAAGCTTTCGGGGTTTACGCGGGCTACCCCGCTTGGATTCGAACCAAGAATAACGCCTCCAAAGGGCGCTGTGTTACCGTTACACCACGGGGTATTCGCAATTTTCAATTTGCGATTGCCGAGTTTGGATTGACGGAAGAGAGACAGTTAAGTCGCAAAGCCAAAATCGCAATTTGTAACTTTGCCAACGACGGACCAAGCAGGAGACGTGTCTGCCGATTAGCTCAGACGCCGCTGCCTCAATCGACGGTCGCCAGTCGGGCGCCGGGGCGCTCGCTTAGCCCGCCGCGGGCATGCTGCCGCTGTTCAGATTGGCGCCGGAATACTTAACGGTCTGCAGCATCGACCGAACAAAGCTAACGATTTCGTCGGGAGCGAGCGGTTTTCGCAGGAACCCCATCAATCCGGCGTTCATCAGTCGGTCCAGCCGCTCTTGCTGGACGAACCCGGTGCACAATACCACTGGCACATCTGCGCGGATCTCTCGTAATCTCTGAAAGGTTTCCTCACCGTCCATGAAAGGCATCGTCAAATCGAGGAGCACCAGATTAAAGCCGTACGGACGCTGGCGAAGGAGGTCGAGACATTCAAAACCTGATTGCGCGGTCACTACGTCGTAGCCGGCCTCGCTTAAGATGCGTTGGACTAAGGTCAGGGCCATCTGCTCGTCATCGACCAGCAGAATGGATTGTCTTGTCTGGGTGGACTTGGCTGATGTTTTCGGGCGCACGAACCCAGTCAAATCAGGGCGGACTGCGACCTTCTGCTTTGTCCCACCGGCTTGTTCGGTAAGTTCGGCCGCGACTTTTTCCGCCCGCCCAATGCTGACGCGCAGCATGGCGAGGTATTTTTCCGAGGTTTCTCTATTTTCTCCTGAAGTTTGTATCAACGAACTTGTGCCGGAAATGATTTGCAACAAATTATTGAGTTCGCTGGTGCCCTGGCGGAAGGAGTCGGCCGATGGCTTCTGCGATTCAGACTCAGTGGGTGAGCTCATACACGATTTTCTAAGATCCGGCGATTGGGCCGAGTGGTTCTGATAGGTTTGTGAAGCAGCCGCAATGCCTAGATTCGGTTCATTGGAAAAAAGGTGTCAGTCGGGGTCCCAGAAACAGGGGCCGCGTGTCGCCCGTTGCCGCCTCTACCTACGCTGAGAGCGCGCCCTAGTCCGTCCGAAATTATCGACCGTTTTTGGCTGCGATTTGACATTCGCAAATCATAGGAACCGGCCTATATTTAGGGTTCCCTTTATGAGAAAATTGAGCGTCGAAAATCTGCACGTCACCATCGCCGACCAGCAAATCGTTCGGGGGCTTAGTCTGGATGTTCCTCGCGGAGAGGTACATGCGATCATGGGCCCGAATGGCTCCGGCAAGAGCACATTAGCCAAAGTCCTGGCCGGTCATCCCGACTATACTGTGACGCGAGGAAAGGTGACAATGGACGGCGAAAATCTGTTCGAGCTCGAGCCTGACGAAAGGGCGCGCCGCGGCCTTTTTCTCGCTTTCCAGTATCCGAGCGAGGTCCCGGGTGTAACTATCGCGAATTTCCTGCGGGCGGCGGTGCAAGCACGCCTTCCCGAAGGTGAGGAACTGGAGGCGACCGATTATTATGCGAAGCTTTATGAGAAGATGGAGCTGCTCGGGATGGATCGCTCTTTCACCAGCCGGTCCGTGAACGAAGGCTTTTCCGGTGGCGAAAAGAAGCGAACCGAAATTTTGCAGTTGGCCATGCTCGAGCCGAAATACGCGATTCTCGATGAAACCGACAGTGGCCTGGATATTGACGCCCTCAAAACTGTCGCCCATGGCGTGAATTCTTTGCGCGGACCGGATATCGGCATATTGTTAATTACACATTACCAACGCATCCTGAACTACATCGTTCCCGACCACGTGCACGTAATGGTGCAAGGCCGAATCGTGCGCAGCGGCGGGAAAGAGCTGGCCCTCGAGCTTGAGGAACGTGGATACGACTGGGCTCGGGAGGCGGCAGGCGAGATGGCGCTGACCAGATAAGACACAACAATCAACAACCCCAACAATGAAAACTGAAACCAAAGCCGTCGATATCAACCGTAATATTGGCGACTTCGCTTACCCCGAGGTACACGTGCGCGACGCCGGCGCCGGATTAAGCGAGAAAACCATCCATTACATTTCCGACGTCAAAGAAGATCCCGATTGGGTCCGCGAATTTCGTCTTCGTGGCCTGAAAACGTTTCTCGAAAAGCCGCTTCCCACGCATTGGGCGAGCAAGGATCTTGAAACGATTAACTTTGACAAGATCCGTTACTATCTCTCCCCGGGAACCACGGCGAAGCGAAGCTGGGACGAAGTACCAGAGGATATTAAACGCACGTTCGAACGGCTCGGTATTCCTGAACAGGAACGAAAATTTCTGGCCGGCGTGGAAGCACAGTTCGACAGCGAAGCCGTTTACTCGAATATAAAGAAAGCGGTCGGCGAACAGGGGGTCATTTTCGTTGGATCGACTGAAGGTCTGAAGAATCATCCGGAAATTTTCCGGAAATGGTTCGGCAAAGTCATTCCCATCGCCGACAACAAATTTAGTGCGCTCAACTCCGCGGTCTTCAGCGGGGGCTCATTTATCTACGTCCCGCCGGGTGTGAAAGTGAAGCATCCGCTGCAAGCCTATTTCCGGATCAACGCCGAGAATTTCGGCCAGTTCGAACGCACGCTCATCATCGCGGACGAAGGCTCGGAAGTTACCTACATGGAAGGCTGCACGGCGCCGAAGTTTAATACGGCCACGTTGCACAGCGCGGTGGTCGAGCTGGTCGCACTCAAGGGCGCCAAGATTCAATACATCACCGTGCAAAATTGGTCGGCCAACGTTTTTAATTTGGTGACGAAACGGGGCCTGGCCCACGAAAACGCGGAAGTGAAGTGGATCGACTGCAACATCGGATCGCGCCTGACCATGAAATATCCAAGCGTTGTTCTGAAGGGCCGCAAATCGCGCGGGGAAGTTCTCTCCATTGCGCTGGCCAACAACGGTCAGCACCAGGACACCGGCGCGAAAATGATTCATGCCGCTGATGAAACGACCTCGAACATCATTTCGAAATCAATCTCCATCGGTACCGGCCGCGCCACTTATCGCGGACTCGTGCACGTTCCCAAGCATCTCAAGCATTGCAAGAATAACACCGAGTGCGACGCACTCCTCATCAATGCCACGAGCCGCACCGACACCTATCCCGCTATCACCGTCCGCGGCACCGGCAACGCCGTGCAGCACGAAGCCAGCGTCAGCCAGGTCAGCGCCGAACAAATTTTCTACATGCAACAGCGCGGCCTGAGCGAAGCCCAGGCCATGAGCTTGAGTGTAAATGGTTTCGTTAATGATCTCGTTCGCCAGTTTCCGATGGAATACAGCGTCGAGCTCAAACGCCTGATCGAGCTGGAAATGGAAGGCTCGGTCGGGTAATATCGGCCTAACCAATTCAACTGTAGCGGCGGTCTATGACCGCCGTTCTAGTCTAAATCGGAAATGTCCTTAGTCGTCCACGATGAAGTAAAGCCCGCCGGCTCGATTCTTTCCGGAGCCGTCGAGTCGCGCGATTTTCCGGATTGGTTTCGCGAGCAGCAAAGCGAAGCGTGGAAACAGTTTGAGTTGCTTCGCTCCCCGACGCGAAAAGATCAGCTTTGGCGTTTTTCCAATGTCGACCTTCTCGATCTTTCCCCATTCAAGTTCGGAGGAATACTGGGCGACGATGAGCGTGCTGCGATCCTTGATCAGTCGCGCGGCCTCGATGAGGTTGCCGCGCGTTTGATCTTCGCCGGAGATCAGCTCATTCATCGCGATGTCGTTTCCGAGCAGCTCAAGAAACGCGGCGTTATCTTCCAGCCGCTTGAGCGGGCCATGGTCGAACATGCCGATCTTTTCCGGAAATATTTTATGTCGCAGCCGGCAGTTCTCGGCTCGGCCAAGTTCGCCGCGCTCCATCAGGCGTTGGTTTCGTCCGGGACATTTCTTTACGTGCCGCGCGGCGTTGAAATCGAAACACCAATTGAGATTTTCCACTGGTTATACGGCGAGAATGCTTCCGTCTTTCCGCATTTGCTTTTGGTCGCGGACGAACTGGCGAAAGTTACCGTGATTGAATCGTTCCGCTCGGTGGATCGGCATCTAGCCGGTTTCGCCTGCGGCGTGAATGACCTCATCGCCGGGCCGGGCGCCAAAGTCACTTATGTTGCCGCGCAGACCTGGGGCGAAAATGTGCGCGCTTTGCAGATGAACACGACCACAGTCGATCATGATGCTTCGGCCATGAGTCTCAACCTTCACCTCGGCGGAAGATATTCGCGGTTCGAAAGTCTGAGCCGGCTTATCGGGGACGGCGCGCGCAGCGATCTCCTCGCTGTCGCGGTCGCGACTAACGAACAGGAATTCGACGCGCGCACGTTGCAGGACCACGTCTCGGCCCACACTGCCAGCGATCTCCTTTACAAAAACGCGCTCGAGGATCGAGCCCGCTGCACCTTTGGCGGCCTCATTCGGGTTGAGCCGCACGCGCATTTCACCGACGCCTATCAAAAAGTGCGCAACCTTCTCTTAAGCGACGATGCCGAAGCGAACTCGATGCCCGGCCTCGAAATTCTGGCCGACAACGTCCGTTGCACCCACGGCGCCACCTCCGGTCAGATCGACGAAGACGAACTCTTCTACCTCCGCAGTCGCGGCATTCCAATCCCTGTCGCCCAACGCCTCATCGTCAGCGGTTTCTTGAACGAAGTCATTCGACGCCTCGATCAACCGGCAATCGAAAACGCTCTTCAACGGTTGATCGACGAAAAGTTCGCTCACCAGTAGAAGCGGCATCCCGGCCGCTTCCGTCAGCCGAACGCGCTTGGAAGCTGCGTCTACATGGAAGTCGCCGCGCCCGTCGAATCCTCGCCAGATCTATCTCAAACCCAGAGATTTCTTTTGCATCGCCATGCCGTGGTGTCTTATTTTGGTTTTTACCGGTCCAGCCGGCAATCATCACCCATGGATGTAAGCGGAAACATCAGCGCGATTTTAAATCAGAAAGGCCAGGAAATTTTTTCCATCTCCCCTGATGCCACTGTTTATGATGCGATTGCCTTGCTCGCCGAAAAGAACATCGGTGCCGTTCTTGTCATGGAAGGCGACAAACTGGTCGGAATGTTTTCCGAACGTGACTACACTCGCAAGGTCGTGCTGCGAGGTAAACGTTCACGCGAAATGAAGGTGGCGGAAATCATGTCGACTGACCTGAAAGTGGTTCGTCCGCATGAAGCTGTGGAGGCATGCCTTCGGTTGATGACGGATAAACGCATTCGCCATTTACCCGTGCTCGATGGCGAAAAAGTCGTTGGCATCATCTCAATTGGCGATTTGGTTAAGTGGGTGATCTCCTGCCAAAGCGCAGCCATCGCGCATCTCGAGAACTACATCTCAGGCGGTTACACCGGGTAGCTGTAGCCGCCTCGCGAAGCCTGCACTGAGCGAAGCCGAATGTGTCGAGGCGTACTTGTACCGCGACACGGCGACAGAGCGCCGTGGCTACAACTGCCAAACGGTTTTCCCACCCACAATCGTCCGGACAGCGCGCCCTTTTAGTTTCCACCCATCAAAAGGTGTGTTGTGAGAAGCGGATTGAAATTCCCCAGCGCACACCGTCCACTCCAACTGCGGATCAATCAGCGTCACGTCCCCTGTTGCACCAACAGACAAGGTCCCGGCATCAATTTTCAGCAACTTCGCCGGTTCCACCGCATACATCTCAATCAATCGCATGATGGCGATCTTGCCGTGTTTGTGCACAAGCAGATCAAGAAATAATCCCAGCTCCGTCTCCAGTCCGACGATTCCAAATGGCGCTGCATCAAACTCAACCTCCTTTTCGAAGTCGGCATGGGGCGCGTGATCTGATGCTAAGATCGACAAGGTTCCGTCGCTGATTCCGGTAAGAAGCGCGTCCACATCGGCCTGTGATCGAAGCGGAGGATTCATCTTGTAGTTCGTGTCAAAGCTCTGAACTGCTTCGTCCGTCAAGGCAATGTGATGCGGGCAAACTTCACCGCTGATTTTCACGCCGCGCGCGCGCGCCTCGCGGATCAGGCGCACGCTTCCCGCGGAGCTGACGTGCTGGCAATGAATGTGGTGATCGCAAAGCTCGGCCAACAGAATATTGCGCATAACAATCGCTTCCTCACCCGCTGCCGGCCAGCCCGGCAATCCCAGTAGCGTGCTCCAGTAGCCTTCGTTTATCACTCCGTTACCGACGAGATCATAGTCCTGGCAATGGTCCAACACTGGCAAGTTCACCATGCGCGCGTACTCGACCGCGCGACGCATGACCGCATTATTTTGCACGCAATGTCCGTCGTCCGTAATCGCTACAACTCCAGCCTGAGCGAGCGAACCGATCGGAGCCAGCTCTTCTCCGGCAAGACTCTTTGAGATCGCGCCAGTCGGCAAAACATTTACGCAGGCTGTTTCCACCGCCCGATCTTTGATCCAGGCGATCGTGCTGGGATTATCCGCCGGTGGCGAGGTATTCGGCATGCAAACAATCGTCGTGAATCCACCGGCGGCAGCGGCGCGCGCGCCGGACCCAATTGTCTCCTGATGCGCAAAACCGGGCTCGCGTAGGTGGACGTGGATGTCGATCAAACCTGGAGCGACAATCAGATTGGCTGCGTCTATCTCCTCGATTTCGGATTGCGGACTTCTGACTTCTGAACTTGGCGCGATTTTACCGTCGACGATTAGTACATCGTCGATCTCATCGCGTTTATTCGCGGGATCGATTACGCGCCCATTGCGAATGATGGTCGCGCTCATTTCCGGATCTGGGGAGCGCACGCGCCCTCGCGTGCCGGTTTCGGCGCCTCGCCGAAACAATCTTTGTGCGGCGCCTTTAATGAAAAAGTTCGCGATGACGAGGGCGTCATCGCCGGCACGCGAGGGCGCGTGCGCTCCCCTGAGGAAGATCTCCCATTCACGTTGCGATTCCCCCGCAGAGATAAAGGACGGCCATGCGGACGGCGAGACCGTTGGTCACTTGATCGAGAATGACGCTTTGCAGTCCGTCGGCGACGTCGCTATCGATCTCGACCCCACGATTAATCGGTCCGGGGTGCATGATCAGACAATCCGGCTTCAGCCGTTTTGCCCGCTCCTTCGTTAGGCCAAACAACTGCGTGTACTCGCCGATTCCGGGGAAATATTCCTTTCGCTGTCGCTCGTGCTGAATGCGCAGGAGATTCACGACATCAGCTTCTGGCAGGATGTCGTCCAAGCGGTGCGACACTCGCACACCAAGTTTCTCGAACTCCCGCGGCACAAGCGTACTCGGGCCCACCAACGTGACGCGTGCACCAAGTTTAGTCAGGCCAAAAATGTTTGACCGTGCCACGCGGCTAAAAAGAATATCACCGATGATGACCACATGGAGTCCGCTGATTGTATCGCGCTTGTCGCGGATCGTATAAAGATCGAGAAGCGCTTGGGTGGGATGCTCGTGCGCGCCGTCACCGGCATTGATCACACTTGTTTTCAGTCTCTCCGCCAGAAAGTGGGGGGCGCCAGCCGAACTGTGTCGCAACACGAGAATATCGGCATGCAACGCCTCGAGGTTGCGGGCGGTGTCCTTCAGCGTCTCGCCCTTGGTCAGACTTGAACTGGCGGCGGAGATGTTGATCACATCTGCGCTCAATCGAAACGCTGCCAGCTCAAAGGAGGTTCGGGTCCGCGTGCTCGGCTCAATAAAAAAGTTCACCAGCGTCTTGCCCCGCAAAGCCGGGACCTTTTTTATTTCCCGGGTCCCGACTTGCTTGAACGCATCGGCGGTGTGAAGAATGAAATTGATTTCATCCGCGGAAAGCTCCCGTAGCCCAACTAGATCCTTGCGATTCCAGCGCGTCAACGGGGCCGGAACTTCGGCGCGAGAAGATCTCGATGTCCTCATCATTCCCTGATCATCCACACGCCCTCCTCTTCGATTTCGCGCCCGATTCGTACCCGTACCTGTTCATTGGCTCCCGTTGGCAAATTCTTGCCCACATAGTCAGCGCGTATCGGCAATTCGCGATGCCCCCGGTCGATCAGGACGGCCAGTTGAATTTTGGCAGGGCGGCCAAACGAGCTGATCGCGTCCATGGCGGCGCGCACCGTCCGTCCGGTGTAAAGGACATCGTCGATGATGATGACGGTTCTACCCTCAAGCGGAAGCGGGAGGTGCGATTCCCGGACCACCGGTAGCTCTGCTCGCGTCCCGACATCATCTCGGTGCATGGCGACGTCGATAACGCCGCTCGCAACATCAATTTTTTCAATCGACGTTATGAATTGGGCGATCCGCCGTGCGATCTCATTGCCGCGCGACGGAATTCCAGCGAGCACCACGGTGCGCAAATCAGGATTGCGCTCAATTATCTCGTGCGCAATGCGGCGCAACGCGCGCTGAATGTCCGCCGCATCCATGATCGGCACGGCAGCAGTGGAATTCTGTTCTGGTTCTTTCATTGCATCCTTCGCGACCTCGCTGGATCGCCTTAAAGGAACAAAAAATTAGGAGGCTGCTTTTTCCGTGCGAGCCTCCTTCATTCGCTTCTCCCGCCAGTTGGAGCGATGTCTCACGATCCAATCGAGCAGCGCCTTTTCAAAACCGATGTCGGCGCCAGCTTTTTCACTCTCGATCCACTTATGCTTCAAGATTTCCTCGCGCTCGGCCAGGAACTCCTTGTAGAGCACCGAGTTCTTCACGAACTGGGATCGATCCTCTGAGTTCGAGAGCATTCGGCGACTGTTTTCCATAAAAACGAGAACCGGTCAACTAAAAGCGTCCAGTAGGTATGACGAAATACCACCCACACTTATTTAATCTAACCAAAAAAAACGCGCCCCAAGTCTCGCACCATCTCCGATGTTGCCAACTAAGGCAAAGTCGTACGCAGATGTTGCGCGATCCGGTTGAACTCCGCTGTCACGGGTGATTTTTCATCCTCGCCTACAATCGGCATCCCACGATCGCCGGCCTCGCGCGTAGCGATATCGATCGGAATCCGACCAAGCAACGGAACTCGCAGCCGTTTTGCTTCGCGCTCACCGCCGCCGCTCCCAAAGATATCGTAGCGTTTGCCGTCGCCAGGACAGATGAAGTAGCTCATGTTCTCGACCAGGCCGAGAACGGGCACGTTGACCTTGTCGAACATGGTGGCGGCTTTGCGGGCATCGATGAGCGCAACTTCCTGTGGCGTTGTGACAATGATCGCGCCCGCCAGTGCGACCGTTTGCACAATCGTCAACTGGATATCGCCCGTGCCGGGCGGCAGGTCGAGAACGAGATAATCGAGTTCGCCCCACTCAACCTGACGCAAGAATTGCTGGGTGTAACGCGTCACCATTGGTCCGCGTAAAATGGCTGGCGCGGAATCGTCGAGCAGAAAACCCATCGACATCAGGCGCAAACCATATTGTTCAATCGGAACGATCTTGTTCTCTTCCGTTGCCATCGGCCGTTCGCGCGTGCCGAACATGAGCGAAATGCTCGGTCCGTAAATATCGCAATCGCACAATCCAACCCGCGCCTCCGTTTTCTCCAAAGCAACGGCCAGGTTCGCCGCGATGGTCGATTTACCCACTCCACCTTTGCCGCTGGCCACCGCGAGCACATGTTTGACTCCGGGAAGTCGAGTCGCACCCATCCCGCCCGCGCCGGCCCCAGCGGGTGGCGCGTGAATGTCGATCAAGACCTTTGCGTTCTTAACGCCCGCAATTCCGCGCAGGAGCTTTTCAGCATCGTTTTTGATCGTGGCCGGAACATTCGGATCGTTTGTGGCGATAGCGAGCTGCACGCGCACATCGCCGTCATCGATGTTGATCGCCTTGACCAGGCCGAACGAGACGATATCACGACTGAAGCCGGGGTATTTAACCTCAGTTAACGCATTTTTGACCTCGTTTTCTGTAACCGCCATGGATGGACGACAAAGGTACGCAGCGTGGCGATCCGGTAAAGAGAGTAGCCCGCGGTCGCGGGATTTTAATTAAGCGATGCGCACAACAGACCGCTGCCCCAGCGACGGCCGCGATCACAAGCGAACTTGATCCGGTTATTCGTGTTCGTGAAGAAGATCGATGCGCTTCTTTGTTTTTTTCACTTCCACCACAAGACTAGAATATTTCCAAGCACCCACCGATTTCTCTGCGACAACGTACAAAGTGCCTTCACCTTTCGGACCGTAGATCGGGATGGCGAGGTTTGCTTCGCCTGATGCGCCGTTCACGTTCGTGCTGCCCGAAACAAACATACCGTCTTTGATTGGTGACCCGAGCGCTTCGATGACCGCTGGTTCGGCCTTGGCTTGCGCGAGCGCGTCTTTATAAACGTCGCTCGATTTCATCGCACTGAAGACAATCATCACGATGAGAGTGATGAATGCAGCGAAAAGGATCAGGACCGTAAAACAACCAGTCGGGACAAACCATTTCCAGTTTCTTGTCCACCAATTACCTGCGGGTTTGGAAGGAATCGGTGGTGGTGTCGGTTCCATTTGGCTTCTTATTTTACTGCCGCCTTCTGATCACTGGTCACGGGTCGCTCGTCACTGCTCTTGTTTCCACGAATAATTTCGCTGATTGGCGGCAAGTCTTTAACAGGCTGGCTGGTTTCAACGTAATTTTGAAAACCCGCCGCACGCTCGCCGCATGGGCCACCAGGTTTTCACACCGGGGCGGTGGTAGTACATTCGAATGTAAACATCTCAACCTTCCCATTGCTGCGGGTCGAGTGTGCCTTGGCGTTGCTGGAACCAAGCGTTCTCGAAAGGTTTGAATGTGGCGAAAATGAAGGGGAGAGCTCGGATCCGATCCTCTTCGGTCGCGCCGTGCCAGTTTTCGACGACAACCGAAAAGGCGCGCATCGACTGCGGATCATAAGCCTGCAGTCCAAGCAGATCGACCAGCGAATGCGCAAGGGAATCAACGACCACCGCACGCATGGAGCGGGTGTTTTGCCGAATTTGCGCGCCCAAATAAAAAAGCGATGCGATAACTCCAATCGCCGCGATTAACTGTGCGATGGCATTGATTGCTTCCAACTTCACGGCCTGAATTTATCAGGCCGCTTCGAACTGGACGAGTTTGAAAACAAGATGTCGAGCTTGTCTCCTGCAGCGGCGGTCTATGACCGCCGAACCATTAACCAATCACTTATCACTATTCACTTCCGTTAACCTCGGCAGCGGCTGCTCCATGTTCGCCAATGCATAGGCGGCCACTGCAACAACCGCGGAATTTTCGGCCAATTCTTTCGGTACAATTTTGTCCAGCGTGTCGGCGGAGGTGTGGTGATAGTTGAAATAAAACCGGCTATCCTGAATGGGACTGAAGGCGGGAACGCCAGCTTTTTCCAGCGGTTCGACGTCGGCTCCGCAATGCTCCACGAAGTTCAAAATGCCAGCACCTGACTGCTGTAAGATCGCCGCCACCGGTGTGAGCATTGCCTTCACTTCCAGTTTCGCCTTTATATTTAGCCCGAGCGGATGACCGGCCCCGCCGTCTGTCTCCATCGCCCCGAAATGATTCGACATTTCCTTCTCGTGGTCCTTGGCGTACTGTTTTGATCCGGCTAGGCCGTTCTCTTCGTTCATCCAGGCGATCACCCGTATCGTGCGCTTCGGGCGCAAATGGAGCTTTTGCACAAGGTTCGCTGCTTCCATCGACACGGCGACACCGGCGCCATCGTCGATCGCGCCCGTCCCCAAATCCCAGGAATCCAGATGTCCCGACACAATCACAGTTTGCTCCGGATGCTCGCTGCCCTTGATGTCCGCGATTACGTTCGCGCTCTCGACATCCGCCAAGGTCTGCGGCGTTAAGACGAGCTTCATTTTCACCGGCCCTTGTTGCGTAAGATCGACAATTAAATCAGCGTCCTCGGCTGTGACCGCACCTGCTGGAATCTTGGGCGCGTCATCCGCATAATGAGTTTGCCCGGTGTGTGGGATCCGGTAATCCGCGCCACCAACCGAGCGAATCAAACAAGCGACTGCGCCTTGTCGCGCCGCTGAGCTTGGACCATCGGCTCGATAAACAACGGCTTGGCCGTAAGCGTCGCCACCGCGGCCTTGCGCCGCCATCCGTTTGTCGAATGAATAATTGAAGAGCACGATTTTGCCGGCGACTTTCTCGCGCGGGAGCGCTTTCACGTCCTCGAAATTGTTCACGGCGATGACTTCGGCGGTGATTCCTTCAGCGGGCGTGGCCACGCTCGCGCCGAGCGCGCAAAGGACAATTTTCTGCGTAGTGTTCTCCGCCTGGCCTGGAAATTGGACGAGTGACGCGGTCTCTTCGCCGCGCACCCAATGTGGTACTATCACTTTTTCGCGCTGCACTTCACAACCGATTGCCTTTAACTCTCCCGCCACGTACTCGACCGCCTTCGCCGCCTGTGTCGATCCGCTCAAACGCGGCCCGATGTTGTTAGCCAGATGTGCCACTTGCCGATACGCATAATCGCTGTTCAATGCCGCCTGCTGCAAGCGCTTCAAATCAGCCAGCGTTTGGGGCGAGAAAACAACCGGTGTCGCCGTTGGTGTCGGTGAAGGTGATGTCCGCGCCGACGTATCAATGGGAGTCGACCCTGGAGCGACTGTCGCTAACTGTGCCTTCGACGGTCGAGCCCATAACACAAACACAGCTAAAGCAAAAACGACTGCTGTTTTCATCCCTAACACGACCGCTGGAGTGCAAGCCGCAGAGTTTCATCAATTCCTTTTCCCCACAGATCAAAACGTTCTAGCCACAGATGAACACAGATGGACACGGATTCAGCTGGCATCGCGCTTTGATAAACCTTTTCCAGATAACCGTGGCCTAGGTGGTTGGACACTTCGAATGCAGAGCTGATTATCTGCCGGGCCATTTCTTTGTCCGGAAATTGTTTCCGTTAGGTGCTTCAAGCATCCTATCTGTGTAAATCTGTGTTCATGGATTCGACTTCGCGCACCACGGCGTCTGTGGCTTAAAATTAGGTCAGCTGCGGCGGCAACGCCGGTTTTCTCGCAAAAATGTAGGCACGTCGATTTTGCTGTTCGATCTCCGGGTAAGGCTCACGCTCAATAACTTCGTCAATCTCAAAGCCTGCCGCTTTCAAATATCCGGTCATTTCATTCGCGCGGAAAAAATAGAAATAGAGTGACACCTCCGCGCCCCACCATTCCTCTTGATGAAGCGTGTGGTTCCCAATGTGGAAAGCGAGCAAAAGTATGCCGCCGGGTTTTAGGACGCGCCGCAGTTCACCCAGGGCCCGAACAATTTCGGGCCGCGGAATATTAACGAGCGCATAAAATCCGGTGATGCCGGCGAATGTTTCGTCGGCGATATCCAGTGCAAACATGTTCCCTTGACGAAACTCAATGCCCGGATTCAAGCTGCGCGCGCGTTCAACCATTGCCGCCGACAGATCGATCCCGCAAACCTTCCCGCCGCGATCATGCAGGTAACGGGCCACATGGCCGGGCCCGGTGCCAATGTCACACACCACGCCGTCCCCCTGCAGGCTCTCAGCGAATCGATCCAGAAGTTGTCGATCCAATGGCTTGTGCCGCAGTTCGTCGTAAATGCGCCGGACGTACTCATCGGCCACCCGGTCGTAACCTACCTCAATATCGCTGATCTTTCCTTCGTTCACCTGCTTAAGCTACCGGTCAGAGTCAGAGATTCTTCGACCCGACTCTGGGAATGACGAGAAACCGAAGATCGAAAATTTCAATGCCAGCGGATCATACACCGTAACTCCTCACATCCAATTGGGAATTTAGCGGCGTAACCTTTGTACTATGCCGGAACAAGAAACAATCGAAAAGGCCCGCGAGGATGCCCGCGAAGGCAAATCGCCGTCAACGCAAGCTGGCGAATTCGTTCGAGAAGAAATGGAACATATCCGCGAAGGAAAACATGGCGCGCGCTCGGCCAAACAAGCCATCGCTATCGGCTTGTCCAAGGCCCGTCGCGCCGGCGTGAAGCTACCGCCTCCCAAAAAAGGAACAGCATCGCGCCGGACGCGCAAACAGGCGAAGCGGGACGTCGCCAAAGGCCGCGGTCGAACCAAGCCAGCATCGCGCGCGCGTTCACGCGCGACCAAGCGAGCGCTGAAGCGTGAACTCCGCCGAGCTGCGTCGCATCGAGCGTTATCGCGCCAGGCGCATTCTGCAGCGCGTCGCCGCACTGCGGCCGACCGTTCCCGCGCCGCGAAGAAAGCCGCGCGAACGCGAAAACACGCTCGTTAGCGCCATGGCATCACCGAAACAGCGAGCTGCCGCGCGAAACAATATCAAGAAAGCCGCCAAAGCAGCGAAAAGAGAGCGTACTATCTCGCATCTGCCCAAGAAAACCCGCACGGCGTTGGGCAAAGAAGGTGCTAAAGCCGCCAAAAAAAAGCGCCATTAGTTTCTGCCGTCGAAATCCAGTTACTCTCGCCAACTTGCGAGCCGGACCTGTGCAGGTTCGTGTATCGCACTTCCAAGCTGGTCAGAATGAGAGCGCCAAAGTAGCGAACGCGGAGACAAGCTTCAACGCCGAAGCAAGATCGAGATGCGTCGTGCGGGTAACGTTCCCGCTCAATCTTCGAACGGCCCGCGCTTAAACCTTTTTGAAGAGCGATTCGTCTAACGGCGGATTGACTTTAATTCCATTGACGCGCGTGGTCTCGAGTACTTTCCCGCTCTTGAGATCGGTCTCCGTGGTGGCGAAAGGAAATCGCACACCGGCGATCCAGCGGAAATCAGAGTTGCGCAGCTCGATCGTCGTCGGCGTTGGATCGACATCCACATGCAGTGGACGAACATCGCGCCGCCGAGTGATTAACCAGTTGTCAGCGTCGACATAAAGAGAAGTCGTATAGCCGTCGCTCAACGTTAGCCGTAAGACATAATAATTCGTGCCGTCAATCGTTTCTCGCCCGACCAACTCGAGCCGGTGACCACGCTGCTTCAACTCATGTAGTCCGAAAAGTTTGCCCGGAAGTTCGACACCATGACGAAGCGCGGCGGTCGCTTTCGGCGATGCAGCTTCTTGTTCGCCTTTATCGTGGCATTGCCATCCGTTCTTTCCGTCGAACGCTTCCGTGAAAACATGTCTGCCGCCCGCCTGAACATCGATGCGCATTCGGCCAGGCCGGGCGGCGCGATAAATGCCGTCGACTTCGAAACCCGGATCGACAATGTGAAGATCGATCTCGATTGATTTCACCGACTCTATTGCAGGACCGCCACCCATCGCTTTCGTGTTTCGTTCGATCACTTCCCCGATCGTGAGCGGCGCATGACTGCACCCGGACAGCGTGATCGCAACAAAAGCGCTCCAACCAATTCTCTCCATATAGTGTAGACGCCGTAACGGCCGCAAATTTGTCTACACTTTTGTCCGAGTGCGCTCTTAACTTTGTCGCCCTTCGTCGAAATCGATTAAGTCCGGTATTGTGGCGATGTCACTCCGATCAGGGATGCCGTGCCGTTTCTTGAGCCGTTCCAGTGTCGGGGTTGCGAAATCACGCCATCCAAACTTCGAGATGAATCCATTCCAGACTATCAGGTCGCCCTCATTTAGCCTGCGACCTCTTTCGAAACACCACTCGAGAATCTCTTCGTCCGTGCCGCCTTTCAGGACACGCTCGCGGAGATCTTCATATTTCACTCGCAGAAAGTTAACACAGGCGCCATCAGCGGCTTTTCGGTGGCCGAGATTGACGCGGTAATCTTCATTCAGCTCGCCGCGTGCGTGCAACCGGATCTTGTCCAGCATCCGTGGGAAATACATCATCCCGTTCGTCATCTCCTTCGGGGTTTTCGGGTATGTGGTCGTGCATGCAGGCTCAACCGCACGCATACAAAAAGCAAAGCTACCGTAATCGAACAAGGGATGTTGCCGCGCCTTAAAGTGGGAGATGCCTCAGGGCGGCGACGCGGCTTCCACTTGAACTCCCCGCTGCTCAATGGCTGCGTCTGCGCAGTCGGCGGCTAATCACTCATCACTTTTCTTACACCAGTCCCTGATCCATCATGGCGTTCGCCACTTTCACGAAGCCCGCGATATTGGCGCCGCTAACGTAGTTGCCCGGCGTGCCGTACCGCTCTGCCGTCCGCAGGCAAACGTCGTGGATAGACTTCATGATGTTGTAAAGACGGTTATCGACCTCTTCGCGTGTCCACGAGATCCGCATGCTGTTCTGGGCCATTTCCAGACCCGAGGTGGCCACCCCGCCGGCATTGGCCGCTTTGCCCGGACCGAAGAGAATCTTCGCTTCCAGGAACCGATGGACGCCGCCAATGGTGGTCGGCATATTGGCGCCTTCGGAAACGACATAAACACCGTTCTTCAAAAGGTTGGCCGCGTCCTTTTCGTTGATTTCATTCTGGGTCGCGCTTGGAAACGCACACTGTGCGGGCCGATCCCAAAGTGGGTTGTGGTCGAGTTTGGCATCGCTTGGCGTGTATATCGTATTCTTGAATTTGTCCGCGTACTCCGCCAGCCGACCGCGACGGACATTCTTCAAGTCCATAACGAATTCGAGCTTTTCCGGCGTGAGTCCGGCCTCGTCGTAAATAAACCCACTAGAGTCGGAAAGGGTGACTGCGCGCGCACCCATGGTGATCAGCTTTTGCACCGTGTACTGCGCGACGTTGCCGCTGCCGGATACGAGACATGTCTTGCCCTTGAGTTCTTCCTTGCGCGTTTTGAGCATTTCGGCCGCGAAATACACGGCACCATATCCAGTCGCCTCCGGACGAATGACCGACCCGCCCCAGGTAGGACCTTTGCCGGTGAAGACACCTGTGAATTCGTTTTTGAGCTTCTTATACATGCCGAAGAGAAATCCAATCTCGCGCGCGCCTACGCCGATGTCGCCCGCGGGCACATCCGTATTGGGCCCGATGTGTCGAAAAAGTTCGCACATGAAAGCCTGGCAGAAGCGCGTCACTTCCAGATCACTCTTTCCTTTCGGATCAAAATCGGACCCGCCTTTAGCGCCACCCATGGGCAGAGTGGTGAGCGCGTTCTTGAACACCTGCTCGAAGGCGAGGAACTTGAGAATGCCCAGGTTAACGGTGGGATGAAATCGCAGACCGCCTTTGTAAGGACCGATCGCGCTGTTCATCTGGACACGGAATCCGCGGTTAACGTGCAGATTGCCCTGGTCGTCCTGCCATGGAACCCGAAACATGATAGTACGCTCCGGCTCGATCATCCGCTCCAGAATCCTAGCCTTGCGGTATTCGGGATGGCGTTCGAGGACGATCGATAAGGACTCGATAACTTCCTCGACTGCTTGATGGAACTCTGGTTCGGCCGGGTTTTTGGCCTTCACATCGGCCATCAAGCTTGAGACGTAGTCCTGCATGAGGAGAGAATACTAGGCTAGGTCGAGCGCCGAACCAAACAGAAGCAAGCAGAATCTTGTAATCTCAACAAGCGACCGGGGGTGATCCTCCGCCGGTTGGACAGATTCGTCCTGTGACGAACAACCCTGAACCGAAGTTGCCACAGACGCCGTGGTGAGCGTAGTCAAATCCATGGACAAAGGTAAAACACAGATGAGAAGAAATGACTCGTCGCCAGCCTTGTTTTCTTCGTAAGCACAAGGGCAAAAATCAGGATCAAAAGCGCAGCGACGGCATCTCGTTTGATAATAGCCCAGCGTTTTTAGCGCTGGGACGGACAAACGAAAACGATCGAGTCCCGTTAGGGACGGCAGAACGCTTCTGAAAAGAGGGGTCTATCGTCCCTGATGGGACTTGCCCCTTTTTAAATTGCCACAGTCACAGCGCTAAAAGCGCTGGGCTATTCTCGGTTTTCACAGAACGCAGAGGCGCAGGGAAGCAGTCTGGGGGAGGGCAGACAAAGAACTGCAACGCAGACGCCGACAGCGCTAGCGCAGCGCTTTCGATAAGTTTTTGCAGGCAGCAAAAGCAAAACAGCCGGACTCTTGCGAGTCCGGCTGCTGTTGAATTTTGCCTATCGATGGGATCGCTGCCCGGCTTAGTAATCCATGCCGCCCATGCCACCCATGCCACCACCGGGCATCGGAGGAGTTTTCTCCTTCTCCGGAAGCTCGGTCACAATCGCTTCGGTAGTGAGCAACAGACCGGAGATCGACGCCGCGTTTTGCAACGCGCTGCGCGCCACCTTGGTCGGATCGACGATTCCCGCCTTCACCAAGTCGGTGTATTCACCGGCGGAGACATCGTAGCCTTCGTTGCCTTTACGCTTCTTTACTTCCTCCACGATGAGCGCGCCTTCCTGGCCCGCGTTGTCCGCGAGCTGACGCGTCGGCTCTTCGATGGCACGGCGCACGATTTGCACGCCGACCTTCTCGTCGCCTTCCAGGCCTTTGATGTTCTCGAGCGCTTTCTGCGCACGGATGAATGCGACGCCGCCGCCAGGGACGATGCCTTCCTCAACCGCCGCGCGAGTCGCGTGTAATGCGTCCTCAACGCGCGCCTTCTTCTCCTTCATCTCCGTCTCGGTCGCCGCGCCGACGTTGATGACCGCAACACCGCCCGCGAGTTTCGCCAGGCGTTCCTGTAGTTTCTCGCGGTCGTAATCGCTCGTTGTCTCTTCAATCTGACGACGGATTTGCGCGACCCGCGCCTTGATGTCGGCCGATTTGCCTTCGCCTTCTACGATCGTGGTGTTTTCCTTGTCGATCGTAACGCGTTTGGCGCGCCCGAGGTCTTCAAGCTTGATGTTCTC
>WNGI01008027.1_pt1 | contig 28081 bp, 21 predicted proteins | sample 5400621 | NCBI WGS metagenome assembly WNGI01 (sample SAMN13153374, study PRJNA577476) | soil metagenome | isolation source: 20 cm soil or saprolite under Garry oak tree replicate 1 | place: USA:California | collected 2016-06-15
GCCCCGATTTCAGTCGCCAGAGGCATTGCGACGGGAAATACTCTTGAAGCGCTCATCGCGGCTTATGCGCTCCAGCAAATTCCAGGATTTCGCCGCTCGCTCGACCGCCTCATCGATGCATTTGCGTTCATCGTGGTCGCGGCTGTACTCAGCACTGCCTTAAGCGCGACGGTCGGCGTAATCAGTCTCTACCTTGGTGGACTCGTTCCGCCCGGTGGAGTTGGAGAGACATGGCGCGCGTGGTGGCTCGGTGACATGATCGGCGACCTGCTCATCGCTCCTCTTCTGTTGGTGTGGTCAGTCGGTAAGCCAGACGCTAGTCGTGAAATCTGGCTCGAAGCCGCAACGCTCGGAGTATGTGTGAGCGCTGTCAGTTTTTTTGTTTTCACTCCTTCGGGTGGCGGTACTCAGACCGTACTCGGTGAAGGGTATCTGTTCTTTCCGTTGTTCATGTGGGCAGCGGTGCGCTTTGGACAACGTGGATCGGTGACCACGGCATTCATCGTTTCGGTGATCGCGATCTGGGCGACTGTCGCCGGGCGAGGTCCGTTCATCCAGCCGCAGTTATATCTGAGCTTGTTCGCCCTTCAAACTTTCATGGCTGTTACCGCGGCTACGTTTCTGGTGCTGGGCGCATCGGTATCAGAGCGCGGCGCCGCTGTTGAGCGCCTGGAATCTGCAATTGCGGGCGAAGAGATGATGCTTGCGGAGCGCGATGCAGCACATCAAAGATTGATCGCAGTTCTCGAGCAGACTCCGCTTGCGATCGGAATCATTGACGCGGCAACCGGTCGATTCCTTTTCGTCAACGACGAGGTGCAGCACATACTCGGGACGCGACCCGTCCTCAGCCAGGCTCTCGATCCCGAGGCTGATGGGTACGCCGGGTTCCATGCGAATGGTCAGCCACTCGCGCCGCACGAATGGCCGACCGCGCGTGCGTTGCGCAACGGCGAGGTTGTGAGGGATGAGGTGCTACGCGTCGTGCCACGAAACCGCCCCGCTATCGAAATCATGGCGAACGCCGCGCCTGTGCGTGATCCTGATGGAAAGGTTGTCGCGGCGGTTCTCGTATTCCGTGACGTGACTGCCCAGCGGAAAGCTGAAGACGATCTGCGCCGAGCGCACGAAGTCGCGGCGGCCGCCAATCGCGCAAAGTCGGAATTCCTCGCTGTGATGAGTCACGAGCTTCGCACTCCATTAAACGCGATCGGTGGACACATCCAGTTGATCGAGATGGGTGTTCACGGTCCTGTGAATGACGCGCAACGTGAAGCGCTTACGCGAGTACAGCGAAGTCAGCGTCATCTGCTCGCGCTGATCAACGATCTTCTCAATCTCTCGCGTATCGAAACCGGCAGAGTGGACTTCGATCTCACTGAAGTTGCGATCGAGGGACTAGTGTCCGAGGCAGTTGCGATGATCGAGCCGTTGCTCGCTTCGCACAAGCTCGAGTGTGACATTGTCGATTCACCGTATGCGCCCGACTCGTCGCTGGTAGTTCGCGCGGACCGCGAGAAAGCGCAGCAGATTCTCCTCAATCTCTTGAACAATGCAATCAAATTCACACCTGACGGCGGTCGCATCACTGTGGAAGCGCGCCGTTCCGATGACCGACGCGATATGGCTGCGGTCCGCGTTGCAGACAGCGGCGTAGGTATTCCATCGACGAAGATCGAGAGCATCTTCGAGCCGTTCGTACAGCTTGGCAGTCGCTCAGCGAATCCGAGTGTCGGTCTTGGTTTGGGATTGTCGATCAGCCGCGATCTCGCGCGCGGAATGGGCGGCGATCTCAAAGCGACCAGCGATGTCGGCAGCGGGGCGACATTCACCCTGCTATTGCCGCTCATCAACGGCGGTCCCTCGTAATCGAGCGATACGGAGGTGCAATCATGGTCAACTCCGCAATAGCGGTCACCGTCGGCGTATCGGCCGCACTTCTTTTCCTTTTCAGCGTTGCCGGATTCGCAATGGGAACGTGGATCAGTTAACAAACATGTCCAACATCGGACGCGCTTCGTGCGCCGGACTTCTGATTTGCGTTGCCGTCGCCGGCTCTTCTCTCGCTGGGCAGCAGCCTAACTCCGCGGTAATCAAGCTTCTTAAATGGCGGTCGGTCGGTCCGGCGAATCAAGCAGGGCGGGTATCAGTCGTTGCAGGCATTCCTGGCGATAATTACACCTACTATGTCGCCGGCGCGAACGGTGGGATCATCAAGACGACCAATGGCGGCACCACGTTCAAACCGATCTTCGACGATCAGGACGTCGGATCGATTGGTGCAATCGCGATTGCGCCAAGTGACCCAAACATCATCTACGTCGGGACGGGAGAGGAGAATCCGCGCAACAATGCATCGATCGGTGATGGGATGTACAAGTCGATCGATGCGGGTGAGCACTGGACGCACATCGGGCTCGATAAATCCGAGAGGATCGCGCGTATCGTCATCGATGCAAAGAATGCGGACGTCGTATACGCGTGTGGTCTTGGCCGCGAGTGGGGCCCGAGCGACGAGCGCGGCGTGTTCAAGACGACCGACGGAGGGAAGAGCTGGAAAAAAGTTCTCTACGTCGATGCGCAGACGGCATGTTCCGACATCGCAGCGGATCCCGGAAACTCGAATGTTCTCTACGCCGGCATGTACACATATCGCCGTTGGGCGTGGCATCTCGAGTCAGGCGGTGGGAATACCGCCGTGTATCGATCGGTAGACGGTGGCGCAACGTGGGAACGACTGTCCGGAAAAGACAAGGATCGCGGGCTGCCGAAGACCGACATGGATCGAATTGGAATCGCTGTTGCTCCGAGCGATCCGAATACGGTGTACGCCATCAGTGAAACGAAAAACGAGGGCGAGCTGTGGCGCTCTGACGATGCTGGCTCCACGTGGCGTGTCGTCAATCGCGATCCGAACATAAACTTCCGCCCGTTCTACTACGCGGACATTCGCGTCGATCCGCAGAATCCGAATCGTGTTTTCTCACTGTCCGGTTCGCTGTATTTATCGGAGGATGGAGGAACAACGTTCCGCACCATCGCGCGCGACGTTCACGGTGATCATCAGGCGATGTGGATCGATCCTCTAAATGCGAAGCGAATATTGAGCGGATCGGACGGTGGATGGCAGGTGAGCTACGACGGCGGGAAAAACTTCGAGGTCGTCAACACTTTTCCATTCACTCAGTTCTATCACATCAACTACGACATGCAGCGCCCGTACATGGTGTGTGGCGGACTCCAGGACAACGGAAACTGGTGCGGTCCGAGTCAGGCGCTCTCGAATCAGGGAAATCTGAAACGCGAATGGTACACCGTGTCCGGCGGCGATGGATTCTTCACCGTCCCTGATCTGTCAAAGCCGTGGATTGTCTACTCCGATGCGCAGGGCGGAATGATCAGCGTTACTGACACGCGCACCGGTACACAGAAGACGATCTATCCGTATCCAAATCGCATCGGCTCGGTGGGCGACGCGATGATCGGCCACAAGTATCGCTTCAACTGGAACTCGCCGATCGCACTCTCACCGCAGGATCCGAGCGTCGTGTATTTCGGCGGGAACGTTCTGTTCAAGTCGACTGATCACGGATTGTCGTGGCAGGTGATCTCACCCGATCTAACGACTAACGATCCGAAGAAACAGCAATCGTCCGGCGGTCCGATCGTCGTTGACAACACGGCGGCGGAGTTCCATTGCACCATTCTTTCGATTGCTCCTTCTCCCGTAGATCCCAACGTGATCTGGGTTGGAACCGACGACGGCAACGTGCAGGTGACACGCGACGGAGGAAAAACCTGGTCGAACGTCTTCAGGAATGTTCGCGGCCTCAAACCCAACGCATGGATACCAACTGTCGAAGCTTCGCATGTTGATGCTGGCACTGCCTACGTCGCTGCAGACCACCATCAGGACGACGACTACACGCCCTACGCGTTCATGACCACGGATTACGGGAAGACATGGGCGCGAATTACTGGTGATCTGCCGACGAGTGCAGCGTGGGTGCACGTCGTTCGCGAAGATCCGAAGAATCGCAACCTGCTGTACGTCGGTACGGAGATGGGAGCGTGGGCTTCATGGGATCGAGGTGTGCATTGGACGTCGCTGCGCGGTGACTTGCCGGTGGTGCCCGTGCGCGACATCCAGATTCATCCGCGCGACAACGACATTCTCCTCGCGACGCACGGTCGTGGTCTCTACATCCTCGACGACGCGACCGCTCTTCAGCAGCTAGGCGATGCGATGAAAGCTGATGCGGTTCTGTTCGATATCCGGCCGGCGGTGCGGTGGAGTTTATGGAGTCAGGACGGAAATCTCGGACAAAAGAGATGGTCGGGAGAAAATCCGCCGCAGGGTGCATTGATCACCTATTATCTGAAAACGCAGCCCGTTGGAGCGGTCGAGATTGCGATCACCGACGCGCAAGGCAAAACGGTTCGCCGAATGCGCCGAGTGTCGGATGAGGCGGGGATAAATCGCGTTGCATGGGACCTTCGATACGATTCTCCTACGCAGGTTGGCGGCGGTCAGGGAGGACGTGGCGCGGGTGCCGCTCCAGCGGGCGCTCAGGAAGCAGATACATCTCTCGCGGCTTTGCGAGCCAGGCGCCGTGCGCAGGCTATCGCCGACAAAGAGTCTGGCGGCAGCGCCGCTGACGAAGGCGGTGGTGGTGGCGGCTTTGGTGGAGGCGCAGGTGGTCCGTCCGTGCTTCCCGGCATGTATACAGTAGCACTGACGGCGGACGGAAAGACTTACACGAAAACGGTTCAAGTCGAAAACGATCCGCGATCGGATATGACCGCGTCGCAACTCTCCGCGCAATTCGATGCGGCGATGCAATCGCGCGATCTCACCAATCGTTTCAATCGTGTGCTCTCGTCGACTGACGACATGATCCGTCAGCTCACTTCGTTGCAGGAACAATTTCGTCGCGGGCCTTCACCAGTCGCTGCTGATGTGAGCACGACACTGCGTGACCTGAAACAATTCCGTGATTCCGTTCTCGCGCGCCCATTGCAGGGACTCGGATATCGTCAGTATCCGCGACTTCGCGAGGAGATTCAGACGGTGTCGGGAATGGTCTCGCGTCCTCTGATGCCGCCAACTGCTGGAGAAGCACTACGCTTGTCAGAGTTGAAGACCGAAACCGATCAGGCGCAGGCGCGATTAGACGGATTCGTGCAGGGTCCAATCGCGAAAATAAATCAGGGGCTTTCAACTACGCCGCACATTATCGTTCCCGGAGGTGTGCCACCAAGCAGGCAGTGAGGACTACGCTATCATCACTTCAATCGGGGCTCAGTTTTTCTCGGCGCCTTTACACAATCCGGCCATTTAGTAGGTTGGCCGCGTCCTCCCCTCCCGGCAGTCGTCGGCGGCGCCTGAGGTGCGGCGGCAGCGACCGCCGCGAGATCGACTCTCTCTCGCGTAATCATCGTCGGATCCTCCGACGCCAGGTACGCGAGCATCGCGGTGAGCGTCGCATTCCACTTTAGATCGTCGAAAACAATCTTGTCGTACGTGTCACGGTTCGTGTGCCACGTGTAATTGAAATAATTCCAGCTGAGCGAGCTGAGTCCGATCGCGGGCGTTCCGTAACACGCAAATGAGAAGTCGTCGCTTCCGCCGCCGGCTGGAAAGCTCACTCCCCTAAACTCGATCTTCGATGTGAACTCTGCTGGAATTCTCGTGAGCCAATGCGAGATATGCTCGGCCGCATTCGGAAGTCCGCCACCGCCGAGTCGCTGTATGCGTCCCGTGCCATTGTCCTGGTTGAAGAGTGCTTGCAGTCCCTTGATCACCTCGGGATGATCTTCGGTGAATGCTTTCGATCCAACTTCTCCTTCTTCCTCGCCTGTCCAGTGCCCAACGATGATGGTGCGCTTCGGACGCGAATAAACTTTCTCGAGAATCCTCATCGCTTCCATCATTGTCAACGTTCCTGTCCCGTTGTCTGTCGCGCCCGATGATCCGTCCCAGGAATCGAAGTGCGCGGACAGCACGACATATTCGTCGGGCTTTTCTGATCCGCGAATCATCGCAACCGTATTGAATGATGGCTGTTCCCCCAGCAGCTGCGCATCGAGATTCATCATGATCCGCGGACGCTGACCATTCTCCGTGAGACGGTACACCAAACCGTAGTCCTCGCAGCTCAACGCAATCGCCGGCGCTTTGAGGTTGTACGTCTCGAAGATTTCGATTGTCCCCCACGCATCTTTGGGTCGTGATGTGATCACAGCTGCGACTCCGGCCTGTTCGAGTCGTAGTCCCAGCTCACCCGTTCCAATCGCGAGACTGTAGCCGGTTCCGCGAACGTTTCGGCTGCCCCATTCCGCGCGAACTGCCGCGCGCATGGAATCCATGCGCGCTTTCGATTCCGGCGTGGCATTCTGCTGCCAATCTTCAGTTGGCCTGCACGTTGGCTGAGGCGCGGCGACGAGCACGAATTTCCCTCGCGCACCCGGCAGCCACTTCACGAATTCGGTGCTGTCAGCGAAACGCGGAAGGATGATCGTCGTTGCGGTGAGATCTTTTTTCCCCGTGCCCGGCGAATAGCCGAGCATCGTCCCTTCGAGCGAGCGGACGCGTGGATAGACGAGGTCGATGTGCGAGTATCCGCGTCGCCATCCGCGCCAGGTCCCATACTGCTCGTTCTTCGCGTCGATTCCCCACGACTTGTACGTTCGCACGAGCCAGTCGTTGCCGCGTTTCGCGTCCGGAGTTCCGGTGAGTCGCGGACCGATCGAATCGAACAGCTGATGAGCCAGGCGCTCCGTGCTCGAGCTGTCCATTCCGATCGCGCGAATCTTCTCGATGATCGGATCGGGGGCGCCTGTAGTTTGCGACGTCAGCGCAATCGGAGCCGACGTCAGTACGAGTCCAACAAGGATAGATTTGCGTCTCATTTCGAGTGACCAATGCTGATCGATGTTCATAATCATTTCTATCCGCCTTCTTATCTTGACGCGATAGGCGGCGGCGACAGTATAGTCAAACTAACTGTCGACACTGAGGGCAATCCGTGCTTACACTATCCTGGCGATTACAATGTGGCCGTCCTCGGCCACCGGGATATCGACTACCGTCAGCAGGTTATCGAGCGCGAGGGTGTCGATACACAGGTCATCACGCTCACAACTCCAGGAACTCACGTAGAGCCGCCTGAGCGCGCCGTTCGGCTCGCACGGCTCGTCAACGATTCGTTCGCCGCGATCGTCCGCGAGCGATCGCCGCGCTTCACTGCCATCGCCAGCCTTCCACTCTGCGATCCGCAAGCTTCAGTTACCGAGCTTCGTCGCGCCATGACCGAGCTGCATCTGCCCGGTGCAATGCTGTTCAGCAACGTGAACGGCGTCGCGCTCGCAGATTCGCGATTCGATTCTCTCTATGCCGAAGCGAACCGGCTTGGTGCTGTATTGCACATTCATCCAACCGATCCTGTCGGCGTCGAAGCAATGACGGATTATTGGCTTATGCCACTCGTCGGATTCCTTTTTGACACGACTCTAGCGGCTGCAAAGCTTGTCTTTGCCGGAATCCCCGAACGCTACCCTGACATCAAGTGGGTGCTCAGCCACCTAGGCGGAGCAATTCCCTATTTGGCTGAGCGACTCGATCGAGGCTGGCGCGCTTTTCCGGATTGTCGCGTGAACATCGACCATCCACCGAGCGATTATTTGCGACGTTTTTATTTCGATACCGTGAACTTCGATCCGAATGCATTGCGACTCGCCGTCGATTTCGCCGGCGCCTCGCAGATTCTCGCGGGCAGCGATTATCCGCATCAAATCGGAAGTATTCCGCTGATGAAGGAAAGTTTGGCCGCGCTGAAGGTGTCCGCTCGGGAGCGAGAGCTGATTACGGGTGTGAACGCTCAGACGCTATACGGAGTTGCCGCCTCAGCCGCGTGAACTTCCGAATGTGTCGCATGCGTTTGGATCGCCCGAATCGAAGCCGCGCCTGAACCATTGAACTCTCTGCGCCGATGATCCGTGCGTGAATGAGTCCACGTTGATCCTTCCACTAGTTCGCTGCTGAATCCTGTCATCTCCGACCGCGGATGCCGCATTCATTGCTTCCTCGACGTCGCCTTGGTCGAGCAGATTACGTTGCTGCGTGGAGTGCGCCCATACACCGGCGAAACAGTCCGCCTGGAGCTCGACTTTCACCGACAGCTGATTCGCCAAGTCGGGATTGTGCTCTTGTTGAGCGCGTACCTGCTCGTCGATTCCGAGCAAATGTTGAACGTGATGTCCGAGCTCGTGCGCCAGCACATACGCCTGGGCGAAATCGCCCGCCGCACCAAAGCGCTGCTTCAGCTCGTCATAAAAGCCAAGATCGATGTAAACTTTTTCGTCCACCGGACAGTAGAACGGACCCATCGCGGATTGCGCCATTCCGCATCCTGATTCCGTAGAATTGCGAAAGAGCACAAGGTGCGCGGGATGGAATTGCGCTTTGTATTGAGGAAGAACTTTTGCCCACGTGTTTTGCACGTCATCGAGGACATACGAGACGAATTGGACTTCCGGCTCCTCACGCGCTGAATCCTCGGCGGTCATCGGGGCTCCGCCAGTGCCGACGGCCGGCTGCACGCCCAGGTCCGAGAAAAGATTGCGGCCGAAGATTAAACTGAGCGCCAATACGACGACTGTTCCGCCAATTCCGAGTCCCGCTCCCATTCCGCCGCCCGAGCGCCGATCCTCGAGATTTGAGCTGCGCCCGCCCGGTGTCCATTTCATACCGGGATGCTGCGCAAGAACCTCGCCTGTATCTTATGCTGCATGACTAAACGTGACCCTCGTGTTGACGCTTACATCGCGAAGTCCCAGGATTTTGCGAAGCCGATTCTCATGCATATTCGCAAAATAGTTCACGCCGCCTGCCCTGACGTTGAAGAAACGCTGAAGTGGGGCGCGCCGACTTTCATGTACAACGGAATCATGTGCGGAATGGCGTCGTTCAAGAATCATTGCCATTTCATTCTGTGGAAGGGCCGGCTGATTCTGGACAAGGATGGACGACCCGTTAGTGCAGCGACCGGACATTTCCGAAACCTCACTAGTCTGAGCGACCTTCCCTCAGAGCGAGTGCTCACCGGTTACATCAAGGAAGCAAAGAAGCTGAACGAATCGGGCGAGAAAGTCCCGAAGGCTTCGCCAAAAAAGAAAAAAGCGATTCAAGTACCTGCAGTGTTACGACGCGCACTCGCGAACAGCGCGAAAGCGCGTGCCGCATTCGAGTCATTCAGTCCGAGCCACAAGCGTGAGTACGTCGAGTGGATCACGGACGCAAAAACTGACGAGACGCGTCAGCGGCGAGTCGATACCGCGATCGGGTGGATCGCAGAAGGAAAGCCGCGCAACTGGAAATACATGAAGCGCTGAGGCGATTACGGCCAATTCAAAAATCGATCGCGATTTCAATTACGACGAGATTGCGGAGGCGTACGCAGCCGGCGTTGACAGTGCGCCGTACAACGCACACTACGAGCGTCCCGCAACTCTTGCGGTCCTTCCGGAAGTGAATGGCGCGCACATTCTCGACGCTGGATGTGGCTCCGGATTTTATTCGGAAGAGCTGGCGCGCCGTGGCGCGCGCGTGACCGCCATCGACGCAAGCACAGAGATGGCGAAGCACGCGAAGCGGCGACTCGGCGACAATGCGCATGTGACAATTCGTGTCGCAGATCTGCGCTTGCCGAATTCAGGCGCGTGCTGCGGCCCAATGGGTGGCTCGTACTTTCGACGCATCATCCCACCACGGAAGCAGCGCGCTTCGCCGTGGCCAATTATTTCATCACGGAGCCGATGGAAGATTATTGGAGCTGGGTGGGCAACGTGCGTTTTTTTCGCCGGCCGTTGACCGCCATCACCGGAGCGCTGACCGATGCGGGTTTCGTAATAGAAAAACTTGTCGAGCCACTTCCCGACGAGTTTTTTCGGGAAACCAAACCCGATGTGTTCGAGCGCCTTCTAAAATACCCGGAGTTCATTCTCATTCGCGCGCGCATCGCGCGAGCTGTATGATATCTTAATCATTCAACAAACTTCGACTGATGCCCTGCCTACTCGTCCTTATCGCTCTCGCGATGCCGCGTGTCGTGGTGGCCGGCTTGTGGCTGCTCAGCGACTGGTTCAAAGGAATGTTTCCGAATCTGCTTCTGCCGATTCTCGGATTCATATTCCTGCCGACGACTCTTCTCTGGTATTCCGCCGTTCAACATTGGTTCGGCGGACGCTGGACTATCTGGACGGTGCTCGGCCTTCTCATTGCGTTTTGCATCGACGCTTCACCAGCGTCGGGCCGCCGACGCCAGCGAACAAGTGAATCGGATTAAAGCGGCGAAGCTCTTTCCATTTGACGCGCGCCAATCGCTCAATCGCTCAATCGCTTCCTCCATACGCGTCGCGATTAACCTCTTTCAATAAAGGAGGTACATCCGATGTCACCCTCGCGCCAAACAAGCATGTATCGAGATATATCGACTCCGACGACGCGCATTCCGCTCGACGCGCTGGAAGATCATTGCGCAGCGTCGCGATCTGCTCGCCGACGGCCTCGTAGCATTTCACTTTGCTCGCGGGCCACGTGAGCTCGCGACACAAAGACAGGCCGTCTCCGGGTTTCGCATTCAGATCGATGAGATTTTTCACGAGCCCGATGTAACACCATGGTTGGTATTTCTTCGCGCCGAGCGAGCACATTCTGATCGCGGTCGGATGGTCCTGCAATGAATACGAGCTGATATCGCGGCCGAGACTCTGGTAGCAGACGAATTTCATGTAGCCTGGCGCCTTGTCACAAGTCTTCGCCGTCGCAGCCATATCGCCCTGATTCAGGTAGAGCATGATCGACGTCTGCATTTCATAACACGACTCGAGATATCGATCGGCCATTATCGAGCACGGGTAAAGAGGATCCTTCGGGTCGATTGCCTTGAACGGCTTTCCCCCGTGATCCAGTCCTTCCATTCCCGCCATGCCTTCCATGTGCATGGACGTATGCTGGCCAAGTCCGTGCGCCGGATGATGCGGATTCGTGACGTTCACGATGTTCTCCATGAACGCGCCACCGTAGCACGAGCGACGATCCCAATCGTCGGTGAGCAGGTCACATCCCGCGAGCGCCTTTGGCAGATCGTGACCGTAGATCATCGTCAGACCATGACCTGTTCCGTGAACACACTGGAACCGGAGCCACCGGTCGGCATTCGGGCCGCGAAACGGCTCGCACAACGCGTTCACTTCCTTCGGCCCGATCGTTTGCGCGGCGTCGAAGTAAGCTTGAATCACACCGTGATAGCAGCCCGACTGGTTGCTCTCGTCGCACATCGAAAATGTCTTCGCAACATCACCACCGCGCTTTCCAGCTGCGATGCCGATTCCATGCGCGTAGACATGCCCATCGCGTTTGGTATCCACATCCATCGTCGCGAGTCGCGCGAGGGTCGCCATTGCGAGCTTTACTTCGCCAGCAGACGCGAGTGAGTCGAGGCTCTTCGAGTAGCAATTGACTTTGCTGTCTCCGCTTAGCTTTCCGCAGCGGTTGTACATCATGCGCGCGAACGTAGTGGAATCGTCAGTCGCGGATTCCGGCGCACTCCCGCGGAAGGGATTGATACTCCTCCGGCCCATCGCGTACCCACCGCCTACCAGAAGAAGCGACAGCGCGATGAGCGACGGCACCACGACCTTACCGTTGAATCGGCTCATGATTTAAGCTCACTGCGTGACGCCGATCACGCAACCGATGTTTCAACCGTTACTCGGGGGGACGGATGAGAAACATCCAGGTCTTCGCGAACAGAACGGGAAGCGTGAGCGATCTTCCGCAAATCGGCCGAGTCGATCACACGCAATCCTGCTTCGTCCAGCGCCGCCTGGTGCACGATCGCGGCCGCGACATCGGACGCATTGATCGGCCGCAATCGCGAAGGCGTGAGAAAGGAAATCCCCGCCATGATCCGCTCGCTGGTTCGCGGCCGGTCGCGTTTGCCAACGAGAATCGAAGGTCGCGCGATTGTAAGCGATCGGTACGGCAATGAAGTGAGTCCCTTCTCGAGCTCGCCCTTGATGCGATTGTAAAAGATGGGCGACCGCGGGTCGGCGCCGAGTGCGCTTACCACAAGGAAATGTGAAACGCGCTTCTCTAGTCCGAGATGCGCAGCTGTAAGAGGATACAAAAGGTCGACCGTTCGAAAAGCGCGGCGCGTGCGTGCCTGCTTCATCGTCGTCCCGATAACGCAAACGATCTGGTTTACAAGGAACAAATGCGAAGACGATGTGAGATGGTCGAAGTTGACGATATGCTGCTCGACTTTTGGACCGAGCAGCTCACTCGCCAGCGGCCGCCTCGTTAGAACGACGACCCGCTCGAATGCTTCATGCGCCTGAACGAGACGGAGACATTCCCCACCCACGAGACCAGTTGCGCCGAGAATCATTACCGAGCGGGGATTCACCATACTCCAATGACGCTCGGATTTGTAAGAGGTTACTAATCGGATTGACGGATAGACAGATGGACGGATAAGGGATTAAAGCGAAAGAGCGACAATCGCTGTCGATGATCGCTCTCTCTGTCAATCCGTCAATCCGTCAATCCCTTATTACCCGTCGACTTCCTCGAAGCTGGCAGGGACTGGAACCGGAATCGGATCCGACAAATTGTAATCGTCGGTCTCCATCGGAATGACCTTTGATGGAGTCTCCGGACGCGGCGGCTGATCGGTCGGAATATTCGTTACCGCCAGAACAATGCGGCGTTGAATAGGATCGACCTCCATCACCCGCACGTCGAGCTTCATCGTCTCCCACACAATGTCAGCCGGAGAATTCACCGGCTCGCCAAAATTCAGCTGGCTCACTGGAACGAAGCCCTCGATGTCGTTGCCGATGTCGACGACGACGCCCTTATCCATCAGACGCACAACCGTTCCCTGCAGCTCGGTTCCGACCGGATAGGTCTCGCCGATCTTGAGCCACGGATCTTCCTGCGCCTGCTTGAGTCCGAGCGAGATGCGTTTGTTGTCAGCGTCGATGTTGAGAATCACGACGTCAACGCTGTCGCCCTTCTTCACAACTTCCGACGGGTGCTGAACGCGTTTGGTCCACGACATGTCGGAGATGTGGATCAAACCGTCGATGCCCGGCTCGATTTCGACGAAGGCACCAAAGCTCGTGAGGTTCCGAACCTTGCCGCTGAGTCGCGTGCCGATCGGATACTTCTGCGGCAGAATCATCCACGGATCCTGCTCGGTCTGCTTCATGCCGAGCGAGATCTTCTCTTCGTTCGGATCGACTTTCAGGACAACCGCTTCGATAGTTTCACCTATGGATACGAGCTTCGATGGATGACGGACGTTTCGAGTCCAGCTCATCTCGCTGATGTGCACCAGACCTTCGATGCCCGGCTCGAGCTCGATGAACGCGCCGTAGTTGGTGATCGAGACCACCTTGCCCGACACGCGCGTGCCGACCGGATACTTTTCCGCGACGTCCTTCCACGGATAGCTCTGCAGCTGCTTGAGGCCGAGTGAGATTCGCTCGCGTTCCCAGTCGATATCGAGAACCTTGACCTCGAGCTCCTGTCCGATCTGCACCATTTCCGACGGATGCTGAATGCGACCGTACGACATGTCGGTGATGTGGAGCAGTCCGTCCACGCCTCCGAGATCGATGAATGCGCCGAAGTCGGTGATGTTCTTGACAACGCCCTTCCGGACCTGATCCTTCTGCAAATCCTTCATCAGCTTGTCGCGCTTCCCCGCCCTTTCCTGCTCGAGGATCACGCGTCGCGATACGACGATGTTGCGCCGGCGCTTGTTGAGCTTGATGATTTTGAACTCGAACGATTGACCGAGGAGCTCGTCGACGTTCGGAACGCGACGGAGGGCGATCTGCGACCCGGGAAGGAACGCGTCCACTCCCATGAGATCGACGACGACGCCGCCTTTGATTTTCTTGACGAGCGTTCCGTGGACGGGCTGATCGTTCTCGTAGGCGACTCGAATGCGCTCCCAAACGCGCATGAAGTCGGCTTTCTTTTTCGAGAGGACGACTGAGCCTTCCATGTCCTCGAGGTGCTCGAGGAGGACTTCGACTTCGTCACCGGGTTTGAGGTCGGGGAGGTCCTTGAACTCTTCGAGCGGGATCGTGCCCTCCGACTTGAAGCCGATGTCGAGGACCACGAGGTTGTCTCGGATATCCAGCACACGGGACTTGACGATTTCGCCTTCCTCTATGGAAGCCATCGTCCCGTTGTACATCGCCATCATAGATTCGAGCTCGTCGGGCGAGTAATCGTCCTCGTCGTAGAGCTCCGGTCTGAGGTTGGCAAGCGGCCGGAGCTGTGCTCTCTGCAGATCGCGCTTTTCTCGGGCGGTCAGTGCCGTGCCGGTAGTGGTTGTGGTTGAGTCGTCCAGATCTGGCATTCTACTGGGAAAAGGGTTCAAGTTGAGGTTCTTGTGTAGCCTTGAAGTATAGACGACTGGCGTCGTGTTTACAACATTTGTTCGCGACTAAATGACGATTCGTATAACCCCCGCGCTCGGATAGGCCATCGTGATACTCACGGCCGTTTCACTCGACGAAGTCAAAGCAGCTCGCGAGCGTATCGCGAAGACCGCGGTTCGAACGCCGTTGTTGCGGTTGCCTGTCGATACGGGCATCAACCAGGAAGTCTTTCTCAAGCTGGAAAATCTCCAGCCGATCGGGTCGTTCAAGATTCGCGGTGCGGCGAACGCAATGGCGCTCGCGAGCGATGAAGCACTCGCCAAAGGAGTTTACACGGCGAGCGCCGGGAACATGGCGCAAGGAGTTGCCTGGTGCGCGCGCGAGCGCGGCATCCCATGCAAGGTCATTGTCCCCGACCAGGCTCCAAAAGCAAAGCTCGACGCTATCGAGCGACTCGGCGGCGAAGTCATCAAGCTTCCGTTCGAGAAATGGTGGCAGATAATGCTCGATCACGGATATACTGGAATGGACGGACTGTTCATTCATCCGTTCGCTGATCAGGGCGTGATGGCAGGAAATGGGACGATTGCTCTCGAGATCTTCGACGATCTCGGTGATGTCGATGCGATTCTCGTCCCTTACGGTGGCGGTGGGCTAGCGTGCGGAATCGCGGCAGCGGCTCGCGCGATTAATCCAAAGACCCGGGTTTACGCCGTCGAAGTAGAGACGGCGGCACCCGTCGCAACTTCGATGGCCGCCGGCAAACCGACTCCCGTCACTTATACTCGTACGTTCGTCGACGGCATCGGGAGCGCTGGCGTGTCGGAGGAGATCTGGCCGCTGGTGCAGGAACTTCTCGCCGGCGTGTTCGTGGTGAGTGTCGCGCAAATTGCGACGGCGGTCAAACTTCTGGTCGAGCGGTCTCGTATTGTTGCAGAAGGCGCGGGAGCATCGAGTGTCGCTGCTGCTCTGAGGGGTAATGTCGATGCGCGACGTGTTGTGTGCATCGTTAGCGGCGGCAACATCGATTCGGAAAAACTCGCGACCATTTTGCGCGGCGAGATACCATAACAATCGATCCGGAGCTAGCCATGGCAGGTCAAGGATCAGCTGGAAACGTCTTCGCTGCTTTGTGCAGCTTCTTTATTCCCGGCCTCGGCCAACTTTTTCAGGGGCGATTCTTCAAGGCGATCATCATGTTCGTGCTCGCGAGCGTGCTGTGGTTTTTCCTTCTGGGCTGGATAATCCACCTCTGGTCAGTGCTCGACGCCGCGTTGTGGAAGCCAAAAGCATGAGCGCCGACTTTTTGCTTTTTACCGCACGGCGTCGAACCTCAACCTGCGACGGAACTCGCGCCGCAATAACAACATGCTCACCGTCAACGCAACGTAGACTGATCCCAGAGACAGATACCAGATCCAGTGCAGCTCAAATCCCGGAAGTCGCGCGAGAAACACAACGGGGATCGCGACGAGGCCTATTCGAACTGCGGAAGTGATGAGCGACGGAATTGTATTTCCCATCGCCTGAAAGGTGCTCGACGCAACGAAGATGAGACCCGACGCCACGTAGCTCAACGAAATAATCCGCAGGTACTCGGTGCCGATCGCAATTACCGCCGGGTCGTGAGAGAATATTCCGACGAGCGACGCCGGAGCGATGTTCGACGCGACGGCGAATAACAGCATCACTCCAGCTGCCATAAGCGCACCGTCTTTAAACGTGGCCTTTACACGGTCCGCTTTTCGCGCGCCAAAATTCTGACCCGCAACGGGCGCGACCGAAAATCCGAGCGCCACCACGGGCATGAAGCCCGCCTGGATCACGCGCATCCCAATTCCAAACCCCGCCTGCGCAGCCGCGCCGAATGGTCGCGTTACGGAATACACAACGAACAAATACACCGACATCATCCCGAACTCGAAACCAGCGGGAAGTCCAATTGCGAGCATGCGCTTCCAGAGATCAAAGCGCGGACCCCAGTCGGCAAAGACGAACTTCAGAAATGAATCCTTTCGGAGGAAATAGGTAGTCAGCCACACGACACCGATTACGATTGCGATCAATGACGACATAGCTGCCCCCGCAACACCGAACGGCTGTCCCGTTCCCCAACCGAAAATCAGAATCGGCGCGAGTATCATGTTGATGATCACAGTCACAGTCGACACGATCATCCCTGGCTTAAAGTTCCCGACCGCGCGCAACGCGGAGCCCATTGCAACCAACGCGAATTGCAGCGCGAGCGCCGGAATGAACCAGAGTAGATACTGATTCGCGAGCGCTGCTGTCCCCGCGTCTGCGCTTTGTGCCTGAGAGTACGGCACGCGAATAAGCAACCCGAGAATGAGGACGAGAACACCGGTAAGCATCGCGAGAACCTGCGATTGATTGAACAGCAGCAACGCCTCTTCGTGATCTCTTCTCCCAACAGCATGCGACACCACAGTCGTTGTGCCGACACCCAGCATCTGTGTGAGCGCGAGAACGATGAAGCTCAAGTTGCCCGCGATGCCAACAGCCGCGACTGCATCAGTGCCGAGTCGTCCAACCCAATACAGATCGATCAGGAAATAGAGAGTCTGAAAGATCATCGTAACCAGCATGAAGCTCGTGGTCTTCAGGAGATGTCGCGTAATCGGACCGGTCGTCATGTCCTGCATTCCAGGCGGTCGAGCCGGAGCCGGCGCGGCGGCCTGTGTAACAGGCTGCCCCTCGGGCTCCAATGACGCGGGGACTTCGCTGATTTCGCTTTCTGGTACGGGTGTCGTGGTCATGATCGTTCTTTCATGGGGAGTATTTCACATTCACACTCGGCGGAAAAACTCTAACCACATCCTCGGTAACGTTCGGCATTCCGGCAACATCAAGTTCGCGCAATCGTGGGAGCCGAGCCAGCGCCGCGATGCCTGCGCTCGTAAGAAGGGCGCACGCTGAGAATGTCAGATCTTCGAGTGAGTCCATCGTGCTCATTATTTGCGGCGTACGATCGGTAATTCTGTTGTAACTCGCAAAATATTTCTTGAGTCCTGGCAATCCTGCAATGTGACTCGTTGAAATGTCTGTTGTCTCGCGACAATACATGAGCACGAGCGACTCCAGCTTCTCGCATCTCCCTATGTGCCGGTAACCATCATCGGGCACGTCCATCGGCATGAGCTCGGTGAGGGCCGGAAATTTCGGAAGTGTGGCCAATCCAGAATCATCGACATTCAAACAACTAACTGAAAGTCCACGCAACGATGGCATCTTCGACAACGCACTGAATCCGCGCGTTCGAAGGTTATGACAGCGACGTCCCCAGATCCGCTCGAGCGTTTGCGAGCGGCTCAGCGCGACAAACCCGTCGTCTCCCGCTCGAGTATCCTGACACATTAGAAATCGGAGATGCGGCAAGGCCGCGATGAACGGCATCGTTTCATCAGTCGCGTCGAACGCAAGTGACGCAAGATTGGGAAGACGTGCGAGATGACTGAGGCCCGTGCCGCCAATCGCGTGCTCGCTCGAATCGACATTAAGCGCGAAAAGCCCGTCGAGTCCAACGAGTCGCGCCATTCCTTCATCAGTCAATGATCCACGCACCATCAAATAATTCGGCTCGGCAGAATAATCCGTCAGCGACATCGAGACGTCGTCATTCTGCCAGGTCTTGAATACCGGAAATTCCTGAAACAGAGACAGACCTTCGTCAGTGACAAGATTGCCTGTCTCCACATGATGCAATTCCATCTTGCCCGTCAGAGCCCTGAGAAGACCGTCGCCTGTGGCCGTGCCCATCACCGTTACGAATTCGAGCTTTGTGCACGGAGCGAGACTCGCGACCCCCGCATCCGTAATCCCCCGCTGGTGATACATACGAAAACTCTTGAGCTCTGGAAGCTCGCGTAAAACCTCGAGCCCGCGATCGGAAATGCTGCATCCACTCAAATCGATCCGCTGTAGTTGCGGCATCCGCGCGAGATATGAAAGCCCTCGATCAGTTACTGCACGCGAGTTGCTCAAGTCGAGTGTGGTTACATGGTCCAGCCCTGAGATTCGTTCGAGAACGGCGTCGGTCATTTGACCTCTGGCTTCGAGACCGGGAATCCGCCCCTCCTTCATTGCGCTGATTACGAAATCCCAGTTTCTGTCGCTGCCTTCGAATTTCCTGGTTCCACTTTCATCAGCATCGAAAAAACTCACGGGAGTCGCGGCAATCATCCCTCTCCCTTTAGGAAGCGATTGTGTGAAATCCTTCAGCTCCCGCCAGCTCTTGAATCCATGCTCACGCGCAACGAGATACTGAGCGTCCGCGAGCGAGATGTCCGCATGTGCATCGCTGCCTGACGCGGGCCTGCCGAGGTCGAGCAACGTGTACGTTCGCATTGCGTTCCAGTTGCGACGATGCCACGTAAGATGCCAATGACGCTCCATCGCTTCGGGCGTGCCGGTGCTATACGCCTCGAGGAGCGCCTCCGCTTTTTCCTCGTATTCATCGAGAGTGGGCGCTGATCCTGACTCAGCTCGTCGCAATCGGTTTGCGACGACGAGCATGCCTCTCCTCTCTGCGCGGTCCGCGGCCGTTTGTCCTTCCTTGTTCGTAACCGCTGCGTCCGCGCCATTCGCGAGAAACAGCTCGACGATCTGCATCGCCCGCGTTTCGTCGTCAGGGAGCCACGAGAGAGGGGATCCGTATTCTGTGCTCGAAACTCTCGCGCGCTCCGGCTCGGTCGCGAAGATTTCGCGCAATCGCTCGACTCTTCCCGTGAACGTGAGATTCCACACGTCGCGACTGACTTTTCCAAGCAGCTCGAACTCGCCGACGTGAACGGCATCGTCGTACGCAGCGATGTGCAGAGCGCGCTGCTTTTTGTCATCCTCTACATCGGGCGATGTTCCGAGATCGAGGAGAAGCGCGACGACGTCTGCACGGCCGCGCCTGGTCGCCGCGAAAATCGGTTTCGCCGATCGTAAATACTCGGGATGCTCGCGCGCCATCGATTGCGCGACATCGCGATCGAGTCTAAAGCACGCAACAGCAAATTCGTCGACCCCTTCCAGAACAATCCCACTCGGTGTTGCTCCGTAATGCACGAGGAGATCAGCCATCTCAGTGTAGCCGCTGACAATCGCTGCCTCGTGCAGACTGCCTTTCGACATTCGGCCATCGCGCGGCGGACCAGCATTTGGAGACGCGCCGTGTGAAAGCGCCCATTCGGCGAGCTCGAGATCGTTGTTCTTAACCGCCACGCTCAGGAACCATCGCGCACCGGAGCCATAACCGCCCATGTCGAACATCGGCCATTCGGGATTGTCCCAATCGGCTTTTCGCCCGGCTTTCACGGAGTATTCGTAGACCAGCTTCAACAACCAGAGAACGTCGCCGCGGAAATGCGTGTTGTACACGACCTGCTGGTCGTACGGCTCGGCACCGTGGTCGAGAAGCAGACGCGCGAGCTCGTCGCGGCGGGGATGAGGCGGACGATCTTCTTCGCCTTCCCCGATTACCCCGACAAGTGGCGTGTATCGACTACCGCCCGCCATGAAATACGAATTCGGATTGGCGCCGTTGTCGAGCAACATCTTCGCAACCGTTACGGCATTGTCGTTCGCCGCATCGAGGGGCAAGCGCGTGAAGCAGAGATAAAGGAGCGGATCCCAACCTTTTGGTCCGATGTCCTTGAACAGATCGCCGGAACCGCCAACACCTGAGCGATCGGGTGGCGTATCCGAACTGCGTTCAACCGCAGCCTTCGGACTCTCAGTCAAAATTTGTTGGACAAGATCGACATTGCCGCAAACAACCGCGGTGTAGATGCTGTCATTTGCGATCTCGGGATGTTGCTCGAGAATACGCATTGCGGTGTGACGCGCCATCGTATGAGCGGATGGTCCCCGCACATGATGGTCGGGACAGGCATTTTCGAAGAACCAGTTCAGAATCTCGTCGCGCGATTTTTCCGTGCGCGCTGGTTTCGAGATCCGATTCTTCAGCTCTGTCCAACCCGAAAAACCGTGCTCGATCGCGAGCGCGTGCTGCACGTCGCGCAGCGTTGGCAGCGCGGGTGCGTTCGGAAGTGCGAGATGGAGACGCGCTCGCGCGTCATCAACATTTGCGCGCAGCGCTTTGAGCCACCGCTTTGCTTCCTTCTTCAGGTTGTCGAGGGTACTCCGGGCCGTGAGTCGCCTGGGCATAACACCTTCCTCCCGTAGCTGCCTGAAGTCCGCTGAATACAGGCCGGAAGAAGGTTCGACGATCTAACTGTGAACCTAAGTTGGGTGGGAGAAAACTCCCTTGCCGCGGACAGGTGGCGACCCAAATCGCACTTCTTTTAGAATGGCGGGCAACTCGCCCATCTGTCAACGGGGCTTGGCAAACTGCGTAACGCTTTTCAGTAGGTCGTCGTTTTCGTCGTAGCCGGACGGGAACATCACCCCTTCACACGAAGCGCCGGCATTCAGGAGCACTTCTACCGATGCCGGAGAACGGAACCGAGTCCAGTACGAGTCGACGGACGCGCGAACGACGAGAGCCAGCGGCGTTCGCCCCGTCCCGTCCTGTGCATTGACATTCGCGCCTCGCTCGACGAGGAGTCGCACTGTGTCGTGGCGAAGGCGCCACGCTGCGTTGTGCAACGCCGTGCTGTTTGGCGCTAGATCCCAGTATCCGTCGCCTTTGACGAATGGAGCGTTCACGTCAACGCCGAGATCGAGTAGCTGACGCACACCGTCGGCGTTTCCATTTCCCGCGAATTCGACGAGAAGCTGCCCACCATTCTTCTTGATTTCCTCCTTGGCGTCCGGGTCTTCGCGGGCGAGCGCTCGCACCGCCGTTGCATCATTGATGGCGCAGGCCGCAATGAGCTGATCGGCGCCGCTGAGGGTGATTGGAATTCCACGACGCTCGAATAATTCGAGTACGTCACCGCGTCCACGACGCGCGGCAGTGACAACAGCCGATTCGCCATCATCCTCCAATGTAGGATCGGCACCGTGGTCGAGTAGTAGCTCGATCATCTCGATACGATTGTCGCGAGCAAGCGCGTGGTGCGTCGCACGCCATCCGCGCTCGCGTTTACGATTCGGGTCTGCGCCGTGCTCGAGCAAATACTTCTCGCCGTCGTAATCGTGCCAGTCGTGCTTACGAATGAGCATGAGCGACAGATTCTCGTCCGTGAGCTTCCCTGTTTCGACGAGCAGTTGCATCGCACCGTTGTGATAGGTCTCGGGCGAGTGATACACGGCCTCATTGTCATTCGGATCTGCGCCGCGCTCGAGAAGCAGCCGCGTCATCTCCACGTGATGAGCGATTCCGGCCGCTCCGTACAGTGCTGTTTCAAATTCCGGATATGTCCCTGAAGTCCAGAAACCGGAATTCGCGTCGGCCCCCGCGTCGAGTAATGCCTGGGCTGCGCGAAGAAATCGTGGTGATCGCGATTCGTCGAGGCGCAGATATTTCGACATGCACAAGTAGACGAGCGCATTTGTCCCGTAAGGCGGCGCTGTTGCCGTAGCGTTGTCCTTGTCCAGCTCGATCAAGCGTTCAACACTCGAATCGTCGCCGAGTACGGCTGCCGTGTGAATGCTCGCACTTGCAACTTCGGGGTGGGCCGAGAGAATTTCTTCGGCTGGGTCGAGTGATCCATGCCAGGTCGCCTCGTGAAGGAAACGCGCCACCGGATCGCTCGTGGTTTCGTTCATACCGGATGTCATAAGCCTCGGCCAGTTTTGTAGATCAACCGTCAATTTATTGAGAAGGGGCAGACCATGGACACTTCAGCCAAAACCGCGTCGAATGTAAAACAGGCAGTGCCCTTTCTTATGGTATCGAACCTCCAGGACTCGTTGCGGTTTTATGTCGAGGGACTCGGCTTCGTCATCACAAAACAATGGGAGCCGGATGGAAAGATTGAATGGTGCTGGCTCGAAATTGGTGACGCCGCAATGATGCTTCAGGAATACCGGAAAGGCCGACGTCCCGATGGCAAACTTGGTCAGGGCGTGTCGATCTGCTTCACGTGCGAGGATGCGATTGCGTTGTATCGTGCATTCGAGTCACGCGGCGTCGACGCGAAACGACCATTCGTCGGTAACGCAATGTGGGTAACGTCAGTAACTGACCCGGACGGGTACAGGCTCGAATTCGAGAGCCCCACGGACGTTCCTGAAGAAACCGTTCTCGATTCTGACTAAGGAGTGCGTCAATGAGCGCGCGCAAGCTTTACTATGTGCGCGACTTGCTCCGCCTGCGTGAGCCCTGTGGTGTCAATCGTCACTGCGTCCGCCGCCTTTACGCTTTGCGACGCGTCCATCTCGTCGCGCAATAAGATTCGCGCGGTCTCATCGAATAGCTCTTCCTCGGTAGGCTCGCGGCCAGTTCGCTCGAGTACCCGGCGTCTCGCGCGCTCCCCTGGATCGGCGACGAGAAAGATCTTGAGCTTCGCATCGGGGAACACGACCGAGCCCATGTCACGGCCGTCAACCACGATATCGTAATCGCGCCCGACGTTACGGACCTGCGTGTTAACCCACTCGCGAACACGTGGCATCTTGGCGACAACTGACACTCGATTCGTAACCGCTTCGCCACGCATTTCATTTTCCACGGGTCGGCCATTCAATAATGGAACGAAGCCATTCTCCACCGGTGAAAGCGTCACGGATCGCGCTGCGTCGAGAACGGAATCCTCCGTCCATGATGCAGAATCCGAATCGCGCCTGAGTCGCGCCGCAGTCGCCGCGCGATAAAGCGAGCCCGAATCCACGTGTCGATAGCCGAGCTCACGCGCGACCGCTTTCGCTGTCGAAGATTTTCCGGACGCTGCCGGACCATCGATCGCGATTGCTACTCTTTCTCTGCTCATTGTACGAGCGACGCCAGATCAGTCCAGAAGTCAGGATATGAAATAACAACACAGTCCCGATCGTCGATCTCGATTTCGTTTCCATCGATAAAGCCCAACACACCGAAAGCCATGGCAATTCGATGATCGCCCTGCGTAACGACTCGCCCACGGAATGATCGCCGGCCTCCGCCTAAAATTCTAAAACCGTCACGCTTTTCCTCGGCATCGGCCCCAATCGCTCTGAGATTCGAGACGACGACAGAGATACGATCGCTCTCCTTCACACGAAGCTCTTCCGCGCCCGATACCTCGAGATTCACTCCGGCAGCCGCGGCGACGCACGCGAGCAGCGGAAGCTCGTCGATCAGAGCTGGCACCTCATCCGCGCCGACGCGAACGCCGGTCAACTTCTTCGGCGAGACCACGACCGTCGCAGTTGGCTCTCCAGCCACAGCTCGCTTCTCGAGATAACGAACCGACGCTCCCATCCGCGATAGCACTTCGAGAAAACCTATTCGAGTCGGATTCACGCAAACGCCGGGAATGCGAACCTCTCCTTGATTTGCCAGGGCGCCGAGTGCCGCCGGAAACGCGGCCGACGACGGATCAGACGGAACGTCGACATCGAGCGGCTCGAGGAATGTCACCGGCGTCAGCGTCACGCTCGTGTCCGTCACCGTCACTGGAACGCCGAGTGACGTCAGCATTCGTTCGGTGTGATCGCGTGATCGTCTGAGCTCACGCACAGTCACGCCGACTCCTGATGCGAGGCCCGCAAACAAAATCGCGCTCTTCGTTTGGGCACTCGATGCGCGAGTGTTCCATGCAATTCCTGACAAATCGCCGCCATGAATTGTCATCGGCAATCCGTCACCTCTCTCAAATTCAAATCGAGCGCCCATTGCCGTCAGTGGCTCCGCTATACGCTTCATCGGACGTCGGCTCAGACTTGAGTCGCCTTCAAATCGCGAAGTGAAGGGACTCGCCGCCGCCACGCCAGCCATGAGGCGCGTGGTCGTTCCACTGTTTCCACACTGAAGTGCGAGACGCGGCTCACGAAATCCCCCGAATCCATTTCCGTCCATCGAGATCTCGCTTGCCAGCGGCGGTATCTGTGCGCCAAGCGATCGCAGCACGCCCGCCGTCGACTCGACATCCGCGGATTGCAGTATCCCGCGAATCCGCGACTCACCATTGCCGAGAGCGCCACAGATGAGGGCGCGATGTGAAATGGATTTATCGCCCGGCACCCGCACGGTGCCGCGAGCTTTCATCGAAGCCAACGCTCCAAGGCGGTCGCGTGATCGGTTTTTTCATCGCGGTACTTCACAATCACCGGAGTCTGAAGTGAGAGGCGTTTTCTTCCACCCCACCCTCCCTCTACCTGTCGCGCGCCAGGAACAACCACCGCACCACTCGGAATCTCGAGCGGCTTCTCCGCACTACCTCGATAAACCTCCTCTTTCACCAGATCGTACACCGGCGTTCCCCGCGTGAGTACGACACCCGCCCCGAGGACAGCTTGCGATCGTACGACCGTTCCTTCATACACTCCGCAGCTTCCCCCGACGATCACGTCGTCTTCAATGACAACTGGCGCCGCATTGATCGGCTCGAGCACTCCTCCTATTTGTGCCGCCGCGCTGAGATGCACGCGCTCGCCAATCTGTGCGCACGATCCGACAAGCGCGTGCGAATCCACCATCGTGCCCGCTCCGACGTAAGAGCCAACATTTATGTACATCGGCGGCATGCACACGACACCAGGCGCAATGTAAGAACCGCGGCGAATCGAAGAACCGCCCGGCACTACGCGCACATTGTCAGCGAGCGAGAGGTCTCGCAGTTGATATGTATCCTTGTCGAAGAAGCTAAACCGGGCTTCCTGCGAATCGGGGAGCGGCATCGGAGACATGTCGACCAATTCCCCAATTCTGAATCCGAGAAGAATTCCGCGTTTCACCCATGCGACCGCGCTCCATTCTCCGTTCGCATCGCGGCGAGCTGAGCGCACTTCGCCGCGTTCCAGCAATTCAAGAAGCTCGTCGACAGCGCGCCGTGCGTCCGGCGATGGTTCGGGCGCCGGGTCGGATGCAGCTCGATCAATTCGCTCCTCGAGCGAAGTAGAAGTCACTTTGCGCTGAGCACTCCGAGGGCCTCGAGGCTCGACGTTACGAGGTCATTGTGCTTCTCTGCAAGCGGAACAAGCGGAAGTCGAAGCACGTTTTTCATTTTTCCCATCATGGCCAACGCTGCCTTCGAGGGAATTGGATTCGACTCTACAAATGCGGCACTCGTCCATGCAGCAAGTTGATGTGAAATGTTGCGGGCCTGCACCAGATCACCAAGCGCGAGACACTCAGTGAGCTGAGCAACCAGCTTTGGAGCAACGTTCGATGTCACGGAGACGACTCCATCGCCACCTTCGGCCATAACCGGAACGGTGAGCGCATCGTCACCCGACAATACACTGAATCGAGGCGGACAACTTCTTATGATCTCGTTGATCTGCGCGAGATTGCCGGATGCTTCTTTCACCGCGACGAATCTTTCGTCCTCTGCGAGCTCGAGAGTCGTCGCCGCTTCAACGTTGCTGCCAGTTCTGCCCGGCACGTTGTAAATCACAATTGGCAGACTCACTGCATCGGCAATCGCGCGATAGTGCGCGAGGATCCCGCGCTGCGGCGGCTTGTTGTACCACGGCGAAGTGTGCAAGAGGTGCGTCGCACCCGCAGTCTCCATCTCCTTCGACAGCGCAATCGCTTTCTGAGTGTCATTCGACGCGGCACCCGCAACGATTGGCAGACGACCATTCGCTTGCTCCACAGTGATTGCCACCACGCGACGATGCTCATCGAGTGTCATCGTCGCCGCTTCTCCCGTCGAGCCGCACGGAACGAGAAAATGCACTCCTTGCTCGATCTGCCAGTCAACGAATTCGCGAAGTGCAGGCTCATCGAGCGCGCCGCTGTCCGTAAACGGCGTTACGAGCGCAGTGCCACAACCGGTCAGTGAGCTCCGCGAATCCGGAGCTCCATCACCCTTCGGCAAGCTTTTCCTCCTGGTCTTCACTTTCTCCCGAGGCGCGAATCTTCGTGAATCCCAAAACGTCACGCATCGTGAACACTCCCTTTTTTCCGATCAACCACTGAGCCGCACGTAACGCGCCATCGGCGAACACTCGGCGGTCGCGCGCCTCGTGTCGCAGCGTCATCTGCTCGTAGGTGCTGTCGAAAATCACTTCGTGAGTGCCTGGTACCGATCCCGTGCGTACACTGGTAACAGGGATTCTTTTTCCGAGTCCCGCCTCCATTGCATTCACGATAGCGAGCGCAGTGCCGGACGGAGCATCCTTCTTCGCTGAGTGATGCGTTTCGATGAGAACGCCGGCGAATTCGGGAGCGAGTCCCATAAGTTCGCCTGCTCGTCGAGTCAGTTCTACGAAAAGATTGACGCCAACCGCGAAATTCGGCGCCCAAAGAAGCGCGGTACCCGCGCGCTTTACCTCTTCAGTGATCATCGGCAGCGATTCGTGCCACCCGGTAGTTCCAACGACAACGGCGACTTCGCTCTCGATGCACGCAAGGATGTTGTCGACAGCCGCTTCAGGTTTCGTGAACTCGACTGCAACATCCGGGTCACCCAGAGCGCGTTTCGTGATTCCCTTTCCACCACCGTTGTGCGCAGAGTCGAGCATCGCGCAAACCGTCCATCCGCGCTCCTGCACCATTTGCGCAATGGTGCGACCCATTTTTCCATCGCCGATGATCGCGATCTGAGGCTCGTTCTTGCTCACTGTTCCTTGCTCCCGAAGAATTCGCGATGCAACCGCTCGATCGCTGCGTCTACTTCATCACCGTCGACAATCACCGTCAGATTGATACCGGTAGCGCTCAATGACATCATGTGCACTTTCGTGTCGCCAAGCGCAATGAGTGCCCTGCCCATTGCACCTCCCGCGTCGCAAATCCCGGCGCCGACAATCGCGATGATTCCGCGATTTCTTTCGATGGAGAGATCGCCGAGCGAGCGGAGGTCGACGAGTAGCGCATCGAGTCTCGACGGATCGTCGATCGTCACCGAAACGGAAACTTCCGAGGTCGCGACAACATCCACCGACGTTTGATGTCGCTCGAAGATTTCGAACACTCGCCTTAGAAATCCATGCGCGAACAGCATGCGGGGCGCGGTAACTCTGATCAAGACGACGTCGTTCTTTCCGGCGATTGCGCTCACTGGACGGTGCGGAGCGTCGAACGTGATGCGCGTCCCCTTCCCGTCGGGCCGGCGGGAGTTGTACACGAACACCGGAATGCCAAGTCTCACCGCTGGAGCGATGGTATTCGGATGCAACACCTTCGCGCCGAACGACGCGAGCTCCGATGCTTCGTCGAATCTGATCTCCTCGATCAACAATGCGCCTTCCACCAGGCGAGGATCTGCGGTCAACATTCCGTCGACGTCGGTCCAGATCTCGATCGCATCGGCGTGCAGCGCGGCACCGATTAGTGACGCGCTGTAGTCGGATCCTCCGCGGCCCAGTGTGGTCGTGACGCCTTCACGATTCGCGCCGATGAACCCACCGAGTACCGGAACCTTTCCTTCACGCAACAACGGTAGAAGCACATCACGTGAGCGCTCGGCGATCTCGTTTGTCTGCGGCTCTGCCTGCATGAATTGGGAGTCGGTGATCATCACGTCGCGCGCGTCGATCAGCTCGGCTCCCATTCCGCGCTGTTGAAAGAACGCAGTCACCAATCGTGATGACGCTTGCTCGCCAAACGCAGCGATCG
>WNGI01000791.1_pt1 | contig 28076 bp, 27 predicted proteins | sample 5400621 | NCBI WGS metagenome assembly WNGI01 (sample SAMN13153374, study PRJNA577476) | soil metagenome | isolation source: 20 cm soil or saprolite under Garry oak tree replicate 1 | place: USA:California | collected 2016-06-15
ATCCCGCCGGGAGCGCCGCCGATTCCTGGGGTGCCGCCGTGCCTCCCTATCTAGCACAGGCGGGCATGTGGCGATGACTACTGTCCGGAAGCCGTCCTGGCAAACGCCGGGACGGCTTCCGGCATTGAGAAGTGGCGCTAACTTGACGGGGGGAATGAGCACTCACTATCATGTATAGGGAGATTGCCAGCGTACTTCGCTTCGGGAAGAGGGGCCCTATGGGAGACTCCGCTCACAGCATGAAGAGCACGAAGAAGGTAGTCAATGAGGGCGAGGCACCCGTGCTGATCGCCTACCGTGTCAGCGCCCTAAGCATGCGGCTTGTGCCGGCCCCTCGGGCCCGGGATTGGATGCAGGCCACCCGCGAGCACTTTGCCAACCGATGCCTTCCGTTGCTGGTTGCCAATCAGGCGGGGTGGTTCGTGCTCAACAGCCACCGGTTCCGCGCGACCTGGAGTGGCGGCGATGACGCAGGGGACATTCGGATCGAGTTCTTGAGTGGGGAGCCGCCCTACCCGGTGGTGACTCACTTCGGGTACGGCCTGCTCACCTGGAACATTCCTTACCTTTTCCGTACCTCGCCGGGATACAATCTCCTCGCCCGGGGGCCCGCGAACTTGCCCAAGGACGGGGCGTTCGCGCTCGAGGGCATCGTCGAGGCAGACTGGTCTGTGGCAACCTTCACAATGAACTGGAAGCTGACGCGTCCAAAGCATCCGGTGATGTTCGACGTCGACGAGCCTGTCTGCATGCTTGTTCCCCAGCGAAGGAATGAGCTCGAGTCGTTTGAGGCGAAGATGCGCCGCATCGACGTCGAGCCCGACCTTCACCAGCGCTATTGGGCATGGCATCAAAGCCGGATGCAATTCCTGACGGATCTGAAAATCCCCGGATCAGACGCGGTCGCCGAGGGATGGGAAAAGCACTACTTTCAAGGTACCGCTCCCGACGGGGCCCGTGCCCCTGAGCATCAGACGAAGTTGCACCTGCGCGACTTCGAAGAGCGCGAATAGCGGCGAGACGCCGCCGGCTTCGTCGAACGACACGGGTTCCGCAGAGCCCTGCCAGTTTGTCCTCTTTTCGCCCCGCGCCAACACTGGACCGCGCTTCCTGCCGCTCCTATCCGAGCGGATAAGACAGCACTAGCCTCATCCCTATCTCCAGGGGCGGCCGGGTGCCGGAGAAGGACCAAACCTTGCCACGCAGGACACCGGATGGCCAACCGGCGAACGAGGCTCCTGATGACCCACAACCTTCCGGTGCAGCTGACCAGCTTCGTCGGGCGGGAGCGCGAGATCGCCCAGGTCAAGGGCTTTCTGTCGTCGACCCGGCTGCTCACGCTCATCGGCGCGGGGGGCGTGGGGAAGACGCGGCTGGCCTATCAGGTGGGGGCGGAAGCGCTGGAAGATTATCGGGACGGCGTGTGGGTGGTGGACCTGGCGCCGATCGCCGATTCCTCGCTCGTCCCGCAGGCCGCCGCGTCGGCCTTGAGCGTGTTGGAACAGCCGGGACGACCTCTGACCGACACGCTGGTGGAGGCGCTGCGCGACAAGGCGCTGCTGCTGGTCCTGGACAACTGCGAACATCTGCAAGGGGCGTGTGCGGAGCTGGTCGCCGGACTGCTGCGCGGGGGGCGGGCACTCCGCATTCTGGCGACGAGCCGGGTGCCGCTGAGCGTACCGGGGGAGACGCTGTGGCGCGTACCGTCGCTGACGCTGCCGGAGCCTGGGCGGGCGCCGGCGGGGGAGGAAGGAGAAGAGTACGAAGCGGTGCGGCTGTTTGTGGAGCGGACGCGGGCGGGGCAGCCGGGGTTCGCGCTGACGTCGGGCAATGCAGCGGCGGTGGTGCAGGTGTGCCGGCGGCTCGACGGCATCCCCCTGGCCATCGAACTGGCGGCGGCGCGGACGCGGGTGGTGGCGGTGGAGCAAATTGCGGCGCGGCTGGACGACCGGTTCCGGCTGCTGACGGGAGGCAGCGCATCGGTACTGCGGCGGCACCGGACGCTCCTGGCGACGATGGAGTGGAGTTATGGGCTGCTGGCGGAGGGCGAACGAATCCTGCTGCGGCGGCTGGCGGTGTTCGCGGGAGGCTGGACGCTGGAAGCGGCGGAGGCGGTCTGCGCAGGGAGCGGTGTCGAGGGGGCCGGGATCCTGGACCTCATGACGCAGTTGGTGGACAAGTCGCTGGTGGTGATGGAGGAGCGTCGGGGAGAGGCGCGGTACCGGCTGCTGGAGACGGTGCGGCAGTACGGCCGAGACCGGCTGGAGGAGACCGGGGAGACCGTGGAGGTGCGGCGGCGCCATCGAGACTGGTACGTGGACCTGGCGGAGCAGGCGGACGCCAAACTGTACGGACCGGAGCAGGAACTCGCGCTGAGACGGCTGGAGGCTGAGCACGATAACTTCCGGGCCGCGCTGGAGTGGAGTAGAACTGCGAAGGACGGCGGGCCGGCGAGCCTGCGGCTGGCCGGCGCGCTGGGGTGGTTCTGGTATTTGCATGGACACTGGAGCGAAGGACGTGCATGGCTGGAGGAAGCCTTGGTGCGGGGCGCTGTGGTCTCCCCTTCGCTCTTGCCGAAGGCGCTCCTCGGGGCCGGGCGCATCACCTGGTATCAGGATTCCGAGCGCGCAACCCCGCTCTTTGAACAGGGCCTGGCCCTGTGCCGTGAGCTCGGTGACGTGGACGTGATGCCGGGGTTCCTCTATTGGGTAGGCCGGCAGGCGTCGCTTCGAGGCGACGTCCTGCGCGCTGAGGCGCTGCTCGAGGAAGGCCTGGGCGTGTGCCGCGCGCGAGGAGATACCTGGTGGGCGAGCCAGCTGCTGGCGGAACGGGGAGACCTGGAACGGTATCGGGGAGACTATGGAAAGGCGGCGGCGCTGTATGTCGAGGGGCTCATCCTCAGCAGACAGACGGGCGCCATCAATAACAGCATGCTGTTCCTGCACAACCTCGGCCTCGTCGCCCTCTATCAGGGCGACGTGAGCCGGGCGACGGCCTCCTACGGCGAATGCCTTGCCCTGACGAAGAAGGTGAGGCACAGGCTCATCACCACGGGCTGCCTGGAGGGATTCGCCCGGGCCGCGGCCGCCCAGGGAGACCACCAGCGGGCGGCCCGCCTGTTTGGCGCGGCCGGCGCGCTGGAGGAGGCCCTCGGCCGCAAGGGGAGGTCGAGCGTGTTCGCGGGGGCGGGGGTTGAGTTTGACCAATCGGACCATGACCGGCGTGTGGAGTCCGCGCGGGCCGGGCTGGGGGAGGCGGGGTTTGCGGCCGCGTGGAGCGAAGGCCGGGCAATGACGCTGGAGCAGGCCACCGACTACGCCCTGGCGGCGCTGGACGCGGCGCCGTCCAAGGTCCAAGGAACAGAGAGACCGGTAGGGGACACAGAGCGAACGGCGGAGACGCACGTGCAGAACATCTTGAACAAACTCGGGTTCACGTCGCGGGCACAGGTCGCGGCCCGGGCGGTGCAGCGGGGCCTGCGTCTGCCCACCAAGGAATAATCAACCGCCGCCGAACGGGAGGGGTCCATGGGACGCGCACGCCTGCGAGATCTCGGGCTCACCATCGGCCGGATGCCGCCCGGCCCGCTGAACGCGATCACCGACGTGCCGGGGGTGCTGGTCGGCCACCGCACCGTGATCCGGGACACCCCGCGCGTCACGCGCACCGGAGTGACGATGGTCGTGCCCCGGGAGGGCGCGATCTGGACCGACTATGCGTTCGCGGGCTACCACTCGTTCAACGGCAACGGTGAGATGACCGGGATTCCCTGGATCGAGGAGTCGGGTCTGCTCGGCTCCCCGATCGGGATCACCAACACCTACGCCGTCGGAATCGTACGGGATGCGCTTGTCGGCTACGCGGTCGAGCATGGATACAGCCACCGCTTCCATCTGCCGGTTGTCGCGGAAACGTTCGACGGGTATCTCAACGACATCGAGGCCTTCCCGCTGACGCGGGAGGATGCGTTCGCGGCGCTTGCCGCCGCCCGCGGCGGGCCCGTGGACGAGGGGAACGTCGGCGGCGGCACCGGCATGCGCTGTCACGGCTGGAAGGGCGGAATCGGGACATCGTCCCGCCGCGTCGAGGCGCCGAGCGGCTGCTATACCGTGGGCGCGCTCGTCCAAGCCAACTACGGACGCCGGCACCATCTCCGCGTGGACGGCGTCCCGGTGGGCCGTGAGCTCGAGGCCCGCGCAGACGCGGGCGAGCCGAGGGGATCGATCATCGTCATCATCGCGACGGACGCGCCGCTTCTGGCGGTGCAGTGCCGGCGGCTCGCGCAGCGGGCCACGGCGGGGCTGGCGCGCGCCGGCGGGCTGGGGTTCAATTCGAGCGGCGATCTGTTCCTGGCGTTTGCGACCGGCAACCACGTGCGCGAGCCGGCCGAGGGCCCATACCCCCTCCAGATGCTGCCGCACGGGCATCTCGATGCCTTCTTCGAAGGCACGGCCGAGGCGGTGGAGGAAGCGATCCTGAACGCGCTCTGCGCCGCGGAGACAATGACGGGCTATCAGGGGACGGTGGAGGCGATTCCGCTCGATGCGGTCGTGCGGATCGTCGCAGAGCACCGCCCGCCTGCCCGCTCGTAGGCGCACATGGCCGGTGTGGCGTGGCCCCCACCAACCTCCCCGTGCAGCTGACCAGTTTCATTGGGCGGGAGCGCGAGATCGCCCAGTTCGAGGCCTTTCTGCGCGGTACGTAGCCCACCTCTCGAGCCAAAGATACGTACCAGGTACGGGGTTTCCTCGATGAATCGCACGCGCTCCCTCCGCATAATGGAGACGATCGCAGAGGCGGAGAGGAGGGATGTAGCCGTGCCTAAGTATGTGATCGAGCGGGAGATTCCGAAAGCAGGCGCGTTCTCACCGCAAGAACTTCGCGCCATCTCGCAAAAGTCGTGCAGTGTGCTGAACCAGATGGGCCCCCAGATTCAGTGGCTGCAGAGTTACGTGACTGATGACAAGGTCTACTGTGTGTACATCGCCCCCAACGAGGAGATGGTCCGCGAACACGCCCGGAAGGGCGGATTCCCCGCCGATCGAGTTGCCGTGGTCACGACCGTCATCGACCCAACGACTGCGGAGCCCTAGGCTCCGGGAGGAGGAAGACCATGCGCAAGTATGGGGTAAGTGTGCTCGTGCTGCTCCTGGCCGCGGTCGCGGGCTGGGGCTCCGGAGTGCCCGCCTCGGTTGCCCAGCCGAGGCCGGACCAGGATGGGACGGCTAAGATCGCGGCCGCGCGGTTGGCCACGGCGAAATACGCCACGGATCTCGCGCGGGCCAAGGCCGACGGCTACACGATCATCACGCCCATGATCCCCAACATGGGCTACCACTTCTTGAATCCGAAGATCGCGGGCTTCGACCTCACCAAGCCGCCGATTCTCGTATACGTGCATAAGGGGGAGGCCTGGCAGCTCGTGGCCATCGAGTGGGTCTATCCCAAGAAACCCGATGCGCCTCCGCTCCAGGGCGCGACGTACGGGTCCTTCGGCGCCGCCTGCCACTACAAGGACGGGTCCTTTGTCCCCGCGTACACCGAATCGATGTGCGTGAAGGTCCATCCCAAGACCGGCGCCGAGTTCGCGTTCTGGCACCCGCCGCTGGTGACGTTCCACGTCTGGCTCTGGTACCCGAACCCGCGGGGCGTCTTCGGGGAGTACAATCCACTCCTGACGCCGTTCAACGAGGACTAGGACGAGCCGGGGAGGGCAGGCCGCCCTCCCCGGTCCCATCGATGAGACTCCCGGCGTCTTGTCTCGCCATTGCCGTCTTGCTCATGCCGGCGTCTGCCGGCGCGCAGACGCAGCCAGCCGTTATCCGCATCGAGATGAGCGAATTTGCGTTTCGGCCGGCGGCGCTCACGCTGGCCGCCGGCCAGCCCGTCCGGCTGGTCCTGGTGAATGAGGGCCAGATCGCCCATCAGTTCGAGACGGCGTACCTCCGCGCGCTCCCGGTGCGGATCGTAGGGGACACGCTGCACGCGGAGATGCCCGGGCTCGAGTTCATCCGATTGAACCCCGGGGGGACGGCCCGGCTGGAGTTCGTGCCCCGGCGGAAGGGCCGCTTCGTGTTCGCCTGCACGATCGAGGGGCATCAGGAGGCGGGGATGCGGGGAGTGCTCGAAGTGCGGTAGACTCAACACCGATGTCTTTTTCCCCCGAGACGACGTCGCGCGAACCGTCCGGACTGCGTGTGCTCGCGCTGACGACCCTGCAGCAGGCCGGCCTGACCTGCATTCGCTTCGGCCTGCCGATCCTCGCTCCGTTCTGGCGGGATGCGCTGCGGCTATCGCTTGGACAGGTTGGCTTGCTGCTCGGCGCGTTCGACCTAGGGGCGCTGCTGTTCTTCATTCCCATGGGTCTTCTGGCCGACCGGTGGGGAGAACCGGTCGTCCTCACCGCCGGGGCCCTCTTCACGGCGATCATGACCACGCTGATTACGCGGGCGCAAAGTTTCTGGTCGGTCGCCCTTCTGCTGGCTATCGCGGGGGTGGGGTACGGCAGCGGACAGACGGCGGGGACGAAGGCCGTTGCGGCCGCCTTCGGCCCCGGTAGGCGGGGAACGGCGATGGGCATCCGGCAGGCGGGCCTGCCCCTCGGGGGCATGATCGCCGCGCTGCTGCTCCCGCCGCTCGCCGGCGCGTTCGGGTGGCGGACGGCGCTCGCCGGGGCGGCCGCGGTCTGCGCCCTCACGGGGATCCTCTGCTGGCTGGGGCTGCGTGACGACGCACAAGGCCGGCGTCCCCGGGCGACGATCGGACGGGGGAACGCGCGGGGAGGCCGTCTCGCCGGCCCGGGCCCGATCGTGGATCGGGTCCGGGCAATCTTGAGGAACACGGGAGTCCGCCGAACGACGGAGGCTTCGATGCTCCTGGTGATCGCGCAATTCTGCTACCAGGGCTATCTTGCGCTCTATCTGGTCGATCGGTTCGGGTGGAGCAATCACGCCGCCGCCGTGCTGCTCGTCGCCGTGCACCTGGGTGGAGTGCTCGGGCGGCTGGCGTGGGGCGCGCTTTCCGATCGCCGCTACGGCGGGCGCCGCGTGCCCGTACTGGCGTGGTGCGTCGGCGCGGGGACGGCATTTCCAGTCGGGCTGATCGCCCTGCCTCACCTCGCCCATCCCTCCACGGTCACGCTGGCGGCGTTGATCGGGGGCATCCTCCTGCTCGGGTGGAACGGACTCTACAGCACGCTGATCACCGAATCCGCGGAGGCCGGCCAGGGCGCAACCGCGATGGGGGTGAGCATGACGCTCATGTACACGGCGACGATGTTGACCCCGCCGCTCTTCGGGTTCCTCGTCGATCACACCTCGTACGCGGCGGGGTGGGCGAGCCTCGTCGTCGTGATGGCCGGGGCTCTCATGCTGACGTACCGGATTCCAGAGCCCGCCGCTCATGACCCTGCGGAATTTGGGAATACATCATAACGGACAGCGGACAACGGACCTGTCGACCAGTGCGAGGCCAATCGAAGCGAGGAGTGGACCAAAGGTAAGCCAATCGCTGCGAGGAGTCGAACCATGGAAAGTCTTGAAGAGCGTTCATTCGGGCATACACCTAATCCGGCGAGAGGCCACAGGAGGACATCCGAATGAGCGATACTGTCATCGAGCAGAACGGTTATCGCATCGAGCCCCGATCGCAGTGGGTCCCCTCGGGCCGCGGAGTCAAGAAGGGGTGGAGGCCGAAGGCGGTAGTCGTGGAGTCGGGTCCGCCGCAGCTTCAGTATCTCATTTCGCCGAACGATGTTGAGACATTCCCCACGCAGGAGGAAGCCAACGCGTTCATGTTGCGGTGGGCGCGCGAGTGGATCGAGCGGCATCAATTGGTGGGGACCCTGCGTTGAGGGGGCCGTCAGCCATGGGGCTCCGGCCTCTGAACGTCATTGTGCGGCGCCGCGGTCCTGGAGGGCGCCCCGAACGCCCGGTGACGGGCGTCCCCACCGGCCGGGCGCGGCCGGAGATGATTGTGGGCGGCCTGCCGCCCACCCCCGAGCACGATCTGCAGTATCACGGGGGCAAGACCATCCGGAGCCTCGCCTTCACCAACCTGTATGTCGGCGGGGCGCAGGTCTGGGATCCGGGCATCAGGCAAAACATCGATGCCGCGCTTGCGGCGGCCATGTCCGATGCGCATCTGAACAACGTGATCATGCAGTACTTCGCGAATCAATCGATCACCAGCAGCTTCACCTCATCTCGGGTGCTGCCCGGTGCCCGGCCCGCCACGATCGCGCAGACAGACGTCGAGGCTCTGGTCGGCCAGTTGTACGGGCGGGGGCAACTGAGCGGGTTCGATCTCGGCGCGACGGTGTTCGACTTCATGCTCCCCAGTGGAACGGTCCTCACGATCGACAGCACAAGTTCCCTCCAGGGGCTCGGCGGGTTTCACGGCTCCGTGCACCCGCCCGATGGGACGACCGTCTACTATGCGGTTGGGGTCTTCTCCGAAGTCCTGCCGGACGGGCGCACGAATGGGATCGTGGCCTTCGACGCGCCCTGGAAAAACGTCGTCGCGACCTTCTACCACGAACTGAATGAAGCGAGAACCGATCCGGATGTCGAGGATGCGATCAGGGCGGGGAACGATCCTAGCGCCGACCGGTTCCTGGGGTGGGTGTCCCCGCAGGGGGAGGAGTGCGGCGACTTTCCGATCTTCGAATCAGAGCCCGACCTCAGCCTGGTGATGCAGGAAGTGCCGCTCACAGACGGCAGCGGGACCGTTCCGGTGCAGTTCCAGTACTCTGACGCCGTCCACGGCCCGGAAGGGCCGATTCCCGCTCCGCACGCCGCCGGGCGCAGCCAGAAGCGCAGCCGGAAGCACCGCCGGTAGGTCCCACCCTCCGAAGAGGAACCGCATTTGGCTGCGAAGAGCCCGATCGAGCACGTCGTGCTCATCGTCAAGGAGAACCACGCCTTCGACAACTACTTCGGCGCGTTCCCGGGGGCCAACGGGATGGCGCTGCCGCACTCGCCCAACCCGCCGGCGCAGGATCCGGATCACCGGCACGGGGCCTGGTTAACGCGAAAACAGACCGCCGCCCGCCTGCAGTTTACCGAACAGGACATCCCGGCGTACTTTGCCTACGCGAGACAGTTCACGCTGTGCGACAACTATTTCACCGACGTGGCCGGGCCGTCCACGCCCAACCACCTGATGCTGATCGCCGCGGACTCCCCGGTGATCGAGAACCCGCCCGGGTATCGGCGCGGGACGGGGGGCCCGGTGTTTCAGCTCCCGTCGCTGCCCGCCAATTTGGTGAAGACCAACCTGACGTGGCGGAACTACGGGGGCTACGCCTTCAGCTTCATCGCCGGGGTGGGCAAGCAGAACCAAACGGCTTCCGACCAGTTTGTCCGGGACGCCGGCGCCGGAACCCTCCCCACCGTGTCGTGGGTCTACGCGCCGCACGACGCCAGCGAACACCCGCCCGACTCACAAGATCGCGGCAGGCCGCTGGTCGGGAACGTCACGCACGGCATGCAGTGGACGGTGGCTCAGGTGAACGCCATCGTCAAAGGCGGGCTGTGGCCGAAGGTCGCCATCTTCATTACCTGGGACGACTGGGGCGGGTGGTTCGACCACGTCGATCCCCCGAACGTCGAATCGTGGCAGGGCAACAGCCAGCATCCCGCCTGGAACGGCACGCAGTTCCGCTACGGCTCACGCGTCGGCTGTCTGGCGCTCAGCCCCTTTGCCAGGTCCGGCTATGTCTCCAAGGCGCTGCACTCCCACGTCAGTCTGCTGAAGTTCTGCTGCGCGCAGTTTGGCGTCGCGGCGTGGAATGACCGGCTCCGGAAGGCGGACGACATGTCCGATTGTTTCGATTTCAGCCGGCCGCCCGCCCCGGCGCCCTCCCCCGCGCCCGGCGGCGTTGTGTCAGCGCCGGGAGGGACCCCGGGGCGGCGAGGAGGTCCCAGGCCGTCCGGCGGTCCCAGGCCCTCGAAGCGCCCCCGAGGCGGAACACGCGGAGGCCGGCGACTCTCGAAGCGCCGCGGCGGCTGAGCGGAGGAGATCGTCTCCGCAGCGAGAACCATCGCACCGGGGGTGCTCGCCGCCGTGTCTCGTCCGGCGGAGCGGCAGCGCACCCGGAGGATGGGAGATGGAGCTCAGGCAGTTCGTCGCGAGCCTCGCGAGCATGATCTGGGAGCGCGAGCGCAAGACCCAGCAGCAGGTCGATGCCCTCGTGCTCGGGTACGTCCACGGCGCGGTCGCTGCCGAGCTTGACTACCGGCGCCGCATGCACGAATTGAACCGCCGCCTCGCTGAGATCGACAACACCCTGGCCGCGACGGGTGCCCCCTGACTGAGCCTGGAAGCGGGCGCTGGCTGGGACGCGACCGGTCGAGATGATCCGCGCGTCGAACCGGAGCCGCGAGTCCCGCCTGAGCCCGACGGCAGTCGTGGACTGCTGCGCGGCTATGATTGGCTGAAGGCGACCGGTGTGGGCGTGATGGGAGGTTTTTTCCTCCGGGCCGGCGTCGAATTGACGGCCAGCCGGGCCGGCGATCTGCTGCTGGCCGCCGCCGCCGGTTCCGTGGATCCGCGGGCAACGCTGCTTGCGCGGCTCTGGCTGCTCAGCGCCGTGCTCGTCACCCTGGGCGCCGCCGCCGCGGCATTCGCGCTGGTCAGGGAGAACCGGATGCTCTGGATGCTGGTGGCCATGGCGTGCGTGGCGGTCCCGCTGCTGGCCCCCTGATGCGGCGCCTCCCGGGCCCCGGAGCGTCTGCATCACCCCGGCGAACCCTCGGGAGATGCCGGAGCATGCGCCGCGACAGGCGGCCCCGATGCTGATGCACCCGCTGGTGGTCCATTTTCCGATCGCGTTCTGGCTGGCCAGTACGTTCTTTGATCTGCTCGGATGGCGCCGGCCGGGGACGTTTTACCGGGACATGGCGCTCTGGCTCGTGGGCCTGGGCCTCGTCGGGGCGGCCGGGAGCATCGTGCTCGGATGGACAGATCTCCTCGCGCAGGAACGCCAGGGCGTGGGCGCGGGGCTGTTGCTGCGCCATAACGTCCACAGCTGGCTCGCGTACACCGCGACGGCGGCCTACCTGGGTGTGTTCGTGGGGCGGCGGCGGCTGGCGAACCGGCCGGCCTGGGGGATTCTGCTGCTGTCCCTGGTGGGCGCGGCCCTGGTCACCGTCGCGGGGTACCTCGGCGGGGATATGCGGTCGGTGATGTGAGCGCGGTCAGCATGCCGGCCTCCGCGGTCACGCCGGACCTCGCCGTCGAACTGCGGCGCGCCGTCCGCGGGGAAGTCCGCTTCGACGCGGTGTCGCGGAGTCTCTACAGCACGGACGCGAGCATCTACGAGATCGAGCCCATCGGGGTCGTCATCCCGCGGGACGCCGCCGACGTGGAGGCGGTGCTCGAAGTGACGCGCCGGGCGCGCGTGCCGGTCCTGCCGCGGGGGGGCGGCACCAGCCTGGCCGGCCAGGCCGTCGGGCACGCCGTGGTGCTGGATTTCTCCAAGTACATGAATCGCCTGCTGGAGGTCAACCGTGAGGCCGGATGGGCGCGCGTTCAGCCGGGGCTCGTGCGCAACGAGCTGGCGGCGGCCCTCGCGCCGAGCGGGATGATCTTTGGCCCGGAAACGTCGACCGGGAACCGGGCGACGATCGGCGGGATGATCGGGAACAACTCCTCCGGTTCGCGCTCGATCATCTTCGGAAAGACCGTGGACAATGTGATCTCGGTCCAGGGGTTCCTCCCCGGGGGCCAACTCGTGACGCTCGGGCCGCTGGATTCAGAGGAGGTGGCCGCGCGGGCGCGCCGGGACGGTCCCGAGGGGATCTTGTACCAGCGCATCCCTGAGATCGTCGAGCGCAACCGGGATGAAGTGGCGCGGCGGTACCCCAAGATCCAGCGGCGGGTGGGGGGCTACAATCTGGACGCGTTCCCGCAGGGCGGCCCCTGGAACCTCGCCAAGTTGATCGTGGGGTCGGAAGGGACCCTCGCCACGGTGACCGAGGCCACGGTCCGGATCGTTCCGCGCCTGCCCGCGACCGCCGTGGCGGTGCTGCACTTCGACGACCTTGTCCGGTCGCTGGAAGTCACGCCCGAGATCCTCGAGACCGGCCCCACCGCCGTGGAGGTCGTGGACAAGATCGTCCTGGACATGGCCCGCCAGATGCGCGAATACTCGAAGAAGATGACCTTCGTCGAGGGCGATCCGGAGTCGCTGATCGCCGTCGAGTATGCGGCGGAAACCCCCCAGGCGCTCGTGTCGCGGCTCGACACCCTGGAGGCCCGCATGCGGCGGCGCGGGTTTGGGGGAACGATCCTCCGGCTGACCGAGCCGGCGGAACAGGCGAACCTCTGGCAGATCCGGGAGGCCGGGGTGGGACTGCTGCTCGGGATGAAGACCGCCCGCAAGCCGGTGGCGTTCGTCGAGGACACGGCGGTGTCCCCCGATCGCGTAGCCGAATACGTCCGGCGGTTTCGGGCCATCGTCGAGCGCCACGGCACCCGGGCCTCCTTCTACGGGCATGCCAGCGTGGGGCTCCTGCATACCCGCCCCATCCTCGACCTCCACGACGCGAAGGATGTCGATACGATGCGGCAGATCGCCGAGGAGATCTGCGACCTCGTTCAGGAGTTCGGGGGCGCGATGAGCGGCGAGCATGGAGACGGGCTGTCCCGCAGCCACTTCAACGCCAGGCTGTTTGGCCCGCAGTTGTATCAGGCGTTCCGCGAGGTGAAGGCCGCGTTCGATCCCGACTGGCGGATGAACCCGGGGAAGGTGGTCGACGCGCCGCCGATGACCGAGTCCCTGCGGTACGGCCCGGCCTATCGGGCGGCGTCGATCCCGACGATCCAGGACTTCAGCCGCGACGGCGGATTCGTGAACGCCGTGGAGCTGTGCAGCGGGGTGGGGGCCTGCCGGAAGCCGCGGGGCGGCACCATGTGTCCTTCCTATATGGTCACCATGGAGGAGGAACACTCCACCCGGGGGCGCGCCAACGCGCTCCGTGAGGCCATCTCCGGCCGCCTCCCCGCGGACGCGTTGGTTGGGCGCGACCTCTACGAGGTCATGGATCTCTGCATCGGCTGCAAAGCCTGCAAGGCGGAGTGCCCGAGCAACGTTGACATGGCGAAGCTCAAGCACGAGTTCCTGGCCCGGTATTACGCCGCCCACGGGCTGCCGCTCCGGGCGCGGATGTTCGGGCGGGTGGCGGACCTGGGGCCGATCGGCTGCGCAACGGCGCCGGTCTCCAACTGGCTGATGGGAAGCGGGCCCGCCCGGTGGGTGCTGCACCGGCTCGTCGGCATTCACGCCCGCAGGCGTCTCCCGTCCTTCAGCCGGCAGCGGTTCAGCCACTGGTTCCGGAGCCGCCCCGCCAAACGGGGAGTCCCGGCCGGGGCGGCTCACGGGCGCGGATCAGACCGCATTCCGGGCGGCGGCCGGGTCGGGCTGTTCGTCGACACGTTCACCGAGTACTACTATCCGGCGATCGGCCGGGCGGCGGTGCGCCTGTTGGAAGCGGCGGGATGCGAGGTGGTGCTGGTCCCCGCTCGGTGCTGCGGCCGGCCGATGATCAGCAACGGGATGCTGCGGGACGCGCAGATCCTCGCGCGGGCGAACACGCAGCGCCTCGACGCCTTCGCGAGCGAGGGGCTTCCGCTCATCGGCCTGGAGCCGTCGTGCACCGTCACGCTCACAGACGAGTACCCCGACCTCGCGCCGGGTGCGGCAGCCGATCGGGTTGCGCGGCAGACGTTCATGATCGAGGAGTTTCTGGTGCACCTCCATGAGCGGGGTATCCGCCTGCCGTTTGGCCGCCAGGAGCGGCGGGTGCTGCTCCACGGGCACTGCCACCAGAAGGCCATGGTGGGGACGCAGCCGTCGCTCGCCGCCCTGCGGTGGTTGCCCGGGGCCACCGTCCAGGAGGTCGATTCCGGCTGCTGCGGGATGGCGGGGTCCTTCGGCTACGAGGCGGAGCACTACGACGTGTCCCTGGCGATGGGCGAGCGCGTGCTCTTCAAAGCGATCCGGGAGCTCCCGCCGGATGTTCTGATCGTGGCCGCCGGGGCTTCATGCCGGCAGCAGATCCTCCACGGCACGGGACACCGGGCGCTGCATCTGGTCGAGGCGCTCGCCGGCGCTCTGGATGCTGCGCGCGATTGAAAAATCCCTGACGTATCACTCAGGGATACCGGGCGCTCCATCGTCGCGCCGGACGCGCTGCTCGGCGGCGAGGGGCCTGACCCGGTCAAGAGCCTTCCGCACGATGTCGCGCACCGGACCCGGCTCCGGAGAAACGACCAGCCGGCCGGCCCCGCTGTGCGCATGCCGCCAGAGGATTCTCGCGAGGTACCGATCGATCGCGCCGTAGTTCATTGCGGCGGCGTAGCCGCGGTTGATGTCGGTCACAAGATCCAGCCGCATCAGGACCTCAAATTTTAGACGACACTCCCACAGGATCGGCGTCTCGGCCTTTCAGCGCCTCGTCGAGGAGGGAGAGGAATTTTTTCACGTCGAGGGGCTTCGTTAAATACTGCCACGCGCCGGCCGTCCGCAGCCGCTCAGTCTGCCCGGGGGTCGCGTCAGCGCTGATCACGATCACCGGAATGTGGCGGGTCTCCGGCGTTTCCCGGAGGCGCCGCAGTACTTCGTCCCCCGGAATATCAGGGAGCTGCAGATCCAGCAGGATCAGGTCTGGATTGTGCTGGCTGGCTAGGTCGAGGGCGAGCCGCCCCTGCATGACCGGGAGGAGTCTCACTCCTGGGCGATGGGCCAGAAGACGTTTGATAAGCTGGACGTTGGACAGGTTGTCCTCGACGTATAGCACGATACCTCCTTGGGAGGGCGCAGCGGGGGAGGCCGGGCTGACCGGCCCCTGGCCCTCCCGCGGGAGCCGATCCACCGGGCTCTCCGCCAGGGTCAGTTCCACCCAAAATGCGCTGCCCCGGCCCAGGGTGCTTTCCACGCCGAGCGTGCCCCCCATCGCTTCGACCAGTCGCTTGGACAGGGCGAGGCCGAGCCCCGTACCCTCAATCCCTGCCTGGTCGGCCCCCAGGCGTTCAAAGGGGGTAAAGAGCCGTTCCAGCGCGTCAGGGGGGAGGCCCCGGCCGGTGTCGCTCACCTTGATGCGCAGCCGGCCCGCCGCGGTACGCGCGCAGGAGAGTGTGACCGTCCCCCCCTTGCGGTTGTACTTGATCGCGTTGGAGAGGAGGTTCAACAGCACCTGCTTGAGCCGCTGACCGTCGGCCAGGACGTGCTCCCCGGGGGCACCGCACGCGCTGTCGTCGAGGAGACTGATGTGCCCCTCGGCGGCGATGGGTGTCACCAGGTCGAGGGCCTCTCGCACGATGTCCCGCACCGGGACCGGCTCCGGGGGGATGGCCAGCCGGCCCGCCTCGATGCGCGCGATGTCCAGCACCTCATCGATCAACCTGAGGAGGTGGCGTCCCCCCTTCACGATATATCCGACGCTCTCGCATTGCTCGGGGCCGAGGGAATCCATCTCCAGCACCTGGGCGAAGCCCAGGATGGAGTTCAGCGGGGTGCGCAGCTCGTGGCTCATTCGCGAGAGAAACTCGCTCTTTGCCCGGCTTGCCGTCTCGGCTCTCAGCTCCGCCGCCCTGCGATCCGCCATACCGAGTTCCAGCTCCCGCCGGCTCGCCTCGAGCATGAGGACCGAGTGCCGGTTGTTGGTGCAGAGGAGCGATGTGAAGATCGCGGTGGCGGCGACGGGGATGGCGTGCGCGATGACTGAGAGATCGTTGCGCCCGTAGTAGTAGACCCAAGTGGGCGCCACATAGTTGAGGATCCCGTGATGAAGGGCGGTGAGCACCAGGACGATCCAGCCGAGCCGCCAGTCATTATAGACGGTGAGGAGCGCCAGCACCATGAAGAAGTGGAAGTGCATTTCGATCGATCCACCGCTGAGGAACACAAGAAGGTAGGAATAGGTCGTGAAGGCGACGCTGACCACGATCCGCCAGACGTAGTGATTCTCGATCCGGCCGCGGACGAGCGCCGGAACGGCGGCCGCGGCGATCCCGAGGAGCGTCGCGACCGCGGCCTCCCATCCGCCGAGCAGGCGCCAGGAGAACGGCGAGGGAGCGTACAGGGCCATGCGAAAGTACGAGTTCGCGACCGCCATCAGGGCGATGAACCCGGCGTGCCACCAGAGGATTCTCGCGAGGTACCGATCGATCGCGCCGTAGTTCATTGCGGCCGCGTAGTCGCGGTTGATGTCGGTCACAAGATCCAGCCGCATCGGGACCTCCTCGACATCGCCTGGTTTCCTCGTGCGGTGAATCCTGCCCCGCGCACCAGGCGCGTGAGGTCGCCAGGCCAGAGACAGGGCCTGATGCGGGGTGCAGCGTCTGCGGTGAGATGATCCTGAGAGTACGGCTCTATAAGACGGATACCCATCGAAACTCCGGTCTAGACGGTTGTGGTGTCAGGTCTTTTCCGGAGTCGCTCTGGACGCTCCGCGCGGCTGAATGCTACAATGCTGGCGCGCGGTGGCCGTAGCTCAAGGGCAGAGCACCAGACTGTGGCTCTGGGGGTTGGGGGTTCAAATCCCCTCGGCCACCCCATCCCCTCCTGGGGGGCTCCAAGCCGGAGTGGGGCCAACGGCAGGCAGAGGTTGCCCCCTGCGGGGACTCCATACCAGGGCGGGGCCAACGGCAGGCAGAGGTTGCGAGGCGTAGAAGGAGGGGCTTCCCGATGGTCAACGAGGAGCGCCTCGTCATGACCGGGGTGCAGGTGGAATTCGATCGCCGGGCAGGGCGGTGGGTCGCCGCGTGCGACGATCCGGGCGGCGAAGAGCGGCTCGTCGTGAACGCGGAAACCCTGGAGCGCGCCGAGCGACTCTTGGACGAACGGTGGCGCGCCCGCCTGGAACTCCTCGATCACGAAGGCGAGGAAGACCGATAAGCGCTGAGGCCGTAAGTCCCCGCCGGGAGCCCGGTGCCCCGGGCGGCGGGTTCGAGGTCATCACCGCCGCCAACCCGTCGCCGTACACGCTGGCCGGCACGAACACCTACCTCATCGGCCGCTCGGGCGAAGCGGTCGTCATCGATCCGGGGCCGGAGGACCCCGCGCATGTGGCCCGCGTGCTGAATCGGGCCGGGGCGTCCGGCCGGCGGGTCGCGCTGATCCTCGTCAGCCACGGCCACAGCGATCATCTGGGTGCGGCGGACCGGCTCGAGCGCGAGACCGGCGCGCCGCTGCGGAGATGGGGGGCGGGGGCGAACCCCCTGCGCGATGGAGAACTGCTCCCGGCCGACGGCGGCGGGGTGCGGGTCGTCTACACCCCGGGGCACGCGCAGGACCATGTGGTGTTTTACTGGATAGGGCCGGCCGTGCTCTTCTCGGGAGATCTCCTCCTCGGGACGGGGACCGTCCAGGTGACGCCACCGGGCGGGTCGATGCGGGACTATCTCCACTCGCTGGAGCGCGTGGCCACGCTCACGCTGACGCTGATCGCGCCCGGGCACGGGCCGGTGATCCGGGATCCGCGGACGCGAATCGAAGAATATCTGGCGCGCCGCCGCGAGCGGGAACGCCAGATCCTCGAGGCGCTGGCGGCGGGGCCCCGGTCGGTCGCGGATCTGGCCGACGCGATCTATGCCGGCCTGGATCCCCGGCTCAGAGGGGCGGCAGAAGGCACCGTGCTGGCGCACCTGGAAAAACTGGTGGCGGAAGGGCGGGCACGCCGGGTCGGAGGCAATTTCGCGCCGGCGTAAGGAGGAGGGTGGCGATGGCGGTTCCGGTGGCGGCGGAGCAGGATGTGAGGGACCGGCGGGGCCAGCCGGTCCGGACCGGCGATCTGGTCCGGGTCGAGGGGCTCGGGGATGCCGCCGAGGTCCAAGCCATTGACCCGCGGTACGGCGTGATGGTCGTGCTGGTCCCCGGCCGGGTGGGCAAAATGGGGCGGACGGTGCGGGCGCAGGAGGTTGAGCGCCTGAGCCAGCCTGACCATCGATAACACAGTGAAAGGCCGATCGAAAGCCGATCGAAGCGTGGAGTAGGGCAAAGGTAAGCGTGGAGTAGGGCAAAGGTAACACGATGGGGGGCCTTTGCGGCCCCCCATCGCCATCGTTGCGGCGCCCCGCAGTTACATGTCCATGTCCTCCGGGTTGTAGCCACCCGGGGCGGGGGCGGAGGCCTTCTTCTTCTCCCGCTTCTCCACCACGAGCGCTTCGGTCGTCAGCAATAGGCTCGCGACGCTCGCGGCGTTCTGCAGCGCCAGGCGGGTGACTTTGGTCGCGTCGATGACCCCCACCTTCAGCATGTCTTCGTACCGCCCTTCCGCGACGTTGTAGCCGATGTTGGGCTTCTCGTTCTTGATCCGCTCGACGACGACGGCGCCCTCCAGCCCCGCGTTGGCCGCCAGCCACTTGGCCGGCTCCTCGATCGCCCGGCGGACGATGTTGATTCCGCTCTGTTCGTCGGCGTCATCGGCCTCGATCTTGTCGAGGGCCTTGCTGATGTTGAGGAGCGCGACCCCACCGCCGGGGACGATTCCTTCCTCGACGGCCGCTTTGCTCGTGCTCAGCGCGTCCTCGAACCGGTGCTTCTTTTCCTTGAGCTCCGTTTCGGTGGCGGCGCCGACCTTGATCTGCGCCACGCCGCCGGAAAGCTTGGCCAGCCGTTCCTGCAGCTTCTCCTTGTCGTAATCGGAGGTCGTGGTCTCGATCTCTTTCCTGATCTGGGCGATCCGGCCCTGGATGTCCTTCTTGGCGCCCCTGCCCTCGATGACCGTGGTCTCCTCCTTGGCCACGCGCACCTTCGCGGCCCGGCCGAGCATTTCGACGTCGATGTTCTCGAGCTTGACGCCGATGTCGTCGCTGACAACCTTCCCGCCGGTGAGCACGGCCATATCCTGCAGCATCGCCTTTCTCCGGTCCCCGTAGCCCGGCGCCTTGATCGCGACGCACGGCAGCACCCCGCGGAGCTTGTTCACGACGAGCGTGGCCAGCGCCTCGCCTTCGACGTCCTCCGCGACCACGACCAGCGGCCGGCCGAAGCGCATCACTTTTTCCATCACCGGGACGATGTCTTTGACCGCGCTGATCTTCTTCTCCGTCAGGAGGATATACGGGTCCTCCACCACGGCTTCCATCTTATCGGCGTCGGTGATCATGTATGGGGAGATGTAGCCGCGGTCGAACTGCATGCCCTCGACGACCTCGACGGCGGTTTCGATCCCTTTCGATTCTTCGATCGTGATCACGCCGTCCTTGCCGACCTTGTCCATCGCTTCGGCGATGATCCGCCCAATTTCCGGATCATTGCCCGCGATGCTGGCGACGTGGGCGATGTGCTCCTTGCCCTCCAGCGGCACGCTCACCTTCTTGAGCTCGCCGACGAGGGCCGCGACCGCCTTATCGATCCCCCGCTTGAGGATCATGGGGTTGGCGCCGGCCGCCACGTTCTTCAGGCCTTCCTTGACGATCGCGTGGGCGAGCACCGTGGCGGTCGTCGTCCCGTCCCCCGCGGCGTCGTTGGTCTTGCTCGCGACTTCCTTGACGGGCTGGGCCCCCATGTTCTCGTAGGGATCCTCGAGCTCGATCTCTTTGGCGACGGTGACCCCGTCCTTGGTGATCGTGGGGGATCCCCACTTCTTCTCGAGCACGACGTTCCGCCCTTTGGGGCCGAGCGTCACGCGGACGGCGCTTGCGACCTTTTCGACACCTCGCTCAAGGGCCTTGCGCGCATCCTCATCGTAGAGCAAAAGCTTGGCCGGCATACCCGAGCCTCCTCGACGCGTTGGAGTTTAGCACTCGCGATGGTTAAGTGCTAACCATTCTCATTTTTCACCGTGAGGCTCCTGCTTTCAAGGGTATTCAGGGGGTGGGTGGGTAGATTGAGGGCCGATTTCGGTGCTTGCCACGGAATTGCTCGATATTTCGTTGGATTACTCCTGAAATCGCCAATTTCCAGTGGACGGCGATCGCAGTAAGAAATCGGGACGGCTGCCGCCCAGCACGGAGAAGCTCCGTCCCTGGGCCGTCGCAGCCGTCGGCCGTCCCGTCCTGGAGACGGTCTGCGCTTGGGGCGGGGCCGCCAGAGTGACTTGAGGTGGCGCCCCGGCCTCGCAGCCCGCTCGGCGAAACGGGAAACTACCGTACCACGCTGGCGGGGGCAGGTCAAGGCGATGGGGAACGTTCGAAGCGCTTTCTGGTAGGATCATCCCGTGAGAACGCGAGAGCACCCCTCCCGGCCCTGGGCGGCGCTGCTGATCCCCGTGGCGATCCTGCTCGGGTTCCTCGCCTTGGTGACGGCGCAGCACCAGCGGTCTTTGGCCATCGGCACCGCGCTTGCCCGTGGGGAGACGCCGCCGGCTCCCCCGGTCACGTTCCCCACGTTCGATGGGGGGCGGGTTTCTCTGAGCGATCTCCGCGGCCACGCGATCGTCATGAACTTCTGGGCCTCGTGGTGCGTCCCGTGCCGCGAGGAAGCCCCGTTGCTCGAAGGGATCTGGAACGAGTACCGCGAGAAGGGACTGATCGTCCTGGGGGTGGACACCCAGGACCTTTCCGAGCCCGCCCAGGGGTTCATCAAGCGGTTTGGGATCACCTATCCAAATGTGCGCGATCCGGACGGGACCGTGGCGCATCTGTTCGGCACGACGGGGGTCCCCGAGACGTTTTTCATCGGCGCCGACGGTCGCATCCTGGGCAGGTTTCCGGGGGAGGAAGTCGCGGTTTCGGCCTGGCACGCGGCCGCAGAGGCGCTGCTCGCCGGACGCGCCCATGTCCCCTGGCCCGCCCCGTGATTGACCGAGGTTGACCGGCGGTATTAAAATAGGACTTAGGGTTCCACATGGAGTTCGACGCCGCCTGAGTGCCTTCTTTGCGCGGTGGGAAGAGTCTGGCCGCTGCCTTCGCGAAGGCGTAGCGCGGGGAGTTTCGTCAGGACCTGGACACGCGGCGGATGGCCACCGCGCTGATCAGTCAGATCGAAGGGGCGGTGCTCCTGATGAAGGCACACCGGCGTGCAGACCCCATCGAGGCAGGTGTGGGGACCTTGCTCAAGTTGATGGAAAGTAGGTGAACCGAATGGGACCTGGCGACCGTCCGACCACTACCGCTGTGGCTCCCCTCCCGTCTCCGGCGCCTGTCGCGCGCGACGCCGCGACGCTTGCGCGCACTCCGGGGGTGGCCGAGGCGGCGCTGTTCAACGAGATGGCGACCCAACACCTCGATGCCCTGTACCGGACCGCACTCCGGCTCAGTGGCCGGCCTCAGGACGCCGAGGATCTCGTGCAGGAGACTTATCTGCGGGCGTGGCGCTCGCTGCACACGTACAAGCCGGGGACCAATCCCAAGGCCTGGCTGTTCCGGATCCTCCATAACGCCCATATCGATCGGTTCCGGGCTTCGTCACGGACGGTGCAGACCGTCGACGAGTTCGAGGGACAGGACCCGGCCTTCGTGGTCCACGAGACCCCCGAGTCGTTGATCATGTCGGGTCTGATGGATGCCGAGGTTCGGCAGGCGTTGATGGAGATCCCCGAGGTCTTTAGAGCCTGCCTCGTCCTGGCCGACCTGGAGGGGTTCTCCTACCAGGAGATCGCCGACATCCTGGGGATTCCGCGGGGGACCGTGATGAGCCGGCTCTTCAGAGGCCGGCGGGCGATGCGCCGGGCACTGATCAAGTACGGGCGGGATCACGGCTACCTAAAAGCCAGTTGAGTTTCGATTAGGCCGGGGGTGCCGCCGCGCCTGGGAGGCCGGGCCGCAGGGCATCTCCTAGTTGCCGCCGCGGAACTCAGCCCGGACGGTTTCCAGGATCTCCGGTGAGGCGAGCAGGTCGATGGCGGTCGTCACCATGACCCTCGCATCGTTCATCATTCCTCTGAGGCCGAGCTCCGATGCCCCGGCTTCCAGGGCTTCCCGAGTGTGCATCCCCACGCCCGGCGGGCAGGTCGGCAGCGTGTAACTCACCGTCGGGACGGCCTGGCTGAGGTTCCCGAGATCGGTGGAAGCTCCCACCTGCTTCTCGGCCATGTCGAATCCCAGGGTCTTGGCGTTCTGTCGGACGACGCCGGCCAGGGCGGGTACGTACTTGAGCGAATCGTGGAAGAGCCCGTGGCTCATGGCGACGGCCGTCCCACTGGCCTGCGCTGCCGCCCGCGCGCACGCTTCGACCCGGCCCATGAGTTCGCGGACGTACGCGCCGTCGGTCGAGCGGACCCCGAACTCCGCGGCGGCGCGCTCCGGGATGATATTGACGGCCTGGCCGCCGTCCGTGATGATCCCATGGATGCGCGCGTCCGGGCGGATTTGCTGGCGCAGCGCGTTCACAGCGGTGAACGTCACGAGAACCCCGTCGAGCGCGTTGGCGCCCTTCCACGGCGCAGCGGCCGCGTGCGCCGGCCGCCCGGAAAACCTAAACTGGACCGTCTGGACCGCGAGGCATCCCGTTGCCACCGACATGTCAGGGCCGGCGTGGTACTGGAGCGCCGCGTCGACCCCGGCAAACGCCCCCCGCTCCAGCATCAGGATCTTTCCCCCGCCGCCTTCCTCGGCCGGCGTCCCAAAATAGACGACGCTGCCCCCCAGTTCGGGCATGACGGCGCGGAGCGCCGCGGCCGCGGCCGCCATCCCGGCGCCCATCAGGTTGTGGCCGCAGGCATGGCCCAGGCCCGCCAGCGCGTCGTACTCGGCGATGAGCGCGACGGTCGGGCCCGGTGCCGCGCCGCGCGCTCGGGCGGCGATCGCGGTGGGGATCTCCGCGATGCCGCGCTCGACGGCCAGCCCGTGGTCCTCGAGCATCTCCGTGATCCAGGCGACGGCCTGGTGCTCTTCGAACCCTGTCTCGGGGTGGGCATGGATCCGGAGCGCCAGGTCGCGCGCCTCCGCGTCGAGCCCGTCCAGCGCTTTGAGCGCCCGCGCCTTAAGGGTCGAGAGATCTGATCGGTTGTTCACGGGTGTGCGTGTTTGAGGATCGTCAAGGCGATTGGCAGGACCTCGACCCCCTGCGCCCCTCGCGTCGCGACGACGACGCTGTCCGTGTAGAGCCACAGGTACGGAGCATCCGTCCAGACCTGCCGTTCCACTTTGGCGTAGACGGCGTCCCGAACCCGCGGGTCGACCGCCCGCGTGCCTTCAACAAGCCACGCGTCCACCAACGGGTTGGAGTACCAGGTAAAGTTCCAGGCCCTGGGCCGGTGCTGGCGATCCGGGTTCGACCGGTAGAGCGCGTCGAGGTGATCGCCACCGTCGCCGTTGCTCGGGCCGAACCCGAAGAACGCCAGGTCCCACTTGGACTGGTCCGGAGGGACGAGCAGGTGGTCCGGCAGCACCGCGGGCTCCACGTACGTGAAGTGCGGCTCGAACCCGACGTTTCGAAGGTAATCGGCCAGCGTTTCGACGATCTCAACGTCGTGCGGGAAGGCGCCCTGGGGGGTGAGGAGGGTGATCTGCAGCGACCTCCCGTCCTTGACTCGGACGCCGATGGGAGGAGCCGGTTTCCAGCCGGCCGTCTCGAGCAGCATCCGTGCTTTCGGTGGGTCATACGGCCAGGCGGCGACATCCGCGTATCCCGACGTCCGGAGAGCGAGCGGCGAGCGCAGGACCGCGGCGTTTCCCCGAAAGAGGGCCTGGACCAGGAGCTGCTTGTTTACCGCGTAGTTGAGGGCCTGCCGCACCCGGATGTCCTGCAGCGTTGGGCGGTTCAGGTTGATGCCCATGCCGAACGTGCGGAGGGCGGGCCGGACGATGACGGTCACCCCGGAAGCCCGCCGCAACTCGTCCACGTTCTCGGTCGGTATTCCCTCGGCGACCTGCGCCTGGTCGCTCTGGAGAAGGGCGACACGGGTGGCTGGATCCGGGACGGTGCGAAGCACGATCCGGTCGAAGCCGGGGCGCCCGTTCCAGTACTCGCGGTGCTGCACCAGGTCGAGCTGGGTCCCAAGGTTCCAGCGGTCGACAGCGTACGGTCCCGTGCCCACGGGGTGCAGCCTGTACTCCGCCCCCCATCTCTCCACGGCGGCCGGGCTTGAGATGAGGCCGGACCCGTCGGCCAGAGTGTTGAGGAGCGCCCCGTAGGGTTCTTTCGTGAGCACCCGCACGGTTGCGGCGTCGACGGCGGACACCGACGCGATCGGTTCCCAGAGCATCCGGTTCGAGGTGGTCGTTGCCGGATTGATCACGCGATCCAGGGTGGCGACGACCGCCTGGGCGGTGAGCGGCGTGCCGTCCTGGAACGTCACCCCCCGGCGGATCCTGAACGTCCACGCGCGCCCGTCCGGGTCCACGCCCCACGATGCCGCTAGCTCGGGGACGATCGCCATCTCGCCCGTAAATCGGACCAGGCCGTCGTAGATGAGGAACGCCGCCTCGGATTCCGCCGGGGACACCGGATGGCTGGATGAGCCGGCCGGGTCGAGCGCCGACACGGCAACGGCTTGGGCCACCACCAGGGCCGTGCCGGACTGCGCTCCCACGCTCGGCGGCGCGGTGCCGCCGGCCAGGAGGGCCGCGGCGATCACGGCGAGACAGCGGACGCCTCCTTGTCTCTTCAGAACCATGGATACCGCGGCTCGCGATACAGCCGCCCGAAGTCGATGCCGCTCGCCACCATCCGGCCCAACAGGTCGACGATGTGCCCATGCAGCGGGCCCGCGACCGCATCCGCTCCCACATCCAGCAGCCCCGGTCCGTCGTTGTTGGCGCCGGCCGCGGCGCACAGGTCATGCACCCGGGCGTCGATATCCCGGGTATGCAGGATCTCCGGGCGCTCCAGCAGGAGCGCCATCCCAGCCTCCACCCCGTACGCCCCCCAGTTGGAGATCGCCGCCGCGATGAGGAGGTCGGTTGGGACCTGGGGGATGGTGGTGCCTCCACACGGACAGGCGCAGCGCGCCGCGTGCGGAACGGCCCGCAGCACACTGTCCCGGATGGCGGCACAGCCGATCTCGTTGCCGCCGTCGCCGATCCCCATCGTCAGGATCTCGCGCTCGGCCGCGGAGGCAAACAACGTATCGATCTTCCCGCAATAATCCGTCAGCCGCTTCCCGCTCGACGAGTGGTACTGCCGGTGCTCGTTGGCTCCCGTCCGCTCAATGGCGACGAGCGCCGAGGGCCGCAGCGTGTCGAGGAGAGCCTGGGCGCGGGCGGCGGCCTCCTCCCACTCCAGCGGGAATGGAAGAACGGCGGCGGTCGTGGGCAGGCTCAGGGCGTCGTCCAACGGGCGGACGTAGAGGCCGGCGCCGCGCAGGGCGGCGGCGCAGATGTCGATGTTGACCGGATCGGTGACGATGATCGGCCGGGCGCCCACTGCGAGCAGAAGGGCGCGGGCCAGAGTGGCGGTCCCCACCGGGCCGTCCTGCTCCCCGGCGAACCACGGATACATCGGCAGGCCGGTGGCAAGGATCACGACCTGTCCCTTGTGGACCCTTTCCAAGAGGCGGGCGGCCGCGGTGAGGCACAAGGGCGCGTCCTGGAGGGCCCGCGCCGCCTGGTAAAGATCGCCGATCACTCCGCGGCCCGTGATCTCGATGCTGACCAGCCGATCGATGCCCTCGCCGATCGTGCGCTGCGCGGGCGTCAGTGTCATCGCCGACCTGTCCTCCCAGCGGCAAGCTCGTGTGGGAACCCCAAACGGTGGAACGGCCGATCTACACTATGCCACGGGGCGGCTCACCGTTCCTGCCGGATACGCGCATCCGGCAGGCTGAGGGGCGTCGGAACCATTAGCCAATGTGGGGGGAAGGATCTCGGTCTTGGCCCAAGATGCGCGATGCTCGAGGCTGTGTAGAACTGCGGCGGTCGGGCGCGGGACTTGGCGGGTCTGCGCTGAAGCGAGGCGGGGAGGGCCAGACCGGCCCTCCCCGCCTGTAAGCGCAAGCCGCTTCCGTTATCCTCTGTCGTGCCCGCGACCCTCGTGCCCGTGGTCACCGTGGTCACCGTGATCGTGATCCCTATCGGCGAGGATCATGATCCCGGGGTTGGAATACGGGCTTGGAGGGGTCATCGCCTGCGAGGGCAGCTTGAGCGCAGGCGCGAGCATCACCAGGAGGGTTACGACAGACGCCGCCGTCACGAACTTTGTAGCGATCTTCTTGCTCATGGTCTTTTCCTCCCATGGTTGTGTTGCGTTTCTTGCTGTTTCTTCCGGCCCCGCCTCTTTGCGGGGCCGTCTTCGTGCGCTCGCGAGCGTGCCCATTGTATTGCCGGACCGCCGCGCCCCGCCAGTCGTTAGATCACTGCGGGAGTCGGCCTTCGGGGGAAGCATCGAATTGTCGTCTAATAAAGGCGCCTCGCCCCTTTGCCGGAGTGAAGTTGTTAAAGAACACCGCCTAAGCGGGACCGACCGTGAACGTCCCTGCCGGATCCCTCCGCCTACCCCGAACGCACGTTCCCGCGCACACTCGCTCGCATGGTCTCCGCGGCCTGCAAGGTTGGGCACAAAGAGTAAGGATGGAAGGGGGGTTTTTCGAGATGCGAGGGGCTGTCTGGAGCAACTGCCGGACCGTCCGAGGCGCCGCCGCGATCCTCGTGGTCTTTCTGTGCATCGGCGTGACGCAATCCGCCGCCGTTGCGCGAGAAGGCCCCTGGGAGCCGGCGTCCCTCGACGACGGCATCGCGACATACCGTGATGGGGATCCGCTTCGCGCGCTCGCCGCGTTCTCACGGCTGGCGCAGGTCCGCCCTCAGTCGGCTGCCCCGGTTATCTGGGCCGGCGTGGCGGCGACCGGGGCAGGGAGAATGGAGGAGGCGGATGCCTATTTCCACGAGGCGCTTCGCCGTCCGCACTGGCCCCGTCAGGAGCGGGTCATCCGTGGGTGGCTGGCGCGCCTGAGCTTTCTGCGGGAGCTAGACGAAGCAGAACGGCCCACGCCGATCCTGCACCCGGACGCGAACTCGATCGCGGCGCTGGCGCGCGCATCCAATCCGGCGCTCACGTCGCAGCAGGCGATCTGGATGGGCGATCATGTCGTCGCCGCCGCCCTGCAGGCCGGCCTGGATCCGTTCTTCCTCGCCGCGGTGGTGTATATCGAGAGTGGTTTCCACCCCACGGTGAGAAGCCGGGCGGGCGCCATCGGGTTGGGACAGCTCGTTCCCCAAACGGCGCGGTCCGCCGGCGTGAACCCGCATGACAATTGGGGCAACCTGCTCGGGGCTGCCTTGACGCTCAGGGCCTACTTCGTCAGGTTCAAAGACTTGACCCTGGCGCTGGCGGCGTACAACGCGGGCGAGGGAGCCGTTCACCGGTACCGCGGCATCCCCCCCTACGCGGAGACGCGGTGGTACATAGCGGCCGTGTGGGCCGTCTATCACCGGATCCACCCGGTCGACTGACACGCCTTACGTGATAAAGAGGAGAGGGCGGGAGAAATCCCGCCCCCTCGTCGTCCTAAGCCGGCCCCCGTTGATGACGAGCGATACGATTTGCCGAAACTACTAGCATCGCATCGTGTCTTGCTCCTTGGCGACCGGCCTTGGTATGTTTCTCTTCCACAGAAAGGCATGGGAATCATCGGGCCCGCCGGTGAGACTAGCGTATCCGACGATATCCCCATTTGAGTCTATGCCCGTGGCGTTGGAGGTCGCAAAGCCAGGGGGAAGAAAGGCATGCAAGTCTACTACGCTGGCGGCACTGCCGCGCCACATCAGCGCGTGTCCGCCTCGTACCCCCACCTGCTCCCTGCCGTTAGTGGCGACAGCTTGAGAACTGCCATCACCGGCGCCCTGGAGGTCGACCATGCTGCCCGCGGTGCCGCTCCACAGCAGCGCGTGGGGCACCCACACGGGCATTCCAATCCCGATGTCGACGGCACGCCACCCTACCTGCTGTCTGCCAGAGATGCTCAAGGCGTAAGAGAAGAAGAACCCACCGGAGTGGAGGTCCACCACGCTTGCCGCGCTGCCGTGCCACAACAGCGCATGCGCGAAATCTCCCGTAATAACTCCCTCAGGTCTGGTGGCCGGACCATAGCCCCACCCCGCCTGACGGCCGCCGGAGGTGCCGAAAGCGCGAGACCCGGCAAACCCCCGGGGGTTGAGGTCCACCACGCTTGCCGCGCTGCCGTGCCACAGCAGCGCGTGGTCTACGTCATCGTTGATCGTATGACCATATCCCACCTGCTGCTCGCCAG
>WNGI01000549.1_pt1 | contig 28073 bp, 25 predicted proteins | sample 5400621 | NCBI WGS metagenome assembly WNGI01 (sample SAMN13153374, study PRJNA577476) | soil metagenome | isolation source: 20 cm soil or saprolite under Garry oak tree replicate 1 | place: USA:California | collected 2016-06-15
TAGGTCTGCGGAATCGTCTTTTCCATGAAAGTCTTTGGGATCGCCTACAGCCTTGCACGGCCGTGAGCGATGATGCCTTTCAGCAACCAAACAACCTTCGACGGCTAAATCAACGACTTATTCCTGCACTGTTTGGCTATAACAATCGTTACGTTCAGTCCATCTGGTGGTCTTTGAGTTCCATGGCTTTCGATAAGCTTTAAAGTTGCGCAATCGACTGCGAAATCTGCGAGAAGGTGCTTGGGGCCTGGCCTGATTTCTTGACAAACTTCCGCTCTTACTAGTTTAAAGGAAATAGCCACCTTCTGATTTCTCCAAGCCTCGCGTCGTTGGCGATCAGGCGGGAGAAGTTTGCCTGAACCAGCGATTCAATGTGGTCCGGCGTTAATTGTCTCACCTCGGCGAGCGCGTTGACGACATCTTCGATCGCCGTCGGCATTCCGATCTCATCATTTTTCTTCAACCATCTCAGTGCGCCGGGATTGTCGGTCTCCGTTAGGAGTAGATGATCCGGAATCGCTTTGGCGATCGATTTTATGTAATCCGAATAGAGCACTTCGATGCCGATCGTGAAGTAGCAGCCGAAATCGATCATTGCGTGCAGAATGTCCATGGGGCCGGAGTACCAGTGGATGATCGCGCGGCGAACATCGTACTTTTCCAGCAGATCGAGAATCTCCTTTTCACCGGCTTTTGTGTGCAGGTTGACGAATTTTTTCTGCTCAGCGGCAGCGGCGATAAAGTATTCCAGGACTTTTCGTTGGGCCGAATAGGTTGTCGCATCTTTTACCCAATGGAAATCGAGGCCGATCTCGCCGATAGCGGGGCTCGACTCGATGTGAAGTGCGATTTCATGCAATCGATCCGCATATTCCGCGGCGCGTCGGGGATGAATTCCAAACGTCGGCAGCACGAGATTGGAACGCTTGGCGATCTCTCGAAGCTCCAAGTACGACGGCACGTCCATCGCGGTGGCGACGGTGAAAATTTGTTCGGTCTCGATTTCCTTCAGGGCGTCGTCGAGTCGGTCGCCGTATTTATCCAAGTGTACGTGAGCGTCGATGAGCATAATTGCTTATGGCCTAACAGTAGGCCGTTGCTACTGTCAACGCCCTTGCGTTAGTCACAGCGTCCGTTAACGTGGAAAACAGGAGGATTGTTATGAATATTTCTATGACGCCGGAACAATACAAAACACTGTTGCTGATGACCTATTTGGGTAATTGGATGATCAATTCCCATCAGGTCGAGACCGACAAAACCTTCGACAGCGTGGCTTCGCATGTCTATTCCCATGCGGAGTCATTTGGTGTCGTCGGTCTCGTCGAAAAAGATCCGGACGACGGAACATACTACCCAACCAGGGAGCTCGAAGAGCTTACGGCTGAGCATATGGATGCGTACGATAACGAGACTTTTTGGGCTGAACTCATTGAGCGTTTGTCGGAGCGAGATCTGGTCGCCAAGCACGGTCAGACCGCCAGCGAAAACATGACGATTGAAGAACGCTTTACCAACTTGGAAGAATTCGAAACGCGTTATGACGAAGAGTTTGAAACGCACGGGGTCGAACGGCTCACGATTAAGGGTGATTGAGTGTGACGACTCAATTCGAGCCGAGCGATTCAAATCCGCGTTTCCGTCGCTATCGCTCTATACTGCTTTGGTTTGCGTGTCTCACGCGCAAAATTCGGTTGAAAAACTTTTCCGTTCTTGACACAGTTGGCCGGTCTTCCCATGGCCCATTCAATTATCGCGTTTGGAAAGGAATCGTATGGCTGAGAAATCTCCGAAAACCGTTCCCGTTTCCAGCGGCGCTGAAGCTTTTCTGGCGCAGATGAGAGCACTTGGCTCGGTGCGCTATATGTTCGCCAACACGGGCACGGATCATGGCCCGCTGATCGAGGCGATGGCGAAGACCGCTAAAGAAGATCCGCGCGATATTCAACCGATCGTCGTGCCGCACGAGCAAGCGGCCGTATCCATGGCGCACGGTTATTACAACGTGACGCAAAAGCCGCAGATGGTTTTGGTGCACACACTCCCCGGCACGGCCAACGCGCTCGGCGGCATCATCAATGCCGCATCGTGTAACGTGCCGCTGTTTCTCGTCGCCGGCCGGACGCCGATCACCGAGGGCGAGCTGCGCGGCGGCAAAAGCCAAAACATTCACTGGCGCCAGGAGTCGCGCGATCAGGGCAACATCGTGCGTGAGTTCGTCAAGTGGGATTATGAAGTGCGGACCAATCAAAATCTCGCCGCGGTGGTGTCGCGCGCCTACAAGATCAGCATGAGCGAGCCGCGCGGGCCGGTTTACATGACCTTGCCGCGCGAGTGGCTGGCCGAAGCAATGGAGTCGACGCAATTGTTGTCGCCCGACTCATTGGCGCCGGCGAGCAAGACGCAAGCGGACCAGGCTTCGCTGGAGAAGACCGCCGATTGGCTGATCGCCGCGGAAAGCCCGTTGATCGTCACCAAATATCTCGGGCGCAATCCCGAAGCAGTGCAATATCTCGTTGAGCTGGCCGAGTTGCTCGCGATTCCGGTGGTCCAGCAGCTGAGCTACGTCAACTTCCCCACGGATCATCCGCTTAACCTTGGCACACAAATCACCAAGTATGTGCGCGAAGCCGATGTGCTTTTCTTCATCGATACCGACGTGCCGTGGGAGCCGCCCAATCGCAACGTCCTGCGCGACGGGGTGAAGATTATTCATCTGGAGCGCGATCCGATGTTCACGGGAATTCCCGGTTGGGGTTTTCCTGCTGACTTGCCGGTGACGGGCTGCTCGGAAGTCTCACTGCCGGTTTTGATCTCGATTATCAAGAACAAGCTCGCGGCGGGCGCGACGGTGAGTAACAAAATCGACGAGCGGCGCAAGAAAACCACGGCGGAGCACAATGCGATGATCCGCGAGATGGAAGCGAGCATTGACGCCGTGAAAAATCAAAAGCCGATCAACCCGGTGTGGCTGTCGAAATGCATTGGCGACGCCATGGACGAAAAGACCATTATCGCCAACGAGACCATCACTTCGAGGCTCGCCGAAGTCATTCACCTGAACCGTCCCGGTTCGATGTTCAACACGCCGCTCGCCGGTCATCTCGGCTGGGGCTTGGGTGCGGCCATCGGCATGAAACTCGGCGCGCCAGACGCGACGGTGATCGCGGCCGAAGGCGACGGCTCTTACATGTTCGGCGCGCCAACGGCGTGCCATTTCACGGCGCAGAAATATCAAATCCCGTTTCTGACGGTCATCTACAACAACCAGGTTTGGAACGCCAGTCTCAACGCGGCGCGTGGATTATATCCCGACGGCGTGGCGGCAAATACGCGCAATTTTCCCGGCACTGATTTGAGTCCGTCGCCGAACTTCGAGTTGACCGCGCAAGCTTGCGGCGCCTATGCGGCGCGGGTGGAAGAACCCGGAGAAGTTGCCGACGCGCTGGCAAAAGCACTGAAAGTCGTTCGAGAAGAAAGACGGCAGGCGCTGCTGAACGTTATCTGCAAAAATCCGCTGGGATAGAAGCACTGGGGCGATGAAGTGGTGGAGTAAAAGGAGTGATGGAGTGTTGGAGTGATGGGTTATCGGGCGGGAATCGAATTGCGCGCCCATCAGATTGCTTGAAACGAGGTAAAGATGGCATTGCATCGTGAACGAGTTACGGTCGACAACAATGCGATGAGTCTGGTGATCAGCCAGCCGGCCATGAGCGGGCCGCTGCCTGCTGTGGTGGTGATTCAACATCAGTACGGCGTAGATAAGTTCATGGAGGAGATGACGGAGCGCTTTGCCGGCGAAGGATTTTTTGCGGTATGCCCGGACCTTTATCATCGTGACGGGCCGGACTGTAAAGACGACGGGCCGACGCGGCGCGGGCGGGCGCGCGACCTGAACATCATCAAAGACATCAATGCGACGGTTGCCACCTTGAAATCGAACAAGATAGTCGACAGCCGCCGCGTCGCGATCCTTGGCTTTTGTATGGGCGGACGGGTGGCTTATTTAATGGCGGCCGCGAGCACGGACTTCAAGGCAGCGATCACGTGGTACGGAGGTAGTTGTTTCCGCCGGTGGGGCGAAGGACCCACGCCCTTCGAGCGGACCGCGCAAATCAGTTGCCCAATCCAAGGCCATTTCGGCGAGACAGACCAGAATCCGACGCTCGAAGACATGGCGAAGCTCGACGCCGAATTGACCAAGCACGGCAAAGCCCACGACTTTTACGTTTATAAAGATACCGGGCACTCTTTTATGGATCCGCATCATCCGGAGCGATACGTTGAAAAGTCCGACCGTGAGTCGTGGGCGCGGGCGATGGAATTTTTGAAAAAGCATTTGGCGGTTTCATAGAATTGTAGGGGCGACCCTGCGTGGTCGCCCGCCCGAGAGGGCGGGCATATAGTTTTGCGCCTACAAATTCACACGGCATGTGGAGGAATAACTATGGCAGATAAACCCAAAATCACCTTCAGCACCAACCCTAACCCGCGCAACCGCGCGTTGATTGACGGGCTGATTCCGATCGATGGCTACGATCTCGAATACGTCGGCGACAAATATTCGGCGGGCGAGATTCATTACCGCTTCGTTCAGGGCGAGTTCGACCTCGCCGAGATGTCCACCGCGACGTTGATGCGCGCCAAAGAAAAAGGCAAGCGTTTTTTGGCGTTGCCGGTTTTCTTTCAGCGCGGGCCGCGGCAGAGAAATATTTTTTACTGCGAAGGAAAGCTCAAACATCCGAGCGAGCTCAAGGGCAAGCAGATCGGCGCGTTTCGCTACGGCGCGACGGCGGTATCGTGGGCGCGTGGCTATTTGCTGGATGAACATGGGATCAAGACGACCGACGTCGGCTGGTTCGTGTCCGGCAAGGAAGTTTACATCGCCAACGAGTTGCCGGTGAAAGTCGAGCGACTTGATCCGCCGCCGCCATTCGGACAAGAGAAGCCCCATCTCGCCAAACTCGTCGGCGACGGCACGCTCGGCGCCGCGCTGGTGGCCGGGGATTCCGGTTATCCGGGTTTATTCGGCAGCGGCGTGCTGCCGGGAGTCATGGGTCAAGTGTCGGGGGTGAGGCCGCTGTTCGAGGACACCGACGAAATCGTCCGCTATGTGAAGCGGACGCAGATCTATCCGATCATCCACATCATGACGATCAAAGAAGAGACCGTGGAAAAATATCCCGATCTCGCGGCAAAGCTGATCGAGGCTTTCCGCGAGGCGAACCGGCTGGCGCCGAAATATTTCAAGAACGGCGATGCGGCAGGCTACGCCAAAGAGCGGGACGTTCTCGGCTACGATCCTTACGCTTGCGTGCTCACCGACGCTGATAAAAAGAGCATCCAGGCATTGAACCGTTACCAGATCGAACAAGGCTTGGTGAAGCAAGAGCTGCCATTGGAAAGCCTCTTCGTGAAGGAAGCGTTCCGGATGTGAAGTAAGAATTGCAGTGCTGGAGTAATGGAGTGTTGGAGTAATGGGTCCGAAAAACCCCATACTCAGGGCTCGATCAAACCGGACCCTTTTGCGACGGTAAAAGAGGTCTGGACCGTCGCACCGAATTTCCTCAGCATTGACACAACCTCGCCGTGCAGAGATGGCTGAAGATCATTGCGGTCAGTCTGCCAAAATGCGGATTTCCGCGTCTGCGCGCCGCAGCCGAGCGGAAAGTTCCCGGCCAATGTTAAAAATCAATTTGCTCTGTATTTCGGGATAGCACTTGGCCAATGCTTGCAACTTGGCGATGGCGAGAACGTAGCAAAGTGTCGGTTCGTCGGCGATGACGTCAGCGGAACGAGTGCCGCCGTCCAAAAGCGCTAATTCGCCGAACGCCAGCCCCGGACTGATCGAGCTCAATCGTTGATTGCGCGCGCCATTCTTGAGGCTGAGGCAGATACTCGCCCGCCCCGCGGCCAAAAGATAAAGACAATCGGCAACGTCGCCTTCGCGAACGATCGAGTCGCCCGGAGCGTAGCGCATCTCGGTGACGATGGACTCGACGAGGGTAATTTCTTGTTGGTCGAAGCCGGCAAGGATATCCATTGCGGCGAGCGGAACCTGGCGGCTTTCCCGCAATAGGTCCGGCTCCGCTCGTAGGAGCAGCCGGTCTTCGCACCACTCAAGAGCGCTATCAATATCCGACAGGACGATGTCGGCGCGGCTTTCGGTCTGTGCGTTCTTGCCAAATAGATCTGCGTAATTTTGCGGTAAATGGGTCAACAGCAGCGTTTTGTATCGCGCCTTCAACAGATCGTCGGTTTGGCACAACAGAGCCACGGCGCATTCGTCGATTTGCAACACGCGCTTGAGATCAAGAATGAGATACGAAAATGAAGCCATCTCTTTCGTAACCCGCCTCAATACCTGTTCGATCGTGCTGAAGAACAAATTGCCCTGCAGCTCAAGAACACAGATCGTTGCGCCTTGCCGATTGAGAATTTCCTCCTCGGCGTTGCTGCGCCGCCGCTTCGAGCGAATGGCGTCGCCGCGATAGCTGCGGCGTACGACGACTCCGGGTGCGGCGCGGTTTTTAAACATGTGCAGATTGAAACGCTCAGACAGCTCTGCGCAAACCTGTGTGCCACGGTAGCTGTTGCCTTGCTCGTCCAACGGGGCGGAGAAAGTTCCAATGCCGAACTGGCCGGGCAACACGGCGATGATGCCGCCGCCGACGCCGCTTTTGGCGGGCAGGCCGATGCGGTAGCTCCATTCGCCGGCGTAATCATACATGCCGCAGCTATGCATGACGCTGAGCACATTTTTGACATAGCGCTCATCGAGGGCGCGCTTGCCGCTGGTTGGGTTGATCCCGTTATTCGCCAGAGTCGCTGCCATCACCGCGAGATCGCGGGCGCTGACCAAAATCGAGCATTGCTCGAAGTAAAGATCGAGGTGCTCGTTGACGGGTTCGTCGACCATGCCGAAGTTCAGTTCGAGATAACCGATCGCACGATTGCGGTGGCCAGTGGCGCGCTCGGAGACGTAAACCGCATGATCGATATCGAGGAGTCTGCCTGCGAGATCGGAGAACTTGCCGAGCAAGCGGGCGAGCCGCTGATCGTGGCCGGTTCCTTTGATCAGCGCAGTGGTGGCAATAGCGCCGGAATTGACCATGGGATTGAACGGACGGTTATGGCGCTCGTCGAAGACGATGGAATTGAACGCTTCGCCGGTCGGCTCGACACCGACCTTGCGCAGAACTTGATCGACGCCGTAGTCCTCGAGCGCAAAGCCGTAGACGAAAGGTTTCGAAATCGACTGAATCGTAAACAAATGATCCGCATCGCCGACCTCATAAATCTGGCCATCGGCGGTAACCAGCGCGATGCCGAAGAGCCGCGGATCGGTCTTAGCCAATTCCGGGATATAGGTAGCGACTTTTCCGCTGCAGTCTTCGCAATATTTGGCATGAATTTCCTTGAGCGCAGCGAGGATTGGAGAGACCTCGGCGCTTTGACAGCCCTTTGCGGGAGCTCTTTTCGGTTGCATCTGACTTAGAAGATTTGTCGTTCCAAGCGGCGCGGATCAACTGCAGAATGGACAGTCGTAAACCGCTTGGGCGAAGCTTCGCCCAATAAAGCACTCATCATGCCAATAATGCACAAGCTTGATGGCGACTGTAATATCGAAAATTCGCTCGTAGTTGTTGTGGGCGGTGGGTCCGCGAGTGCGGTCCCCGAATGTCATTGTGTATTTCTTAAGCAGAGATCTGGCGCGAATTTAGGCAAAAGAAACAATCAGGCTGCGACCAGTCATGTCAATGAGTAAGGCCGGGCGGTCCGGTGCACGACCGCTGTCGGTTCAGACGTTGACCTGTGAATGCTCTGAGTTGGGGAGCTACCGCGGCGCTCTGATTTCCAGTTCCAGACCGTTTGGATCTTTCACAAAGATCGTAGTGAGTTTGCCATCGGCATCGCGATTTTCGCGGAGGATTTCCGCGCCTTTTTCTTTGAAATCTTTGGCAACCTGTTCGACGTCGTCGGTGACGTAACCGTAGTGATGGACACCAACTTGGCCGGCCGACTCCATCAACTGAATCGACGGCGTGCCGGCGATTCGGACAAAACAAAAACCGTAACCCGCCGCGCCTTTTCGGATCGGCGTGGCATGGCCGCCGAAGAATTTTTCGTAGAACTTGATCGATTCGGCGATGTCTTTGGTGTAAATAGCGACGTGCTCCAACTGATAGTTCATCGATTATCCCTTCATGATACGCATCGGCTTGCGCGGCGCAGGCGTCGTTCAGTTGATATTGATCACTGCTTTCACCACCGAGTAGCTCGCCATTGCCTGAATTGCTTCATTGATCTGATCCAAGGTGTAACTTTTGCTGATCATCTCCTCGAAGGGGAAGGTTTTCCTGCGCGAGGCGAGAAAATCGATCGCTTGCAGCCAGTGGCGTGGCTCGGCAGATCGAACCGTGATGAACAACATTTCCTGCGGAATTTTTTCCACGGCGATGTTGGCTTTGCCGCCGGCGCCGATATTCAGATAGCGTCCGCCGCCGCGCAGCATGGTGAGCCCTTCCGGGACCGCCATGTTGTTGGCGACTTGGATTACGATATCCGCCCCGCGGCCATCGGTGTGGTCACGAACCCACTGACGGCGCTGTTTTTCGTCGGTGACTTTTTCGAGATTGAGCACCGCGTCGGCGCCCATGCGTTTGGTGACTTCCAGGCGGTTGGCTGGCGCGCCGATGACCAGCACTTTCTTGGCGCCATGATCCCGCGCGACCGCGGTGGCGAAGTTGCCGAGCGGGCCGCTGCCTTGGATCACTACGGTTTCATGACTCTTGATCGCACCTAAGCGATCAAAGCCATGCATAACGGTTCGATACGCACACGCGGAAGCCGCCGCGGAAGCCGAGGAAACTTCCTCGGGAACTTTGATGATGAGACATTCTTTGGGCACGTACATATATTCGGCGCAGCTCCCGAGGAGATAGGGGTGTTGGTCACTGCGGTTATGACCCCAAGAAGCGCGTCCGGGGCAAATGCACGGCTGCAGCGCCACCGTGCAATAGTAACAGGAGCCGCAGGCGACGTAGCTCCAGACAATGCGGTCGCCGCGTTTGACCGGATTGCCTAAGATGTCCGTGCGCTCACCGGCAATCTCTTCAACGTAACCGCAGGGCTCGTGGCCGGTAATAATCGGCAGGGAGTCGCCGTCACCGAGCGGTCCGTGCCAGCGATGCACGTCCGTGCCGCAAAGCGTGGAGGCTGTGATCTTGATCAGCAGCGAGCCAGGATCGAGCTCCGGCATCGGTACCTGCTGTATGGTCAAAGGCTTATTGTGCTCGGTAATAACGGCAGCGCGACAGGTATCCATGGTAAATCCTCTATTGATCAGTCTGGGGGCTTGACTTCGATCTTGAACTAAAGTGGCAGTTTATAAAACGTCTCCGCGTTGCGCCACAGCATCGCCGCTTTGTCGTCCTCGGTGATCTCATCGCTTTCCATCAGCTCGCCGAGATCGTGCTTGCAGCTCTCGTTAGTCACCTCGTGCGGAAAATCGGACGAATAGAGGAACGGCTTGTTACCAACGATCTTAATGGCGAATGGCATTGTCAGTTCTTCGGTCTCGATGCCAAGATAAACGCGACCCTCTTTAATCAGATTCTTAATCTGTTTTGTCGGATCCTGTTCTTCCCGCACGCCGAACTCACCTTCAGGGATGTACTGGAAGTGTGTCTCGTGCGATGCATGCAGTCGTTCGAGCAGAAGCAACAGCCACGCGATGCCGCCCTCGAGGAAGGCGATGCGTACGCGAGGGAAGCGCTCGAAGATGCCATTGTAGAGAATATCGGCGCAGCTAATCGTCAAACCCCACGGATGTCCGAGAGCGTGCACCGGCACGTACATGTTCATGTGATCCATGCCGAAGCGATCGTGCGCGCCGCCGTGGACCGCCAGGCAGCAGCCCAGCGTGTTGGCTTCTTCGTAAATCGGCCAGTACATCTTCGAGCCGAGGGGGTGAGCCAGTCCATTGGACGGCATCATCGCGCCGAGCATGCCCAGCTCGGTGACGGCGCGGCGCAATTCTTTCGCCGCTTCCTCCGGGTCCTGCATCGGCAGGATCGCCATCCCTTTGAAGCGTCGGTTGAATTTGACATAGGTGGCGCAGAGCCAATCGTTATAGGCCTTTGAGGCCGCCACGGCGTAGTCGAGGCTCACTATTTTGCCGTAGGAGAGCGCGGTGGTCGGATAGAGCACGGTCCACTCGATGCCGACGTCGTCGAGAAAATCAAGCCAGCCCTGAGGACCCACCGGGGCGCGTTGGTCGCGCTGGGGCGGTGTTTCCACGGCACGACCGCTGTGCAGGTGATCCAAGGGGGGGAAAATTATGCCTTTCCGAGCGGCGATATCCCGGTAGGGGGGCTCCATATGGGCGATGATGGCTGTGTTGTCTTCGAAAATATGACCGTCGCCGTCAATAATTCGGGTGTTGAGCTTGGCTGACATCTTTAATACCTCCTGGCTGCGCATTCAATAATTTTTAAGCGGGTCGTGAAAGCCGCTTTCTTCTTATAATCTGACTTCCGTTTACGGATCAAGCGGCCCCGCGTGTTGACGAACGGCCGGGCCGTATGGAGTTCTAAATATCGGATTGGTGTATTTTCGTTAAACAAGGCTAGAATTGGAGTATTTTTCCAGTTTAAAATGAACTCGCGTCGTGAAATACTCGCCCGTCTGGCGGCAATTTAACCAACATTTAAAAACCGACTGAGCTGGGAGGGGATATGGCAGAAGAGACCGCAGAACAAAAACTGGCGCGCTTGGAAGCTGAAAACAGAGCACTTAAGGATCAAATCGAGCAACGAAAGCCGGGACAGTTGCGCTTGAAGATCAGCGAAAAAGGCGGGTTGTCTGTCTACGGACTAGGAAGATTCCCTGTCACGCTTTACAAAGAGCAGTGGACAAGGCTCCTTGATTACGCCGATGAAATCAAAGATTTTCTGCAACAGAATGACCAACAGCTGAAGGGGAAGCAATAAGCGGTCTGGGCCGCAACTTCACGCGAATCCGGCCGCGTCTACTTCCTGTCGGGGGCGTAAAACGTTTCCAAGAGCCTTCGGCGCATGGCTTCCTCGCCGCCCGGAAGCGGATCAAACTTAGTTGTGTTGTCGGTGTTCAAAAGAATTTTTTGGCCTTCGTTGTCCTCGTGCATGGACTGTAAAGCCCGTGCGAGGCGGTCAGATGACTCCGGCGCCAGATTCCTGCGCACCGAGACGAGATGACGCGGCAGCAGTTCCGTTTGAGCCAAAATATTGAGGTTCGCCTTCCTTTTGCCATCGAGTGCCGCGAAGTCGTCATCACTGATTGTGCCGGCGGCGACTTGCTTGGTGAGAATCCATTCGAACAGCTTCTCCGTATCCCCCGCAAAGATATATCCGACCTCCGTCGCCGGCACTTGCGCATTGGGCGCGGCCGCTTGCGAAAGTTTAAAGCCGTTTCTCTGGAGGAAAAACTTCGGCAGAAAATAGCCTGAAGTCGATTCGGGATCTTTGAACGCGATGATCTTGCCGCGCAGGGCTTCGAGGTGATTGATACCGCTGTCTTTGCCGCTCGCGATCAAGCTTCGATATTCCGCCATGCCGCTCTTCCAACGCCGCAATAGCAGTTTGCCGGCGCTGTGAATCTGATTCACCACATAGGTTGGATAGGGGCTCTCCATAAAAAAATCGATCTTTCCTTGGTCAAGAAGCTTGGCCAATTCAGGCAATGACGAGGCTACGATGACCTTGCCCTCGGCATCCGAAGGGGAAAAAACCTTGCGGGCGAGGTAAGAAACAAAAGGCCGGAAATGCTCCTCAATCTCGCGCTGATGGGAGGCCGACACCATTCCCAGGGCAATTGTGTTCGGCGCAAATTGGTTGGTCGGTTGGCCTACAGCTTCCGAAGCTAAAGAGACGTTCAGTAGCAAAGCCAGCGACGACACCGCGATCAAACAAAGTGGCAGACGTCGTTTCATTATTTCTCCAAGGCGTTCCCCGCTAAGAACTTGTACCGTTCCTATACAAGCGCGCGGCTCTTGGCAAGGCATGAAAACTTGACGATAGGGGCCTCGACGGTCTGGCATCTTGTTTATTCGATGACGACGACTCATTACTTGAGGTCGAACCGAAAACGGGCGCTTTGCGCGCGCGATGCCGTTTCTGGTAAATTCTGCGAATTGGCCGCCTTTTCAAGTAAATATAATTTCTTTGGCAAATGGCACTTCGGAGAGGTAAAATGTGGTAAGTTCGGTCGGCACAGCCCGACCATGGCCTAACTCCCTATGCGCACACGCGAAAAAGTTCTTATCTTACTCGTTGTCGTTACCCTTATTCTGGGTGGCCTGATCTTTTTTGCGTTTAGGGACAACGAAGTCGAGGCCAACTATTTTCGTTGGCTCCTTTCCAGCAATCTAAAATTCGGTCTTTCTTCGCCGGCCAAATTCGTCTCGGATGAATTGCCCGCCGGGGCAATTCTTTATGGCGGCCTGACGATCTTCGCCGTCGTTATGTTTATCATTTTCTTGAAAATGACCCGCGACAGCGAAATCCAAGCGCTGCGCAGACGCCTGTTAAATCTGCGATCGGAAAAACATGAAACGGAAAGCTTGCTCCAAGAGGTCGTTTGGAAAGGCAAGCATGAGCACCAAGCAAAAGATTCAGTTACCCGAGATCTCGAGGTCAGCATCGACAAAATCGAAAACCTGCTCGGAGAGCTTAGTGAAAAAGAGCAACAGTTAAAAGCACGCGACATCGAGTTGGTGACGTTGAAGGCAAGCACAGTCGGGTCTTCGGAGACCGGCGTGGCCAGAACGCCGGCGGATCGTCTGCTGCGCGATGAGATCAGAAATAAGAATGAGATTCTCCAAGCGAAGGACGCTGCGATCAAGGACCTAGAGCAGCGGCTGAGCGCGAAAACGAGGCTGTGGGAGAACCAATTACGCGAAAAAGACGGCCATTTAAAAAGCGTTGCCGCCGAGCTGGAAAATTTCCGAAGCGAAATCACTGACCTCAGTGGACGGCTCGGTGAATCGGAAGCTGCCAAGAAGCGGGCTGAGGATCGCCTTCAGGGCGAATTGCAAAAGACCAAGGAAATCTTCGAAGCCAACGAACTGGCAAGCCGCTCCGAAGGAAAACGTTTAACCGATGAAATCAGGGCTCTCGAAAATCAGTTGGGCGAGAAGGACAGAACTCTAAGAACCCGTGACACCGAGCTTAATGGCTTCCGACGACAACTGAGCGAGCTCGAATCCGCCAAGGAGGAAATGGCAGGGCGGTTGCAGGAGGAGCTTGGAAAATTAGAGCAGGATCGCCACGCGAAGGAACACATTATTAATGATCTCGAGCGACGCTTGAGTGCGAACGTTCATGCTCTGCAGAATGCAGTGGGTGAAAAGGATCTGCTTTTGCAGGCACGCGACGGAGAGTTAAAATCGCTCCAATCCGAGGTCAAAAATATTTCGCTGCGATTGAGCGAGATGGCGGCCGCGAAAGTTCGCGCCGAAGAAGCACTGCAGGAAGAGCTCAAGAAGGAGAAATCGCAGAGCAAAGCACAGCAGGCCGCATTCCGCGAGCGCGCTGATCGTTACGAGAAAGAAGTCAATCAGTTGAGCCAGCGGCTTGGCGAGAAAGAGGATTCGCTCAAGCGTCGCGAAGGTGAATTCGAAGAGATCAAAAGGGAAGTGCATGCCGTCGGTCTGCGTTTCGACGGCGCCGTGGCGGCAAAGGAGCGGGCCGAAGCGCTGCTGCGAGAAACGTTAGCGAAGGAAAAGCTCGAACGCGAGTCTAGAGAAGCCGCCAGCCGCGAATTGGCACAACGATACGAGAAACAAGTCCAGAGTCTCCAAGGCGAGCTCGGTGCAAAGGAGGAGTCTCTCAAGGGCCGTGGCGAAGAAATCAAGTCACTCAAGTCTCAGGTGTCGTCACTCGCCGAGCAACTGACGAAGGTCGGCTCGGCTAAAGAGCGCGCGGCAAGCCTGCTTCAGCAGAAACTCAGGGCGGAGAAGGAGGGACTTCAGGCCAGTGATTCCGCGGTTCGGGAGATCGAAGAAAGCTTCAAGGCAAAGATCGCTGCTCTTGAGGAGCAACTGACGGCGAAACAAGACCTTGTTGGAAACCGCGACACGGAATTGTCGATTCTCAAGTCCGAGTTGACGTCCGTGCATCAAAAAATGAACGATCTGGCCGCAGCCAAGGCGCGTACCGAAAGTTTATTCGAAGACGCGCTCAAAGAAAAAACCGAGCTCTTAGAATCGAAAGACATCGGCACGAAAAATATCGAGGAAGAGCTGACCGGCAAAATTCGCAGCGTGGAAAACCGACTGAAGGAAAAGGAAGAACTCCTGCAGGCTCGCGAAGCCGATCTGCACGCAATCAAAAACCAACTCGCCGAGCTGGCGGCTTCGCAAGACCAAGCGGCGCATTCGCTGCACCAGGACCTCCGGCGGAAGTCAGAGCTGCTCGATGCCAAGGAAACCGCAATCAAAACTTTGGAGGAACGCTTTAGCACAAGGATTCATACTCTCGAGAGCGAACTGAGTGAAAAGCAAGACATGCTCGAAGCTCGCGATCAGGATCTCAAAGGCCTGATGTCGAGAGTCAATGCATTGTCGGCCGACCTGGCGGCGCTCGGAACCTCGAAGGACAGCGCGCTGCGCTCGTTGCAGGAGGAATTAAAGCAAAAGTCGGAATTGCTCGACGCCAAAGAGTCCGCCATGGCAACGTTGGAAGAACGCTTGCATGGCAAAGCCCGCACCCTGGAGAGTCAGCTGAGCCAAAAGCAGGAGCTAGTGGCGGCGCGCGATACCGAGCTCGATGCGCTCATGGCCAAGGTCAGCGAGCTGAGTCAAAAACTCAGTGAAATGGATGCGGACCGAGACCGCTCGGATCGTTTGCTGCAGGAAGAGCTGCGCGAAAAAACCACACTGTTGCAGTCCCGAGAGACGTCCATCGGCGAGTTGGAGGAGCGATTGAAAGGCAGGGTAGACGCGCTCGAACGTCAGGTTGCCGAGAAGCAGCGATTCTTGGCGAGCAGCGGCGCGGAGCTGAACGAGCTGCGCGCGCAGTTCGACGCGGTCACGGACCGGCTCAACGAGGCGGAGGCGGCGAAAGTGAATTTGGAAGGCTTGTTGCAGATGGAACGCAGCAAAGCAGATAAAGCGCTGGCCGTGATCGAAACTTCCGAGGAAGAAGAGGCCAAGGGACTCAATGGCGAGGCACATGGGCTGGAAAACTTGCTCAGTGAACGGGAACAACTGCTGCAAGCGCGCGATAAGCTGATCCAGAATTTGATGACCGAGCTTAAGGAAAAGAAGACACAGCTGGCCAAACAGGAAATCGAAGTCTGGCAAAAAATCGAACGGCGCGAGGCCTGGAAATACCGCCTTTCTAAGTTTGGCATTCGAATGAAGGACTAGGCTTCCTGAACCACGCCGCAAGCAGCGCCATGAGGGATCTGCTCAGCTTCGCGCGCGCCTACCGATCGCTTCAAAAGTTTCAATTCCGATAACGACTTTCGCTGGCCGCTGTTTCGCGCCCATTTTTCCTGCTGTAAAGGCCATTGATCTGCCGCATCCGCGATTGAATCAGTCGGGCGTACATGGGTTTGTCAAATGCGCGTTGCGGCGCGGCTATTTTTGCAAATAACTCGCGGGCATTGGAACGCGCAGGATGTTCATGCCTTCGCTATCTTCGATGTAGCGAATGAACCGGTACTTGTTTTCCAGCTCGTCGTAGCGCAGCGGCGGCGCTTCGGCGCGGCCGGCTTCGATGCGCGCCCAGATGAAATGCGGCCCGTCGTTGGTCAGAGTGCGACTCACGGCGTCTTTCAATTCTTCGACGGTCGTCGCAGTTTGTGAGCTCGTGATACCAGCGTTGCACGCGACCCCGGCAAAATCGATGTTGCCCGCCGTCGCGACGGTAGGCTCGCCGCCGGAAGATTCGTACTGCTGGTTGTCCCAGCAGATATGAATGAGATTTTTCGGTTGATGCAGACCGATGGTCGCCAGCGAACCTAGATTCATCCATAGGGCGCCGTCGCCGTCGAACACGAAGACTTTGCGCTTGGGAAGCGCGATGGCGAGGCCGAGACCGATGGAGGAGCACAGGCCGAGAGTTTTCACTTGGATATTGGCATCACCAGGATGCACCGCGTTCCATTCAGCGGTCGCGCCGCCCGCCGTGGTGACGAACAATTCGCTTTTTATCAATGGCGCGATCGCTTGCAGACATTCAAAGCGCTTCATGATGTGACTTTATAAAACCGCGCGCGTGAGCAACAGTGCCACCGGTCGTTTGGAGCTATGGGCGAGTACGACTGCGCCGGCGATCTCTTGCTTCACCTTGGCCGGATCACGCATGACGATGTATTTGATTCCCAGGCCCTGCAGCACCGGTTCGGTGACAAGTCCGACCATATGGAAGGCGTTGTCGCCGATATCCCCGGCGTAATAGATCAAGAGCACAATCGGCATGCCAAATTGCAGCGCGGTCGTCGTAAGCCCGTTGCAGCTATTGAGCAAGCCGCCATTTTGCATCAGCATGGCGGTTTTTTTTCCACCCAGATGGGCGCCGGCGCAGACACCAATCCCTTCTTCCTCGCGCCCCACGGGCACATGGGTGATCGCTTTATCTTCATAGAGAAGATTGATGAGCTGCAACATATTGATATCGGGGACGCTGGCGACGAGATCGATTCCGGCGTCTTTTAAGCCCGCAATAATCTGCTGCGCTCCCGCGATGGTTCCCATGTCGATGTCGCCTCGAAAACCCCGTTCGTCTTTGTTATGCCCGCCCGTCGCGTGGGTCTGACGATTCTCCCTTCTAGAAACAATCGCCAGTCGTGTCAAGCAAGAATCGAGACTTGTTTGACACTCCGCGGGCGATTCTGTTAGCAGAGATAGCGATTCAGACGTTGGAGGTGCAGATTGTGAGATATCTCTATGGGAGTCGCCGCGCGGTTTTTACACCCTTCGATTCGCTGCTTACGATACTGTCATTTGTAGTGTGCAGCTTCGCGCTTGCGGCTAGTTCCGAGGCTGCCGAGTATCCGGCCAAAACCATTCAGATCATTAATCCGTTTCCGCCCGGCGCGGTCACGGACATCGTGGCGCGCATCGTCGCGCCGAAAATGTCCGCGATTCTCGGCCAGCAGGTGATCATCGTCAATAAAGCGGGCGGCGGCGGCGCCGTGGGCATTCAGGCCGCCAAAGACGCCGCGCCGGATGGTTATACGATTCTCGTCACGCCGCCGCCGATCGTTCTCATTCCGCTTGTCAATAAAAACTCCGGATTTACCATCAAAGACTTCGCACCTCTAGCGCTCGCGACGAGCAGTCCTAACACAACCGTGGTCAACGCCGACGCGCCGTGGAAGACGCTCGAAGAATTCATTGCGGCCGCGAAGAAGAATCCCGGTGAGCTGACTTATGGTTCCGCGGGTCCGGGAACCACGCCGCATTTTATCGGTGAGCTGGTGAAGCTTAAAACCAAGATCGATTTGACCCATGTGCCGCTTGGCTCCGAATCTGCCGCGGCGACCGCCGTGCTCGGCGGACATGTGAACATTGCGTTTCTCACTTTGGGAACCACTCGCAGCCACATCGAAGCCGGCACCATGCGCGCTCTGGCGGTGGCGTCGAATCGCCGTCTCAAAGATTTTCCTAACGTGCCGACCACGGTGGAAAAGGGATTCCCTGAGCTCAATCTGAAAATCTGGGTCGGTTTCTTCGCGCCCGCGAAAACGCCGGCGGCGATCGTAAAAAAGCTAGCCGCGGCGGTCGGCGACTGCCTCAAGGATCCGGAGATTGCTGGTCATATCGAAAAAGCCCAAGCGCTCGTCGAAAATCTCGGTCCGCAGGAAGCGGCGAAGTTTTACAGCGAAGAAGAGCGCAAGTGGTCGGAAGTCGCGCGGGCCGCCAAGATTGGCAATTGAGCGCGTCATTGCGCTGTTCCGCCTTCCCGAATAGATGAAACGATCCGACATTGCGGCTTCTGTGATCCTGATCGGATTGGCAGTCTTCGTCCTGTTCGAAAGCCGCAACCTTCCCTTCGGCAGCATGCGCGTGCCGCAGACCGGGTTTTTCCCGGCGACACTGGCGATTTTGTTGCTGATCTTTTCCGTCATTCTACTGGCGCAATGCTTTCTCAACATAGAAACAGTTCGCGCGGCCGATAGGATCGCCGAAGAGGGCTGGGTGAGAATCGGCGCGACACTGGCGACCATGGCCGGTTTCGCTTTCGCGCTCGAACGATTGGGTTTCTTGTTGTCCACGTTCGTTTTGATGATTTTGCTGCTGCGCGCGATCGAGTCTCAGAGCTGGCCGAAGGTCGTTGCCATCGCCCTGGCGACGGCGGTGGTGGCGTACGCCATCTTCGGATGGCTGCTCGGAATTCCTTTGCCTGTCGGAGCGCTGGGAATTTAACGTGGAGATTCTTTCCAATGTCGCGCTCGGCTTCTCCGTCGCGCTCACGCCGAACAATCTATTGTTTTGCTTTCTCGGTTCGCTCGTCGGCACTCTCGTCGGCGTGTTGCCTGGCTTGGGTCCGGTCGGCGCTGTCGCGTTTCTGCTTTCGTTAACGTTCAAAATGGAGCCCGCGACGGCGATCATCATGCTCGCCGGGATTTACTACGGCGCGATGTACGGCGGCTCGACGACATCGATTCTCGTCAATATCCCAGGTGAAACAGCGTCCGTGGTGACTTGTCTCGACGGCTACCGCATGGCGCGACAAGGGCGGGCGGGCGCGGCTTTGGGCATCGCCGCCTTCGGCTCATTTATCGCCGGTACCTTCGGCGTGATCGGGCTCATGTTTCTGGCGCCGCTGCTCGGTAGAGCCGCGCTTCGATTCGGCCCGCCGGAATATTTTGCTCTCACGCTCACCGGGTTGACTCTCGTCGCCTATTTGACGCAGGGATCGATGATCAAGGCGCTGATTATGGCGACGCTCGGTCTTCTTGCCGGCAGCGTCGGCATGGATCCGATCTCGGGTGAGGAACGTTTTACTTACGGTAGTCTCACCCTGCGCGACGGCTTAGGGCTCGTGCCCGTGGCCATGGGACTTTTCGGCATCGCCGAAGTGTTGGAGAATTTAGCCGCCATCGGCACGCAATCGATTTATGAAACAAAGATCAAAGGCTTGTTGCCCAACTTAAAGGATTGGCGAGACAGCGGCTGGCCGATCGCGCGCGGCTCGGTCCTTGGTTTTCTCATCGGTATTCTGCCCGGCCCCGGTCCAGTGATCGCGTCGTTTGTTTCCTACGCGTTGGAAAAGCGTCTATCGCGCCACCCGGAAAAATTCGGCACGGGCATGATCGAAGGAGTCGCCGGTCCCGAGGCGGCGAACAATTCCGCTACCGCGGGATCGTTCATTCCTCTGCTTTCGCTCGGCATTCCCACCAGCGCGATCATGGCGCTGTTTATGGGCGCATTGATGATTCACGGCATCCAACCCGGACCGCTCTTCATTGCGAAATATCCCGAACTTTTCTGGGGTTTCATCGCCAGCATGTACATCGGCAATGCGATGCTGCTGGTGTTGAATCTGCCGCTGATCGGTATCTGGGTGCGCGTGCTCAAGACGCCGTACACGATTCTTTTCCCGTTGATTTTGCTGTTTTGCCTGATCGGCGTCTATAGCCTGAATTCCAATACCACCGAGATTGTCATCATGCTCATTTTCGGCGTCGCCGGCTTTGTTTTGCGCCGGCTTGGCTGCGAGGGCGCGCCGTTTATTCTGGCCATGGTGCTTGGCCCGATGATGGAAACTTCACTCCGCCAATCGCTGCTCATCTCCCGCGGCAGCTTTGCGATCTTTTACACGCGGCCGATTTGCGCCGTCCTGCTGGCGCTGACGGCGGTGTTTTTGATGTGGCCGCTGATGCGCCGAAGAAAAGTAGGGGCGAGGCCTGAGGCTTGAGGAAAGGCGCCGCGCCCGGCGTTTTACGCGAGCGCGGTTCGGAGCTCGTCGCGCGAGCCGCCCGGTTGTCTACTTGCCTCGTTTCAATTCGTCATTAAGCGCGCGGATCATCGTGAAGTCATAGACCTGTTCGGGAGACACTTCGCGCTCGATTTTTAACGACCGGCGCTGGAAGGCGATCATTTTTTCCTGAAGGCTGCGCGAAATCGTGCCATCGGCGGACATGATCTTGAGGGCCGACTTGTAAACCTCGGCGGCTTCGCTCTCGTTGAGCTTCATTGCCGCGGCAAATTTTGGCACGACTTCTTTCTCATTCGTTTTGAGCCAGAGAAAGCCTTTGAGGGTGCCACGGAGAAAGCGCTGCACCAGGTCCGGCCGTTGCGCGAGCGTCTTTTCGGCCACCACCACCCCGGCGGTGACAAATTCCAGATCGTCACCGTAGAAAAGCAATTCATTAAATCCGTTTTTCTTGGCGATCAAGCGATCCGACTGATTCAACACCGTGGCATCCACCGCGCCGGAAAAAAGCGCCGCCAGCCGGCTCGGCGTCGGTTCGATGGCGCGCAGCACAACGTCGCGTTGCGGGTCGATGCCATGCTTCGGCAAAAGCTCGCGAGTCATTTGATCCAAGGCGGCGCCGAAGCTCGATACTGCGATTTGTTTGCCGCCTTTGAGATCCTGAATCGCCTTAATGCTTTTGGCGGCATACAGCCAATTAAGCGGGCGCGTGTCGAAAACCATCACAATCTTAAGCGGCAAACCACGCAGCACCGCGGCTGCGCCTTGGCCAAGGATCTGACTAAACTGAAAGCTGCCGCCGACGAGTCCTTGAATACCGGGTAGCATGCCAGCTTGGATGAGCAAGACATCCAAACCCTCTTCGCGGTAAAAACCTTTCTCTGTGGCGAATCGATAGATCAAAGCATTGGGGCTAATGCCGGCGGAGACGTGAACGTTGACTTGATCGAGAGCGGACGAATAGCGCGGAGAAAACATAACGATCATGACGATCGCTACTGATGATCGGGCCAATAGCCGGGCGAATCTTCGATTCATTGTCGATTGTCGTATCATGGGTGGCACCTAGAAGCCGTATTTCTCCTGAGCCGCAAGAGCGACGTTCAGCGCGGGCTGCAACTCCGGTCGCGCGCTGACTTGGCGAAAAGCTTCGGTCACGGCATCGTCGCGCAAAATGTCTTGCACTGGAATCGCCGGCGCGAGCTTGCCGGCTTTGACCATCTCTGCGACGATTCTTTCGATCGCCGACGGCGCGATACCGCCATCGATCGGCAGCGCCCAGCTCTCGACTCGATCCGGCGAAGTGACGATGGCCACGACGCCGCGCTCGTCTGCGTTATGGGTGTTGGTTTTTCTGAGTCGCGCTTCGAGATCCTTGAGATATTCGAAATTCTTCACATCGCGCATGAACCAGAAAGCTCTGATGATCGCTCGGAAGTACGCTTTCAGTTCGTCGCCGCGGTTCTCGACCATCTGTCCGGTCGCGACGGTTAGCTTGCCCGGTCGGCGCGGAAAGATTTTGTTCGGATCCAGAATCATCGGATAGCCTTCGCCCTCGAGCTGATCGGCAAAGGGTGGTTGCGAGGTGATGGCATCGATTTTACCCGAGCGCAGCATCTCCATATGCGCCGGGTTGTTGCGGTAGCCAAAGACCGTGTCGTAAACCCAACGAACCTCTTTGAACGGATCGACGCCGGCCTCGCGTAGCGCGTCGGTGACGAACACTTCGACCAAGCCTTCTTTCTCGCGCATGCCGATCCGACCGCCGCTGAGCTTGCTCATGTCCGTCACATGCTTCGCGCCGTACCATTTGAGAAACGGCGTGTAGCGCCAACCGCCGACGATATACACATCGTTACCCAACGAGCGCTGGTGAAGCGCCGCTTCGACGTCGACGGCGGTGGCGATGTCAACGCCGTGGTTCTTGATCGCCAGCGCCAGGCCCTCGCGCTCGAGCGGGCCGGGAATGAGACCGCGGGAATCGTACTCGTATTCTTTAAGGCCTTCTTGGCTGAAGTAACCTTTTTCCTTGGCGACGGCCATGGCGACCTGATGGCCGACGTGATAGTTGCTGTTGGCGATCAAAATCGGTTGATCGAGCGTGCTCATGCTTGCTCCTTTTTCGTAGTCCGTTTGCTCTCTGCGGTTAAATTGACGTCAGTTAGGTCTTTTTACTTCTCGTACTGCCGGCTCATCTCGTCGAAAAAGCCGGAGCTCTCCAGTTCGTTCACGTAACGCGGCTCGATGAAGCCTTCGGGATTGACGCCGGCCACTTCGGGACTGGAACGGGACAATAAATAGAGCATCGACTTCGCCACTTTTACTGTCGGCGTCGGCTTGGTCATCAGTCGTTCTTTGTAGAGATTATAGATCGTGTTGAGAACTTCAGCGTCTTGAGTCGCGACGTATTTTTTTAATGTTGCCAGCGCAAAGTCAGGTTTGGCGCGAAACAAGTACAGTCCTTCGATCCAGGCTTTGAGAAACTTCAGCGTGGTGTCCGGATTCTTACTGACGTAGGATCGGCGCACGAGAATGCCGGAACCGGAAATTTCGAGCGGCAGCTTGGAGTAGTCGATCAGGGTGCGAAAGCCAAGCTTGTTTGCCGTGAGCGTTTGAATGCCGGCGATGATCACGCCGTGGATTCGCCCGGTCTGCAAGCCGTTCAAGCGCGCGCCGAGATCGCCTACCGGCAAGATGGTGACGTCCTTCTCGGAAATGCCGTTAAGGCGCAGACCTTCACGCAGAAGTATGTCCGTCAGCGAACCGGCAACGCTCATGCCGAGAACCTTGCCGCGCAATTGCTCGGCGCTGGTAATATTTTTCTGGACCACCAGCGAATGTTCGAGCTGGTTCAGCGGCGAAGCGATCAGCGCAGTATCGGCGCCGCGCTGGTAAGCTTCGAGCGCGGGCATGCCGGAGTGATTCACAAACTGCACGCTGCCGCCGATCAGGGACATGATGCTGCGCGGTCCGCCGGAAATATAAACCAAATTAACATCCAACCCATATTTTTCGTACAACCGAGCTTCCTTGGCGACCCAGGTTTGCGCCATCGAGCCGGAGATCGCGCCATAGCTGGCGTTGACTTTTTCCAGTGTGGCAGCAGCGAGCCGCGAAGTTGGCACAAGGGGAACGAGTAAAAGAAAAGCGCCGACTATGCTCCGCCGGATTCGTTTTAGCATCGCACGAGCCCTTCCTGTTTAAAGATGGACGCAATACGTCATTTAACCGAAAAATGCGGATTCTGGAACCGCCGCACTCTTGGAAAGCTCGCCGCCACGATCGCCAGCACAAGCAACGTCGCCAGCCCGCCGGTCAAAGCGGATACTTGCGTGCCGAGCCACGCGGCGACGACGCCGGATTCAAATTGGCCGAGCTGCGGACCGCTGCTGGTGAAGATGCTATTGATCGACGACATGCGTCCGCGCAACTCGTCCGGTGTGCTGAGCTGGTTCATCGTCGAGCGCAATATCGAGCTGATCGTGTCACCGGCGCCAGTGAGCGCCAGCATCAGGACAGAAAACCAAAAGACTTGCGACCCGGCGAAAAACACGGTTGAGACGCCGTAGATGCCGATGCCGAGGAAAATCCAGCGCCCGCTGTGTTTTGCCGGCCCGAACAGCGCCATGGCACCGGCGGCGAGTAATGAGCCTACGGCGCGCGACGCGTAGAGTAAGCCGAGTCCCTTCGGGCCGACGAACAAAATGTCGCGCGCATAAATTGGAAACAGGCCGCGCACGTTGCCGAAAAACGTCGCGCTAAAGTCCAAAACCATGAGCGGAAAGATCACGCCGTGCGACCAGACAAATTGTAATCCTTCGCGCAGCGAGTTTAGGGAAATCGTCCTCCACCCGCCGCCTTGTGGTATTTTCGCGCGCAGTAACATCAGTGCGCCGAGCATGGCGAGCCACGAGCAAGCATCAACCGTGTAACACGCCGCCGGTCCCCACAGGGCTAACACGACGCCAGCGATCGACGGACCGGCGATGATCGGCACGTAGCGCTGTGTACCTTGCAGAGCCAGCGCTTGGGCGAGCAGCGCGCGCGGCACCAAGTTCGGGATCATTGACTGGCGTGACGGTTGTTCGAGGGAGGTGAATAACGCCAGAAACACGGTGGCGATGTAGAGCATATGCGGCGAGGCTTCGCCGGCAAAGGTCAGCAGAGCAAGCGTGGTCGAGACGCAACACAGGCCGATTTGCGTGCACATCATCAACTTGCGCCGGTTCATCGCGTCGGCGAGCAGACCGCCGACGAGCAGAAGCGCAATTTGCGGCAGAGCCCGAGCGACGCCGAGCAGACCGATCTGCAACGGCGAATTGGTCAGCTCATAGATTTGCCACGCCATGGCGACCGTCGTGAATTGGCTGCCAATACTGGAAAGAAACGAGCCGCTCCAAAATACGCAGAAGTCGCGCTGGCGTAGTAGTGAGAGGCGGCTGCTGTCTTGACTCATGATTCGATTAGCCGATGCGGTGTTTGATATGGAAATTCCACCTTAGGCCGAACACGTGTTGCCGTGTTCTTATATCAAAGACCGATCAACGACAAACCGCAGCGCGCCCGTCGGACTTCAACATCAACAAAAATCACAACCGCTGCTTTCCCTTGACGCCTGATCTCGATTGGACCTATGCTCGGCTTAGTTGAATTGCTTGCCGTTCCTTCGTGACTGACTGGAAACCAAATCAAGAAAGGAAAAAATCCCATGGCAAACAAAATCGTATCGGCCGATGGGCACATGGATTTGTTCTACCTGCCGATGGATACCTTTACCTCGCGGGCACCGGCTCATCTGCAACAGCGTGTGCCGCGAGTGGTCGAAATCGACGGCAAACCGACTTGGGTTGGAGACGGCGCGAAGATGGGCACGCACGCGGCGTGGATGGGACGCGGACAAATGACGACACACCGCGGGCGACGCATGGCAGAGGCGGGTTGGCAACCGAGCCATCCGCCCGATCCTAAACTGAGACTCGCCGACCTGGACATGGACGGCATCGAAGCGGAAATCATCTATGGCATCCGCTTTGTCGAAGACAGCATCAAAGATCCGGAAGTGATTGCCGCGACCTACCGGGCTTACAACGATTTCATCGCTGAGTTTTGTTCATACGATCCGAAACGCTTCATCGGCATCGCCGATATCCCGGCGTCTTCCGCGGAAGCCGCAAGCGCGGAGCTGCGCCGCGTTGGCAAGCATGGGCTCGGATTACGGGGCGCGATGATTGATTGGTTCAACGGTCCCGAACCCATTTGGCACTCCATATGGGAGCCGATGTGGGTCGCCGCTGAAGAAAACGAGGTCGCACTGTCATTCCACATCGGCGTCGGTCACGGCACAACGACCTGCGGACCGATCAGCGTCGAGCAGAAGCTCAAAGGAGAGTTGCCACGCGTTTCCCACGCGACACATCAAGCCGTGGTCGCGATGCAGGCCGACGAGTGTCTCGTGGCGATTCTTTTGTGCGGCGCGTTGGAGCGCCATCCGCATCTCAAGGTCGTGATGGCGGAAAGCCATATCGGCTGGATCCCCTACCTATTGGATCGCTTGGATATGAAGTTCAAAGAAGGCATGTACGAAGACTTGATCCGCACACAACCAAGCGAGCTGTTTAAGCGCCAGATGTGGGCGACGTTTCAAGACGACAAAGTTGGGGCGCTGCTCGCTAAAGATTACGGCCCTGACAGTTTCTGTTGGGCGTCCGATTATCCGCACGCCGACGGTATTTTTCCCGACTCGCAAAGTTTTATCCGCGATACCATGGGTTATCTTGACGACGATCTACAAAGAAAGCTCACTTTTTTAAACGCGGTGCGGCTGTACAATCTGAACTGGCTGCTCTGACGGAGGATTGAGTAATGTATATCGATTGCGATTCGCACTATTTCCCCGTGAAGTTCCTGGAAGAAGTCAGCGCCAGGTATCCGCACTCGCCGCGCGTGGTTCGCAACGGCGATGATGTGCGATCCGTTTTGCCGGACGGGACCTTGATCAAAAACCAAGCGCCGAAAGGACGCCGGCATCTAGATACGCGGGATCAGCACGTCGATTGAGAAGGATTCGACGTCCATGTGCTGATACCGGAAAATCGCGAACTGCTCTATACGTGGGATCGCGATTTGGGTTGCGCGCTGGCGCGAGCTTACAACGATGCGGTAGCGCAGGATTTTGAAAGAATGCGCCCATCCGGAGAAGTACATCGGCGTCTCCTGGGTTTTTCTGCGACTTGGAACGTTGGCACCGTGAAGATGTTTAAAGAGTTGAACGGGATGTCGGAGGGCGACAAAGACAAAATTCTCGGCAGCAACGCCATGCGGTTGTTCGGGATGTAGACGTGATGGACAGTTCGACGTCACTATTCCCAGGCGGGCGGAGCGGCCGTGCAACAGGTGTCAGCTGGAGGAGCGATGGCTAAGCGTTCGACATTCGTAGGGGCGATAGTCGCATTGCTTGCCTCGATATCCTTCCAACTATCTCCTGGTCTCGCTTCAGCCGCGCCGAAAATCGTTATCTCCTTTGCCGGCATGAACCCTCGGCAGACGCCCCTCTGGATCGCTCAGGAACAGGGATTCTTTGCCAAACACGGCGTCGATACGGATGTTGTGTTCATTCGCACGGGACCGATTCAAGTCGCCGCCGTGAGCTCCGGCGCGACACAAATCGCTTACGCCGGGGCGGCGTCGATCCTCGGCGCGGCTGGGAGCGGAACGGATCTCAGAGTCATCGCTTCGTTTACCAACAAATTAACCTACGCACTGATCGCGCGCCCTGAGATCAAAAAAGCCGAAGACCTGCGCGGCAAGCGCTTTGGCGTGCAAGCGATCGGCGGCTCGGTATGGATGGGGGCGGTGTTGGGGCTGGAATATCTTGGGCTCGATCCGCGGCGCGACAACATCAACATTCTCAGCATCGGCGATCAGACTGTTGCTGTCCAGGCGCTGGAGGCGAGGACGATCGATGCCACACCGCTCGACGGCGTCTTTAGCCGACGGCTGAAGCAAAAGGGTTTTACCGTCATCGCCGAGCTCGCCGAGAGCAAAATTCCCTACGTCAGCAACGTCATCGTCGGCACCCGCGCTTTGTTTCAGCAACAGCCGGAGCTCGCTGAGAATATGCTGAAGGGGTTGATCGAAAGCTTGGCTTTTATTCTCGCGCCGGCAAACAAGGCCGTCGTCGTTAACACCATCATGAAGCGGTTGAAAATCAGCGACAGTGCGGTGGCGGAACAAGGCTATCGGGATTTGATCCAGATCATCGAGCAAAAGCCATACGTGTCTTTGGCCGGAATGCGCAACATTCAGCGTCTGGTGAAAATACAAAACCCCGTTGTTGCCAACGTCAAAGTCGAGGATTTGATCGACAACCGTCCGTTGAAAAAACTGGAGGAGAGCGGGTTTCTGCAGCGGACTTATAGCGCGTATGGAGTTGGTAAATAACTCTTGCCGGCTGCGACTCGCTGATTGAGATCTAGTGTCGTTATTTTTGAAGACTTACTTTTTCATCTCGGCCAAGACTTCTTTCAATAGCGAGTAATCCAAAACATGGTTGATCGGGATCGGCGCCTTAATCTTCGCCTGCTCGCGCACGATGTCGATATCCGCGCGTACGGCATCGTCGGTGGTCATGCCGTCTTTCGGATAGGACTTGACGATCTCGCGCAGCGACGCATCGGCAATTTTGCGGTCGAGCTGGAAATCTTCCATGATGAACGGGATGATTTTCTCTTGATTCGCAGAATCTCTGGCGAAGTCCATGCCGCGTAGCGTCGCGCGGATCACGCGTTTGACTTGCGCGGGATTCGATTTGATCCTAGCATCCGACGTGCCCAAGCCGGCCAACACCGCGTGCAGATAATCTGCGACGTTACCGAGACTGCGGTAACCCAGCTCTTCCGCTTTGAAATTAAAAGGAATCGAAAGCAGCGCAGCCGCGACCGCGCCGCCCTGCAACGCAGCGAGCGCGTTCGCGGTGTTGCCTGAGGCGACGTAGACGAGATCCTGATCAGGGTTTAACCCCGACGCCTTCGCCATCGCGCGCGCTCCGATGGCGTCGGTGGCGGTCACGGTGATCGCTTTGCCTTTGAGATCTTGGATATGTTTGAGTTCCGGCCGCGTCATCAAGTGAAAAATCGGTTTGTCGAC
>WNGI01000552.1_pt1 | contig 28020 bp, 28 predicted proteins | sample 5400621 | NCBI WGS metagenome assembly WNGI01 (sample SAMN13153374, study PRJNA577476) | soil metagenome | isolation source: 20 cm soil or saprolite under Garry oak tree replicate 1 | place: USA:California | collected 2016-06-15
GGCACTATCGGCGGGAGTCCCTGCGCCGCCAGATCGGGCTCGTGCTCCAGCAATCGATTCTGTTCGGAGCCACGATTCGCGAGAACATCGCCTATGGCCGACCCGACGCGGACCTGGAGCAGATCATCGCGGCGGCCAAAGCGGCGAACGCCGACGAGTTCATCCGGGAGCTGGAGGACGGATATGACGCCGTCATCGGCGAGCGGGGCGCGACGCTCTCCGGCGGGCAGCGCCAGCGGATCGCGATTGCGCGCGCGCTCATTCGCAACGCCCCCATCCTCATTCTGGACGAGCCGATGACGGGCCTCGACGCCGAGAGCGAAGCCAACGTGCGCGAGGCCCTCGATCGGCTCATGGCCGGCAAGACCTGTCTCATGATCACCCACGACCTGCCAGCGATTGCGGACGCCGATGTCGTCCTCCTGCTCGAGGAGGGCCGGGTCCTCGGTCGAGGCACGCACGCTGAGCTGCTGGCCGGGAACGCGCGGTACCGGCAGCTGTACACGCTCGATCGCCAGCAGCCCGCCGCGACCCTCGCGTCCTGATACAGGAGCCCGTACCCGTGCGAAAACAGGCGCTTCCGGCGGCGGTTTGCATGGACGGGTTCCCTCGGGACCCGGATTTCCCACAGCTCGAAATCGCCAGCGATGCGGGGCTCATGCTCCAAGTGTTCCGCCGGCATCTCAAGACCGTCTCGGGGAAGGCCTACCGCATCGAGGAGTGCGTCCCGTTCCGGTTCCGGTGCCGCCAGTCCACGTCGCGCTGCGTCCTGCAATACACGCTCCGCGTCGTCGATCCGAGCAGCGGTCGCCGCTGGGAGCAGTGGGTGACCGGCCTGGTATACGCCGCGGCCGGCGAGGCCGAGCGGCTGTGGCGGGAGCTGCGCGCCGCGGATCCGCGCCGGGAGATTCCGGAGCAGTGGCTGGTGTTCGAACCGGTGGACTTCATCCCCGAGCTGCAGATGCTGGTGCAGGTCTTTCCCTTTGACCGCAAACTCCCGAATCTGCGCCTCGTGCTGGACGGCGCAATGCACCAGCTGGAGCCACTGCTGCTCGCCGGTCTGGACCCCGGCCGCTGGCGCGCCGAGGAACGGACGATCGAGCCGATGCGCTACCGCACGGAGCTTGGCGCAGCGCTCCGATACACGCTACAGGTGCGTGACCGGCAGACGGCGAAGAGCGAGACCCGCCGCTGGTACCTGAAGGTCTATCGCAACGAGCGTGGGGCGCAGACGTTCCAGCTGTTGCAGGCGCTGGCCGACAACGCGCGGGCAGGCGGCGGGCCGTACGACGTGGTGCGCCCCATCGCCTATATGCCCGAGCTGCGCACCCTCGCGCTGGAGGAGGCTCGGGGCGCGGCGCTCCAGCAAATCCTGCTGCGTGGGGACGACTGGGGCCCGGCGCTGCGCGCGGTGGCCCGGGCCGTGGCCGCCTTCAATCAGGAGGACCTGGCGCCGACCGAGCGCCATTCTCTAGCCGACCAGCTCGCTGACGTGAACCGCGCGGCGAGTCTCGTGCAATGGGCCTGTCCGGAGCTGCGAGCGCAGGTCGAGGCGCTCGCCGCGGCGGTCGGGGCCGGTCTCATGGACGTGCCGCCGGCCCCGATCCATCGGGACCTGAAGACTGACCACACCTTCGTATCGGACGACCGGGTGTGCTTCATCGATCTCGACTCGGTCGTGCTCGGCGACCCCGTGAGAGACCCCGCGCACCTGGTCGCGCACATCACGGCCCGGGTCGGTCTGGACGCGCTGCCGGCGGACCAGGCGCGGCGTGCCGCGGATGTGTTCGTCGACGAGTACTTCGCCCACGTCCCGTCGGCGTGGCGCCAACAATTTCAGCTGCATTGCGCCGGCGCACTCATCGAGGTTGCGGGCGGCATCTTCAAGCGCCAGGAGCCTGAGTGGCGCGAAAAGGTCGCGGCGGCGGTCGCCCTGGCTCACCGCGCCGCAGCGGTAGCACGCCGATGAACCCCACCACCGATCTTCCCGACGACGCGGCGCTGCCGGGGATCGTGGCGATGCGCACGCTCGGCGTGACCCGCGCGCTGGGCCTGGTGCGCGCGCTCTTCGCGTCGGGGCTGGAGGATGCTCCCGTCACCATGCAGCTGGTCGGCTACTCGCCGGGCGAACGCGCCACTCTCGAAGTTGGCGTGGGCCAGCGTCACCTCGCGGTGAAGGCGTACGCCGAGGACCCCACGCCGGAAGTAGTTCTGTACCAGGCCCTCGCCGCCGCTGGTCTCGCCGGCGATTCCGGGGTCCGAGTCCCGCCGCTGCTCGCCTGGGACCGCGACCTGCGCGTCCTCGTGATCGGCTGGTTGGAGGGAGCCACGGTGCACGAGCTGGTCAAACAGGGACGGGGTCAGCGCGCCGGCGAGCTGGCCGCGCAGTGGCTGCGATGTGCCGCATCCCTCCCGGTGCGGCTGGGGCTGCCCCACGGCGCTGCCCGCATCCTGAACGGCACGCGTGAGTGGGTCGCGCAGCTGCGCGAGGCGGACCCGACCCTGGGAGACGCGGCCACGCGGCTCGCCGCGACGCTTGCACAGACGCAGTCGCAGGAAGACAGGCCACGGCTCGTGCACGGCACCTTCTACGCCCGCCACGTGCTCGACCTTGGGGACGGCCCGGGCCTCATCGACTGGGACCGCTTCGGGCAGGGGCCGCTGGAGCTCGATGCCGGGATGTTTCTGTCGACCATCTGGCGTGTCGGCCTGGACCACGAGGCGCTGGTCGGCGAGGCGACGCGCGCCCTGGCGGCGTTCGTCGAAGGGACCCGCGACCTGCTGGACGAGCGGGCGCTCGCCTGGCACCGGGCCGCGGCCCTACTGCGTCTCGCCAGCAAGGTTCACGTCGTGAAGCGGCGGAAGACCGTCTGGCTGGCGCGGGCACACGCGCTGCTGGCGGAGGCGGCACGCCTGGCTGAGGACGCGCGGCAGGCCGAGCCGGTGAAGCGCGCCAAGCCGCGGGCCTTCAAGCTCAGGGGTGCGGCGCTCGAACTCGTGCTGCAGGCCCTGTCCACGAGGCCGGCAACGCCGGAGGAGCTGGACCAGATCCGCAGGCTGCTCGACGACGCCTAGAGGTCGCCGAGCTTCGCCAGGGCGCGCGCCGCCTTGCGCTGCACGTCGGAGTCTCGGTCCCGACGCGCGATCTCGCGCAGGACCGGCACGGCGGTGGCCCGCGGCGCTTCGTCGCGGATGCTCTCGACCGCCTCGCGCCGCACGTCCGGGTTCGGGTGGGTGCGGGCGATGTCAATGACCACCGGCAGGCCGGCGCCGTGTTTCATCTCGCCAAGCACGTCCACCGCCTCATTCATGACGTGCTTGTCCGGATCCCGCCGCGCGATGGCGGCGAGCACGCGCACGGTCTCGGCGCCGGGGAAGGCCGCGCCGAGGCTCTCGACGGCCTCGTCCCGCACGTCGTCGTCGGGATCACTCCGGGCGAGGGCGATGAGGGTCGCCCGGGTCCGCGCATCCCTCGCTCGGCGTAGCTCCTTCACGGCATTGTGGCGCACCTCGGGATCGTGGGACCTCGTCGCGAGCGCGATGAGCGAATCCACCGCAACCGGCCCGGAGCGGGGCGGGCCCCAACCGCCCCCGATCACGACAGCCAGCGCCAGTCCCACCCCTAGGACGCCAGCGCGCCAGCGTGGGAAGGCATCGCCCGCCGCCGGCAGCAGGAGGCGGCGGACGCGGCCGACCAGCGAGCCGCCGCTCGCAGCGACAGCGAGCGTCGGTGCCCCGCGCAGTTGCTCCATGCCAAGCAGGGCCGTCGCGTAGACACGCGCGTCGCCACAGGCGACGACCGCCAGGTCGTCGCAGCAGTGCTCGCGCTCCTCGCGCACGCGCGCCGAGACCCACCACGCCGCGGGGTGGTAGAAGAGCAGCGTCTCGATCACGGATTGCACCAGGTTCACGAGGTAGTCGTGCCGTCGCACGTGGGCCAGCTCGTGGGCCAGCAGCGCGTCGAGCTGCAGTGGCGTGAGGCCGCTGCCCGTCAGCACGCTCACCGGGATGAGAATCACGGGCCGCCACCAGCCGATGACTGCGGGCACGCGGATCAAGGCCGACTCGACCAGCCGGACGGGCCGGCTGACGCGCAGCCGCGTCGCCAGACGGGCGAGCGCCTGCCGCCAGGCCTCGGGGACGGGCCGCGTGCCCGCGATCGCCAGCCGCCACGTCGCGAGCAACCCCGACGCCAGGCGAGCCGACAGGAGCAGGACGCCGCCGAGCCACAGGGCCACCGCCCATGGCAGCGCGGGCTCCACCGCCGCGCGCATCCTCGTCGTGAAGGCGTGGGCCCCGATGTCCGTCCAGGTCGGCCCGCTGCCCATCCGCAGGCCTGTGGCGAGCGGGAGCGCGACCATCAGGAGTAGCGTCGCGACGCTCAGCGCATAGCGACTGCGCGCCGCTCGCACCGGCACAACGGTCAAGAGGGCAGCGAGCCCGGCCGCGGCGAGCGCACACTGCCACAACGAATGCATGAGGGTCCAGCCCAGAGTGTGTATCGCGCTCATGCTTCCTCTCCGAGACGAAGCGCTTATGCGAAGATGTTCGTCAATACACCGCCGCGAATCAACGGGTCGTGTCGCTGTCACGTAATGAACGTTGCGACCGAGCATCACCTCTTAGGAGTAGCTCGTCAGTACGCCAGTAGCTGGAGCGCCCGCGCCAACACCTCGGTCCCGAGCACAAGCTGGGCCGGATCCGTCGCCTCCTCCGGGCAGTGCGACCGCCCTCCAATACTCGGCACGAACAGCATTCCGACCTTGCACCGCGCCGCCAGAATCTGCGCGTCGTGCCCGGCGCCGCTCACCAACGCCGCCGCCGTCGAGCCAACGTCCTTGGCTGCTCGCGCCAACAATGCGCGCAACCCGGCATCCATCGGCACTGGAGCCCGTTCCTGAAGCAGGCGCGCGTCGAGCTCGAGGCCGCGCTCCGAGGCAATCGTGGCGCACAAGGATCGGATCCGCTCTTCCAGCGCGCCGCGCGCGCCCAGATCGGCGTGGCGCACATCGATCGTGAAGACCACACGACCCGGAACCACGTTGATCTGATCGGGCTCGGCGCGGACCTTGCCCACCGTGGCGACCGCGGGGTTCCCCAACGAGCGCGCGATCGACTCGACGGCTTGAATCATGGCCGCCGCGCCCGCGAGCGCGTCGCGGCGCAATTCCATCGGCGTCGTGCCGGCATGGTCCGCACGGCCGGTCACGGTGACCTCGAGCTGCGCGGTCCCCACGATCGCGCTCACGACGGCGAGCGGCTGTCGCGATGAGTCGAGCACGCCGCCCTGCTCGATGTGGAGCTCGACGAAGGTGTCGATATCGTCGCGCGCTGCGGCGGCGACCTTGGCCGGGTCGAGGCCGCGCTCCCGCATGGCGGCCGCGATCTCGGGATCCACGGTGTCAATGGCTCCCGTGATGGCACGGGATCCCCAGAAGTTGGTGCTGAAGCGCGAACCCTCTTCCTCACAGATCGCGACCACTTCGAGCGCGCGCCCGGGCTTGCCGTTTGACTTGAGCAACGTCTCGACTGCGGTTAGTCCGGCGCAGATCCCGAGTGCGCCGTCGAGCCTGCCACCGTGTCGGACTGTGTCGATATGCGAGCCCGTGACGATTGCCTTTCCTTTATTATGGCCTTCCGCGCGGCCCCAGACGTTACCGACCGGGTCGCGATGTGCCTGGAGCCCGGCATCCTTCATCCAGCGTTCAACACGCTCGACCGCCCTGGCCCAGGCATCGCCATAGAGCGGCCGGTACGTACCGCCATCCGGCTCGGCGCCGATCGCGTACAGCTCGTCGAGCCGGCGCTCGAGCAACGGGCCATCAATCCGCATCGAAATCATCACCCATTCCCGGACATATCTACAATTGTCGATATGTCGGGGAGGGGGGGATGCACGAATTGCCCCCACCCGGGCGACCCGAGGACCTCACCGTCTGCGTAAACGATCCTCCCGCGCACGATCGTCCGCACGACCTTGCCCCTGAACCGTCGTCCGAGATACGCGCTCACGCCGCTGCGCGTTTGCAGCTCGTCTGCCTCCAGCAGCCACGCCCGATTGGGATCCACGAGTGCGAGGTCGGCATCGGCGCCGACCGCAATCGCGCCCTTGCGCGGATACAGGCCGAACAGCTGCGCCGGCGCGGTCGCGGTCAGATGTGCGATCCGCTCGAGTGACAGGCCGCGCGCATGGAGGCCATCGGTGAGCAGCACTGGCAGGGTGGCCTGGATGCCCGCGATGCCGCCCCACGCTTGCCAGATGTCGTCATCACCCTTGTGTTTGTCAGCGGCGGGGCAGGGTGAATGATCGGAGCCGATCAGGTCGACGCGTCCCGCGAGCACCTCGGCCCAGAGCGCCTCGCGAGTCGCGGCATCGCGAATCGGCGGCGCGCACTTGAGCGGCGGGCCGATACGCTCGAAATCGTCCTCGGTGAACGCCAGATAATGGGGACACGTCTCCGCGGTCATTGCGTTACCCTTGCGGCGCGCGGCATCAACGACTGCCAACCCTTCAGCGCAGCTCACATGCACGACGTGCGCGCGGACCGCTTTCCCCGCGCCGCGCATGCAGACGAGCAGTCGTTCGATCGCTTCCACCTCGGCGGCCGGCGGGCGCGCGCGACACCACGACAGCCGCTCGACGCTTTGCTCGGCGCCGCGGCGGTCGAGCAATTCCTGACTCTCCGCGTGCACACCCACGATCGCGCCGAGGCGCGCGGTGGCCTTGAGGCCGATCGCGAGCACACCATCGGACACGCGAGGAAAGTCGTCGATGCCGCTATGACTCATGAAGGCCTTGAAGCCAATTGCCCCCCGTTGGTGGAGGATATGGAGGTTGTCGAGGTTGTCAGGGACAAGACCGCCCCAGAGGCCAAAATCCACCAACGCTTTCTGCGAGGCGACTGCAAGCTTCTGATCGAAGGCGGCGGGCGTCGTCGTCGGCGGGTGGGCATTGAGGGGCATCTCGAGCACGGTCGTCACGCCGCCGGCGGCGGCACCGCGCGTTCCGGCATCCCAGCCTTCCCAGTCGGCGCGGCCCGGTTCGTTGAAGTGGACGTGCGCGTCGACGACGCCCGGAAGAACGACGAGATCCCGCGCGTCGATGGTCTCGTCGCCATCCCGCACTTCACTTCCGACTGCGGTGATGGTGCCGTCGATGATCGCGATGTCGGCAGGGCGCTGCCCGGTGGGAAGAACCACGGTGCCACCACGAATGACGAGCGAGCTCACCGCACTTCGTCGATACTGATCTCCTGCGCTCCCTCCCAGAGCGTGAGTCGACCGATCTCCGGCAGGTGTTCCTGCCCTTCCGTGACCGTGGCGAAGTGATTCCCAGCCAGCTGCCCCACCTTGCTCGCGAACATGGTCGATCCATACGGAAAGAGCAGCTCGGTTTCACTGATGCCACCAGGGTAGAGCAGCAGCATCCCGGGCGCGGGATGGCTGGTGTGATTCTCGAACTCGAGTCCGAGCTTTCGCTCGCCCATCGGAATCCAGGTTGACTCGCCGCTCCAGCGGCAGTGGACTATCTTGGACTTGAGCGGCAGCATTTTGCGAATCACGGCGACGGTTTTGGGCGCGGCCTGCTCTTCGAGTCGCGCCGTGAACGTCAGGGGTCCCACGCGGATCTTGAGCATGCCCAACACTAACCGTCCGACGATTTCGACGCACGTCCTCGATACCACGCGGGGCGAACCCGCCGCGGGCGTCGCGGTGACGTTGTGGCGACTCGAGGGGAACCAGCACGTCTCCCAGGGCACCAGCGAAACCGACGCCGACGGGCGCATCGCGCAACTCGGGGACGGCCAGATCACGGCAGGCACCTATCGCCTGTCTTTCGAGGTGGGCGCCTATTATAAGAGGAAGGGGACCACCGCCTTTTTGCAGCGTGCGACGCTCGATTTCGAGATCACCGATCCGAAGCGTCGCTACCACATTCCGCTGCTCATGTCGCCCTTCGCGTGCTCGAGTTACCGGGGCAGCTAGCAACCGTGCGTCGTGCGTCGTGAGTCGTGCGTCGGAGGACGCGGCACGGCGGCTGTTTGAGCGGGCGGGGCCTTTACTGGACCGGTTGGGAAACGAGGGGCCCTTTCGCGATGCTGCAGCCGTGCTCGAGCGCGCCCGGAGCATTCTCGAGTCCCTGTCCGAGGCCGAGCAGATCGCAGTCATCAATGCGCATCCGCGCATCGGCGAGCGTCCGGAAAAAGTGTCGGCCGTTTCCTTCAAGGAGCAGGGCTACGAGCGTGACACCACGCCGCCCGACGTCTTCCTGCGACTGGCGCGGCTCAACGAAGAGTACGAGCAGAAGTTCGGCTTTCGGTTCGTGGTTTTCGTGAACCGGCGATCCAAGGAATCGCTGATCCCCGTGCTCGAGGCCCGGCTGCGCGGCACGCGCGAGGAAGAGCGACGGACGGCGTTACGGGAGATCCTGGCGATCGCCGAAGAGCGCTTAAAACGAGAGGAAGGGTGATGGACGCGATTTCACGTCGAGCGTTCGCCGAGCAGTTGGCGCTCGCCGCAGCAGCGCCGTGGTTTTTGGAGGACGTGGGTTCTGCGAGGCCCCAGCCCCCAAGCCCCAAGCCCCAAGCCCAACAAGAGCCTTCCGCTCTCGCCAAAGCTCTGGCCGAAACGGTCCACCTCCGCTATCCCGATCGTTTCACTGCCGACGATCTCGCGGCGATCACGCGCAGCGTCGACGGCCGCCTGCGTGCCATCGAACGGCTGTATCAGACGGCGCTCACCAACGGCGACGAGCCCGATTTCGTCTACTCCGTCTATCGGGGAGCCGACTGATGGCGGACTTCGCGTTTCTCTCAGTCGTCGAGCTGGCCCGCCTGCTCCGACAAAAGAAGGCCAGCGCGACCGAGCTGGCCACATACTTCCTCGATCGCCTGGAGCGCGTCGGGCCGCGGTTCAATGCCGTCGTGACCATCACGCGCGAGCGCGCCCTCGCCGAGGCGGCGCAGGCCGATCGGGAGATCCGCCAGGGAAAATGGCGCAGCCCGCTGCACGGGATTCCCTATGGCGTGAAAGACCTGCTGGCGACGAAGGACTACCCGACCACTTGGGGCGCCGAGCCGTACCGGCAGCAGAAATTCGTCTACGACGCGACGGTCATCGAGCGCCTCGGCGCGGCGGGCGCCGTGCTGGTCGCCAAGCTCGCCATGGTCGAGCTCGCGGGGGGGATGGGGTACAACCAGGCGAACGCGTCCTTCACGGGCCCAGGCAAGACGCCGTGGAATCCCAACTACTGGAGCGGCGGCTCGTCGAGCGGACCCGGCGCAGCGGTCGCGGCGGGTCTCGTGCCATTCGCGATCGGCTCGGAAACCTCGGGCTCGATTCTGACGCCTGCGGCCTACTGCGGCGTGACAGGTCTCAGGCCGACGTACGGGCTGGTGAGTCGCCACGGCGCGATGGCGCTGGCGTGGACGATGGACAAGCTCGGACCGTTGGGGCGCAGTGCCGAGGATTGCGGGATTGTGCTGTTTCACATGGCTGGGCAAGACCCGAAGGATCCGTCCAGCGTCGATCGTGACTTGAAAGGAATGGCCGACGCACCCACGAAGCGTTACCGCATCGGGATTCCAAAGGGTGCTGACAAGGACATCCAAGCCGAGGTGGCTGCGAATTTCAGGCAGGCGCTGAAGGTTCTCGAGGATCGGGTGGAAGTTGTGGAGGATGTGGAACTGCCGGATCTGCCCTATGGGGCAGTCGCCGGGATGATCATCGCTGCTGAGGGTGCGAGCGCGTTCGAGGATCTACTGAAGGACGGACGTCTGTCGCAACTGACCGCGCCTGAAGACCGCACGGGCGGTTATCCCGCGCTCGCGGTGAGTGCTCCCGATTATCTGCGTGCCCTGCGCGTGCGGCGCCCGATGCAGCGCGCGCTCGACGATTTCCTGAAGAAATTCGACGCGCTGGCGGTGCCGACCCGAACCACGGTGGCGAACCCCATCGACAAACCCTTCCGGGACGGGTGGCCCGGCGTCACGGGCGGGGCCAATGTCATCGGCCCCACGAACGTCGTCGGGGTTCCGGGGATATCAGTCCCGAATGGATTTGGCGTGCAGGGTTTGCCGACTGGACTGAGCTTCGCCTCCCGCGCATTCGACGAGGGCAAGCTCATTGCGCTCGGACGAGTGTATCAGGAGCGGACGGACTGGCATCGTCGCCAGCCGGTGATCGCGTAGGCCCATGTTTGCATTGATCAAGCTGATGCAGTCGCTGATCGGGGCGCTGCATTCCGAGGGTACGCCCGGCCAGCTCGCCGCCGGGATCGTGCTGGGCTCATTCCTCGGCCTGACACCGCTCGTGAACATCCACAACGCGGTGATCTTCGCGGCGCTCGTCTTGCTCAACGTCTCGTTCGCCGGCGGGATGCTCGGCTGGGCGCTCTTCATCCCGTTCGGCTTCCTGCTCGACCCGCTGTTCGACTGGATCGGTCATACCCTGTTATTCACGCCCTCCTTAACGCCGTTCTTCACGTCGTTGTATAACATGCCGATCGTCCCGCTCACGAATTTCAACAACACGGTCGTGCTCGGCAGCTTCGTGGTTGCCGTCGTGCTCGCGGTGCCGCTGTACGTTGCGGCACGCCTGGGCGTGACGCGCTATCGCGCCACCATCGGCGCGCGCGTGCGGCAGTCGAAGTGGTATCGCGCGGTGATGGCGTCCAAGGTCTACAACGTCTACAAGCTGTTCCGCCCGTGATTGCTCCAGCGAGTGCGGCTGCGCCTCAGCGCTTTAAGATCTTTCGCTGGAAAGCGATCGGACCGCTGCTCGTTCTGCTCGTGATCGTTGCGGTGCTGTGGTGGCTGTTCGCCGACACGATCGCGCGGCGCGAGACGCAGAAAGTCGGGACCCAGATGCTCGGTGCCAAAGTCGAGATTCAGGATCTGCACCTCGATCTGGCTCACGGCAAAGTCCTGATCCGCGGGCTGACCGTCGCGAGCCCGCACCAGGCGCTCCGCAACCTGCTCCAGGCGGATGAGCTGGTCGCGGACGTGGACGTCGTGCCGCTCACCGAGAAGAAACTTATCATCAACCGCATCGCGGCGAACGGCCTGCGGTTTGGCACCGTGCGCGAGACGGACGGTCTGGTGGCGGCAAAGTCCGGTGACGGGATTGCGGGTCGCGTCCTTGCCGAAACGCAGGCGTGGGCGAGTCAATTTCAGGTGCCGGTGCTCCAACTTGCTACCGGCAAGATCACGATCGATTCGCTCGATCCGCGCCGGCTCTCGACGATCCCCGCCGCGGCGGCGCTGAGTGCGCGCGCCGATTCGAGCCAGCGTGCCTGGAAGGGCGCCTTCGACACCCTGCGGCTGGGCCCCACGCTCGACTCGGCTCAGGCGACGCTCGAGAAGCTGCGCCGCGCGCGCGCCACCGATCTCGCGACGCTCAATGAAGCCCGCCGGGCGATCGATCGGCTCAAGCGTGCACGCGATCGCGTGACGACACTCGATCGCAACGTCACTCAGGGCGCGACCACCCTCAGGTCGGGCCTAGCCGGGCTCGACAGCGCGCGGCAGCGCGACTACGCATTCGCGCGCGGATTGCTCAAGCTGCCGAGCCTCGACGCGCCGGCGGTCGGGGCGGCCCTGTTCGCACCGGGCGCCATTAGACCGTTCGAGCACGTGCTCTACTACCTGCAGCTGGCGCGTCGCTACATGCCGCCGGGTCTCGTGCCGCGTGCCACCACCGGGCCCACGCGCGTGCGGCGCGCGGGCGAAGACGTACGCTTTCCCAGAGAGCGCAATCTCCCGGCTTTTCTCGTGCGGAGCGCGGAGTTGTCGTTTCTCCTGCACCCGACGGCGGAACAACCCCAGCGCTACGCGGGCCGGCTGTCGGGTCTGACCAGCGATCCTGCGCTCTACGGTCGGCCGACTGTAGCATCGGCGACGGGCCCCGAGCTCGGTGCCGGGTTGCTGCTCAACCATCTGCACGGCGTCCCCATCGATACCGCGGGGGCGACGGTGGGCGGGATCCGGTTCCCGGCATTCGAGGTTCCGGGCGTGTCATTGCGGCTCGATCCCGGCTCTGCCACGACGCAGCTTGGCTTCAAGCTCAATGGTGACACGATCCACGCGCGCTTCGTGATTCGGTCCAGCAACGTGCGCTGGACGCGCGATTCCGGATTCGCGAACAGCACGATCGGTGATCTGATCTGGCGCGCGGTCTCGGGCATCCCGAACGTCGACGTAGAGGCCCGGCTGTCGGGCGCGTTGCACCGTCCGGACCTCGCCGTGCGCTCGAATCTCGATCAAGCGATCGCGGCGCGGCTGCGCGCGGTTCTTGGCGAGCAGGTCGCCGCCGCCGAAACGCAGATGCGGGCTCGTGTGGATGCGCTCGTCAAGGACAAGGTCGGCCCCGTGCGGGCGCGAGTCACGGACGTCCAGAACCAGGCGCAGGCGCAAGTCGCGCAGCAGCGCGCCCGCCTGGACGAGCTGCAGAAGCAACTCGAGCAGCGACTACGGGACCTCACGCGCATCCGCCTGCCGTGATCGCGCTCCAAACGCTGCAGCACCCGACGGCGTCTTAACATCGTGCCGGACGATCTCGTCGCCCGCGCCCAGGCCGGCGACCAGACGGCCTTCCGGGAGTTATATCGCCAGCACGCCGGCCGGGTCTACGCGCTGTGTCTTCGTCTCACCGGCGATGCCCGGGACGCCGAGGAGCGCACGCAGGATGTCTTCGTGCGACTGTGGGACAAGCTGCGGTCGTTTCGGGGTGAGAGCGCCTTCAGCTCCTGGCTGCATCGGCTCGCCGTCAATGTGGTCCTGAATGAACGGCGCACGACCGGGCGGCGGGAGCGTCGCGTGATGCCGGCGGAGGATCCGGACAATGTTGTAGGGGCGCAGCATGCTGCCCCCCTACCGAGTTCGACGCCAGGCTTGAGTATTGATCTGGAGCGCGCGATCGCCGAGCTGCCCGATGGAGCACGAGAGGTGTTCGTGCTGTATGACATTGAAGGCTACGGGCATGGGGAGATCGCCCAGCTGGTGGGAATCGCGGAGGGGACGTCGAAGGCGCAGCTGTTTCGGGCGCGCCGCCTGCTACGGGAGAAGTTGGAGCGATGAACGAACAAGAGCTGTTGGACGCCGTCGGCCGTCTGCCGAAGAGCCTCGAGCCGCCGCGCGATCTGTGGCCCGGGATCTCGACACGGATCAACGCGCGCCTGTGGCGACGCTGGTACTGGGTCCCGCTGGCGGCCGCGGCGGCGCTCGCGCTCGTGTTGATCGGGCGCTCGATCAAACCAACGGCGTGGGACGTCACCGCGCTGGCCGGGCGCCCGCTCATTGGGACGAAGCGCTTGGCCGCTTCCGGGCGGCTGCGCGTCGGCGACTGGCTGCAGACCGACGACAGCTCGCGCGCGCTCGTGGCCGTCGGCCGGATCGGCCAGGTCGAGGTGCAGCCGGACACGCGCGTGCAGCTCGTGGTCGCGCGCGCGAACGAGCATCGCCTCGCGCTGGCGCGTGGGACCATCGCGGCGAAAGTCGATGCCGTGCCGCGCCTCTTCTTTGTGGACACGCCCGCGGGGACGGCGATCGATCTCGGCTGTGCCTACACGCTGGCCACCGACTCCCTCGGCAAAGGCCTGCTGCACGTCACCGGTGGCGAAGTGGAGTTTCAGACGAGACAGCGCTCGGCGCGGGTGCCGCTCGGCGCGCTCGTCCAGATACGCCCGGCCCTAGGCCCCGGCACGCCATATGTCGAGGACGCGCCGGCGCCATTCGTGCGCGCGCTCATCGCGTTTGACTTTGAGAAGGGTCGTGCGCGCGCGATGCGCACCACGCTGGCGCTCGCACGGCCGCAGGACGCGCTGTCGCTGTGGCATCTGCTCCAGCGCGTCGCGCCGCCGCTGCGCGGCGTGGTGTACGACCGGCTCGCCGCGCTCGTGCCACCGCCGCCCGGCGTGACGCGGGGCGGGGCGATCGCGCTCCACCCCCGGGACTTGGAAGGCTACTGGACGAAGATCCACAGCATCCACTTCCGCCGGATGGTCTTGCGGGGAGTGCGCGAGATCAATCCGCGGACGGGACTCGCTCGCTAGATCACCGCAAGTACTGAGTCACGAAATCGAGCACATTCTTGCGGTCCAACCGAAACACTCCGCCCGTCCCACCGCACGTTCCGTTGAGCCCGAACGAGGTCACGCCCGCGATCACATTGCTGCTCGCGACGTAGTTCGGGCCGCCGGAGTCGCCGAAGCATGTGCCACCCGTCGAGGCATTGTTCGAGAGCAGCAGGGAAAAGTCGCCTGTAAAACCGGGGGTGTTGATTTGCACGAGGTGCGGCTCGGCAAACATGCGGATTTTCTCGGCTTCGATGAAGACCGGGTTGATCCGCTGCAGGCCGTAGCCGACGGCGGTGAATAGGGTCGAACCGCTTGGCTTCAACGCGTCGAGCTGGTCCTGTGTCGGAAGGCGCCCGTACTGATCCGCGGCGAGCTTGACGGCCTTCCGGAGAAGGACCACGCCCACATCGTGCCGGAAGAAAGCGCTCTCGGTGAACAGCGGATGCGCGTGCCACTCCGCGGCCTCGACGGTGTTGGGGCCGGCGAACGGGTAGTTGTTGGTGCCGTTCTCGACGTCCGACTCCGTGAAGATGCGCATGCCGCTGAACTCGCCCGGCTGTCCGGCACAATGGCCGGCGGTCAACACGACCTTCGGCGCGATGAGGGTGCCAGAACAGCGGAACGCGGGCTCCCCCGCCACGTCCATAACGATGAGGACGACTGCGGGATGCTGATTGTCGTCAATGGTGCCGTCCGTGATGAACGAGGGCGGGGACATTCGCTCAGGAGCTGTGGCACCTCGGTCGCAGCCGAGCAGGCTGAGTCCGGCGGCCAGGACGGGGACCACGCAACGTGCCTTCATGGGCTCTCCTCGCTTGTGGATACGCACTGTCTGATTGTAGCGACAGATCGCGACGCTGGCCATCTTGACGCTGCCTTGACGGGGTCCGGCAATGCTGGTACGTCCGAATCTACCGGCCCTCAACCCGGAGTCCACCATGCGTCGCTTCCTCCTCGCTCTTCCTGCTGCCCTGTTCGCCGCGGCCTGCGCCGATCACGCGCCCGTCGCACCGCAGGTGTCCTACAAAATCTCGTCACCGCCGCCGAGCGCGCGCGCCATCACGGTGATGACGCAGAACCTGTACGTCGGCGCCGATGTGGACCTCGTGATTCGGGCCCTCGGAACGCCGGATCCCAACGACGACTTCGCGGCCCTGCTGGCCGCGATCGAGACCGTCGGCAAGACCGCGTATCCGGCGCGCGCGGAGGCGATCGCGGATGAAATCGCCCGCGCGCAGCCGCACGCCGTGGGCCTGCAGGAGGTTTCCGACATCGACATCGATTTGCGGCCGCTCGGCGTGCCGATCGAGGTACACCAGCACTTTTTGCAAATCCTGCAGGATGCGCTCGCCCGCCGAGGCTTGAACTATCGCGTTGCCGCGATCGTCACTGACGTCGACGCCAGCCTCGTGGGAGGCTTGGTGAGTCTCGTGGATCATGACGCGCTGCTCGTCGATGGCGATCGCGTAGCGGTCGATGCCGCGAGTGGGCAGACCTTTGCCGCCAACATCGGTCCGGTCCCCGGCACGCCGATCTCGCTGATTCGCGGGTGGGTGTGGGCTCGTACCACGATCGGGGGCGAGTCGTACACATTTGCCAGCGCCCATACCGAAGCGGGAACGTCCGACCCGCTCCTGAAGCAGCTTCGCGCCGCTCAGGTCGGCGAAATGGTTGCGACGCTCGGCTCGAGCACGCCGATCGTGTTGATGGGCGATCTGAACGACACACCGGGCTCGCCGATGTATCAGGTCCTGGCGGGAGCGGGGTTCGCCGACACCTGGGCCGCGCTGCGACCCGGTGCGGAGGGACTGACGTGCTGCCACGTGGCGGATCTCTCCGATTTTCTGGCGCCGTTCGATCAGCGCATCGATTACGTCTGGACGCGGCGGTTTGACAACGTAAAGGGGAGCGTCGACCGGTTCGGCAACGTGCCGGCAGACCGGCTGCCCGGGCCAGCATACCCGATCTGGCCGTCGGATCACGCGGGGCTCTTGGCGTCTTTGCGCTAGGGTGCTCTAATCGTGCGTCGTGCGTCGTGCGTGTCCCCGCAAACCCTACGCACGACGCACGACGTACGGCTTTTTAGGTCACCTTTCCTATCGGCAAGCTCCGAATCCGTTTTCCCGTCGCCGCAAAGATCGCATTGCACACCGCAGGCGCCGTCGGTGGGACCGAGGGCTCGCCGATCCCGCCTAACGCGTCGGTGCTCGGCACGATGTGGACCTCGACGACTGGCATTTCCGGAATCCGCAGCACCGGGTAATCGTTGAAGTTGCCCTGCTTCACGCGGCCGTTGTCGATCGTGATCTCCCCGTAGAGTGCGGCCGACAGCCCGAACACGACGCCGCCTTGCATCTGCGCCTCGAGCGTATCCGGGTTCACGACCGGGCCGCAGTCGACGGCGCACACCACGCGATGCACGCGCACCGTGCCGTCCGGCGCCACCGAGACCTCCGCAACTTCTGCGCACGTCGTCGGCTCCCACTCGGCGATCGCGATGCCGCGTCCGTGACCCGCCGGCAGGGGTGTGCCCCAGCCCGCCTTCGTCGCCGCCAGCTCCAGCGTGCGGAGATGACGGGGCTTTGCCTGCAGCAGCTCGCGCCGAAACTCGTAGGGATCACGCCCGGCGGCCGCGGCGAGTTCGTCCATGAAGCACTCGACGACGAAGGCGTTTTGCGACGCGCCCACCGAGCGCCAGAAGCCGAGTGGAATCGGCAAATCGGCCGCGACTTGATCCACGGATACATTCGGAATGCCGTACGGCATGTCCGCGGCCCCGTCGATCAGCGTTCTATCGATGCCGTTCTCCAACGGCCCGAACTTGAGCAGGATCGGCGGCGCCACGATGTGATGCGTCCACGCGACCGGCTTGTTCTGAGCGTCGAGCCCGGCGGCGAGTCGGTTGTAGGTCGCCGGCCGATAGAATCCGTGCTTGGTATCGTCTTCGCGCGACCAGATGACTTTCACCGGTGCTTGCACCGCCCGTGACAGCCGCACCGCTTCGGCCACGAAGTCGGACTCGAGACGCCGCCCAAAGCCACCGCCGAGCAGCGTGGTGTGGATCCGGACCTTTTCTTTCGGCAGCCCTGCCGCTTCTGCGGCGACTTCCTGGGCGCGCGTTTGGTTTTGCGTCGGCGCCCACACGTCACACCCGTCGGCGCGTACGTGCGCCGTGCAGTTCATCGGCTCCATCGTCGCATGATGGAGGAACGGCACGGCATACACCGCGTCGATCTTCTTGGCGGCACCGGCGACCGCCGCGGCGGCGTCGCCGTCCTTGCGCGCGCTGACACCTGCCTGGCTTGCGAGTGATGCGAGCCTCCCGGGGATATCGCCGAGCGTGGCGTTGGGTCCTTCGTCCCACGCGATTTGGAGCGCGCGCCGGCCTTCCACTGCCTGCCAGTAGGTGTCGGCGACGACCGCAACACCACTCGCGGTTCCAACGCCCCAGGCCCCCGTCCCCAGCCACGGTGTAGCCTCGAGCTGCACCACGTGCCGCACGCCCGGCAGCGCCTTGGCGCGCGCCGCATCGAAGGTCTTCACCTTGCCGCCGAACACGGGTGAGCGCTCGACGCTTGCGATCAGCATGCCCGGCATGCGGACGTCGATGCCGAATTGCGCCGTACCGTTCACCTTGGACGGCGTGTCGAGCCGGTGCGTCCGTTTGCCGAGGAGCCGAAAGTCCTTCGGATCTTTGAGCGGCGGGTTTTCCGGGACCGGGATTGAGGCGGCTTTGGTCGCGAGCTCGCCATATGTCAATCGGTGACTCGTGCCCGTGTGGCTCACCACACCATTCTCGGTGCTGCACGCGGAGGGCTCAGCGCCCCAGGTTTGCGCGGCTGCGGCGACGAGCATCGCGCGCGCCGTCGCGCCCGCCTTGCGGAGGATATCCCAGGATGTGCGGACGCTCGTGCTTCCTCCGGTCGACATGCGGCGCGACCACCCCGCCGGATTTTCGGGCACGGGCCCGATCTTCACCTTCGTCCAGTCCGCATCGAGCTCTTCCGCAATCAGCATCGCGAGCGCGGTGTGATTGCCTTCGCCCATTTCGGACTTGTCTATCGTTAATGTCGTCGTGCCATCTGCGTCTATCCGCAGCCAGGCGTTCGGTGCAAACGGCAGGACACCGTGCCGGTCGGGAAGGCGAAATCCAATCACCAATCCGGCACCGACGGTGCCGGTCACGTGAAGAAACGCGCGTCGTTGCATCAGGCCCCCCCTTCTTTTGCGGCGCGATGCACCGCGGCCCGGATGCGCTGGTACGTTCCACACCTGCAAATGTTGGTCATCGCGGCATCGATCTGGGCATCCGTGGGATCACTCGTCCGTTGCAGCAGCGCCGCCGCGGCCATGACTTGGCCCGACTGGCAGTACCCGCACTGCGGGACGTCCTCGGCGATCCATGCTTTCTGCACGCGGTGCGAGGATGTCGGGCTCAACCCCTCGATCGTCGTAATCGGTCGCGTGCCGACTGCGGAAACGGGCAACACGCAGGAGCGCACCGCATCGCCACCGAGATGCACGGTACACGCGCCGCACTGCGCGATACCACAACCGAACTTCGTGCCCGTGAGTCCCAGGTTGTCGCGCAAGACCCAGAGCAGCGGGGTGTTGGCGGCAACCTCGACAGTCCGGCGCCGGCCATTCACCAGGATTGAATACGCAGGCATAGGGCAGGGCCTCGTTAAGGAGGTAAGACAAACGTGGCGGTGAGAACCAAAAGGCGCCAGACTCCTCCATGACAACCTACGCGCGACGTCTCGGGCTGTTTTCTGGAACGATGGCCGTCGTAGGTGGGATCATCGGGGGCGGGATCTTCCGCACGCCCGCGACCGTCGCTGAGCGGCTGCACTCGCCGAGCCTCGTGTTGCTGGCGTGGGTGATCGGCGGCATCGTGGCGTTGATCGGCGCGTTCTGCTTCGGGGAGCTCGGCCAGCGCCGCCCGCGCGCGGGCGGGGGGTACGTGTACCTCCGTGAGACGTTCGGGCCGCTGCCCGCTTTTCTCTACGGCTGGACTCTCGTCCTCGTCATTGCGACCGGCGCCATTGCCGCTGTAGCAGTCACCTTCGCCGACTATACGTTGGCCCTTGTAGGACTGCCACACACCTATTCGGTGCCACTCGCGGTTGCGGCAATCGTGTTTCATGCAGCGATCAACTACATCGGCGTCCGTCCCGCCGCGATCACCCAAAACATCTTTACAATGCTGAAACTCGTTGCGCTCGCGATTCTCATCGCTGTTGGAGTCTTCGCCGTTACCCCTACCGTCCCCTCCCGTCCCTTACCGTCCCTTACCGTCGTTTCTTCTATCGGAGCAATCGGAGCCGCCCTCGTCCCGATTCTTTTTACCTACGGAGGCTGGCAGCAGACGAACTTCATCGCCGAAGAAATCGTCGCGCCGGAGCGCAACCTGCCCAGGGCGCTGGTCTACGGTGTCGCGATTGTGGTGACGGTCTACTTGCTCACCAACATTGCGTACCTGCGCGTGCTCGGAGTCGAGCGGCTGGCCGCGAGTACCGCGCCTGCCGCCGACACGATGCGCTTGCTCCTGGGACCCGTCGGCGGCAAGATCATCGCGCTGGGCATTGCGCTGTCGACGTTTGGATTCTTGAATCTGGTGATCCTGGTGACGCCGCGTGTCCTGCAGGCGATGGCGGCGGATGGCGTGTTCTTTCAGCGGTTCGCGTTGTTGCATCCAACATATCAGACGCCGACGACCGCGATCGTTGCGCTCGCGGTCTTGGCGATCGCACTCACGCTTACGGGCACGTTTGGGCAGCTGGTCGACTACGTGACCTTTGGCGACTGGATCTTCTTTGGCTCGACGGTTGCTAGTTTATACGTGTATCGCTCGCGCGATCAGGGGCCTCGGCAGGGCTTTGGGGTCCCAGGATATCCTGTGACGCCGGCGCTGTTCGTCGCGGCCGCCGCGTTCGTGGTTTACAGCGCGATTGCATCAAATCCCAAGAACGCCGCAATCGGAGCGGGCCTCATCGTCCTCGGCATCCCGGCTTTCCTCTATTGGCGGAGCCGTCCATGACACGCACTGTTCATCTCACCGCGCTCACCGCTTGCTTGCTTGCTGCTCCACTCGCCGCGCAGCACGAACACGGTCGATCCGCCGAGGAGCTGGGACGCGTGGATTTCCCGGTCTCGTGCAACGCCGCAGCCCGGCAGCGGTTCACTCGAGCGATGGCGACTTTGCATTCGTTCTGGTGGGAGCAAGCGCCGGCGGCATTTCAGGGGGTGGCGGACGCCGATTCCACGTGCGCGATGGGGTACTGGGGGCTGGCACTCACTTCCTGGGGAAATCCGTTCGCGGGTGGCCCCGGCGGGAACGCGGGTCGGGGGGAGCCGTTGCGGCGCGGCGCGGCGTTCGCCGAGCGCGCCGCCCTGCTGGGTGCGCCCACTGCGCGCGAACGCGGATTCCTCGCCGCGGGAGCGGCGCTGTATCGCGGCTTCGATTCGATCCCCAACAGCCGCCGGCTGCAGGCGTACTCCGATACCTTGGCGCGGGTCTATCGGGACTTCCCGAATGACCCGGAAGTCGCGATCTACTATGCGCTCTCGCTGGTGGCAACGGCGCCGAAGACCGACACCACATTCGCACGGCAAAAACGCGCAGCCGCGATCCTCAATCCGTTATTCCAGCGCTTCCCGCAGCACCCCGGTCTCGCGCATTACCTCATTCACGCCAACGACTCGCCGCGGCTCGCGCAGCTCGGCCTCAATGCGGCGCGGCGTTACGCCGAAATCGCGCCTTCCGCGCCGCATGCGCAACACATGCCGTCGCACATTTTCATTCGGCTTGGCCTGTGGGACGAAACGATCGCCGCCAACACGCGCGCCTTCGAGGCCGGTCTGGCATACGCGCGCGCACACAACCAACCCGTCGCGCGCGAGCGGCTGCACGCGCTGGACTACATGGTCTACGCCTATCTGCAGCAGGGCCGCGATCGGGAGGCCCGTGCTATAGTCGATACGGCGCAGCACCTCGCGACCGTGACGATCGCCTCGGACGCGCTGATCGCCAATTACAACCAGATCGCGATGGAGGCACGCCTGCCGCTCGAGCGGGGTGACTGGGCGGCAGCGTCCGAGCTGCCGGTGCGCGCCGCGGAGCTGACGATCGGCGCAGCGCTAGGGCACTTCGCGCGCGGCATCGGCGCGGCGCGTCTCGGCGATACCGCGCGGGCCGGCGCCGAGATCGCCGCGCTCGCCAGCGTCCAGGGCGACATGACCCGCCGCGGCGATACCGATTGGGCCACCGTGGTCGACATCAAGCGGCGCGTTGTCACGGCGTGGCGGGAGTTTGCGGCCGGAGACACCACGGCCGCCGTGCGAGACGTCAAGGCGGCCGCCGATATCGAGGACGTCACCGAGAAGCAGCCGGTGACGCCGGCCGAGCTGCTGCCGGCGCGTGAGATGGAAGCGGACATGCTGCTCGCGGCCGGAAGGTATGTCGAGGCGCGCAGTGCCTATACGGCGACGCTGGCGCGCGAGCCACGGCGGGCGCGCAGTCTCTATGGGGCGGGCCGTGCGGCGGAGCTGGCCGGCGACAAGGAAGCGGCAACGCTCAGCTACGCGAGCTTCGTGAAGCAGATGGCGCACGGCGACGGCGATCGCGCCGAGGTCGCGCGCGCGACTAGTTCGCTTTCAGGACAGCCTCGATAAAGCTCAGGGTCTTGGTTTCGACCCAGGACGCGGAGACGGCCGCGATGCCGATCGTGCCGGTCCGGTCTCCCCCTTGCGTCTGATGTTGCCCCTTCCAGGGCGCGTGCTTGACTTCCCGCTGGACGACGATGCCGCGGCGCGGATCGTACCGGAAGATGATGGCCGAGGCGAGTCCACCGCCCGGGGTGAACGAGAGGGCCACGCTCGGGTAGGCGTCCTCGCGCTCGGTGTGCTCCCGTACGGCGGCATCGTGACCGGCGCTCTTCAGCTCAGCCATCGTCGCGTCGAGGACCGGCCGGACGACGGAGCGCAGCCGCTCGCCGCATGTGCGCCGGTCTGCCAGATCCTGGGGCGTTCGTTCCGTGGGCAGGACCTTTGCCGCGCGTTCGGCATGGCTTTGGAGCAGCGCCTGCAACTTGGCTTGATAGTTGTCGTTCATGGTCCTTCTAACTTACCCATCTCGCGCTCAGCCCGGCGCTCAGCTTCTCCTCGAGACCAGCTTCCAGAACTGCGCCTCACCGATCACCGTGACGCGGTGTCCCCTGGCGGCCAGCCGTTTGATTTCCATGAGCTTGAGCCCGCCGTCCTTGCCGGCTACCTGCAGTGCATTGGGCCGCCCGCGCACCAGAATGTCGGTGGACGGTCCGGGACTCGCCTGGAAGACGGCGCCTGAGCGCCGGGCGGCGGCGATCGCATCGCGGCGCGGACGGTTCAGGAATCCGGTGAAGGACACGCGCCGTCCCTTGAGACTTTTGACCGCGCCTTTGCGGATCTGCCTGGGAGCATTCTGGAGCGCGTCGATCATCTCCCCGGCGGACTGATAGCGCTTGCCGCGCTCGCCGAGGCAGCGATGAATCACTTCTTTTAAGTGATCGCTGCACGGCAGCCGGCGGACATCGCGGCTCCGCATCGGGCTGTGCACATCGCCGCGGAGCAGCATCGCGATGAGCTGGCCGACCTGGTAGACGTCGTCGCGCTGCTGCCACTTGCGCACCTTCCCCCACGCGATCTCGGTGGGCGCGCCCAGCGGATTGAACGCATCGGCGGTGACGCCGCGCCGGCTCGCCTGATGGGTCGCAATGCCGAAGTCGCCGAGCTTCAGCTGCTCGCTTTCGCAGACAAAGACATTGAAGGGGGTCAGGTCACGGTGCAGCGCCTGGCCGCGATGCAGCACGTCGAGGGTCTCGAGGATCGCGGCGATCTCGTGGCGGACGAATTTCTCCGACTGTCCGCCCTTCGCCGCGAGCCACGTGCTGAGGTCGCCATGCTCGGCGTACTCCATGACCAGACAGTAGCGGGTGGTCGTGGACTCGATCTGGACGAATCGATCGAACACGCGCAGGGCGCGGGCTTGACGCGCCAGGAGCTCCGCGAAGTAGGCCTCCCGCAGCCATCCGGCAAGGCGATAGCTGATCTTCACGCACACGTGCGGCGGCATCGATCCCGCAGTCGTCGGGGTCGCGAGGTAGATCTCGCCAAAGCCGCCTTTGCCGATCAGGCGATCCAGCCGGTAGGAACGGCCCGTCTCGGTGCTGTACAGCGTGGGAAGCACCGGACCTCCCGGCAGCGGCGGCACAGGCTTCTTCAGGCGCGTGAGTGGTCTCGTCATGACGGTCCCAAACTTACAGGCGGATCAGAATGACCGTCAAAGCGCTTCGCAAAACCCAACAACATGCCCGCGCACCAGCCCAGCGATCCGCCGACGACTCCCAGGATCACTCCCATGATGATCGCGCTCATGAGCAAGACCGCTCTGACGAATCCTGGTGACCGCATCAGCCGTTCGCTCGCCGAATCGGTGCGTGCGGCTTGGGGAAAGTCCGGCTCGAATGTCGGTCTCGGCGCCGGGCCCAGGGCCGCACCAGATGCAGGCCCAGCGGGGCCCCGAGAGCCGCGCCGAGCGATGCGATGAGGGCGATGAGAAACACGATGACGGCACCGATGCCGCCGAGGAGCCGGACGATCAGCGGTCGCGAAGGGGTCATGACAGGGAATTCTACTATTATTGTTCGGCGTGACCAACGCGTTTGACCAGATGTCGCCCGCCTGGACGTTGCGTCTCCGATCCGAGCTTGATGCCGCGGACGTTCGCGCCAGCGCCGTCGCGAAGCACCTCACACCACCACAACTCAACTGGAAGCCCAGTTCCGCGGAGTGGAGCGCAACTACATCGCGCCTTCGGCCAAGACGCGCCGCGGCCGCGCGCCGCGGAAGATCAGACCGGGTGCCGAGGTCTCACCGTCAGTGCTGGAGCGGTTCCTCGCCAGCAACAAGGCGATCCGCGCGTTCATCGACCGCGCGCGACATTACGACGTGAACCGGATTCGATTCGTGAATCCATTCGTCGGCATCGTTCGCTTTACCGTGGGAACCGGGCTCGAGATCACATCGAAGCACGAAAGCCGGCACCTGCTGCAGGCCGAGCGGATCAGGACAGCTCTCGACTCGATTCTACGGTAGTCGCATGGGGCTCCGCGGCACTCCTTTCAGCGTTTGGTCTTCCGAGCCTTGCGGGCTTTGCGTGGTCGGGCGGCTGGGAGTGTCGCGACGTGGCTCCACGATTCTCGAAGGACATCGCGCAGCAGCGCCGGTGGCACTTCGGCGAGGCGTACGAGAACGGCGGGATAGTTGCGGTAATGGTCGGTGAAGAAGAACGCGCGCGGGTCGAGCTCCATCAGCACGTCCCGTTCGCCGATCGTGGCCAATTGCAGCACGAGCACCGTGTCGTGATCCCGAAACCGCGCGAGAAACCGGCCATTCAAGAGGAAAGACGGCATTCCGTAGGAGCGGCCCTCGACCACGTTGGGAAGCTTGCGCAGCAGGCGCCGGGCTTCGGCGACCTGCACGCCGCGCGCTCCGGTCCGCTTCACCTGTTCATCTTCCATTGCCAGAGCCCGGCCATGGTCGTGTTTGGCAACCGTTGGCCGATCTGGCGCGCCGCGAGGACGATCTGACCGCGGTGGTGCGCCTCGTGGGCCATGAAGTAGGTGCACACGTAGGCGACGTCGAGGGAAAGGTTACGCCAGACGTAGCCCTGTGACGGCGGGACCTGGCCGTGCGCCGCAAAGCCGAGCTCGAGCAGCGCCTCGATCCCGGCACTGCTCCGCTTCAACGCCGCCACGAGTTGTCGCGGCGTGACCCGACGGTGATCGACGCGGGCCGGGGCCCTGATGCCGTGCTCGCGGCCGAGCGTCTGGACCCATCGGCACCTGGCGTTGTGCAGGTGAGCAGCGATCGCGCGAATGGTTCGTGGCTCGGCCCCCGGAACCGGGAGGCCCCAGAGCTTGGACGGCAGGCGCTGGATGAATTGCATGGTGACTCGGTTATTCGTTCGCCAGACAGCGAGCAGGCTTGCACGCAGATCGGGTTGCTTCACGAACCCAACGCCTCAGCCCACCGCTTTCTTCACGAGCGCGCCGATCCTTGCTTCTTCGGCGGCGGTCAACTCCTTCAGCGCGAAGGCGGTGGGCCACAGGGCGCCTTCGTCGAGCTTCGCCTTGTCGCTGAAGCCGAACGTCGCGTACCTCGTTTTGAACTTCTGAGCGCTTTGGAAGAAGCAGACGACCTTGCCGTCCTTGGCATATGCGGGCATCCCGTACCAGAGTCTCGGCGCGAGGGCTGGCGCGCTGGCTTTGATGATAGCATGGAGCCGCTTGCCCATGGCACGATCTGGTTCCCGCATCGCGGCGATCTTCGCGAGCACGGCGCTTTCCCCGTCCGCCCCGGCCGCCTTCAGTTCTTGGACGCGCTCCTTCATCACGGCTCGTTCCTCGGCCGTGAATCCCTTGAACCTCTTGGCGGACTTCCGCGTGGCCTTCTTTGCAGCTTGGCTCATAGCAACGTCCTCACACTGACTGGGGTCGAAAACATCGCCGCGACATTCTGCTCGATCAAGAGTCTTGGTTGCGCTTAGCCTGAGGTGCCGCCGATATGCCCGGCAGCGATGGTTTCCAACCGTTTCTTCAGTCGGCCCAGGTAAGTAGCCGGCGGCTCCAAGAGCGGAATTGCCGGCTGAACACGCGGCTTGACCCGCGCGAGCAGGTCCAGCGCCACGGGCGCCGATAGGACGTGCGGCAGGTCGAAGTCTTTAAGTCGGTACGAAGCTGGGAGACTGTTCTGCCAATTGCTGTGATTCTCAATGTAGCGGAGGACTCGCGCCAGAACGCCCCTCGTCTTCTCGTCGGCAACGAACCCTGCGTACTGGTCGATCACGCGCTCCGGCGTCAGCTCGGCTGACCGACACATCTGTCCGAATGCGTAGATGTTGAGGGACTCAGCCTCTCGAAAGATCGCATTGGCGACCAGACCGTCCAGGCCGAGCCTGCGACCGCAATCGACTAGAGCGCGGATGTAGCGCGTCTCGCAGGACGATTGCCCACCGGATTCGTGGTTGTTGGGTTTTATGAAGCCGTCGTCGACTTCGTCCACCAGGAAGTACGGCCAGCCAAGAACCGGGCTGACGGCTCGCGTTCGGAGCGCCTGAATGTCTTGCGCAGCGGGATAGAGCTCCGGCTTCAGCCCCGCTCGCGAGTAACGGCTCAAGGCAAGCGACCGGTAGTAGTTATGGAGAGGGAAAGACACGCCACTCCTGGGCCCAAGCAGCCCGGGTGCCGCCACGGCAGCGCGCGACAGTTTGACCTCCTGCTCCCAAAAACGCAGGCTGGACGGCGATGGAAAGCCTTCCCACTGAGCTATGGCCCAGAGATTCAGGATGAACGTTGCTGCAGGCGCTTGCTGCTTTACGATTTCCTGCACCTGGCGACAGAACGACACGCAGTCTTCCAACGTGCTGTTGCCTTCGGGGTCTCCCCCCGGATCTCCGGGAAGGAAGACAAATACGTCGGCGCCCCGTAGTTGGGACACGGCGTACCGCAGATGCGCGAAACGCTCGGTCAGTTGGGTCTTATCGCGCGGGCTGAAAACCCCGGGGAAGTTAGCCCCCAAAGTGCTGTCAGGCCCTGTCCACTGCTCCATACCGGCAAGCAGGACGATCCCCACGCGGAAGCCCTTGTCATGCGCCAAGGCGATCGCGCTTGACATGTCTTTGTAGTACTCGGGCAGCAGGTCGGGGCGAAAACGAAATCCGGCTTCGCAGAATTCCAGGTAGTTATAGCCGCACGCTTTGAAGAAGTCATAGACTCGTGGGTCCTTCGGCGGCGGATCGGTCGGGAGTGAGGCGTACAGACCGACAGTCTCGAAACCGCGTCCCCGCGCTGACGAGCCTCTTGTATCGCGCTCGAATATCGAGGAATCCTGAAACAGAAACGTTCCGACGGACGTTGCAACCGCGGCTCGGAGAAAGTCTCTACGATCGAGGATTTCCTGCATACGTGAGCCGAACCCAGGCTAATGGCTAGCTTCGCCAGGCTGCGATCGTGGATGCGCGCGAGCAGCAGTTGGTTTCAACGAAACGGAATGATCACTTCGCGCCAGAATTGAACGGCAATGAGAATGAGGGCAGCGACCGAGGCAACAGCCGCAACTCGATCGTCGGCTGGAGCCAAAAAAAGGATGGCGATGTTGGCAGTCAGGCCCACGATGAGGCAGAGTATTCCGAGCCGTAACCCCGTGACCTTCTGAGAGCCGAGCCGGAGGTTCCGGACGAGCTGGCATGCGAGGATAACAGCGAGCCAACCCCATGCCCAGCCGTCAAACGAGAAGCTGCCGCGGGTCATAAGTCCCACCAGAGCGGCCGCGGCGATGATCATGACGATATCAAGAGCGAGGAGCGGAAAGTCGTAGAGCGCTTTCTTGGCGAAGTGGGTTCTGCCCCTCCCGAAGGCGGTGGTGGTCAGGAGAGCGGCAACCGCAGTGCCGAAAAGTACTCGCGGAGAGACGAGCCCATCGAGGGTGATGAGGTCATGCGATACGACAATAAGCGCACTGATCGCGAGGCCGGCGACGAGCCCGATGACAGTGGCCATTGCCACCTGATTCATCGATTCTTTGTCCGGGATCGGCTCATCCGTCCATGTGGACAACCACTCTCTGATGCTCACGGGGCTCCAGGTGCCGGATTCAGCGCGAAATCTGTTCCGGGGACCGCGAAATGCCCCGGATAGAGCGCCACGGCAAAATCCGGGCGGCAGCTTTCTTTGTCGGCCGCGACAGCCACACCCGTCGCCGGACGCCACCTCACTTGTGCTGCGCCCCGGTCTGCGCCTCTCGAAGCCGATGCGCACGAAAGAACGCCCACATCAGGCTCGATGCGTCGATACTGTTGCTGGTGCGCCCGACGAACCATTCCGGCAGCGGTTGGCCACCGGGCCAGG